>Ga0326727_10002371_pt1 | contig 64723 bp, 48 predicted proteins | sample MB2enrmetagenome_FD_207643 | JGI IMG/M metagenome (GOLD analysis project Ga0326727, IMG submission 207643) | Lab enriched peat soil microbial communities from McLean, Ithaca, NY, United States - MB29MY | ecosystem: Environmental > Terrestrial > Soil > Wetlands > Peat | place: USA: New York...
TCGTACAAGTGGTTGGCCGCCAGATCCAGCCGCACCAACACCAGGTACGCATCCACCGAGGGCAGCAGTTCCAGCGATTTGACCGCCTCTTTGCGCGCGGCCTGTGTGTCGCCGGTGCGCTCGCGAATCTCCGCCAGACCGGCGTGGGCCGCGGATAGCTTGGGGTCGGCGGTTACGGCGGTTTGATAGAGCCGTTCAGCCTCCAGCAGCAGGCCGCGGTCCAGATAATCATGAGCCTGGACGGAGAGCTCTTGCGCGCGCTCCCGCGGCTCAAGCGCGCTCAGCCGGGCGCTGTTGATCCGATCCAGCATTTGTGCGGCCTGGCGGAAAGCGACTTCGTCAAAGCTGCGTTGGATGCGCTCCAGCGGATCGGCCTTGGCCTCGGCATCTTCGTCCGTACCGGCGGCCGGCTGCGCGGCTGCGGTGGGTTTTTCCGGCTTTGTCCACTCCTTCTGGACCGCCTGCGCCTCGTTGTCGTTGGGACTCAGCCGCAGGCACTGGGCCAGCTCGGTCAAGGCTTCCGCCTTCTCGCCGTGGCGCTTCAGGCTTACGGCCAGGCTGAAGTGGTAGTCGGCCCCATTGGGGTCGGCGGCTACTGCCTGGCGAAAGAGCGGAATCCCGTTCTTGCCCTGCCGGGCCAGCGCCACTCCCTGGTTGTTCAAAACCTCGGCCAGCGGCAGCACGCGCGCCACGCCGGCAAAGGCCTCCTCGGCGTGCGCATAGTTTCCTGAAAACAGCAGCGAAAGCCCGCGGTAGAAGCCGGCCTCCAGCACCTCGTCGGCGTTGGCTCCGTTACCCTCTGCCTTGGCAAATGCCTCCGCCGCCTGCTCGTACTGCTGCCCAGCGTACTCCTCGCGCCCCAGCGCCATCCACGCCGGCGAAAACTTCGGGCTCAGCAGAACTGCCTGATTCAAATGCCGCAAACGCTCCTCCTGATCCGGCTCACTGATGCCGCGAACGTACTGCTCAAAAGCGTCCAGGCGCAGCCCGGAGCCGGCCGCCAAAAATGTCTCCTCGGAGACCTTGAAGCCGGGGTCCAGTTGCCGGGTCAGCTCCCAGGCAAGCGAGTCCAAAATGGCAATCAGATCGCGCATCTCGCCGCGCGCGGTTACCGCTTGGCCCATGCGCAGATGGGGCACGTCCACCAGCCGCGCCTCGGCCACCAGGCCGCTGCCGTCCGTCACGTAGCTGCCCACGATGATCGAATCGGCGTCCAGCGTCTCAGCCAGCTTTAGCGCTGTGGCTCGCGACGGATGAAAGCCCTGCGGCAGCCCCAGGTGATCCAGCGCGTAGATGCGATCAGTGCGGCTCATCGAGGCAAAACCCGACGACGCCAGGCGGCGGCTCAGTATCTCCGCCGATGCCTCGCGGATCCACTCCAGGCTGGGTTGTCCGGTCCGGTTGTCAAAAGGCAACACCAGCAGAATGCGCCCACCGGCCTCCGGCGCCATCTGCGCGCGCGCGCCAGACGTCAACAGGAGGGCCAGCGCCGCTACCAGCCACGCAAGCCGCCCCACCCGGCCAATAACACTTGAAGAAAAGCTATGCACAACAGGCTGATTATAGGCGTTCAGCCTTCCCGGCGCGAAAGACGAGCGCCATCGGCCTGGACAAATGCAGCCAACAGCCGTGAACCTCCGCCGGTTCGATCATCCGCTACAAAAATACTAGGGTAATTAGATAAAGCTAACCTTGCTGCAGGCCATCCGTGATTGAAACCCAACACGGCGCGGGAAATCGCACACTTTATCCGGTGAATAATTAGATAATCCTGACCCAACTGATGCACTTCGCTCCAACTTATTTCTTTTGGAACTGCATATTTGGACCCGTTAATGAATTAGCCAATAGTAATCTTATGAAGTTCTTATTCATTGACGATTCCTTAATCATGGCGGCAAATTTTACCGCTGCCTCGCTGTCGTTTAGGAGCTTCAATGATATCCCCCCGTTCATTCCTCTATTCCCTGATAGTCGCCTTTCCTGTATCCATGGCATTGGTCTGGGCCACGCCGGCCTCAGCTGCGGCTCCTGACCTCCTCAGCCTGACTCCCGCCTCGGTCATAGCAGGCGGCGCAGACTTCACGCTGAATATTTCTGGAATGAACTTCACGCCCGGCTCGACGGCGAAATGGGACGAAATCACGCTGGCGACCACATATTCCAGCGCCACCGAGCTCACTGCTGTCGTTCCTGCCAGCCTGATTGCCTCCGCCGGCACGGCCAACGTCACGGTCAGCATCGCGGACGAAACCTCCTCCGCCATCGCCTTCACCGTCCTTCCGCCTCCTGACTCAAACTCCAGCCTGAGTCCAGCAGTAGCGGCTGCGGGCAGCGCCATCCCGCAGAGCATCAACAACGCCAGCTTGACCTCGACGTCGAACGCAACCCCTATTACGCCGGACTATAACAGCGCCTTGCCGCTCATGGCTGCAATTTCCGCCACTCCGTCCGCCACCTCCGCTCCTGCCTCGTCCAGCCTGAGCACCTCACAGTCTGCGTCGAGTGTCGCCGTCAACCCGCCCGCAGCCTCTACCTCCGCTCCGGCTTCGTCCAGCCAGAGCACCTCTCAGTCTGCGTCGAGTGTCGCCGTCAATCCGCCCGCAGCCGCCACCTCCGTTCCGGCTTCGTCCAGCCAAAGCACCTCACAGTCTGCGTCGAGTGTCGCCGTCAATCCGCCCGCAGCCGCCAGCTCCACCACGGCTCCCACGGTTAGCATGACGCCTGCCGATACCGGCAGCGTCTCCTCCCAATCCACGCCCGACAACTCCTCCTCTCCGCCCTTGCCTACAGTCACCAGCATGAGTCCAACCTCGGTGCTGGCCAGCAGCGGATCCTTCACACTGACAGTCTATGGCACTAATTTTCTTCCCGGAGCGATCATAAGGTGGAACTACGGTGTTCCGGTGACGACAACCTATGTCAGTTCCACAGAGGTCACGGCGGTCATACAGGCCAATCAGATTCCCCCTCCTGGCTCATACGGGGTTTCGGTGGTCACCACCGCCGGAATCTCATCCTACCTTATGTTCACCATCAATCCGGCCCAGCCCGTCATCACCTTGCTGTCCCCCAATTCTGTCACCGCAGGCGGTGGCAACTTCACGCTGTTTGTCTACGGCTACTTCTTTGACTCGACTGCGGTCGTGAACTGGGGATCAACGCCGCTGGTCATGACCCATGTTGGCAGTTCGCTCACAGCCACCGTCCCGGCCAGCCTGATTGCGACCGCCGGCACAGCAAATGTTACGGTTACCACCGATGGTGGTACATCCGCGCCGGTCAGCGTCCCCGTCCTTGCTATGCCCATGATGACCAGCCTCACTCCGGCTTCCGTTCCGGCTGGGAGCGCTTCATTTACTCTGACCATCAACGGAGTCAACTTCTTGCCGACCTCGGGAGCTGGGTTGAATGGCCCCGAAAGTGCCTGGCTGGGCGCAACTTACGTCAGCTCCACGCAGCTTACGGTCAGCGTCTGGTCCAGTCTGGTAGCCGTTGCTGGTACTGCCTACATCTATGTCTACACTCCCGGCGGCTATGGCAGCACGCGTCCGCTCGCCCTTACCATTACTCCAGCGCCGCCCGCCATCACCAGCCTGAGTCCCTCTTCGATCACCGCTGGAGGCACTGGCTTCATGATGACCATCAATGGCACGGCCATCACACCGGACGTAACCGCCATGTGGGGCTCAACCCCGTTGTACACGGTCTATGTCAGCCCCACGCAATTGAGAGCTTCCATCCCCGCCAGTATGCTCGAGAACTCGGGCACGGGCAGCATTACGGTCACCAACTCGGTTGGCACATCCGCTTCGTCCACCTTCACCATCAACCCGTCGCGTCCGGCCATCTGCGGTCTCAGCCCCGGTCAGACCACGGCCGGCAACCCGGCCTTCACGTTGAACATCAGCGGTGAGTACTTCACATCCACATCCACCGCTAAGTGGGGTTCTACCGCCTTGGCGACGACCTATATTAGTCAGTCTCAGTTGACCGCTGTGGTTCCCGCCAATCTCATCGCCGCCGCCGGCACGGCCAGCATCTCGGTCACTACTTCCGTGGGCACATCGGGTGCGGCTCCCTTCACCATCAACCCGGCCGTCAAAATTACAACAACCACGCTGCCAACCGGAACCGCTGGAAATAACTACTCCGGTTCAATCAATGTAACCGGCGGCTCTCCCGGTTACGCCTGGACGGTGACCGGCCTGCCCGCCAGCATGTCTTTTTTCGATACCAGCGACAGCACGCTCACCATCACCGGAACGCCTGTTACTTCCGGCGCGATTTCCTTCCAGGTCTCGGTGCAGGATACTTCCGGTGCTTCCGCCGGCCCGGTGAACTACACCATCAACGTTGCCGCCGGCCCCAGCGGCGCCAACAACAGCAAGCTCAGCGGCGCTTATGTCTGCCTCTTCCAGGGCTCCGTCGACACGGACGGCACGCGCTGGGCCACTGTGGCCAGCTTTCAGGCCGATGGCCAGGGCAACTTCACCAACGGCGTCTTCGACACCAACAGCTATGACATCGGCTCGGCTTCGGGCACAATCTCAGGCGCTTTCGACATCGGCGCGGACAACAATGGCACAGCATCCATTCACACCATCCTGACCAATGGGGCCGCGGGATTCCTGACCACCAAGTGGGCAATAGCAATCAGCAGCGCCGCTCAGCCTGCGCAGCACTTCCGCATGGTCGAAGACGATGACTTGGGCACCTTGCCCTCCTTCCAGCAAGGCACAGCCAACTGCTATTTGGCCACGGCCAGCGACTTTTCATCGAGCACCATCAGCGGATCGAGCTTCGTCTTTGCCCTTGACGGCGAAGACAACAGCGGCAACATGAAATCCGCGGTGGGCCGCTTCAGCGCCTCCAACGGAACCATCACCAACGGATATATCGACATCGCCCGGGGCGGCAGCGCAAACATCCAGTCCGGCGCCTTCACCGCCACTTACACCGCGCCGGATCCCGCCTCGGGCCGCTTCACCATGGAGCTCACCGGCGCTGGCAGTTCCACCGGTTTCACCGTCTACATCATCGACGCCAGCCGCATGTTCATTCTCGACAACACCTCGGATGACGGCGAGCAGGCCGGCAGCATGCGCGCCCAGCAGCAGGCCTCGTACTCCGGAGCCAGCATCGACGGCCCCTTCGTTCTCTATCTGCGCGGTGCGGAATTCAACTCCAGCGGCAACACTCCGTCAGGCTTCTACGCGAACATCAATCGGGGCACGGGCGACGGCGAAGGCCACATGACCATCAACCAGAGCTATGCCAACAATGCCGGCGTCTACTCTGCCGGCAACTCGAACGGCGGTCCTGTCGCCATCACCTTTGACCCCGCCCATCCCGGCCGCGCCACCTTCCAGTCAGCCTCCGGCACAACCTGGCTCTACCTGTTCAACAACAACAGCGCCTTTGAAATGAGCGTAGGAGAAAATGGCTCTCTGGATTCGGGATGGCTGGAGTCGCAAACGGCTACGCAGACGCCGCCCGTCTTCACCAACGCGGCCCTGGCCGGCAATTACCTGCTCGGCGATCTCGCGCAGTTGAATATCGAGCCGACGGGCAGTGTTGGAGTCTACGGAGTAACAGGCAGCGGAACCATCAACGCCGTTCTCACCATCACCGGCCGGGAAATCTTGTCCTGGGATCAATCCACCAGCATGACCTATAGTTGGGACTCGACGGCTGCCGGCACGGGAACCTTCCTCATCGCCAATGGCGCGTCGTCAGCAGCGAGCTGCGCGGTCATCAGCGCAACAAAGTTCGTCTGCGCCTCCCAGACCGACCCAGCCCCCAGTGTTCAGCTCATCGAACAGTAAGCAAATCGAGCGCCACATCTCTCAGGCCCGTCTCACCAGGGACGGGGTCTCGGCTTGTCGGTTTTCCCTTCCACTTCACACCGTGCCCTATACTCGTGCCTTATTTCTCGCATAAGGGTGGGAGATCATGTCACGAATGAATAGCCAGATCAAAAACCAGCCGCTTCGCACACCATCTACTTTTTCCCCGGCAGCATTGCCTTGAGCTTATCCATCAGTCCGGGCTTCACCGCCTGAGCGCTTGCCGCAGGCTTGGCCGCTGGAGCCGGGACAGGTGCGGCGGCAGCCGGAGCGCTTGCTGGCGGAGCAGGTTGCGCGGCCGGCGGCGCGCCCTCTGGCTTGGCGCCGTTCTGCGCTGGAGCGGGCGTCTTCGTTGAGGCCGGCAATGGCGTTGACCCATTCACCACGCCTTCCGCTGAAAGCGTCGTCACCTTTTCATTGTCGTTCTTCACCAGGATCGAGATGCGCCGGTTGGAGGGATCGGTGGGGTTGTCTTTGTTGCGCAGCATCTGGTCGGCATAGCCGCGCACCTGCGTTACCTGGTCGCTGCGCACGCCGTCCTGCTGCAAAAGCCGCCGCGCCGAGTTGGCCCGATCCGCCGACAGGTCCCAGTTGCTGTAGCCCTGGCTGCTGGCATACGGCGTGGCGTCGGTGTGGCCCTCTATCAAAAGCGAGTTAGGAAGCGTCTTCAGCTCCTTGCCCAGCAGCGCCAGCAACTCCTGGCCGTTCGCGCTCAGTTGTGCGCTGCCGCTCTGGAAGAATGTGCTGTCCTTGCCCTCGATCAGCTCGATGCGCAGCCCCTCGGGTGTGATCGTAATCTCAATCTGCTTGGAGAGCTTCTCCAGCTCCTTGCGCGCCTTGATCTCCTGTTCCAGCTTGTCCTTCAGCTTTTCCAGTTCGTCTGTGGTGGCCTGCGAAACGGTCGCGCCCGTTCCGGTCAGGGTGGTGCCCAGCTGGCTTCCGGTCCCCTTGGGGTCGTTGAAGTACCCAGCCACGGCCCGCTTGACTTTCTCGCTTGAGCCCATCAGCCAAAGCACGATAAACAGCGACATCATGGCGGTCACAAAGTCCGCATACGCCACCTTCCACGCGCCGCCGTGGTGACCGCCGTGGCCGCCCGTCTTTTTAATCACGATGATGGGTTGCGTCTTGGCCGCCATGATGCCCTGCTTCCCCTCGGTGTGGTTTCCAATCCCTAGGCCGCGGCCGCCGCCGCCGGTTCTACGCTGGCAGCGTGGCTCTTGCAGTTCTTTTCCATCTCATCAAAGCTCGGCCGCAAATGTGCTGGAATCGCACGCCGCCCCATCTCGATGGCGATCATGGGAGCCGAGCCTTTCAGAAACGACAGGATCAGAACCCGAAGCACGTGCAGGTATTCGTTCTGAGCGTCGGCCGTCTTTGACATATTCGAGGCCAGCGGGCCTACCATGCCATAGCACAGCAGGATGCCCAGAAATGTCCCCACCAGCGCCGCCGCCACCTTCTCGCCGATCTGCTCCGGCGGGCCGCCCAGCGAGCCCATGGTGATCACCACCCCCAGCACCGCCGCCACAATGCCCAGTCCCGGTAAAGAATCCGCAACCGTGGTGAGAGAACTCGACGGTACCGTCGCCCCATGGTGATGCACCTCCATGTCCAGTTCCATCATCTGGTCCATGTCAAATGGATCTACGCCTCCGGTGATCGCCATGCGCAGCGTGTCGCACACAAAATCCAGGGCATGATGGTCGGCAAGAAACTCCGGATAGTTCTTGAAGATCGAGCTTTCATTGGGCTTCTCCACGTCCATCTCCACGCTCAGCAATCCCTCTTTGCGCACCTTGTTCAGAAACTGGTACATCATCTTCAGCGTGTTCAGGTAGCGCGCTTTGTCATAGGGAGAGCCTTTCAATATGCCTATCAATCCCGCGAGGATGGCTTTGATCACATAGACCGGATTGGCTACCAGTATCGTGCCCGTCGCCGCGCCCGCAATCAGCAGCAATTCTGCCGGCTGAACCAGAACAAGAATATGGCCCTTCTCCATCAGGAAGGCGCCGATAACCGATACAAAAACCACAATTATGCCTACGATGGCGAACATTCTTGCCCCCCCGGTGATAACGTGACTTGGTTGCCGCCCGCGTGAAAGCTCGTCTGCATAGCAGCTTTTGCCCTTTCCAAAAGATTCGCCAGGCTTCCCTCCAGCTCCGCCTGGGCAGCGCCGATGCTTACCGTCAGCGTGGCGCGATCGCCCCACCAGCGAAAGTCCGCCGTCCGCGCCAATCCCGCCAGCACCTGCGCGTGCGCCGCCAGCATCTCTGTTGTGCGCTCGTGAGACAGGATCAGAAACTCATCGTCGCCCCATCGCCCTATCTCCTCGGCCGGCCGCAGACCGTTGGCCATCGCCTGCTCCACCTTGCCCAGCATCGCCTCGCAGGCTCCGGTTCCGTGCGTCTTGCGAAGCTCCGCCGCCTGATCGACGGTAATCCACATGATGCCGAACGGCAGGCCTCCGCGCATAAAATCTCCAAACGTCGTCGCCAGCCGGTCCTCTACCACCGCCTGGCTGGCCTTCAAGTCTCCGCTTTTCCCGTACGCTCCATGCGGCAGCGCGTCCAGGTTGTCGGCGGGATGAAACAGAACCTCCATGCCCATGCGACCGCCCATGCTGTCGCGCAACAGAAAATAGCGCGCCATCACCGGCACTTCGTGGCCTAGCTTGTGCGACACATGAACCAGCCTTCTGTGGCCCAGTTGTCCCCCGGCGTCCGGCTCCATGTTCTCCTGTTGCGCGCTGGCCAGCAGCAGCGGCTCCAGCGGCTCAGGAATGTGTCGCGACAGCAGGTCGGCGCTTGCACATCCGGTGATCGATGCCGCCGCATGGTTCCAGAACAACACCTGGTCCTCGACGCCAAGCAGCGCTACGCCCTCCGGAATGCTGTCCAACGCAACTTCAAGAAGTTCCGCGCGATCAGCCATTCATACCTCTCCATCTCCTACATCGGCAGGCCGCACACCAACTTCACGCCGGCAATGTGGACAATTAGGTTGAACTTTTCTAAGGGAAAGGTGCCCGGGCGTGGGTACGGTCCAGGTCGAAACAGAACCAGCCCATTCTCACCGCTCGCGGGCTATAAATCTGCGTGACTCTTAGCATCCACAGGCTGTAAGCTCATTCGTAGGAAAGAGTCCAGAGGAGTGCTTATTTTTCCCCTGGACATCCCCTGAAGGCATGTGCTTTGCTCCTCTTTGTTGCACTTTGAAGCAATTCAAGGGTTTTGCGGGAATCTGCCGATAGTCAAGCAATGAGAAGAGGAATTGCCTGGGCTATCACCGGCGCGGCGGAACTGCGGGCTGGGCGGCATTCAGCTCGGGCTTTTGGGATTTGCAGCGGATGAGGCATGTATCATGAACAAAATTATTCTGGCCGACTCGCAGGCCATTTTTAGGGCTGGTACAGCCAAAGTTCTGGCCATGGACGAGGATATGCGCATCATCGCGCAATGCACCGACCTCGACCGCATGCAACACGCCATCACCACCTTTCCCGGCTCCATTGTCCTGTTTGCCGCCTCGTTGCGTCCGGATATGGACCGGCTGCACACGCTACTGGAATCCACCGGCAGCCGCGGCATCGTCATCGCAGAAAACAATGAAAACGCCGGCGAATACATCCATATGGGCTTTCGCGGCGTGGTCTTTCGCAGCGTCACCAGCCCGGCGCTCACCGAGTGCGTGCGCACCGTGGCAGCCGGCGGCACCTGGCTCCCTCCTCAGCTCATGGTGGCTGAATCGCCCGAGGAAGACATGGTCGGTACCCGCGTCCGCGACCGCCTCACTCCCAAGGAGATGCGCATCGTCGCCCTCATCGTCCAGGGATGCAAGAACCGCGAGATCGCCATCCGCCTCAAAACCACCGAGCAGGTCATCAAAAACTACCTGCGCTCTGTTTACGACAAAACCGGCGTCAGCGACCGCCTCGAGCTGGCCCTGTTCACCATCCACCACCGTGTGCTCGCCGCCGCCGCCGCCGACGTGGGCAGCAAGCTCGAAGCCGAGGAGGCCGCCCAGCCCCGCGTCATGGTCTAGCTCCGGATGTCATAGGACAGTTTGTTTTAGTCGATGTTTTGAAATGGTATGACTCCATAGCTAGTAGAAAAATGCAAAGGGTGAAGCAAGAAGCGTCTATGCACGACTTCAGTCATTCCGTAAAATGCCCAATAAATCTGAGGGCTTTAGCCCCTGAGGTATGCTTTTCGGACTTTTGCTTGAAATATGTCATTTTTTCTTCATGCTGTTCTAGCTGTGCCGTAGATCAACTAACTCTTTGCCTTAGCCCCTGAGAGATGTTTTAAGCTATTTCTCTTGAAATTTAATTTTTTGCCCTTCGCGCCCCCGATTTCCCTTGCCCTTCCGCACCCCCGTATTGCACACTGGAAGGCGCAATGATTTCCCCTATCTCCATGGAACTCTACGCTGGCCTCGGCGCAGCGGCCGGGCTCGGTCTGGCTGCCAGCGGCTTCGCCTACGCCTCCCGCTGGCCCGCCTCGCAACTCTTCGGCCCCGCGCTCATCGCCCCGCCGCGCCCCGGCGAGCTCGCCCTCACCTTCGACGACGGCCCCAACACCGCCTGGACCCCTCGCCTCCTCGAGCTTCTCGCCCGCCGCGATGTCCGCGCCACATTCTTCCTCGTTGGCAGCCGCGCCCAAGCTAATCCCGGCCTCGTCCGCCAGATCGCCTCCGCCGGCCATGCCATCGGCAACCATTCCTGGTCCCATCTCAACCTCGCCCTGGCCTCCGCCTCCACCATCGAAGACCAGCTCTCCCGCGCCAATCAAGCCATCGCCGAAATCACCGGCTCGTCCCCGCGCTTCTTCCGTCCGCCTTATGGCGCGCGCCGCCCCGCCACCCTCCGCATCGCCCGCCGCCTCGGCCTCACTCCTGTCCTCTGGAATGCCATGACCTCCGACTGGAAAAATCCCTCCGCCGACGCCATCGCCCTCCGCCTGCAATCCAAAATCGACCATCTCTATCGCCAGGGCTTCGCCGCCAACATCGTCCTCCACGACGGCAGCCACTCCTCGCCCGCCGCCGACCGCGCACCCTCCGTCGCCGCCGCCGCCCAGCTCATCGCCCGCTATAAACCCACCCACCAGTTCCTCACCCTCAACGCCTGGTGCGGCGAGTGATCGCCATGCAATCCTGCATATAACACACGCGAAAACTCTGTTTCGTGCCTCCTGTAGGGAGGCAAGGATAATAGCCCCGGATGAAGCGTAGCGCAATCCGGGGAGCGTATGTTGTTGAAGATTTCCGCCCCGGCGGGGCGGGGTGAATCGATTTCTACAAATTGAGGTTTTTTGGCGGTAGGCCGGGGATTTATCCCCGGTATATCGCCCGCAGAATCAATGAGGGCTTTAGCCCCTGAGGTTTGTTTTATTGGTTGTTGAACGATTTCATGTTTATTCCGCAAGCTCTTAGGCCTATGCGACGGAGGGAGCAGTGGCCTTCAGGCCACTGAACGCTTGCTCTTCCATGAATACGGCTTTAGCCGCGGGCCTTTCCAATGCGACGCGTTATTTTGTTGCCGCTTCTTCCAACGGAGGGAGCAGTGGCCTTCAGGCCACTGTACGCTTGCTCTTTCATAAATACGGCTTTAGCCGCGGGCCTTTCCAATGTGCCGCGTTATTTTGTTGCCGCTTCTTCCATAGGAAGAACGTGAGAATAAACCATGACTCGGTGTCCCCATCGAGTGATTTTTGCTCGCTGAGGTGGTTATTCCCTGTTCCCTGTTCCCTGTTCCCTGTTCCCTATTCCCTGTTTTTACCCACCCACTCCGCCCGCAGTGCAGAAACGAATCGAAAGCCTATTTTGCATCAACCATCAGTCGTTTCTGTTGACATCGGCGTTTCTCGTTATCAATTTGTTCCTGTAATCAACGCTGTTTAGAACCACCTCACAATGAGGAGTTCTTCATCTTCACTTTGTTGTGTTTGCGGTAGGATGTTTTCTGCTCAGACAGTCTTGCCTTATCTTCAACTTCATCTCTTGTGTAACCGGATGTCTGGCAGGAGGAATCAACATCGGGTTTGCCGCACTCGCGACGATCTGAGCATCGATCTCTTCCAGCGTCGAAGGGCCAGGCAAGCCAACAACTTTCATCCGGCGCAGCCATTCGGCTCTGTAGGCCCGATCAAGAGCGATATCCGCTGGAAGGGGTTCGGCCAATTGTGATTTCTGAGGACCCAAATAGAGAAAAGCATCGATCTGATCTGCGACCGTCTTCGTAGTCGTGCCCGCGAATGCATCGATGACGTTACAGTCCTGGTCTGTTGTAATCGGCGATGGAATGAATGAGTCCAAGTTTAACGAGCCTAGCCTGCTGTTCTTTGTCCTCACGAGCGACGGCCAAACCCCACCCGGAGCGTTCACGTCTCCTAGCGGTTCGTCGCCGGTGCCGTAGGAAAATAAATGGCTAATCACGAAGGTCGTGCCAGGGTAGTGGCGCTCATACCTCGTAACGGCATCCCCTTGTCCCGGGCCGCCTCCGTGCAGCAGATGAAAGATTCCGAAGAGCATCAGCGCCTTGCGATGCTTGGAAAGCACCTCTGTTTCCATCACTGAAGCGATGCTTCCATCTCGATCGAAAAACGGCGTAAGGTCTTCGTATGAGCGAATCTTGCTCCAATCGATCGGTGGATCTGCGGCAACGATTCTCAGGCGGCTTGAGGCAGGAAGGCGTTGATTGAGCGAGCGGACGAGCGGATACAGCTGCTCGTAGAAACCGGATGCTCCGCACATTTGCTGGACCGTCGTGTCTCGCCAGACATGCTGTACTTCGGTGAAAGGAACATTCTCGCCGGCGATGTACCGATCAAGAATCGGCTGGTACCGCGTGTTGCCACATTCAACGACTATGTCGTTGACCGTTGCCAAAAAGCGCGGGTCGCGAATAAGGGACAGGATGAAGTCGTCGGTATCTTTCTGACCATGGGCTGCTGGCATCGCTACCACTTCAAACGTCTCGAAAGCTTTCAGGATTGCCGGGATCGCAGGTTCAGGGGTCGCGTCCTGTGTGTCATTGACAGGATGGCCCGCTGAGACCTGAGCCCTGCAAGGCTGTGTCATCAGCGAAATCGATGCAAGTGAAAGAAGGAAGATTCCGCGGCGCCCACTTCTCAATATGCGAGGAAAGAACTCTTCATTCATGGTTAATACCTCCGTTTCTCAATCGCCGCAATTCAAACTCTCAACATCGATGCGTACCCTGACTGCGCGCTGCATACGCCGACAATAGCATTCTGATAAGTACTCATGCAAAGGACCGGTCGATCCCGGGAAGTCGCCCAGCGTTCATCAAATCATCCCCGGTGAATCCAACTGGCGCCAGTCGCCCTCGCCGCCTCCCTTACATCCGCATCATCGGCTCGCTCATCGCCGGGGCAATCAGCAGCCGGTCAAGCTAGTTTAGGTATCCTTCAACCAGTTTGGAGTGCTGGATATTGGCCTGGCAGATATGGATGGCCAGTCCCGTTTGTGTGGACTGTCAGCCCAACTTGACCTAGGTAATGACTAGGTCAAGTTTTGAAATCTGCACCATTATTGGTGCAATTCGAAACTTAATAACAGCAAAAACGATGTTTCCGCTTCCCAAATAACCCAATTTTCCGCAAGAATCCTCTACTTCGAAGCAGAGGTATTTGGGTGCGGAATATGCTCTGTTTTACAGCTTTTCCGCCACGCTCTTGGCCTGGGTAAACAGCAGCAGGTAATCCGGCCCTCCGGCCTTGGAATCCGTCCCGCTCATGTTGAAGCCGCCAAAGGGGTGCGCGCCCACCATGGCGCCCGTGCATTTGCGGTTAAAGTACAGATTTCCAACGTGATACTCGCGGCGGGCTGCGTTCATCTTTTCGCGATCGCACGTATAGACTGAGCCGGTCAGGCCGTACTCGGTGTTGTTGGCCACCTTCAGGCCCTCGGTAAAGTCCGCCACTTTGATCAGCGCCAGCACCGGCCCGAAGATCTCCTCCTGGGCAATCACCGCATTCGGGGCTACGTCTGCAAACACTGTAGGCTCGATAAAATAGCCGCCCTCCGCCGTTGCCGGAGCATGGCCGCCGGCTATCAGCCGGCCCTCCTTCTTGCCAATTTCGATATAGCGCAGCATGGAATCGAGCGCTGCCTTGTTGATCACCGGACCGAGAGAGTGGTTCGTCACCGGATCGCCCACCGTCAGCTTGGCCACGCGCTCCAGCAGGCGCTCCGTAAATGCCTCATAAATAGGGGCTTCGATGATGGCCCGCGAGCAGGCTGAGCACTTTTGCCCGCTGAAGCCGAAGGCCGAGGCCACCACGCCGTTTACGGCCGCGTCCAGGTCAGCGTCGGCGCAAACCAGGATAGAGTCCTTGCCGCCCATCTCCAGAATCGTCCGCTTCAGCCAGATTTGATTGGGTTTAGCTTTCGCGGCGCGCTCGTGAATCTCCAATCCAACCTTTTTTGAACCGGTGAAAGAAATGAAGCGGGTTTTGGGGTGTTCGACGATGGCGTTGCCAAACGTCACTCCGGAACCGGGGCAGAAGTTGACCACGCCGGCTGGAAGGCCCGCCTCTTCTAACACTTCAAAGAATTTGGCTGCAATCGTGGGAGCGTCGCTGGAGGGCTTTAGAATCACCGTGTTGCCGGTAACGATGGCGGCTGCGGTCATGCCCGCCATGATGGCGAAGGGGAAGTTCCACGGGGGAATCACCGCGCCCACGCCTAGCGGGATGTAGTTCAGCTCGCAGCGCTCGCCGGGGAACTGGATGGGAGTTTTCGCCTCCGCCAGCCGCAGCGCCTCGCGCGCGTAAAACTCAAGGAAATCAATGGTTTCGCCCACATCGGCGTCGGCCTCGGCCCAGTTCTTGCCCACCTCATAGGTTAGCCAGGCGCAGAAGACGAAGCTGCGGCTGCGAATGAGCCGGGCGGCGTTGAGCAGCAGGGAAGCTCTTGATTCAACGGGAGTTCTGCTCCAGGACTCGAAAGCGTGGAGCGCCGCGGCCATGGCCTGCTGTGCGTGTTCCGCGCCGGCCTTCTGATGAACGCCGACGATCTGGGCGGGGCGCGCCGGGTTCAGGGAGCGGATTTTCTCCTCGGTTTTGATGCGCTGGCCGCCGATGACCAGGCCATATTCGCGCCCCAGTTGGCTGGAGACAAACTCCAATGCTGTCTTCATCTTGCGCGTATTTTCCAGCGTCTTGAAATCGATTGAGGGTTCATTGGCAAACTCGCCCTGGGGCGAGCACGGCTGAATAGCGGTGGTGCTGTTTTTGGAGTTCATCGCCCAACCATTTTATCCGATGGCGCAACAACAGGAAACAGGGGACAGGAATCAGTTCTAGTCTGAAAAATGGTGCGCTATAGCTCACCGGTTTTCGTACAACGTGAAGCTATAGCTTGTCAGTTTACACACAAATGTGAAGCGGCAGCTCACCGGTTTTAGCGGAAGTAGTGACCTGTTGTTGGGGACCCCGATACCGCAACAACAAAAACGTGGCGAGGGTTGGGCACCCAAACCGAGTATTTACGTTGTTGAAAGTCACGCGCGCGGGTCGGAATTTTTCAAGACTGTTTCTGTCTGCGCGCTGCGGAATTTGTCCAGCCGTTGCGCGATAGCCTTGTTCTCCAGCGCCAGAATCGCCGCCGCAAATAAACCGGCGTTTTTTGCGCCCGCCTCGCCGATGGCAAATGTCGCCACCGGGATTCCAGCCGGCATTTGCACGATGGAGAGCAGCGAGTCAAGGCCATTCAACGCGCTGCTCTTCATGGGGACGCCGAGCACGGGCAGAGTTGTTTTGGCCGCAACGAAGCCCGCCAGATGCGCCGCGCCACCCGCGCCCGCGATAATCACGCGCAGCCCGCGCGCCTTTGCGCTCTCGGCATACTGCAACGCCCGGTCAGGAGTGCGATGCGCGGAGATCACCTGCGCTTCATAGGCGATGCCAAGCTCATCGAGCACCTTGGCCGCAGCTTCCATTACCGGCCAATCGGATTTCGATCCCATCAGGATTCCTACATCGATTTTTTTCGTCGCTTCCGCCATCATCTCCTCCACCTTTGCAATACTTCTACGAACGCGGCCTGCTCCAGAGTCTGTACGCGGCTGCGCAAAATCTCCGCGGTATCACCCGGCAAAACGGGGCAACGCTTCTGCAAGACAATCGGGCCGCCATCGACAACTTCGGTGACCTGGTGAATGGTGCATCCGGTCTCGCTGACGCCCGCGGCCAGCACTGCCTCATGCACCTTCAGATTCATCAGTCCGGCAAAGGCAGGCAGCAGCGAGGGATGAACATTCAACAGCTTTCCCCGCCAGGTTTCAACAAACTTCGCGGAGACGATGCGCATGTAGCCGATCATCAACACCAGTTCCGCTCCTGCCTGACGTAATGCTTCGCTCACCTGCTGATCGTAATCCTCGCGCGTCAATTCTGCCGGGTCGAGAAACAATGCGCGAATGCCATGCCTCGCGGCCCGCACGAGGATTGGCGCAGATATTTTGTCCGACATCACCAGCACAATCTCGACATCGAGCTCGCCTGCCGCGATGGCGTCGAGAACGCCTTGCAGCGCCGATCCGCGCGTTGATCCGAGAACGCCGACCTTCAAACTCATGCCGATCGCACCGCCTTCATGTGCTCCACGCGCCGCGCAAGGGACGGCGCGGTTCCGATATCCGCGCGATGGAAGAATGGACCGGGAATCTGGCGGACAACTTGCTCGCAGATAGCCTCGGCTTCGGCAATGGTCGCGGCTGTTCCGACAACCGCCAGCGTGCGCGAACCGGTGGCTATCAGGTTTCCATCTTTCATGTCGACGGCGCTCAGATACGTTATGACTCCAGAGGGCAGCACGGCGGGCAGCAACAATCCATCGCCCTTGCGCGGATTATCCGGATAGCCTTCGGGCACGACATACTTGCAGACGCTGGCCTGCGGCGAGAAACGCACCGCGCAAGAGGCCAGCGAAGAGTCCACGATGGCGCGGCAGATGGCGGCGAAATCGGTTTCCAGAAGCGTGAGCAGGTTGAGCGATTCGGGATCGCCGAAGCGGGCGTTGTATTCAATCAGCTTGACGCCATCGCGCGTGACCATGAATCCGCCATAGAGAATTCCCCGGTAAGGCGCGCCGCACTCGGTGGCCAGCGCCGCGGCAACCTGCTGATTGATCTCGTGCGCCGAGGCAATGTCAGCATCCGTTAGGAATGGCAGCTTGTGGTTGGCGTCCGTGTAAGTTCCCATGCCGCCGGTGTTCGGTCCGCGGTCGCCATCGTAAGCGCGCTTGTGGTCCTGCACGGCGGGCATGTGCCGCAAGGTCTTGCCATCGCAGAAGCTCATCAGGGAAAACTCTTCGCCCTCAAGTTTTTCTTCGACGACAAAGGGATGCCCATGAGCAACCAGCTCGCGGCAGTACGCAAAGCTGTCCTCAAGCGTGAGCAGATGATCGCCGCAGACCTTGACGCCCTTTCCGCCCGCCAACCCATCGTCCTTGATGACATGGCGGTTCGGATAGCGCGCGAAGACTTCTTCAAGCCCGTCGAGAGAGGAGAAACGCTGAAAGAATGGGTTGCCCGGAACTTTATATTTGGCCAGCAACTCACGCGTAAAGCCCTTGCTCGATTCGATGCGCGCCAGGCTCTGTGTGGGGCCAACGACAGGAACCTTCGCCGCCCACAACGCATCCGCAACGCCCGCAGCCAGCGGAGCCTCCGGGCCGATCACGGCCATGGTCACGTGCTGTTCACGTGCGAAAGCGACCACATCTGACGGGTTTGTGATGCTCCCAATACCATAAGCGGAGCAGAGGCTGGCGATGCCTGGATTGCGCGCGCCGCTGAAACATGCCAACCGGGGCCGCGGCGACGAGCGCGCCAACGCAGACGCTATTGCATGCTCACGCGCTCCCGAACCAACAATGAGAATCATCTCGCTCATTTTGCCAGGCTCGCCAACACGGTTGCTTCCAGCGGCCGCAGGTCCGGCACAAATGCCGTTCCCGTGATCTTCTCAAAGAGTTGAATGTATCTGGCGGCAAGCTCGGCGATCAGATCGGCGGGCGGCGTTGGCAGCACGGCGTCCTTGTAGGGATCGCAGCGCTCGCGAAACCACAAACGGAAGAACTCCTTGTCGATCATGTTGGGTTCTTGACCAGCCGCCAAGCGTTCCGCGTAACTATCGGCCAGCCAGTAGCGGCTGGAATCCGGCGTATGAATCTCATCGATCAGCAGGATCTCGCCATCGCCCGTCACGCCAAACTCATACTTTGTATCCACCAGGATCAGCCCGCGGCTGGCGGCAATCTTCTGGCCGAATGCAAACAACTCGAGCGTCTTGGCCGAAGTAAATTCCCACTGCTTTGCCGTCAGCCATCCCTCGGAAATAATTTCATCCGGCGTAACCGGCCGGTCGTGAGTCGCTTCCTTGGTTGTTGGCGTGATGATGTTCTTCGCTAGCCGCTCATTCTTCTTCATGCCCTCGGGCAGAGCGTGGCCGCAGTAATTCCGCACGCCCTTCTGGTACTGCGTCCAGATCGCCGTATCGGTCGATCCTGTCATGTAGCCGCGCACCACAAATTCGATGGGAAGCACCGTGCACTTGCGCGCGACGAGCGCATTGGCATGGGGGCTCGAAATCACGTGGTTACCGACAATGCCGCGCGTCTGCTCAAACCAATACAGGGAGGTGCGATTGAGCACCTGGCCCTTGAATGGAATGGCGCCCAGCAGGCGGTCGAAGCCGCTCTGCCGGTCTGTGGTTACCAGCAACAGGCGGCCATCGTCTGTCTCATACGTGTCGCGCACCTTGCCCGCGTATTTCGCTTTCAGCGGCAGATTAGTAGCCATCAGGCAATTTGGAATCGCGTTGAGTAATGTTTGTCGCTCCATTTCATTTCACCTCAGTAAAACGCACACCGGATGCATTTGCCACTACGCGGCCCAGCTCCCAGAGACGCAGCGCGGGAAAAGGCGCGATGGCAGCCGCCAACGCACTTTGCAATCCCGGCGGCCCAATCAACACCAATCCCACGCCCATGTTGAAGGTGCGATGCATTTCGAGATCGTCGATATCGCCCAGCCGCTGCATCAACGCAAAGATGGGCTGCGGCTTCCAGGTCGCGCGATCGATGACTACACCCAGCCCGTCCGGCATGATGCGAGGGAGATTTTCCACCAGCCCGCCGCCGGTGATATGCGCCATGCCTTTGACCGGAATCCCGGCGCTGAGAATATTTCTGACCGGCGCAATATAGTTTGTATGCGGCGCGAGCAGCACATCCGCAATCGACTTTCCGGCAAGCTCCGCGGGCCGCGCATCGATGGCATAGCCGCCGATTTCAAAGATTAGTTTACGCGCCAGCGAAAAGCCATTGGTATGCAGGCCGCTGGAGTTAATCGCATAGAGCACATCGCCCGCGGCGATATTGGCGCCCGTCAGCAAGCGCTCACGATCAACAACGCCGGTCACGAAGCCGACCACATCCAGATCGCCCTCCGCATAGACCGCGGGCATCTCTGCTGTTTCTCCGCCAACCAGCGCGATGCCGGCCTCGATGCACGCGGCGCTCATGCCGCGCACCAGCGCCTCCACAATCTCCGGCTCGGTTTTATGAAAGCCCAGATAGTCGAGAAAGGTAAGCGGCATGGCGCCCATCACCACGATGTCTCCCGCAACAGCAAAGACCAGATCGCGGCCCAACTCTTCATAGCGGCCAGCCATCACCGTCACCTTGCTCTTGGTGCCGACGCCGTCGGTGCTCTGTACCATCACCGGATCCTTCAGTCCCTTGAGCGCATCGCCCAGAGCGAAGAGCGCGCCAAAGGAACCTAGCCCAGTGAGCACCGCCGAGCCGTGTTGCTTGTGGGTTTCGGCCACGTGCGACTTGATGCGCCGCACCGCCTCGTTGCCGGCCTCAATGTCCACTCCCGCGGACTTGTAATCCACCTTTGAACTCACGCTCTCTCCTACCCAACCCATTTGCGCGCGTTGTCAAACATTCGCTGCCACGGGCTGTCCTTAGGCTCGCGCATCTTGTCGCGCACCCAGGTGTGCTGCACGCCCAGAAAAACGCGCTCCGGATGCGGCATCACAATCAGCGCGCGCCCGTCCGCGCTGCTCAATCCCGCTACGCCCTGAACGGAGCCGCTGGGATTCAACGGATAATGTTCAGTGACCTTGCCATATGTATCAATGTAGCGCAGCGCAACCCGAGCGTCTGCCGCGATGCTGCTTACATGACCTTCGCCATGCGCGGTCACGATGGGAACGCGCGCGCCGGCCATGCCCGCGAAAAAGATCGATGGAGACTCCTGAATCTCCACCATGCACAGCCGCGCCTCAAAGCGCGCCGACGTATTGCGCCCAAAGTGCGGCCAACTCGCGGCCCCGGGAATGATCTCGCGTAACTGCGCCATCATCTGGCAGCCATTGCAAACGCCCAGCGCGAAGCTGTCGGGGCGCGCGAAGAACTCCGCGAACATCTCCTTCAGCCGGTCGTTGAAGAGGATAGTCTTTGCCCATCCGCTGCCCGCGCCGAGTACGTCGCCATAGGAAAATCCGCCGCACGCGGCCAACCCTTTGAATTCCGCAAGACTCACACGCCGGGTGAGCAGATCGCTCATGTGGACATCAACGGCGGCAAAGCCCGCGCGATCAAAAACCGCTCCCATCTCTACGTGGCCGTTCACGCCCTGCTCGCGAAGAATGGCAACCCTCGGCCGCGCCATATGCACAAATGGAGCGCTTACCCGTTCGATCCGATTGAAGGGCACGCTGATAAAAAGCCCGGGACGCTTTGCATCATCGAGCAGCGAGAACTCCTGCCGCGCGCTCTCCGGGTTATCGCGCAGCGACTGGATGTGAAAGCTGGTCTCCGACCACATTTTGTGCAGCGCGGTGCGCGTATTGCAATACACAACCTGACCGCTGCCGCGAATTACGATCTCGTTGCCCGGCGCGCCATGACCGAATACTTGCGCATTCAGGCCGGCGGCGCTGAGCCGCTCAAGCACCTCGGCAACATTGTTCGCATCAACCTGCACTACCGCGCCCAACTCTTCGCTGAAGAGCTCCGCCAGTCCCGCAACCGGCAGATCGATTTCCAGGCCCTTCCGCCCGGCAAAGGCCATCTCCACCAGCGTTACGAATAATCCGCCATCACTGCGGTCGTGATAGGCCAGCAGCTTGCCCTCGCGGTTGAGCTGCTGCACGGCGGCGAAGAATGCCTTCATTACTTCTGCAGCGGGCGCGTCCGGCGGTTCGTCTCCGACCTGCCCGTACACCTGCGCCAGGCACGATCCGCCCAGCCGATTTTTTCCCTGGCCAAGATCGATCAGGATCAACGACGAATCGCCCTCGCACAATTGCGGCGTCAGCGTGCGGCGCACATCGCTGACCGGAGCAAAGCCAGAGACGACGAGCGAGAGCGGCGAGAGCACTGTTTTTGTTTCGCCGCCTTCACCGGCCCACTTCGTTTTCATGGACATCGAGTCTTTGCCCACGGGGATCGTCATTCCCAGCGCCGGACAAAACTCCATTCCCACCGCGCGAACGGCGTCGAAGAGCTTCTGGTCTTCCTGCCCCTCGCCCGCCGCCGCCATCCAGTTTGCTGAGAGCTTGATGTCGCCGAGTTTGCCAACCTGATCGAGCCCGATGGCCGCGCCGGCCAGATTGGTGATGACCTCGCCGACGGCCATGCGCGCCGAGCGAGCAGCATCGATGATTGCGAGCGGCGTTCTCTCGCCGATAGCCATGGCCTCGCCCCATAAAGAGTCGTAGGCGCCCAGGGTGACCGCGCAATCGGCCACTGGAACCTGCCACGGCCCCACCATCTGATCCTGCACAACCATGCCGGTGATGCTGCGGTCGCCAATCGTTATTAAAAATGTTTTTGCCGCAATCGTTGGCAGCCGCAACAGCCGCTCCACCGCATCGGCGATGGTGACGCCGGCAAGATCGAGCGGCGCGGCGGCAATCTTCGTTCGCGCAAATGCGCGCTCCATTTTGGGCGGCTTTCCGAAGAGCACGTGCAGAGGCAGATCGATTGCTTTGTCCGCGCCATCGCTGAGCGTAAGATGCGGCTGCTGCTCCGCCGTGCCGATCACGGCGAAGGGACACCGCTCACGCTCGCAAAGCTCCTCGAACATTTGCAGATTTTCCGGCGCAATGGCCAGCACGTAGCGCTCCTGCGCCTCGTTGCACCACGCCTCCAGCGGGCTCATTCCCGCCTCGCCGAGCGGAATCGCGTTCAGGTCGAAACTTCCGCCGCAGCCGCCGTCCTTGATCAACTCCGGAAATGCATTCGACAATCCACCTGCGCCAACATCGTGAATAAATGCAATCGGGTTCGCCTCGCCGCGCTGCCAGCAGCGGTCGATGACCTCTTGCGCGCGACGCTCCATCTCGGCGTTATCGCGCTGCACAGAAGCAAAGTCGAGGTCGGTATTTCCGCTGCCCGCGCTGCTGGAGGCCGCGCCGCCGCCAAGGCCAATCAGCATGGCCGGCCCGCCCAAAGCAACCAGCGCATAGCCGGCCTTCATGGCGCCCTTCTCGACGTGCCCGGCGCGAATATTCCCCAGCCCGCCCGCCAGCATGATCGGCTTGTGATAGCCGAAGACCGCGCCTTCAGAATTCATGCTCGACTGCTCATAAGTGCGGAAGTATCCAGCGAGCGCTGGCCTTCCATATTCGTTGTTGTACGCCGCCGCGCCGAGCGGCCCTTCAATCATGATGTCGAGCGGCGAGGCAATGTGCGCGGGCCGGCCAAAAAATTGCTCCCAGGGTTGCGGCGCCTGGGGCAGATGCAGATTCGAGACCGTAAAACCGCACAACCCGGCTTTGGGCTTCGCTCCGCGCCCGGTCGCTCCTTCATCGCGAATCTCTCCGCCCGAGCCCGTTGCCGCGCCCGGCCAGGGCGAGATTGCCGTGGGATGATTGTGCGTCTCCACCTTCAGCAAGATGTGAATATCTTCTTCGTGATAAGCGTAGGCCGCGCCGACCTGCTCAGGGAAAAACCTGCCGCCGCGTCCGCCGCGAATCACCGCCGCATTGTCGCGATAGGCCGAGAGCACATTTTCACCCGACACCTCATTGGTGTTGCGAATCATCTGGAAGAGCGAGCGCGGCTGCCTGACGCCGTCGATTGTCCAACTGGCATTGAAGATCTTGTGGCGGCAGTGTTCGCTGTTGGCCTGGGCAAACATATACAGCTCAACGTCAGTGGGATTGCGCTTGAGCCGCGCAAACTCCGCGACCAGGTAATCGATCTCATCCGGCGCAAGCGAGAGGCCTAGATCGCGATCTGCCGCGGCAATCGCCGCCGCCCCGCGGCCTAGCACGTCGATATGCCCGAGCAGCTTCTGCGCACGATGCGCAAACAGCGCCTGCAACTCGTTTGCGCTTTCGAAAAACACGCTCTCGGTCATGCGGTCGTGCAGCGCGCCAGCCAGCGCATGGAGATCAACTGTGTGTTGAGAAACGATGCTCACCACGCGCGCGCGTTCGATGCGTTCAATCGTGCCAAAGCCCGTGTTGCGCAGGATGTCCGTCGCTTTACTGGACCAAGGTGACTGCGTTCCCACGCGCGGCGCAATCCACACACACTGGCTCGCCGCACGCTCCACGCCGGCACCCAGCAACTCGGCCAGCCTGTGGTGATCGATCCCACTCGCGGAATCAGCGCGCAGCAGCAGCAAGTACAGATACGACGCCTCGACCGCTTCCACGCCGGCATCGATGGCGCGCAGCCGGGCGGCCATCCGCGCGGCCTCGAATGCCGTCAGAGCCAGAGGCCCGGGCAGTATTCGCACCGTCGCACCATCAGAGGTGCGCGGAGAGATTTCTTGTGATGTAACTCGCGACATCTTCTGTGTGTTTGGCAGCGTCGTTCCGTTTTTGTTCCAGGGTGTTGAGATACTCTTCCGTAATGTCTCCGGTGATGTACTTCCCATCGAAGATAGCCGTGTCGAAGTGCGTGAGCCCGGGCGCGGCCTCGGTAATTGCCTGTTTTAGATCTTCCAGGTCCTGATAAATCAGCTCGTCGGCTCCAATATCCTTTGCGAGTTCCTGCACGCTCCGTCCGCTAGCAATCAACTCCGAGCGGGCCGGCATATCGATCCCATACACGTTGGGGAAGCGCACCGGAGGCGCCGCCGAGCAAACATAGACCTTCTTCGCGCCCTGCTCGCGCACCATGGCGATAATCTCTTGAATGGTGGTACCGCGCACGATGGAATCATCGACCAGCAGCACATTTTTCCCCTGAAAAAACTTGGGGATGGGGTTCAGCTTGCGGCGAACCGACTGCCTGCGCTGCGCCTGCCCGGGCATGATGAAGGTTCTGCCCACGTAGCGGTTCCTCACCAGCGCATCGCGATAGGGAAGGTTCAACTGTGCCGCAATCTCCTGCGCCGCCACGCGGCTGGTGGAAGGAATCGGAATCACGACATCGATGGGCAAATGCGCCCACTCCCGCTTGATCTTTTCGGCGAGCTTGGTCCCCATGTTGATGCGGCACTGATAGACCGATGCGCCATCCACCACCGAGTCCGGCCGCGCCAGATAGACGAATTCGAAGATGCAAGGGGTTTTCTCATACGCTAACGAGCTCACGTAAGAATGGCGGACGCCCTGCATGTCGATGAAGATCACCTCGCCCGGCGCCAGGTCGCGGTCCAGAGTAAACCCGCCGCCTTGCAGCGCCACGCTTTCCGAGGCGAACATGTACTCAGTTTCCTTGCCGTGGCCGCGCGTGCCGAAGACCAGAGGGCGAATGCCATGCAGATCGCGGAAGGCAAGCATGCCAATGCCGGCAACCATGGCAACGACCGCGTAGCCGCCCTTGCATCGCTGGTGGACCTCTTCGACCGCGGAGAAAACGTCGAGTTCCGTAGGCTTGATCGAACCGCGCTGCGCCATGGCATGCGCAAAGACATTCAACATCACCTCAGAGTCGGAACTGGTGTTCAGATGCCGCTTGTCCATCTGGAACAAGCTGCTGACGATATCCGAGACGTTGGTCAGATTGCCATTGTGCGCGAAGATGATCCCATACGGCGAGTTGACGTAGAAGGGCTGCGCCTCGGCCACCGACGAGCATCCCGCAGTCGGGTAGCGCACATGACCGACGCCCATTGTGCCCAGCAGGCGCGCCATATTGTCCGCCTTGAAGACATCGGTGAGCAGGCCATTGCCCTTCTCGAGATAAAACCGGTTCTCAAAGCATGTCGCTATGCCCGCTGCATCCTGGCCGCGATGCTGAAGCATCGAAAGGCCTTCATAGATAACCGAACTGACCGCACTATGACCGAAAACGCCGACAATACCGCACATGGTGCCTCACTGCCTGGCTGACGCCGGTGACCTTTCGTGCCTGCCACGCACTTCGCCGGCGGAAGTAAAAAAAGCTGAAGTTGCCTGTTTCCTCAGCGGATTCAGGTTTAGATCCAGAGTAAAGTGTTCAGCAGTCCAGCTTTGGCCAGGTTTTCCAGCCTGCTGCCAGTCTATTAAAGTGCTTTCCTCTATCATCTCCCATTCAGATGAGGAAAAATCGTACAAAATTCTCGGGAAGTAACAGATTTGCAGGCTGAGAAAGACACCCTGTTAACACCAGACTACTTCCTGGGGGCAAAAAGTCAAGTATGTGGCAAAAACAGGCCCAAAGGAGCAATTCCGCCGCAATTTTGCCGCCATTGAGGCCATCCTCTACGCCGGAACGCAGAGAAAACAATACGCTATACTCAACATATAGGGAGTCTGGCGAATGTCCATGGAGCCCTTTCTCGATCCGGCAGAGTTTTGCCTGGACAATATAGAGCACGGCTCGTTCGGCCTCTACGCCGGCACAACCTCTTTTTCCCAAAACCATCCGCCAAGACCTTCCTGCGCGATCATGGGGCAAGCACATGAGCTATGAGGCCAGAAGCCGCGCAATTGCCGACGCATTGATTGCGGTTGAGGGGGTGGCTTTTCTGCCGGCGGCGCCGATCACCTTCAAGTCCGGGATCAAGTCGCCGGTTTACTGCGACAACCGGAGGTTTCCCTTCTGGCCGGAGCAGTGGGCGAAGGTGATTGGCGGCTTTGAAGCCCTGATTGCCGAACGAAAGATACGGGTTGACGTTGTGGCCGGCGTTGAGGCAGCGGGAATTCCGCATAGCGCGGCGCTGGGATTCTCGATGCGCCTGCCGTCGGTCTTCATTCGCAAAGAACTGAAGGAGCATGGCACAAAGAAGCGCGTCGAGGGCGGCGATGTAACCGGCAGGCGGGTTGTACTGATCGAGGACCTGGTAACGACCGGGAGCAGCAGCATCGCGGCCATCGAGGCGCTGCGCGCCGAGGGCGCCGTTGTCAGCGATTGCCTGGCTATTATCAGCTACGGCTTTCCTGAGGCCGCGGAGAAGTTCGAGCATGCGGGCGTGCGGCTCCACACGGCAACGACGTTTCAGGCGGCGCTGGAAAGCGCGCTCAAACACAAGCTGATCGATGACGCCGGCGCGGCGGTGGTGCGCGACTGGCTGGAAGAACCACATTCGTGGGCTCAGCGGCATGGTTTTGAATAGAGGACTTGTGAACGCAGCGATGCAAAAGTTCGAGCGGCGGGCGGAGGCGGCGGGATCGCTGCTGTGCGTGGGGCTGGACCCTGAGTTTGACCGCCTGCCCGCGCACTTCAGAGGCAAAGAGCGGCCGCTGCTTGCCTTCAACCGGTGGATTATCGAGCAGACCCATCCGTATGTCGCCGCGTACAAGCCCAACATGGCGTTCTACGAGGCGCGAGGCGCGCAAGGACTGAAGGAACTCGAGATGACGATGGAGTATCTGCGCAGCGAGCATTCAGAGATTCTTACCATCTGCGATGCCAAGCGCGGCGATATTGGAAATTCAAATCGCGGATATGCGGCTTCCATCTTCGATGTGATGGGTTTTGATGCGGTTACGCTACACCCTTATCTTGGCAAGGAGGCGCTGGCGCCGTTTCTGGAGCGGCATGACAAGGTTTGCATTGTGTTGTGCCGGACGTCGAACCCCGGGGCAGGCGAGTTTCAGAATCTAAAGTCCATCGGCAGGCCGTTATGGGAAACGGTTGCGAGGCGCGTGAGCGCGGAGTGGAATGCCGCGGGCAACTGCATGCTGGTTGTGGGGGCGACCTGCCCGGAGGAGATGAGAAAAATTCGAGCGATTGCGCCGGAGATTCCTTTTCTCGTGCCGGGAGTGGGCGCGCAGGGCGGTGATGTGGCGGCGGTGGTCTCCGCGGGCCTGAACGCGCAGGGCAAGGGGCTTTTGATTAACAGCTCGCGGGGGATTCTTTTCAGCGACGTTCCCGCGGCGGCGGCGCGCGATTTGCGCGAAGAGATCAACGCCGCAAGAAAGGCCGCCCATGCTGCGCGTTGAGGGGAGGATCGCCAATCACGATCGCGAGTTTGAGGGCGCAATCGAAATCAACACAGAGACCGGGCTGATTGAGCGCGTGGGGCCGAGAACCGGCAAGAGCGATCTTGACCTTGACGGCCAGATTATTTTTCCCGGCTTTGGCGATCTGCATATTCACGCACGGGAAGATGCGAGCCAGTCGCAGGTCTATCAGGAGGATTTTGCAACGGTCTCCGCGGCGGCCATCCACGGCGGGGTAACACATGTTGCGGATATGCCGAACAATCCAGTTGCGCCGGTGGACGATGCACGATATGCGGAGAAGGAAAAATTGACGGCCATGTCGGCCGTGCATATAACGCTCTATGCGGGAATTGGTCCGGAGACCAGCCCGCTCAAGCGGCATGTGCCCTACAAGGCCTTCATGGGCCCGTCGGTGGGAGAATTATTTTTTACTTCGCCGAATCAATTGGAAGCCGTCATCACCAAGTATCGCGGCCAGAACGTCAGCTTCCATTGCGAAGACCCGGTGACGCTCATAGAAAGCAAAAACGCCGCGACCCATGAACAACGGCGACCGGCCAAAGCTGAAATCACGGCGACGGAGTTTGCGCTCACCCTGATTGAGCGCTACGGCCTGACCGGCAAGCTGTGTCATTATTCGACGAAGGGCGGTTTGGAAAAGATAGCGGCAGCCAAGGCGCGGGGCGTTCGCGTTACGGCCGAGGCAGCGCCGCACCATTTGTTCTTCGACGAGACCATGTTGACGGATAAGAACCGCCTGTGGCTAATGATGAATCCTCCGCTACGCGGCAGAGAGGACCGTCTGGCGCTGATCGCGGCGCTGCGCTCGGGCCTCGTGGATTATCTTGCCACCGACCACGCTCCGCACACGCGTGAAGAAAAAATGCGCGGCAGAAGCGGCGTGCCTCATCTGGACACCTACGGCGCGTTTGCCGCGTGGTTGATGGCGGAGCATGGATTTTCCGCCATGGATATTGCGCGCGTGTGCAGCTACAATCCGGGTTGCTTTGTAAAGGAGTTTTTGCCCGCGGAATTCGGCCGGGGATTTGGGGTGATCGAGCCAGGATACGCCGGTTCGCTCACCATTCTCAACCCCGATGCGCCGACCGTTATTCGGCGCGATAAATTGAAGACGAAGTGCGGCTGGTCTCCCTTTGAGGGATACACATTGCCTGGCCGCGTGACTTACACCATACTGAAAGGAAAAGTTTACCCGGCAAGCTGAGGAGGGTTACCCAGGATGGAAAAACTCAAGCACGTAATCAGCACGCGGCAATTCGACGATTCCGATTTTCTGCTCGGGCTCTTCGAGTCGGCGAATCGCATGGAGCGCGACGACGTATTCCGTGCACTGACGGGCCCCTTGCGCGGACGGATTCTGGCGACACTGTTCTTCGAGCCCAGCACGCGCACGCGGTTTTCATTCGAGGCAGCCATGCAGAAGCTGGGCGGCGGCGTGCTCTCCGCCGAAGATGCTCGCGACAATTCTTCGGCAACCAAAGGCGAGACCATCGGCGATACCGTGCGCGTGGTAAGCGGCTACGCCGACGTCATTGCCATCCGCCACTACGAGTCGGGGACGGCCGCGGAGGCGGCGAGAAACTCTCCGGTGCCCATCATCAATGCCGGGGACGGCGCGGGCGAGCATCCCACCCAGGCGCTGGCCGATATGTACACCATCAAAAAAGAGCTTGGCTGGCTGAGCGGATTGCGCGTCGTGCTGGTAGGCGACCTGCTATACGGAAGAACGATTCACTCTCTGCTGCCGCTGCTTTGCCTCTACACCGGCGTAACCATCGATCTGATCTCGCCGCAGTCCTTGCGCCTGCCGCCGCAGTATCGCGAGTATCTGGCCAACAAAGGAATTGCGTTCAACGAGGGCGAGAGGCTCGAAGGCGTTATCGAGCAGGCGGATGTTGCCTATATCACGCGCGTGCAAAGAGAACGGTTTGCCTCGCAGGCGGACTATGAGGCGGTCAAGGATGCGTATGTAATCAATGCGGAGATGGCCAACCGGATGAAGCCGCAATCGATCATCATGCACGCCCTGCCGCGCGTCAACGAAATCGCTCCGGATGTGGACGCCAATGCCCGCGCCGCTTACTTCCGCCAGGCAAAGAACGGCTTGTACATTCGCATGGCGCTGCTGAAATATCTGTTGTCCTAAAGCTGGTATCGTAAACCATCACCATTGAATCGCGGAGGCCAGTGACCCAGGTCTGACCATTCGTAGATGAATGGGCGTTCCATGTCTCGATTTTGAGAGATGGGAAACCACGAACCTCCATTCGTCACGCCGAAGGCGTACGCCTGGACGGCCAGTCCCCTACCTTTCTCTTCTCAACTACAATAAAGACGGGAAGTCCCCACGAGGAAAACCATGCCGCTCTCCGGAGAAGCCATTCGCCTGATGAACTACATTGACGACGTTGCCGTGACCCTGCGCCGCGTCCTGGCCACCATCCCCATCCTTACCGCCGAGGAGCGCGCCCGCGTCGCCGAGCACCTGCTCAACACCCGGCCCAACGCCGAGGACGTGGTTCAGGCCCTGTCCGGCAAGTAAGGCCCGCTCGTGCCACAACTCACCGTCGCCATCATCGGAGCCGGGCCGCTTGGCCGCTGGCTGGCCCTCTCCGCGGCTCGCGCAGGCTTTCCTGTCTTCCTCGAAGACGTGATGCCCGCCAACCTCCACTACGCCCAGGAGGCCCTTCGCCAAAAAGCAGGTCCTTCGACTGTGGTCGCTGCGGCGACCTCCGCTCAGGATGACAGCATTGGTAGGGTCGCCTTCGTCTCCACCATTGAAGAGGCCGTCCGCAACGCCGACCTGGTCATCGATTGCGTCCCTGACGAGCTGGAATCCAAGCTGGAGATTCTCTGGCTGCTGGACCGCATGGCCCCGCCGCGCGCTATCCTGGCTACGCCCACCACGCGCCTCTCCATCGCCGACCTGGCTCACTGCACCTACCGTCCGGCAAAGTGCATCGCTATAGCCGCCGAAGCCAGCGACCTGACCGGCAAAACAGAGGCCGCCAATTCTCAGGCCGGAGCCTCTATCAGTTCAGCCGTCCCGGAGATCCTCCTCCGCACCACGAACCAAACCGCCCCGGAGACGGTAGCCCTGCTCGACAGCTTCTGGCGGCAACTGGGCTTCACGACGCACTTCGAGCTCGACCCAGCCGAGCCGCTTTGCTGATCCGCCCCAGGCTAACTCGTTCAGCTACATCGGGTAGTAGGCATTACGGACGTACTGCTTCACCATGCGGTTGGTGTTGAAATAGGAGCCGTTGATGGCCAGCGTGGTGCGCATCAACTGAGCCCACCGCTCGGGCGTTTGGAAGAGCGGAACCACCGCCGTCTCGAGTTTTTGGTAGAGCGCGCTGGCCTCGGCAGCGTCATCGGCGCCGTCTTCGATGGCCCAGCCGGTGACGCCCTCGATGCAGCCCTCGATCCACCAACCATCCAGAACGGACAGGCTGGGGACGCCGTTCAGAGCGGCCTTCATGCCGCTGGTTCCGGAGGCCTCATAGGGCCGCTTCGGCGTGTTGACCCACACATCCACGCCCGCCGTGAGCAATGCTCCCAGCTCCCAGTCATAGTTTTCCATGTAAACGACGCGCAGTTTGTCGCTCGTCAGATGGCCTGCCTTCTCCACGACCTCCTCAATGAGCGCCTTGCCCGGATCATCCTGGGGATGGGCTTTGCCAGCGTAAATAATCTGCAAGCCGCCGGCTTTGGCGGCAATCTCTATCAGCCGCCGGGGATCGGTAAACAGAAGAGTAGCCCGCTTGTATGTGGCGGCCCGCCGCGCAAAACCCAGAGTGAGCACCTTGGGATCGAGAGTCTGATTGGCAGGCACTCCGGGGTGCGAGGCAACTTCGGCGAGCAAGGCCTCCTTGTTGCGAGCATGAGCCGAAAGAATCTTTTCCCCGGGAAGGTCGATGGAATTGCGCAGATAGAGATTGTCGCGCTGCCATGCGGGAATCTGCTCGTCCAGCATCTCCTGGAATGGCTTGGAGATCCAGGTAGGCGCGTGCACGCCGTTGGTAATGGGATTAATTTGGAACTCGGGGAACATGGCGCGGGAGACCTTGGCATGCTGCAGGGCCACGCCGTTGGCATAGCGCGAGAAGCGCAACGCCAGCAGCGTCATGTTCAACATTCCATCGCGAAAACAGTCCATCTTTTCCAGGCGCGCCGTGCGGTCGCCGCCCAGTATGCGAATGGCCTGCTCGGTGGAGAAGCGGTCGTGCCCGGCCGGAACCGGGGTATGAGTGGTGAAGACGCACTTCTTGCGCACCTGCTCGATGTCGGTTTCAGTAGCCGCGCCCAGCGGCCCGCCGCCCAACTGGCTCTCGATCAGCGCCAGTGTCAGCAGCGCCGCGTGGCCTTCGTTCATGTGGTACACATTCACCCGGTTGCCCAGCGCGTGCGCCATGCGCACACCGCCCATGCCGAGCACAATCTCCTGCTGCAATCGGTAGTTGGTATCGCCGCCATAGAGGTGATCGGTCAGGCCGCGATCCCAGCCCGAGTTTCCGTCCAAATCCGTGTCCAGCAGGTAGATCGGCACCACGTGTCCGTAGCGGCCCGCCAGGTCATAGCGCCAGCAGCGCACTGTCACAATGCGGTTTTCGATGGAAACCGTTACCCGCGCCTTCTCCTCAGTACAAAAATCCGCTGGATTCCACGGTTGAACATCTTCGCTCTGCTTGCCGTTATTGTCCAGAGTTTGCTTGAAGTAGCCTTTGCGATGCACCAGCGAGAAGGCCATCAAGGGAACGCCCAGGTCGGCCATGGAACGCAGTGTGTCTCCGGCAAGAACACCCAACCCGCCGGCGTAGGTGGGCATGGCCGGGTTGATCGCAATCTCCATCGAGAAGTAAGCGACCTGGCCTGGACTGGGAAATGTTACATACGGAAATGGTTCGGGTGATGTGGACTGCATGGTTATCGTGTCTCCACGGCGCTCCAAACCCAGGAAAGCGACGCACAGGGAAAATTATTATTGCGCGACTGGCTGGACGTGAGCAATCGTGCCCGGCCTAATCGAGGCAAACTCCTTTTGATTTTAGCAAGGAAAGCCACGGAGAACCGCTTCCGGCGGCTGATTGTCCGCCACAGGACAGGCAAATGGGCGTTACCAATGGGCAGAATCGAGGATGCGCATGGAATTCTTTGCGCGCGCCTATCAACTGCGATACTATCCCATCACCTCCGCGCAGCTCGCGGTCAGCCTCTCCCAGATGCGGTCCATCCACGCCTCGTGCTCGGGCTTCATCAGCACCGAGCGCAGGCAGGTGATCGTGCCCGCGGCAATTGCCAATTCATGGCTGGTTGCCGGCTCAAACCATGCCGCCGGCAATTGCACCAGCGCCAAGTGCAAATCCCGCGCGGCGCAGGCGGAAAAAACTCGTTGCGCCAGGCCGGAAGCCTGTGCCGGAGTCCCCACGGACAGGTCTTCATCCGTAGGGTGGTGTTTGGGTGATTGCGCCTTCACCTTCCACACCACAATATCGAGCTCCGGCGCACCGGCTGCCAGCGGCTGAAAGTGTCCAGTCTTATCCTGGCGCAGCCGCCGGTCCAACTCGAGGGCTGCCGCTCTGCCGCGAGCCAGTCCTCGGGCAAACTCGCCCCCCGGCACAAGCGGCAAAAGCCGCTGCGTGGCCCACAACGCCACCGCCGAAGCCCCGGCCCGCGAACACTCCAAACTGATTTCGCCCAGGTGTAATTGCCTGGAGGTGAAGTAGGTGTAGGGCGAATCGTGCTTGTAGAAACGCCCTACCGCCGGATCGCGAAAGAGCACGCAGCCGCAGCCATAGGGCTGCAAGCCGTGCTTGTGCGGGTCGATCACGATGGAGTCAGCCTGGCTTATTGCAGCAAAGGCCCGTTGCGCCGGCTCGGCTAGAGAAATGAGGCGGAAATAGCCGCCGTAAGCCGCGTCTACATGCACACGGAAGTTGTACCGCTCGCGCAGCGCCAGAATCTCGGCGAGCGGGTCCACCGCGCCCATAGCCGTGGTGCCCAGCGTCGCCACTACCGTGCCCACATCGCCCTTGCGCAGTTCGGCTTCCAGCGCGTTTAGGCTCATGCGTCCGCGGCAATCGGCGGCAACCGACGCATACTCCAGTTTCAGAACGGCGGAGATTCGCTGGTGGGTATAGTGCGCCTGTTCGGAACCCACAATCCGCTTGCCGGGTGCGAGCTGTCCGGCCACCCACAGCGCCTCCAGGTTAGCCAGCGTGCCGCTGGAGGTCAGGTGGCCCAGAAACTCCGTCCAGCCGAAGATTCCGGCGATTTCGCGGACGGCCTCGATCTCCATCTCCGAACTGGCCCGGCCGCCGTCGCGCGCGTGGTTGTTGGGGTTGATGCTCATGGCCAGCGCATAGGCAGCCCGAGCCACCGGATGCGGCGGCTTGAGCATCTGACCGGCATAAAGCGGGTGAAAGTAGGGGTAATTGTCGCCCATGCGGCGCGCCACTTCTTCCAGAATCGGCGCCATAGCTGCTGGGTCAGCCACGGATCCGAAATCGGGCAAAGCCTCGAAGTGCTTTTCCATCAGTTCGGTGGCGCGGGACAACAGGCCGGGGACAGGGTCCTTGGGCATCGGTAACCTCTTGCGGTAACACAAACAGAGTACGACGTTAAGGCTTTCTAATTCAATCATTTCCGAAAAAGTAAACGGGAAAAATGTAGCCAGACGACACAATTTTCGCACTATTTATTGAAAAGAGATGCTACACTGCTTTCAGCGTTAGACCGAAGCGGGCGTGAGCAGCACTCGCCCTCCAAGCAAGATCCTGCCAGTGGTCGCTCCGATTCATCCAGCGCAATTCAATTCAGGAAATACGAACAAATGGAACAAGGCACCGTGAAGTGGTTCAACGACGCGAAGGGCTTCGGCTTCATCTCGCGTCAGAACGGCGAAGACGTATTCGTGCACTACTCTGCAATCACCTCCAGTGGTTTCAAGAGCCTGCAGGAAGGTCAAGCCGTGCAGTTCAACGTGGTGAAGGGGCCCAAGGGCTGGCAGGCTGCGGACGTGCAGCCGCTCTAGAGCATTTTCGGAATACACGTAGACTTTTTAAGAGTCGTGAAGGGTGGCTTTTACTTCCACCCCACGGACGAAGGTCTGTCCGCGGGGACTCCGGAAAGGAAAAAGCCACTTAGCATTGTGCTTCCGGTCTACACCAATTCCGAAAATGCTATAACCCACCGGCAGGATTCCGGCAGAATCTAGCAACACAAGCGAGGGCTGGGAGCGATCCCATCCCTCGTTTGTTTTTTGCGGCTGATCATTGTGATAGATTGATTATTTAGCAGGAAGGGATCGATTCCCCGCGTGAAAGACGGCACCGCGATTATCATCGGAGCAGGCCCGGCCGGACTGACTGCGGCCATCGAGCTGCAGCGCAATTCGGCGATCAAGCCCGTTCTTATCGAGGCCAGCCACGAGGTCGGCGGCATCTCGCGAACCATCCGTTACAAGGGCAACCGCATGGACATCGGCGGGCATCGCTTCTTCTCCAAGTCAGACAGGGTGATGCGCTGGTGGCTGGAGTTGATGCCGGTTGAGTCCGGCACAAGCCCGGAAGGTGAACTGCGTTATCAGGGACAGCAACGCGATCTTCCCCAGGCAAACGAGGCGCATGATCCGCAGGCGGAAGATCTGGTCATGCTGGTTCGCCAGCGCAAGAGCCGTATTTATTTCCTGCGCCGCTTCTTCGATTATCCCATCAGCCTGACCGCGGCTACCTTCAGGAATCTGGGCCTGGTTCGTACCTTTCGCTGCGGCGTCAGTTATCTGCGCTCGGCGCTGCTGCCTCGGCGCGAGGAGCACTCGCTCGAGGATTTCATCATCAACCGGTTTGGCAAGCAGCTTTACCTGACGTTTTTCAAGTCGTATACGGAAAAGGTCTGGGGCGTGCCGTGCCATGAGATCAGCGCCGAATGGGGCGCGCAGCGCATCAAGGGACTGTCGCTCACAGGAGTCGTAATTCACTTCCTCAAGAAGACCTTTGTAAGAGCGCGCTCCGGCGACATCGCGCAAAAGAAGACAGAAACCTCGCTGATCGAGAAGTTTCTCTATCCCAAGCTCGGCCCCGGCCAGCTTTGGGAACATGCAGCCGATCTGGTTTGCAAGGGCGGCGGCGAGATTCACTTCGGCGTCCAGATAGACCGCATACATATGGAAGGAAACAAGGTGGTCTCAGTCGAGGGCCGCGATGAGGCAGGCAAGCGCGTGACGTATGCGGGAGATTACTTCTTCTCTACCATGCCCATCCGCGATCTGGTGCGCAGCATCTCCACGCCAGTTCCCGCTGAAGTGAGCAGGGTTGCCGAAGGCCTCATGTATCGCGACTTTATCACTGTCGGTTTGCTCGCCAGCAAGCTCTCCGTCACGGAAAAGGACGGCTCTCCGCTCAAGGACAACTGGATTTACATTCAGGAGCCGGACGTGGTCGTTGGCCGCTTGCAGATCTTCAATAACTGGAGCCCCTGGCTGGTCGGCACACCCGGTAAGGTCTGGGTTGGCCTGGAATATTTCTGCAATGACACCGACTCGCTCTGGAAGCTCTCCGATGAAGATATGGCCAGGCTCGCTATCGCGGAGATCGCCAAAATCGGGATTCTTAGGGCGGAAGATGTCGAGGACTCCCACGTGGTTCGCGTTCCCAAGACGTATCCCGCCTACTTCGGCAGTTATGACCGCTTCGATGTGATCCGGAACTATCTGGATGGTTTTGAGAATCTTTACCTGGTGGGCCGCAACGGCATGCACAAATACAACAACCAGGACCACTCCATGCTGACCGCCATGACCGCCGTGGAAAATATCGTCGATGGCGTCACCACCAAGGACAACATCTGGGCCATCAATACCGAGATGGAGTATCACGAGGAGAAGGCGGAGAAGTAGCTCAGTTCAACCGCCAGAAGGCAGCATTCAGCACAGCGGCAAATGTGACCCAGGCCCAGTAAGGCGCCATCAGCCAGGCTGTCGCCGGCGAGATGCGGCCGAAGACCAACGTGGTTGCCCCGATAGCCGCCCACATCACCACAACCTCCGCCAGCGCGGCCCCAAGGGCGTGCTGGCGAAAGAAGATCAACGACCAGGCAAAGTTCAGAATCAGTTGGACGAGAAACAGCGCTAGTCCCCAGGTGCGCATCTGCGAGGCAGGCGACTCCCAAACCCGCCACGCGGCAATCGCCATCATGGCGTATAGCAGCGTCCAGACTGGCCCGAAGACCCAATCCGGCGGAGCGATGGCCGGCCTGGCCAGCGTTCGATACCATCCCGGAACCTCGCTTGCCGTCCATGAGCCGCTTACGCCCGCCACCGCAAAGCAAAGTCCTATCCAGCAAATCAACGAAATCCAGCGCATCTCTGCCTTCCTTGTCCCTCAAGAGAAGGGATTCAAATTGAGGGACAAGGACGCGGCAAAATTAAGCTCTCAATGCGCGACAGGCGGCTGCGCGGCTGGTTGCTCGGGCGCCTTCTCGAATAGCTCCAGGTTTTCGCCCTTCCACACCATTGCTGAGTGGATGCGGTCATAGCCGCTGGGGTGGTCAAAGAAGATCCGCTCCTCCCACTTGCCGGGCCGCATTTTGCGATACTCCGAAAGGTGAATCGCGGCCTGGGCAAATCCATCCGGCTGGCGTGCGGCGTTGAGGCCGAACATGTCGGCCTCCTTCTCATGCATCCGGGATTCGGTATTCATAACCGGCGTGAGCACAAAGAAGAAGATGCCGGCCAGCAGAAAGACCAGAGGCAGTACGGCCGGGTCGGTGATACTGCGAATTTGCCAGCGCGTTCCCCAGCGTGCCAGGGTCCAGTCCAGTCCCCAGAATAGGCAGGCAAAGAAGATCAGGAACACAACCGAATCGAAAAAGATGCCCTTGGGAATGTGGTGCAACACATAATGGCCCATCTCATGGCCCGTCACCGCCTGAATTTCCTCGGGCGAACCGCGGCGCAGCAGGTTGTCGTTGAGCGTGATGCGCGTGGTGCCCGCAAAGCCGCTCACGTTGGCGCTGATGCGCGTGGTCTGGCGGCTGGCGTCGACCTGGTACACATCGTTGGCGGGAATCCCGTTGGCGTGGGCCATGCGCAGAATCGGGGCCGTAACCTTGGGATCATTCAGCCGTGTAACCGTGTTGAAGATAGGCACGAGGAAAACCGGAGTGATCGCCGCCTGCACAACCGTCAGGCCAGTCATCGCGATAGCGCCCCAGAGCCACCAGCTGCGGGGCAGCCGGCGCACAATGGCAAACAGAAGCATGATCCCCAACGCGCCAAGAATCAGGCCGAGCAGCAGCCCCTTGCCCTGATCGCCCATCCAGGGCCAGAAGCTCTGCGTTGCCAGGCCGTACTTGTGCTCGCGCACATAGTCCTCATAGAACTCGAGCGGAAAGCCCAGCACCGTGGTCAACACAATATACTGACCCCAGTAGAGCGCATCCTGCAGCCATTTGAATCGCGTGATGCGCTCGGCCAGATCGCGCATCTTCGCCGACCAGAGCAGGTTCAGCAGCAGCAGGGCAACGGCCGAGGAATACAGAAAATCCCAGAGAATCAGCCAATAACCGCCTTCAAAATATGCGTTGGATCGGGCAGTGGCTGCGGGCGGAATCATCGCCATGTACGCTTCCGTAGCTGCGTCGGCGTCAAAGTGCGTTGAGGGCTGGGCCGCGGCCGGAACCTTGGTGATGTCCACTTTGGGTTGAATGGCGGGCTGGGCCTGGACTGTGCCAAGACTGAAGACCGTAAGCAAGACGAGAAGCATGAAGCTCCATAAACGCCAGATCATAGGGAAACCTCTTTCTAAAAGACATTTTGGCCCATATGGGGAAGCTCAGGGGCCACTCCATCCAAGATAAGCCATAAAAAGCAGTTACATGCCGAGGAGGAGGATTGTTTCGGCGCGTCTTCGGTATATTCTGAAGAGTTGACATGCAGCCCGGCCACACGTGGCCGGAAATCCCAGGACCCCTATGCCCATGAACGCAAAGACCATCGCCGTACACCTGCCCGACGGAGCTATTCGCGAAGTGCCCTCCGGCACGACACCTCTGGAGATTGCCAACTCGATATCGCCGCGTTTGGCCGCTGCCTCCGTAGCCGCGCGCCTGACGCCGGTCGGCGCTGCCGTGAAGCAAAGCTCTGCCGCTGACGAGCAGGCCTCGGAAGCGGCCATGTATTCCGCCGAGGACGCCGCCGGCACGCGCCTGGTGGACCTGACTACGCCTTTGACCGCAGACACGCGCCTCGAATTGGTCACCGAGAAGGACCCCGAGGCAATCAAGGTGCTGCGCCACTCCGCGGCGCACGTGCTGGCCACGGCGGTGCTGGAACTCTTTCCCGAGACCAAGCTGGGCCATGGTCCGGCCACGGACTCCGGCTTCTTCTACGACTTTCATCGCGAAAAGCCCTTCGTCCCCGAGGACCTGGCGCGGATCGAGGCGAAGATGGCCGAGGTGATTGCGCGCGACGAGCCCTTCAAGCGCGAATCCGCCCCAAGAGAGAAGGCTCTGGAAGAGTTTAAGCGCGACGGCGACTTCATGAAGACCCACTTCGTGACCAAATTCACCACGCCCGGCGACCAGGTCAGCTTTTACCGCAACGGCAAGTTTGTGGATTTTTGCCGTGGGCCGCATGTGCCCTCGACCGGCCGCGTCAAGGCCGTCAAGGTGACCAATTTGGCCGGCGCTTATTGGCTGGGCGACGAAAAGAATCCGCAGTTGCAGCGCATCTATGGCACCGCGTTCTTCTCGCAGAAAGAGATGGACGCTCACTTTGCCCGGCTGGAAGAAGCGGCCAAGCGCGATCATCGCCTGCTAGGCAAGCAATTGGACCTGTTCAGCATTCAGGAACTGGCCGGCGCGGGACTCATCTTCTGGCACCCCAAGGGCGGAATTGTTCGCAAGGTGATGGAAGACTGGATGCGCGAGGAGTGCCTGCGGCGCGGCTACTCGATTGTATTCACTCCCCACGTCATGCGCCGCGAGTTGTGGAAAATCAGCGGCCACGAGGGTTTTTACGCGGGCAATATGTACACGCCCATGGAGCTGGATGACGCCGAGTATCGGCTGAAGCCGATGAACTGCCCCGGCCACATCCTGATCTACAAAAACTCGCCGCGCAGTTATCGCTATCTGCCCGTACGCCTGGCCGAGCTGGGCAACGTCTACCGCTACGAGCGCTCCGGAACCATGCACGGCTTGCTGCGCGTGCGCGGCTTTACGCAGGACGACGCGCACATCTTCTGCACCCCCGGCCAGATCGAGGACGAGGTGGTGGCTTGCATCGATTTTGCCGAGGCAGTGCTAACGACCTTCGGCTTTCATGAGTTCATAGTCGAGCTATCCACATGGGACCCCAATGATCGCGCCCACTACGCCGGCTCGGACGAAAATTGGAACCTGGCCGTCGGCTCCTTGCAGCGCGCTCTCGACCGCAAGGGCATTGCCTACAAAACCATTCCCGGCGAAGCCGCCTTCTACGGCCCCAAGATCGACATCAAGCTCGTCGATGTCCTCGGCCGCCTGTGGCAGCTCTCCACAGTGCAGTTCGACTTCAACCTGCCCGCGCGCTTCGAGTTGGAGTACGTGGGCGAGGACGGCGAGCGCCATCAGCCGGTCATGGTTCACCGCGCTTTGTTCGGCTCCGTTGAGCGCTTCTTCGGTGTGCTCATCGAGCACTACGCAGGAGCCTTTCCGCTGTGGCTCGCGCCGGTGCAAATCGGCCTGGTGCCTATCAGCGAGCGGCACCACGAATACGCGCAGAAGGTCGAGTCCGAGTTGAAGGCCGCGGGTCTGCGCGTGGAAGTGGACGTCCGCAACGAGAAGATGAACGGCAAGATTCGCGACTTTGCCAACCAGAAAACGCCCTACATCCTGGTCTTCGGAGACAAGGAGCAGGAGGCTAACGCAGTCAGCGTCCGCACCCGCGGCAAAGGCGACCAAGGTTCCGTGCCGCTGGCTGAGTTTATCGTTAAAGCCAAGGCGCTGGTCGCAAACCAATCCACCGAACTGTAGCGTTCAGCGATCAGCAGGGTTCGGGACGGCATTCTAAACTGTTTCCATGATTCTCTACTATGCGTGGAACTGCATTTGGCTGGTTATCCCAATTCTGTTGATGAATGTGCTCCTGATGAAGAAGCTTCCGAAGATATACCAGACGGAGTTTTTTTCAAACGGCATTCCAGCGTGGATATCCTTTGGAGAAAACGCCTTTCGCATAGCCATCTTTACGCTGCCGCTATTGATGCCGCTTTATCCTGCAAAATTCAGCCAGAAGATCGGACTCGGAGTCTATCTTGCCGGAGTCATTCTCTATTTTCTGTCCTGGGCCATGCAGATATGGTTTCCACGGAGTCAGTGGAGTATGAGCCGATGCGGTTTTATGGCTTCCGGTTTTACTCCTTTGCTTTGGCTGATCGGAGTTGCGTTGGTGGGAAATTCTCTTTACGTCGCGATTTCTTATACTCCGTGGGTTTATATAGTTCTGTCTATCGCCTTTCTCATCTTTCACAATCTTCATTGCTGGCGTGTATACACGCTTGCCAGGAACGGCTGAGCGCCAACCGTCCCAGGAGCATAGTCAGGTTAAAACTCTTGCCTCATGGGAATTTTCTTCCCCAAGTTCATCACACTGCGATAGAATTCCCTGGATTCCTGAAAACTCTGGAGGGTGAATCATGCCTACTTGCGCGAAGTGCGGTACATGGAACCAGGATGGGGCAAAGAGCTGCGATAAGTGCGGGGCAACGTTAACGGCGACGATGCCGGCTACAGCGGCAAGTCCAACGCCTCCAATGACAACGAGCGCCCCCACGTCAAAATTTTCAGAGTGGCGCCGGCAGCGGTTCTATCTTTTTGTTGTCCTGCTGGTTGTTTTGCCGGTTGCCGGGGTGCTGCTGGGCAAGAGCGCGTTCGATAAACACGATTCCTCCGGACCGGGCACGCTCGACGCCAATTACACCATACAAACCGAGACGCGCAATGGAAGTGTCGAGAGCGTCAAATACGTCGTAACGTACAAATTCGATGTGAATGGCAAGCAATACACGGGGAAAGATACCATCAGCACGGAGCCGTCCGATCCCGAGGTCACGGTCTACTACATGGCGGACAATCCGCAAGAGAACGCTTTGAGCCAGGGCCGGATCAAGACAATCAATCTTGTCTTCTCGGGGATTGCATTTCTAATTGCCCTGATCGCGTATGGCCTGCTTCCCAAGAAAAACCGCTTTGCGGCAGGAGCAGCCCCGCAGGCGGCGGGCGTCGGAGACCCCGGATATGAATACCTGCGCATGAAGCGCGGGAAATATGATGCATGGGTTCACGTTCACATTGCGTTTTTCGTGGAGGCTGTCATGGTGGCGTCTTTTGCAGCTGTTGTGCTGGCGATAATTTTTCACTACGAAGCGACGAGTTACACAATTCTGGGCGTTGCTACGTTCGTGGCCATCGTGACTACGCTGGGGATCTACGTCGATCGCTGGAGCTGCATTGAGGCATTTTCCAGCCGCTTCTGCTCGGGATTGGCGAATTTCTCGATTCTTTATGTGCCGGTGATTGCGTTCGTCTACGCCAACATCCGCGGCATGAAAAAGCTGCGGGGGCGATAGGAGATCTATACCGGCTCAGCCGGCCGGCTCCTTGAGGTAAATCTCCAGGTAGTCCAGATAGTTCTGGGCGAATTCGATAATCCTGGCGTGGTCTGCATCGGTGAGTTCGCGGCGGAGTTTGGCAGGGACGCCGGCCCAGAGCGTGCGCGGCGGAACATGCGTCCCTTCGGGAACCACCGCGCCGGCGGCAATGAGTGAGCCTTCGCCGATTCGGCAGCCGTTCAGAACCCGGGCACCGATGCCGATGAGTACCGCGTCTTCCAGCACGCATCCGTGCACGGTGGCGTTGTGACCGATGGTGACCCAGTCGCCCACGATGACCGGATAGAGGTTGCGCTGGCCGTGGAGAACCGCGCAATCCTGGACATTGGAGCATGAGCCGACGCGAATGGAATTTACGTCGCCGCGTAATACGGCGTTCATCCAGACTGAAGAGCGCTCGCCGAGGGTCACGTCGCCGAGAATCTGCGCCGAAGGATCAACGTAGCAACTGGCGGGGATCTGGGGCAGACGCCCCTGGTAGCTGCGGATCATGGCTTCAAGGCCTCCACTGCCAGTTTAAGGTATGGTGCATGGCAAGATAGGCGAATGCCAACCTGCACAAGCGGCCAGATTAGCCCGCCTCTGACCAAAAAAATCGTTCCAAACTGGAACTGGCGGGTCTGGAGGGTAATTTGTGCTCATATCTTTCGATTCCTGAAGATATTGCAGGGATATGTAGAAGTACTTGACCCGTGGACCATTATTTCCAGTATCATAGTAGATGCCAGATGGCGGGTTTGGAGGTGGGATTTTTTGGCGGAGGTTCGTGTACAAGAAGGCGAACCGCTCGAAAATGCGCTGCGCCGGTTTAAGCGGAAGGTACAGCAGGAGGACATCATCAAGGAAGTCAAGCGTCACTCCTACTACCTGAAGCCCGGTGAGAAGAAACGCGTAAAGGCGGCTTTGGCGCGCAAGCGGAATCGCAAGAAGGCTCGTAAAGAGCAGGACTAGCATCAAAACTATCGTGACAGTTGCCGCTCCGGCTCCCACCGGCATAGAGATGCGGATGGGAAACCTGAGATCGCAAGTAAGTCCGGAGCGGTATGTCGCGTTTTTTTCATTGAACTCCAGCTTTCTGCATGCACATTGCCTGGAGGTTGTACTCAGGTCTTTTCGGCTTGCCGGATAGACAATCAATTTGCCGCTGTACTTGTTGCGGCCCGGGCCCTGGTTGTAATCACAGCACGAAGCAGGGAAACGGGACCGGCAAGCTGATACAGTTCATGGCCGATTTCATCTAATTTCCCTTCTTTGGGGAAGACGGCCATGGAATTTACCGACAGAGTTTTAACGTGCAGCGACTGTGGCGCCGAGTTTATCTTCACCGCCGGCGAGCAGCTTTTCTTTCACGATAAACAATTCAAGAACGAGCCAAAGCACTGCAAGCAGTGCAAGGCGAAGCGCATCCGCGGGGGCGTCAGGGTGCGTCCGGAGACGCGGACCAACTGCTCGCAGTGCGGCACGGAGACGACGGTTCCCTTCAAGCCCACGCAGGGCAGGCCGGTGTTGTGCCGCGCATGCTTTCAGCAGCAAAAGCAGGCTGTTCCGCCCGCGCAGATATCTCTAAATTGATTCCGCGCTGAGGTGGAAGTCAACCGGGCCGTGGCTCCCCTATACTGATGCGTAGTGAATCGGCGCTTTCGTGCCGGTCAGGCGGAGGGCCGTGTCTTGGTTCAGACCCGAATCAAGCCTTATTTTCAGGAAGTTGCCGAGAAGACGCGTCGCCGCGAGCAGCAGCGGATCTTTCGCCGCAACCAGGTCTTTGGGCTGGTGCTGGTGGCAGCGGTTATCCTCATCTTCTGGCTCCTGCGCACCAATCCCAAATGGATCTTTCCGCCGGGGTGGTGGCGGCCATGACTCCTTCGCGGAGGACGAACGGCGGCTTCGCCGCGGTGGACACACTCGCAGTTATGCTGCTCGGTCCCACGGGCAGCGGTAAGACGGCGCTTTCGCTCGAATTGGGCGAGCGCTTCGGCGGCGAGATTGTCAGTTGCGATTCGGTGGCCGTCTATCGCGGCATGGACCTGGGCACGGCAAAACCCACTGCGGAAGAGCGAAAACGGCTGCCTCATCACCTCATCGACGTGGCCGATCCGGACCAACCATTTACGGCAGGCGAGTATAGCCGGCAGGCGCGAGCGGCTTTGCGCGAGATTGCGGCGCGCGGCCATCTGCCCATCGTCACCGGAGGAACCGGTCTTTACCTGCGCGCGCTGACCGAAGGTCTCTTTGCAGGGCCTGAGCGGCACGAGGAGCTGCGGGACCGGCTGCAACAGAGCCGCAAGCGGCACGGAGAAACTTGGCTGCATAGGATGCTCGGGCGGCTCGATCCGGCCTCGGCCGCGCGCATTCACTCCAACGACGCTGCCAAGCTGATTCGCGCCATCGAGGTATGCCTGAAGATGCGCAAGCCGCTTTCCAAGACATTGGAGAACAAGGATAAAGCCCGCGATCCTCTTACCGGCTTTCGCCTGCTGCGCATCGGCCTCAATCCTCCGCGCCAGGCTCTTTACGACCGGCTCAACTGGCGCTGTGCTGAAATCTTTGCGGCGGGCATCGTCGAAGAAACTCGCGTCCTGCTTGAACGCTATGGCCCCGTGAAGGCGCTCAACTCTTTGGGCTACCGGCAGGGACTTGCCGTCCTGGCGGGGACTTTAAGTATTGCGGCGGCGGTAGAAGCCGCCCAGCAGGGCCATCGCAACTACGCCAAGCGGCAGTTGACCTGGTTCCGGCGTGAGCCGGATGTGCATTGGATCGCGGGATTCGGAGATGAGCCGGAAGTACTCCGAGTGGCAGCCAAACTGGTGCAAGCCAGACTTTCTTCAAGCCTGTGAACCAGGGCCTGCTGAGTTATACATATCTGCATACCGCTCCCAGCAATTAAAAGTAATCCCTGAACTTTCTAGCCGGCTCAGAAGCCCTCCCTTGACAATCAATTATCAAATCTTCGAAACTTCCTATCATGAATTCTTCAACTTCAATGTCCGTACTATCCCGCCTTAAGTCTGCCCACCCGGCAATCCACTGGTCAATATTATCCGGAATGGCTGCTCTTATCTACCAGGTTGTGCTCCAGAAAATATTTTCCTATTTGCTCGGAGGCGCACTATTATCCACGACGATTGTGGTAGCCGCGTATATGCTGGGCCTGACCCTGGGAGGATTTTTCTCCGGCTTGTTCACTGACAGGCTAACCCCTCGAAGATGCCAATCTCTTTATATCTTTATCGAGACAGGAATCGCGGCTTGCGGCGTGGGCAGCCTGATTGCTTACATGGTTTATCTGTCGAAGCTGAATACATTGATTACAAGCCCGGTTATCCTCGGTCTACTCTCCTCGATCGCGTTCCGGGCGATCATTGCTCTGGTAGCCCTTCTCCCAATGACAATTTTGATGGGAGCTACGCTGCCGGTGCTGACTCTCGGAGTTCGCGCAAGCACAGGGCCACGAGGAAACGCTGGTTCCACTGAATCCGTCTCAGTTTCTTCGCTATACTCCGCTAACCTGCTCGGCGGCATGGCGGGAGTCATGATTTCTGCCTATCTTATATTGCCTTACCGTGGCCTTTGGGGAGCCACAATCCTGGCATGCACCGCCAACCTCTGCATAGCTGTTCTCGTCTTCCGCTACCGGCTTTCGGATAACTCCCGCAAACAGACGGCTGCACAGGGTGAGCCTCCCATAGCGCTCCACCAGACAGACCTCATGGATGTGGAATCTCCTTCATTTAGCATGGTCTGCTTTCTTGGATTTATTTCTGGTCTGATCATGTTCGCATTGGAGATCATATGGACTCACTTATTGGCAACTGTAATTGGTTCCAGTGTATACGCCTTCGCCAATATGCTGTTTGCAGTATTCCTAGCTTTGTTCCTTGCCGCCAGGCGTGAGGAAGGGTCGGATTCCGTCAGGACACCGCTATCCCAGCTGGTTCTATTGGGAAGCATTTTGCTTGCTCTTTCAGTTCCCTTCTACGCCTTGTCTCCTCTTTTGTTCAGCGCAATGGGGCTGTTTTCACCGGGATTTTTCGTCCGTGAGATTGCGCGTGTGGTAGTTGCCTGCTTTCTCATCGTCCCCACCGGGATTCTGCTTTCACGAATATTTCCGAGGTTATTGGCGGTTGGAATTCCCCCGGAGCGCAAAGGGCGCGGGGTGGGTTTTCTCTTAGCCATTAACACCTTCGGATGCTTGCTGGGACTTTTTGTCGGCAATTTCTTTCTGATTCCTGTTGTGGGCAGCGAAATCGCCCTGAAGGGCTTAGCAATTATTCTCGGCTTGGTTGCCTGGATCGTTTTTCGCCGCGATCCACAGAATCAACGGTCACCTGCAAAGTTTCTCTCCAGATTCGGGTTCGCCCTACCTATCCTGGCCCTGGTAGCTTTGATCGTGCCCTCATGGCCTCCGTCCTTGTTGCTTTCCAACCGCAGTACCTATTTTGAGTTTACTTCCGAGGGGGAGTACAAACCATTGCTTTACATGGGAGAAGATGCGGAAAGTGGTTTTGTAACGGCAGCTCGCACATCGGATGGAACAATCGAATTGCGGACAAATGGTAAGTTTCAAGGCAACAACACAAGTCAAATGAGCGCGCAGTTTGCGTTTGGCTATCTTCCTGCCCTCGCAGCTCCACGGACCGAAAGGGCCTTTGTTGTCGGATGTGGAACTGGAGTTACAGTCCGCGCCCTTGCGGATGCCGGCTTCAAGCATATCCAGCTGGCTGAAATCTCTAAGCCGATTCTGTTTGCCGCCAGGACATATTTTCATGATGCCAACGGCGGCATTCTTGACGATCCGCGAGTTACAGTGATTCACGATGACGGCCGCAATGCCCTGGCGCTGTCGAAGGAACAGTATGACGTAATCTCGGTCGAGCTAACGAGCATATGGTTCGCGGGGGCGGCCAACCTGTATTCATCGGATTTCTATTCGATTGTCCACCAGAAACTTGCGCCCGGCGGAATCATGCAACAATGGGTTCAATTTCACCATATGCGCCGGGAGGATATGTTTGTTCTGCTGAGTACGGTCCATAATAGGTTCAAGCACGTTGCATTATGGTACGCCGGTAGCCAGGGACAACTGTTGGCGAGCGACGAGCCGTTGAGCTTGGATTGGCAACGCATGCGATGGCTCGCAGCTTCTCATCCTAATGGGCATTATATTTCGACCGGGGAGATTTATAGAATTCCTTTTCAAATTGTTTTAGACGATGCCGGGACACAGCAACTTGCCAGTGATGTAACGAGAACCTTAACTCACCGACTCATACGTGCGAATGTTCTGCCGTCTTCCCTCGCCAATATGATGATGGCCCAGGGCGTCGATTCCGATCTATTTCCTTATCTTGAGTATGCAACTCCGCGTGGAAATGCCTCAAACGAAGGATTGATCAATTCAGAGTTTTTTACGGATATTGCCAAACATCGCGCAGGCGTTCCTTTGAGAAATGTACCCGCTGCCGATCTGCCTTTGGCGCAAGCTTTGCTCGCGTACCAAAATGGCGCCTGCGATCAAGTTAATCAACTCCTTGAATCAGGCGCCTCGACACTGGAAGGGAAAGAACTGGGATTCTTGAAGGAATGTACACCTAACATTAACCTGCGTGTACTGGATCTACACTGAATTAAATGCACGGCGACGAGCCCGGTTATGGAAAGAGAGGAAGCTGAGGCACGTATTTATGGCTCGCTCAGGAATGGAAGCGAATTGGGCTTGTGGTGCATCCATTAGACTGAACTGTGGTGTGCGGTATTCATAGCTCCTGAGCAACGCCCCGGAACGGAGTTCCACTTGACAGAGACGATCTACGATGCAGCGATCATTGGCGGCGGGCCGGCCGGCTACACAGCGGCTATTCGCGCGGCGGAGTACGGGCTGAAGGTTGCGTTGATCGAAAAAAACAGCACGCTGGGCGGAACCTGCCTGCACGTAGGCTGTATTCCCACCAAGGCGCTGCTTTTCAACGCCGAAATCTGGGACCACTTGAAGCACGCAGCCGAGTTTGGCATTGAGGGCCACGGCGCGCCCACGCTCAACTGGGCCGCGGTGCTGCAGCGCAAGAACGCGATCATCGCCAAACACGCCAAGGGCCTGGACTTTCTGATGAAAAAGCACAAGATTGCGCGCATCGAGGGTTATGGGCGGCTCGCCGGACCTGCACAAACAGGCATTCATACAGTCGAAGTCAAGGCGGCGGGCGGTGAAGTGAGCCCGATCAAAGCGAAAAACGTGATTCTGGCCACAGGCTCCGAGGCCAAGATGCTGCCAGGGCTCAAGGCCGACGACCGCATCCTTACCAACATCGAAATCCTGTCGCTTAATCAGGTTCCCAAATCGCTCATCGTCATCGGCGCGGGCGCGGTGGGCATGGAGTTTGCCTCGCTCTTCCGCACCTTCGGCACAGAGGTGACGATTCTGGAGTTTCTGCCGCGCGTGGTTCCGGTCGAGGACGAGGAAATCTCCAAGGAGATTACTCGCCTTTTTAAAAAGCGCGGCATTGACGTAAACACTGGCGCCAGAGTCGAGAAGGTTGAGCGCACCGAGACCGGCGTGAAGGTCACCTTCATCGACGCCAGCGGCAATCCTCAAATTAAAGAAGCCGAAAAAGTTTTAGTAGCCGTGGGCCGCGCAGGGAGAACAAGCGATCTTGGCCTGGAAAAGACGCGCATCGTACTCGATCGCGGGCTGATCCAGGTTAATGAGGCACAGGAAACCGCTGAGCCGGGCGTCTTTGCCATCGGAGACATCGTGGCCGGGCTGCCGCAACTGGCCCATGTGGGCGCGATGAGCGGCATGATAGCCGCCGCAAAAATCGCAGGCCGCCCCTTCCGTCCCGTGCGCCGCGACCGCATTCCCGGATGCACTTACACCGAGCCGCAGATCGGGTCGGTTGGCATGACCGAGGCGCAGGCTAAAGAAAAAAGCTACGAGGTGAAGGTGGGCAAGTTCCCCTTTGCGGGCAATTCCAAGGCCACCATACTGGGCAGCCACGACGGCTTCGTGAAGGTGGTAGCCGACGCCAGGTACGGCGAAATTCTCGGCGTGCACATCCTCGGCCCCCAGGCCACGGAGCTGATCGCCGAGGCCGTCGCCGTGCTGGAGCTGGAAGGCACGGTCGAGGAGCTGATGTTTACCATCCACGCCCATCCCACACTGGCCGAGTCCCTGCTTGACGCTTACGGGGCCGTCGAGGGTATGGCGATTAACGCGTGAAATGTTTCAGCGCCAGAAAAACGAACTATTTCTGATCGACAATTTGGCTCGGCAATCATCCTAAGGGGAAGAGAGTATCGCTCGATAGCCATTGACGAAATAGGAGATTCCTGATGAATCCAAAGGTTGATGTTTTTATGCGGAAAGCCAAAATGTGGCGGAAAGAATCGGAGAAATTAAGAAAGATCCTTCTTGGCTGCCCGCTGACCGAAGAATTGAAGTGGGGTCAACCTTGCTACACGTTACAGGGGAAAAACATCGTTTTGATAGGTGCATTTAAGGAATACTGTACGCTTTTGTTTTTCAAAGGCGCTTTGCTAAAAGATGCCCACGGCATACTCGTTGCACCGGGAAAATTGCAGGCGGGGCGCCAGATCCGGTTCACCAGTATTCGACAAATCACTGCGATGAAGCCCATCTTGAAAACTTATATACATGAAGCCATCGAGGTGGAAAAAGCCGGATTGAAAGTGAAATTGAAGAAGCATTCTGAATACATCATTCCGGAGGAACTTCAAAAGAAATTGGATGAAATGCCTGCCCTGAAATCCGCTTTTGAAGCACTCACGCCCGGACGGCAAAGAGGCTACTTCTTTCATATATCCGCGCCCAAGCAAGCCAAAACGCGGGAGTCAAGGGTTGAAAAGTGCACGAAACTCATTCTAGATGGCAAGGGATTAAACGATTAGCAACGGAACTTCCGGTTGACTTACCGGCAATCGCAGCATAACTCGTGTTTTTCTTTCACTCCTTGCGGAAAAATCCTAGCCTGGAACGCGTACCCTGACGCAACGATAGTCGCGCCGGAAGACTGCCATTGGAATCCGATAGGGTTCACAGTTTCACAGTTGATGGGCTCAAATTGAAATGCAACTGTTATTAAATAGAAAATTTACATAATGGTTACATATTTATCAAGCGGTATACAGTGAAATTATAGGTTGGAGAAGAAAATGCGACACCGCGCCATCAATCTGTCCTCCGAGTTCCACGATATCGTCCAGTCAAGAGTCGAAAATGGGCGCTACGAGAATGCCAACGAAGTGATCCGAGCTGCCTTGCATGCCCTGGTTCGTGAGGAAAAGGCCTCAAAAAATGATCGCTCGGCTCGAAACATCAGCGAGGACGATGTCTTTCGGCCGTTGTGGGAAGCATCAGCTTCCTCCTTACGGAAGACTCGCAGCAGTAATTCTGGAAACCACGTAGCCCAGCAGTAACAATCCCCTACTGGCCGGTCTTATTATCACAAGTCAGTCCGTAACAACGAACGCGGACTTGAGAGTCCGCGTTCGTTGTTAATCGGGTTGAGTAAGTTTACGCCTTATCCGGGCCTGTTATGGCTATGCGCGCCTTGACCAGTTCATGACCGCGAGTCAGCAGCTCTACCAGCGGCAGCTTGCCCGAGTCGACTTCGGCGAGGAGGCCGCGCTGGGCGGCGTACTCTTTGTTCTGAATGCCCGCTTTGGATTGCAACATCCGCCACGCCTTGCGTCGCTCTACGCAAAACATCACTAACTGGCGGCTGATGGCGTAGCAGGTTGTCTTGCCGGCGTCATCGGCAACGGTGATGGTTGTACCGAAGTCGGGGATGAAGGAGCGGTGCGCTGGATCGAGATAGCGGCGGTAGACCACGTCCTGCTGCGTGATGCGGACCAGCATGTTATCGAGCGGGATGAGCTGGGCCGCCGCCTCCGGCTTGATCTTCTTCAGGTGGTTGCGGAAGCGAGCCTCGGTGACGCACCAGTGGGCGACTGTGTAGCGGCGGATTTCGCCGGTGGTTTTGTCTTTGGTCTCGTACCAGTCGAGATCGATGGAGGGATTGCCCTTGATGTCCAGGGCCTCCTGATAGGTTTCGCCGAGGCGCGGATTGAAGACGAACTCCGGCACGCCGCGCGAGTCGCGCACGCGCTGGGCCTGGATGAGCGCCATGTCGTCGGCCACGCCGTGCTCGGGCTGGCAGGTGGTGAAGGCTTGGAGGAACATGGTCCCGCGATACTCCAGACCATCCAAAATGGCGCGGTAGAGCTTGGGCGCGTTAGCCATGGAGACCTGCGCGACAAAGGGCGAGCCGTGGCCGGCAAGGAAGGTTTCTGCCACGGTCTTCTTCTCGGTGCTCTTGCCCTGCGTGGCCGCGCCAAAGACGTTCATGTCGTTGCCGCCCAGCATGGGGGTTGAATCGGAGTTCTGGCCGCCGGTGTTGGAGTAGACCTGCGTGTCAAGCATGAGGACCTTGACGTTGGGCCGGTTCTGCAGCATGACTTTGGAAACATTTTGATAGCCGATGTCGCCCATGCCTCCGTCGCCGCCGACGGCCCAGACTTTGGGCAATTCCTTAATTTCGTCGTCGGTCATCAGCGCATCGGTGAAGTGGCTGAGGTGGTAATACTCTTGGGCGTTGATCACGTTTTCGTCACGTGTGAGCAGAATGTCGGCGAGGCGCTCAGGAATAACGGAACGGCGCGCATGATCGACGATGAAGCTCTCGCCCATCAGCCAGCCTACGGTGACGCCATCCTGGAAGAGCGAGTTCATCCACGGGTAAGGGTGAGGATTATTGGGCGCGGTGGAACCGTAAACGGTGTTGCAGCCGGTGTGGGCGGACATGGCCATCACGCTCATGCCATTGGCGAGGCGGCCATCGACAGCTTGCAGATTCTTGTGGTTGAAGGCCTCGGTTAAAAGAACTGCCGCAATTGCCTCAACTAACTCGGCGTCGCTGATGGGGCCGTTCTTGGCCTCGTAGGCTGCGATGCGCGCCTTGGTGTCCTTTTCGTCTTCGCCGCCCAGGCCGAGAATCAGGTGGGCAATAGCCTGGCGAAGCAGATCGTACTCAGCATGGCTGCGCGCCTTGAGCACAGCGAGGCGAGCCACGCCGCGCTTTTCCAGATCGCCGGCCTTGGCCAGAAAGCGGTCGCTCTTGGCATGAAAGACGGGGCGCATGTAGGCCTCGGTGACCGCGGCGATGGAGCGCAGGACGCTTTTTTCTCCGCATCCAGCGCAGGCACCGTCGCCCGCCACCAGCGCGTCGTAGGTAGAGCGCACCATGAGCATATTGCGCAGAGTGGCGGTTTTGGAGTCGGCAGGATTGGCGGCATTGAATAGGCCGAGATATTTCTGCGATGTGTCGGGCAGCAGGTCGAGGAAGCCGGTGCCGGTCATGTGCTTGGCGTTGACTTCCTCGGTTTCAGCGACCATCTTGAGCGCCTGATGATCGCCGCAGGCCGTCACGCAGGCCGCGCATCCCTTGCACAAATCGGAAACAAAAATCGAGAAGATTCCGCCTGTGCCGGGAGCCTTGCGTTCCGGCGACGAGAAGATGGCATTCACCTTCTGATAGGCCATGGGGACTTTGTCGAGAATGGCAAAGAACTGCTCCTTCGACTTAGCGGAAAAGCCATCGACAGAGTCAGTAATTTCTCGCAGAATCACTTGCAACGGCGTCCCGGTTTTACTCTCGGCCACCATGCGCTCGCGGGCGCGCTTCTCAATCTCCGGCAACGCGGCTATGAGCTTGGCGCGATCCTTGGCGTCGGCCACGTAATAAGAGGCCGCCGTGCGCAACAGCGTGCTCAGGTCCTGCGCGGTGTTGGGCAGTGCCGTGTCCGGGCAAACGGAGATGCACTCCATGCACTGCGTGCAATTTTCTGCGATGAAGAGCGGGGTTTCGCGGCGGGCCACGTATTTCGAGGCTGTGTCGCCGGTGGCGGCGGCGATCATGCCCATGGCCGAAAGCGGCGTGGAGGGCTGGTTATAGCCAAAGTGCGCGCGGAACTCGGCGTTGAAGTTGGCGATGCTGGCTAGCGGCATGCGTGTGGCCTGGCCGGCGGGCAGCGCATGAGAACGGCAACCCGTGCCGCATGAGCCACCAGCGGCGACCGTCTCCAGAATCGGCAGCAGCGCATGTCCGCGCAGGCTGGAGTGGTCAGCCGCTGAGAGCGCGCCGATCTTGATCTCCTTCACTTGGTCGAAGCCTTGCATCATGACTTCCATGTTGGATTCGACAACGGCCTCGCCCAATCTTCCGAACTTGCTCACATACTGCCTGCGAACCACGGCGCGGTACTGCTCCTGCGTTATGCCGAACTCCTTGAGCAGCGTGCTGACGCGGAAGAATGCGCCCAGAAACGCGTTGCCCTGCATGCGCAGTTGCAGGTCGCCGCGGTCGGTGGCTTTTTTTGCGATTTCAAAACCGGGCAGCGTGAAGACGCGAATCTTCTTGTCGATGATCTGCTTGCGCGCCCACAACGGAAGTTGTTCCCAGGCCTGCTCGCCCTGCTGATCGGACTCCCAGACCAGCGATCCGCCCTCGGCCATGCCGTCGAGCGGGTTGGTGTGCGTGAAGGCCTTGGGATCGCAGCAGAGAACCACCGTCACATGGCGTAGATCGCAGTTGACGCGAATGCGATCCTTGGCGGCGACCATGAAATACGCAGTCGGCGCGCCCTTCTTCTCCGAGCCGTACTTGGGATTGGCGCTTACGTGGATGACTTCCTTGGGATTACCCAGATCATCCTTGAGGCCATCGCGTTCATAAATCAGATCGTTCAGGTCGCCCAGAATCGCGCCCAGATTTTTACCGGTAGTGATGGCTCCCCAGCCGCCGATGGAGTGAAAGCGAACGGCGACCGCGCCTTCGGGCAGCAGCGACGGGGTTTCGCCGGCGATAACCGCGTAAGGATGATCGACACCAAGCACGAAGAATGAGACGCCATCCGCGGCGCGTTTGCCATCCTTGCGGGCGCGCCCAGCGGTGGCGAATTCGTAAGCGCCGATAATATGCTCGGGGCGAAAGTCGCGCGAGCCGAGGCCGTAGCTGCCGCCGTAAATCTTCGGAACTTCAGCGAGCGAAATCTTGGGCAGTCCATCAACGCCCTGCACCGCCTTGGAAAACGCTGTGCGAATATCGCGGCCCAGCGGGTTGTCGCCGGCCATCGCTTCGTCGGTCCGCTCCAGGATGATGACATTCTTTTTGCCCTTGAGTGCGGCCACAATGGCAGCTTCAGGGAAGGGACGAATCACATTGACGTGGATGGAGCCCACACTGGCCTTGCGCGTCTGGCGCAGGTAATCGACCGCGGCCTCGATGTTTTCCGCCGCGGAGCCAAGGGAGACGAAGACCGTCTCCGCATCGTCCGTTTTGTACTTGCTGATGAGACCGTAGCTGCGGCCGGTCAGCTTGGCAAACTGCGCGTAGGCATCTTCGAGGAACTTGAGAATCGGCTCGGCAAAATTGTTGCGCCGCGCCACCACGCCATTCATGTAGTGTTCCTGGTTCTGCACCGGACCGAGTAGAACAGGATTCGTCAGGTCAATCATCTTGGGCACACGACGGCGCGTGGGGCCAAAGAGTGTGCGCTGTGCCTCGGTGGGGCAGTCGATGATGTCATCCGGCGCGCCGAGGAACTCGCGAATCAGACCGGATTCGTGCTTGTAGAATGTGCGCTCCAAGTGAGTGGTTAGAAAGCCGTCCATGATGTTCATGCCGGGGGTCAGGCTCAACTCGGTCACGCGGCGCAGGATGAGCGCCTGGTCGGCGGCCTGCTGCGCGTCTTTGCCGAAGAGCATGATCCATCCCGTGTCAAGCGCCCCATAAATGTCGTCGTGGCCGCAATGCACGTTTAGAGCCTGCTTGGTCAGCGCGCGCGCGCCCACCTCCAGCACCATGGTCGAGGCTTTGCCGGGCGCATGATAGTACTGCTCCACGCCGTAAACCACGCCCTGGCCGGAGGTAAAATTCACCACGCGCTTGCCGCAGACGGAGTGAGCAATTGCCCCGCCCTGGGCCGCGTGCTCGCCCTCCGTCTCAATGGCGATAGTATTTTGCCCGAAGACGTTTAAGTGGCCTTCGGCATAGGCCTGCTGGAAAAGCTCGCCGCCCTCTGTGGAAGGCGTAATCGGATAGAAGACGCCGGCGTCGGCGATCCGCGTCTCGGTGTGGTACGAGACCAGCTGATTTCCATTGGCAGTAACCCGTATGCCGGGAAAGCGAGCAACAGTCATGTATTCCTCTCAGTTATTCCAGGTTTGTGACGTCAGTGTCTTTGGCGCGCAACGAGAAACCGGCTCGACGAACGGACTCCGGGCTGGGTGATCTCCACAGGCTGCACAACGGTCCTGCAATCCGCTGGGGAAAGCAGCCTAATCTCTAGTATGCACTGTGAGTGGGGTGACAATGTACCATATTGTGAAATATCGTCTCTTCATAGTGTACCGGTTTATCTGCTTCTGCGTGAATCAATTGAGGATCGAGGAGTTTTCAGGCCTTACCATGACTGAAGGGATTTTTCCGCGATGAATTCCATTTTGAAGCTGCGTTACCTTCGTTTTGCCTACCTGGCCCTCCTTGCCGCCGTCACGCTATTTGCAGGCCGGGTCACTGCCCAGACTGCCGCTCAGGCCACCCAGATTGCCGCCAACCTGCCCGCCGACGCTCGCGCGGTGATCGACCGTCTCTCCAGCCTGCGCGAGCTGCCCGACGGCGCTTGGAAGCTTCATACCGGAGACCTGGCGCATGGCGAAGCCGTAATTCTTGATGAGAGCGACTGGCAGACCATGGCCACAGGCTCAAAAGCCCCCAAGGATGCGGTCTGGTTTCGCCAGACGTACCAGATTCCGGCCACGCTGAACGGCTACGACCTGACCGGCGCACGCATTTGGTTCCAGTTCCACGCCGAAGCCAATGGCCCCATGCCGGAGATTCTCTACTTCAACGGTCGCCGAGTGGCCATGGGCGACGACCTGGAGCCGGTGGTGTTGTTCGACAATGCCAAGCCCGGCGACACGGTGACGGTGGCCGTGAAGCTGCTGCACACCGTGGACGACAAGAACATCAAGGGCGCGACGCTGAAGATCGACTTCCCGGAAAACCGCCCCAATCCCGAAGACCTGCGCGAGGAGTTTTTGTCGGCGACGCTGCTCCTGCCCAGCCTTGCGCCCGGTGATACCGGGAAGATAGACATGCTAAATGCGGCGATCCGCGCAGTTAACATCGCGGCGCTCGACCATGCTGAATCGGACAGTTCGATCACTAAGTCGGAGTCGCAATTCGAATTCGACACCTCGCTCAAGGCTGCACATGTCCGGCTCGAAGCGCTCAAGCCGATGCTCCAGCATGCGACGTATCATCTCACCGGCAACTCGCATATCGACGCGGCCTGGCTGTGGCCGTGGACCGAGACGGTGGACGTGGTGAAGCGGACCTTTGGCACCGCTCTGCAACTGATGTACGAATATCCCGAGTACACTTACACGCAATCGGCCGCGGCTTACAATGAGTGGCTCGCCGACAAGTACCCCGAGATGAACGCCGAGATTGCCCGGCGCATCAAGGAGGGCCGCTGGGAGATTGTGGGCGGCATGTGGGTGGAGCCGGACCTGAATATGCCCGACGGCGAGTCGCTGGTGCGACAGTTGCTCGTCGGCAAGCGCTGGTTTAAGCAGCAGTACGGCGTGGACACGCGCATCGGCTGGAATCCGGATAGTTTCGGTTACACCTGGCAGTTGCCGCAGATTTACAAGAAGAGCGGCATCGATTATTTTGTGACGCAGAAGATGGCCTGGTGCGACACCAACCAACTGCCCTTCAAATTTTTCTGGTGGGAGTCGCCGGATGGGTCGAAGGTGCTGACCTACTTCCCGCACGACTACGGCAACGACAACCTGAACCCGGTGCGGCTGGCGCGCGACTTCACCATCGCGCAAAAACAGGCCACGGGGCTGCCGGGCATCATGGACCTCTACGGCATCGGCGACCACGGCGGCGGACCCACACGGGCGATTCTCGACGAGGGATTTCACTGGGAGCAGCCGGGGCACGTGACGCCGAAGATCGAGTTCGGCACGGCGCAGAGCTATTTCACGGCGCTGGAAAAACAGATTGTGGCCGACAGCCCGGTGTGGAATTACCAGACCATTGCGAAAGGGTATGTGCCTCCGCCGGCGGTTGCGGGCAAGGTCAACATTCCCACCTGGAAGAGCGAGCTGTACTTTGAGTACCACCGCGGCGTGATGACCACGCGGGCCAACCACAAACGCAATATGCGCGAGGCCGAGGTCGAGGTGCTCAACGCCGAAAAGTGGGCGTCTTTAGCATGGCTCAATGGCCGCGAGTATCCGGGGAAGGAATTGACGGAAGACTGGAAGAAGGTTTTGTTCAACCAGTTCCACGATTTGGCAGCCGGCTCCGGCATCGGCCAAATCTACAAGGACGCGCAGAAGGACTACGACGTGGTGCGGTGGTCGACGAATGAGATCGATGCGGGGGCGCTGGAGACAGTGGTCAACAGGATAGATACATCCTTCAAGGGAGAGGAGCAAATTCCGATTGTCGTCTTTAACCCTCTTGGTTGGATGCAATCGGGCAACGTGGATGTAAATCTGCCACTAAATGCTAAGTCAGATTCATTCTTCATGGTCGAGGATGAAGGAGATTTTGTCCCTCCTTCTTCCGCTCATGTAGTATCAAATGCTTCCAACGCAAGATCGACAACCTTGCGGATTCCTATACGCGCAGTTCCAGCGTTTGGCTACAAAACTATCTGGCTACACCCGCTTCATCCTGGTGGTGGAAAACTACCTTTTAGCCTCGGTGAGACGGAAAAGCCCACACAGTTTGAGTTGGAGAATCGTAGCATCCGTGTCGTCATAGACAGGGAAGACGGATGTATAACTAGCCTTCTTGACAAGAAAACAGGCTTTGAAGCCATTTCTCCTGGCGGTTGTGCGAATCAGCTTCAGGCGTTCAAGGATACTCCGAAGGATTATGATGCGTGGAACATCGATCCAGGGACACTGGATCAAAAGCCAATATTGATAAGCAAGGTCGATTCCATAGAACTCGTCACAACTACTACCAGGCATCAGGCTATTAGAGTCACTCGGACATGGCAAGGATCGAAATTTGTCCAAACGATAAGCATTAGCCATGATGGTGACCAAGTTGACTCTGACCAAGTTGACATCGACAACGAAATCGACTGGCACGAGTCGCACGTTCTGCTGAAGGCGGCCTTTCCGCTGGCGGCTTCGGGGCCGTTTGCGACTTACGAAATTCCCTATGGAACCATCGACCGGCCCACCACGCGCAACAACAGTTGGGAGCAGGCGCAGTTTGAGGTTCCGGCGATGCGCTGGGCCGACCTCTCCGGACCCGGTCCCGACGGTAAGGTGCATGGCCTGAGCATTCTCAACCAAAACAAGTACGGCTACGACGCGGTGGGCAACGTGCTGCGGCTGACGCTGCTGCGCTCTCCCAAGTGGCCCGACGCCGAGGCCGACATGGGCCATCACCACTTCCACTACGCGCTCTATCCCCATGCCGGAACGTGGAAGGATGCGCTCACCGTGCGCCACGGCTACGAGTACAACTACCCGCTGACGGCTGTGGTGACCACGGCGCATCCCGGTTCGCTGCCCGCCTCGCACTCCTTTGCCTCGGTTGAGCCGGAGAATGTTGTGCTGACCGCCGTGAAGAAGGCCGAGGACGCGAATGGGTTGATATTCCGGGTCTACGAGTGGGCGGGCAAGGAGACGACCGCCGAGTTCCACGTGCCGCCGGGAGCGACTTCAGCCACCGTCACCAACCTGATGGAAACGCCGCAGGGCGAGCCGCTGCCTGTGGTTGGCGATGTGGTGAAGGCGCCGATTCACCCCTACGAGATTCTGACCCTCCGCGTGGATTACCCCACCTGCGGTGGGCGGGCGGCGCTTGCGCGCCATGAGATTCGCGCATTGTTTCCCAGGTCCCCAAATGCGAGGGACCTGGGGCACCCGGCTTCCGAAATGGAGCCCCTTTTTTGATACTCTGCCAGAGGGGGAACCTTTGCACGGCTGCGGACGTATAACAGGCTGGAGGGCGATTGCCATGAATCTCAATACAACGCATACAGCGGCAATTTTAGCGGTGAGCCTGGCGCTGGCGGCCGGAATGGCGGGATGCAGGATTCAAACGGAAAAGGGCCCCAACGGCGAGGACAAGAAAGTCCAGATCGATACGCCGTTTGGCGGCATCCATGTGAACACCGATCAGACTACGGCTGCCGATCTTGGCTTGCCGGTCTATCCGGGCGCTACGCTGGTGAAGGGCGACGGCGAGCACAAGTCGGCCGATGTGCATATGGGCTTTGGTGAGTGGCAGTTGCGGGTCAAGGCGGTATCCTATCAGACGCCTGACTCCGAGGACAAGGTCACCGCGTTCTACAAAAAGGCGCTGGGCCGCTATGGCAATGTGATTACCTGCCAGGACAACGCTCCAGTGGGCACGCCGACGATGACTACCGAGGGGCTGAGTTGCGCCGAAGACGGAAAGCATAACAACGTGCATATCGACCAGGGTGATTATCACTTTGGAAAGGGCGGCCTGGAGTTGAAGGCCGGCTCCAAACACCACCAGCACATCGTGGGCTTTGAGAGTCCCACGTACAACCAAACACGTTTTGCCTTGGTGGCGCTGGATTTGCCCGCCGAGATCGAGTCTGATTCAGAAAAGAGCGATTAGTGCCTGTTTTCATTGCCGCGAATCGAAAAGTGGCTCCCGCCCGCCGGGACCTCAAGTTCTGGTTAAGCGCCTGGCTTCCGGTGGCCATCGGCATTGGCATCATCATATTTGAATCCACGGAAGTGATGGGCTCCGACCATACCAGCGGGCCGCTGCGTTTGCTCTTCCAGGCCATTTTCGGGCCCATCAGCGACACTAGCTGGGAGGTGGTTCATCACCTGGTCCGCAAAAGCGGGCACTTTTTAGGCTACGGGGCGCTCGGGGTAGCGTGGCTGCGCGCCTGGTGGATGACGCTGCCGCGCGTTCGTTTCTTTACCGATGCGACCCTCGCATTGCTGGGGACGGCGCTGGTGGCCAGCTTTGATGAGTGGCACCAGAGCTATTTGCCCAACCGCACCGGTTCAGCCTGGGATGTGCTGCTGGACTGCGCGGGCGCCATCGCGATGATCCTGGCGGTCTATATTTTTATGCGGCTGATGCGGCCAAAGCGATTAGCGCGAGCCGCGTAAGGATTCATGGCAATCGAAGATCGATACGGCCCATGCAGTCGCTTTCTATCGGTCATCGTTCACACTCGCTGAGATTCGACAGTCCTGAAATAACCATGGCCCAAGTTTCACCCTGGGCCATGGTTTTTACCGATTCTTATTTATCATTTTACCGGGCAGAGAACGACTGCTCCGGTCTAACGCCTTGCAGCAAGCAATTTGCGCTTGAGCATGCCTGCCATTCCGAGCATTCCCGTTCCCAACAGCAGAAGTGAACCCGGTTCAGGGACTACCGTGCCGTAATCGAGGGAACCTTGCAAATCGGCGCCTTCAATAAAATCGTCCGTATAAGTCATCGTCATCGTCAGCGTGTTCGTACCGACAACGAGGTCGCTGCTTCCAACTGGAACTTGAAAGCCGGTTAAACTCATCCATTGAGTGTCCGCCAATGTTGAAATTAAGTTTCCATTCAGATACAAGCTTCCCGCGTCGTCGATCGCCCAAGCTCCCGTTATGCTGGCGGTCGCCAATTCGGCTGCCGTTAAATTAAAGGTCATGGTATAGCTATATGGGCCATTACCATTTTTGATAGTGGTTGCGCTCACTCCAATCCATGAAGACAATTTAGTGTCTGCAGCCCAGCCAGGCGTATTATTATTCGGATTTGAATTACCAGTTTGACCTGGCCACCAATTGTTGCAATTGTATGATATGTCGCACGCGTCGATTTGCTGCTGGGACAAAGTGTCGACATTTGCATAACCGGAATTAGTATAAACGAGAATCTGAGCGGGAGTGCCTTGGGAAACTCCAGCCGGGAGAGTGCCAGAAAGGCTCCAGTTGGCATCCGGGGCGCCCGCTGTGGTCTGGATGTTTCCCGAAGCATCCTGGCCCGTGGATAAGTTTATTGTGCCGGCTCGCGCCGATTGACAAATGGAAAAGGACAAAATAACCGTAGCCAAAATCAAAAACCGCTTCATCGAAAAGCCTCCTGTCGTACAGTTCAAAATCTGGTATGCATCACGGACATAACCAATTACGTTACAACACGATCCGCGCCAAGCGCAACCCTAATCTCACTTCGCTCGAAGCAAAGAATAGTGACACTTAGAGGATCTGAAACATTTTCTCATTATATTGCATGCATGTGATTTGCCATATTTTTCAATACTTCTATGCTATTTATAATCAACCAGATAGCCCGGAGGCGCTACGCCGCAAGTGGAACATATATGCAAGATTTAGCACATTAGCTGAAATGATTTTCCTTTCAGCCATCGTAAGCCGCGCGGGCACATCCCGCGATGGGATGCGCCCGTTGGTGCGAATGTGTCACAGAAAAGCTCCGCCTAGACGGCCAGTCTTACGCCGCCTCTTCCTTGACTTCTTCTTTGGCTTCTTCCTGCTTTGCTTCTTCCATCTGCTTTTCGAGTTCGGCGCGCTTCTTGGCTCTGATCTCGTCGCGCTTCTGGCGCTTGGCATCGAGTTGTTTTTCGGCGCCCAGCAGTTCGATGAAGGCCTTGGCAGCTCCGTCGCCCTTTTGGAAGCCGGTGCGCACGATGCGCAGATAGCCGCCCTGGCGATCGCCGTAGCGCGGCGCCACGGTTTCGAAGAGCCGCTCGACGGACTTGTCGGTCATGAGAAAGCTGTGGGCCTGGCGGCGCGAGTGCAGATCGCCGTTCTTGCCCAGGGTGATCATCTTTTCAACCAGCGGGCGAACCGCCTTGGCCTTGGCCACGGTGGTCTCGATACGATCTTCTACGATGACGGACGTAACCAGGTTGCGCAACAGGGCGCGACGATGGCTGGTGTTGCGTCCGAGCTTGAATCCTGCATTGCGATGGCGCATGGTGAAACTCTCTTTCGATAACAGGTGTCAGAGATCAGAGATCAGAGATCAGCAGTCAGTCTGCAACGAAAAGCCGTGTCTGCGGATTCGTCGAGAACTGATCTCTGATCTCTGAACCCTGATCTCTGTATTAAAAATTCTCCGTCTCGGTGGGCAATTGCAGGTCCACCGAATCCAGCGGCTCATCCTCGTCGTCGAAGTGGCTATAATTGGCGGCCAGTGCGGCGGCGGGCGAAATGCTGGTGGGTCCGGGGACGGCGTTGCCTTGCTCGTCGATCTTCATGCCCAGCGAGAGGCCCATCTGGGCGAGGATTTCCTTGATCTCGTTCAGGCTCTTGCGGCCAAAGTTCTTGGTCTTGAGCATCTCGGCTTCGGTCTTCTGCACCAGCTCGCCAATGGTTTGGATGTTGGCGTTCTTCAGGCAGTTGTAGCTGCGGACCGACAACTCCAGCTCTTCGACGGAGCGGTTGAGGTGGTCGTTGCGCAACAGGATGCGGCCTTCCTCGCCACGCCCTTCAGCTTCGATTTCCTCCTCGAAGTTGATAAAGATGTTCATGTGGTCCTTGAGCAGCTTGGCGGCCAGGCCGACGGCGTCGGCGGGCAGCACGGCTCCGTTGGTCCACACTTCCATGGTGAGCTTGTCATAGTCGGTGATCTGGCCGAGGCGGGCGGCTTCCACTACATAATTCACGCGCCGCACCGGCGAGTGGACCGAGTCTACGGGAATGAAGCCGATGCCCAGGTCGGCGTCGAAGTTCTTGTCGGCGGAGATATAGCCGCGTCCGCGCTTGAGGCGCATCTCCATATCCAGCTTGCCGCCCTCCGAGAGGGTAGCAATATAGATGTTCTTGTCCAGAATTTCAACATCGCCGTCGGCTTCAATCATGCCTGAAGTAACTACGCCGGGCTGGTCGGCGCGCAGATAAAGCGCCTTGGGGCCTTCGCCGGCGAGCTTGAAGGGAACCTGCTTGAGGTTCAGGATAATGTCTGTCGCGTCCTCGACCACGCCGCTGATGGACTGGAACTCGTGGAGCACGCCCTCGATGCGAACGGCGGTGACCGCGGCGCCTTCGATGGAACTTAGCAGGGTGCGGCGCAGGGCGTTGCCGATGGTGGTGCCAAAGCCGCGCTCAAAGGGCTGGGCGCTGAACTTGCCGTATTGGTTGGTGAGCGTCTCGGCATCGACTGCCAGGCGCTTCGGTTTCTGAAATCCTCTCCAAAGCATATCTTTCTCTCGTTTCCCGCGCGGCATGTACGTCGCGATGCATTTTGCGGCGGCCGCGCAAGTTCTCCTTCGTTATGAATTGCAGCGAACAGCTCTCATTTAACAATAAAACGGACCTGATAAATGTAGCTGTCTTCTGTTAGCTGTCAGCTTACTTGGAATACAGTTCGACAATGAGCTGCTCGTTTATGGGCAGGTTCACGTCCTGGCGCTTGGGCAAATGGAGCACGCGGCCCGATAGATTCTCGAAGTTTGCTTCCAGCCATGTGGGCACGGGGTTCTGCGCGGCAAATTGCGCGCCCTGCTCGATAATGGCCATCTTCCTGGCGTGATCGCGAATCTTGATTTCGTCACCCGCGTTCACCTGGTAGGAGGGAATATTGACCTTGCGGCCATTGACCTCGACGTGGCCGTGGCGAACGACCTGGCGGGCCTGGCGGCGCGAGAGGGCAAAGCCCAGCCGGAAGGCCACGTTGTCCAGGCGGCGTTCCAACTGCTGAATCAGCAGCTCGCCGGTGACGCCGCTGGCTTTGTTGGCCTTTTCATAGTACTCGCGGAACTGGCTTTCCAGGGTAAAGTACATGCGCTTGGCCTTCTGCTTTTCGTGCAGTTGCAGGCCGTAGCCCACAATCTTGGCCTTGCGGTCCTTGCCGTGCTGTCCCGGCGGAAAGTTGCGCTTCTCCAGCGGACAGCGGTCAGAGGTGCATTTAGCGCCCTTCAAAAAGAGTTTGGTTGCCTCGCGACGGCAGAGGCGGCAGACTGCTCCGGTATAACGTGCCATTTCTTCTCCTGACTTCGGATGCCGGCCGGTTTACGTCTCCGGAGGAGATTCCATCCCGGCCCTTGTTAGCTTTCAGCTTTCAGCCATCAGCAATCAGTTGTACCAGCATCAGGCTGACTGCTGAGAGCTGACGGCTGAAAACTGCTTCTCTTACACTCTGCGCCGCTTCGGTGGACGGCAGCCGTTATGCGGCACCGGCGTCACGTCGCGGATGGTGCGCACCTCAATGCCGGCGGCAGCCAGGGCGCGGATAGCCGACTCGCGGCCCGAACCGGGGCCGGAGACACGCACATCGACCGCGCGCACGCCATGATCGCGAGCCATGCCGGCCGCGGTCGAGGCCGCCTGCTGTGCCGCAAAGGGCGTTCCCTTGCGCGAGCCGCGGAAACCCAGCGAACCGGAACTCTTCCAACTCAACGTGTTGCCCACCTGATCGGTGATGGTAATGATGGTGTTGTTGAATGTGGCCTGGACGTACGCAATGCCAAACGGCACATTTTTGCGTTCGCGCTTTTTGAACTTTTTGGTTTTGCCGATCTTGCCGGCCGCAGGCTTGCCCGTTCCTGCTGTCTTCTCTGCTTTTGCCATTAGGTTTTACCCGTCGCTTTCTTCTTGCCGGCAATTGTGCCCTTGCGCGGGCCCTTGCGGGTACGGGCGTTGGTGTGAGTGCGCTGGCCGCGAACCGGCAAACCACGCCGGTGACGCGTCCCGCGATAGCTCTGAATATCGATCAGGCGCTTGATGTGCATCTGGACGTCCTTGCGCAGGTCG
>Ga0326727_10002373_pt1 | contig 64661 bp, 71 predicted proteins | sample MB2enrmetagenome_FD_207643 | JGI IMG/M metagenome (GOLD analysis project Ga0326727, IMG submission 207643) | Lab enriched peat soil microbial communities from McLean, Ithaca, NY, United States - MB29MY | ecosystem: Environmental > Terrestrial > Soil > Wetlands > Peat | place: USA: New York...
GGTTTTCAACATCGAGGCCAGTTTCCTCTTTGGTTTCGCGGACAACCGCCTGCTCTGGGGTTTCAGCAAGCTCAACTAACCCGCCTGGAATCGTCCATTTGCCCCTTGCAGGCTCGTTTCCCCGTTTTATAAGTGCGATTTTTCCGTTGTTGATAATTACTGCGCCGACGCCTACAACTGGCTGGTCAGGGTACAACCTTTTCAAGCGAAACTCCTCTGCCTTGAATTGTTCTGCTACTCGTATCTTAAGGCTTCTACTGGCTTGAGTTTTGACGCGCGCCAAGCTGGATACAACGCGAATATTACGCTTATTCCGACGCCGAAAGCTAAGGAGCCTAAGAACACCTCTGGAGTAAGCAGAGGTGTAACTTTGAAGCCTGTTCCTCCGAATGCACCTGACCCCAATAGTCTAGCAACAATGTTTGCTAGAATCCAGCCCGAAAGTATGCCAGCGAAGGCTCCGATTAAGCCGATGATTGCTGATTCGCCTAGGAAAATCGACAGTACGGTTCTGCTTTTCATCCCGAGCGCTTTAAGTATCCCTATTTCGCGTGTGCGTTCAATCAGTGAAACAATCATTATGTTCATTATTCCTATTCCTGCTACCAACAGGGAGATGGCTGCGATTCCACCCAGGAACAGTTGGATTGTCCCAAAAATGGTGGAAAGCAGACTCAGCACTGCCGTTGAAGATATAACGGTTACTTGACCACCGAAATAGTCAGTTATAGCTTTAGAAACATCCGTGATTGTTGAGTTATTGCTGTTTTTAAGTTGAACTATTATCATATCACATTGGTTGGTTCCAAAAAAGCTTTCAGCTTGATTCAGCGGCATGTAGACACCTGTATCCGATGGGCCAGCTAAGCCAAACCCCCCGACGGTCTTAAGAATCCCAGACACCTGCGCTATGTAAGTTTCGTTTACTACTGGTAGCGTGGTAGCGTTAGTCCAAACGATCCTTACGTTGTCCCCAGCGTTGAAGAGCTCTGTTCCGTTTTCTCTTGGGTCGCTCACTCTTGTGCCAACCACTATGTCATTGCTACTTGGGTTCAGCGGTACGTTTCCCGATGCCGCCACAAAAGTGGTCGGATACTGCTGGGCGTACTGACTGAAGTCTACACCGTAAATGGTGACGGGACTGTTCAAACCGTCAGCGTTCATGTACCCAGATCTCTCGATCACTGCAGTCGACGAGTTAATCTCAGGGGACAACGCATCGATTTCACGAGTATAGTTTACGTATAACGCGAACCCTGAGCTTGCCGAACCAGAACCCAAGCCTAAACCCGCTCCGGATCCACTTCGGGCGCCTAGGCCACCTCCTACGCCGCTCCCAGTTCCGCCGCCGACGCCGCCTAAAGCGTTGCTGCCTGGAACAACAATAAGAGTGGTCGCAGATAGGCCCCGATTCAAGTCATTAGTTATGCTTACTTGTAAACCCTGAGTGATTGATAACAACGCGACTACTGCGGCGATTCCTATGATTACGCCAAGCGTGGTTAATGCCGCACGGAGCTTGCGGAGCTTTATCGCGCTGAAAGAGTAACCTAAAATATCGTACGCTTTCATTGTTGATTCACCACTTCAGACGAAATTTGCCCGTCAAACATCTCCAACGTCCTGTTTGCTTCCCTCGCCAGATGCTGGTCATGAGTCACCATGATTATGCTGACGTGGCTTTCAACATTGAGTTTTCTCAGTAACCCGACTATTTCAGCCGCCGTTTTGGAATCAATGTTTCCCGTGGGCTCGTCGAGAAGGAGAAACTTCGGTTTATTCGCTAGCGCCCTTGCAATCGCGACCCGTTGTTGTTGTCCACCGCTTAACTCAGCTGGCTTGTGGTTTATTCGGTCTTTTAATCCTACTTTTTCAAGCAGCTCCACCGCTCTTGGACTTCTCTCAGCCTTACCTACATCTGCAATTGACAAAGCCAATTCAACGTTGTCCCTTGCGGTTAATCTGGGAATTAAATTGAAAAACTGGAAAACGAACCCGATTCGCCTGCGCAAATCCGTTAGTTGGTTATCGTTAAGTTTGGAGATATCGACCCCGTCGATTAGCAGCGTTCCCGAGGTCGGCTTGTCTAGGGCACCGATCAAATTGAGCATGGTTGATTTGCCGCTTCCTGAGGGTCCAAGTATGGAGACGAAGTCGCCCGCTTCAACTTTAATGTTGACGCCGCGGACCGCTTCCACAGGGACCTTTCCAAGCATGTACGTTTTCTTCAGGTCTATTGCTTCAACTAGCGTTGTCATGGTTTTTTTCCTCCACATGCGTTTCCGTTGGTTAAACAGTGGATGTATTTATTTGTTCAGGTGCTACCGTGAAAGAACCATGAATATGACTGTAACGATGACTGCGAAGGCCCCGATGTAAGCGAAAGTTGTTGCAAAATGGCCCAAAAAACCTAGGAAAACAGAAAACTAGCTAATCACTGTTCCAACTTTCTCGCCGTTAACAGCTGCCAAAATGTTCCCGGGTTTAAACCCGTTGACAACTATGAGTTTGACACGGTGTCGCCTCAGAACCTTGATGGCTTCAGGATCGATAATTTGGTGGATCCCAGCCTGGTGAAAGCTTTCCCCGAAAATCTTCGGCAAATCGTCAAACGTTAACTGATCCATTTTCACAGCCGCTGGGTTCGTTCTTGGGTCTTTATCGTAGACTCCTTCTTGATCCGTGCCCTTCACCAACAAATCCGCATTTACACGTTCCGCAACCAACGCGGCGACCGCGTCGGTAGTGATTCCCGGCTTCAGACCGCCCATAACAGCAACTTTGTCTTCGGTGAGGCACTGTGCGGCGTCATCAAGCGTAATTGCCACTTTACTACAACCTACTTCACCGAGCCTTTTGAGAAACAGTTGAGCATAAAGTCGGGAAACAGAAATGGCAATCTCATCCTGCGCGGTCATGTCTAACCCTAAATCCTTTGCAATCCCTATGAATACCCGAGCCAACGCGCCGCCTCCGACAACTACAGCTACTTCATGACCCTGCGACTTCACAGTTCTTATCAAATCTGCGTATTTACCCATCAGCTCTGTGTTAACTGGTGACGCCACGACTGAACCGCCTAAACGAACGACTAAGCGCATAACATCATCTTTCGTTGCTACAATAAAAAGTTTAAAGTTAAAAATCTTTTATATCACAAAAGCGGCATTAAAGCCAATGCGCCAGTTGAGACAAAATGACATTTACTAAATCCTTTAAAGTTGAGGCAACTGAACCATTCAATTTTGATTTGTCCGCGCAAATATTTCGAAACGGCGACAAACAAATCCGAACCTACCAAAACGGCGTGTTCAGCCAAGTCATTAAACTCGACAGGCAATTAGCCTTGATTAAAATATTCAAAGATCGCACCGTTGAGAAACCCAATTTAAGAGTAGAGATAGCCGCAAATAATCCGGTAACCACAGAAGACGAACTAAAAGCAGAAGAGAACATAAAATTCATTTTCAACTTGAACTTTGATCTATGCACTTTTTACGCAGACATCCAGAAAGACCCTGTAATGATCCAGATCGCGAAAAAACTGTACGGACTCAAGAACCCGACAACGCCAACCGTTTTCGAATCGCTCGTTGACTCCATCATTGAGCAGCAAATCTCAATCAAAGTTGCAATCGCCCTCGAAGAAAAGCTCACAAAAAAACTTGGCGACCGCCTCGATGTTGACGGCGAAATTTATTTTGGGTTTCCGACGCCACAAAACCTTGCTGACACAGCCATAGACGAGGTTCAGCATGTTGGGTTAAGCCGACGCAAAGCGGAATACATACATGAAGCTGCGGAGTTGATAGTGGCTGGAAAATTGGATCTTGAAGGTTTAAAAAGCAAGGAAAACGCCGATGAAATCATAGAGGAGCTTGACGCGGTCAGAGGTATTGGGGTTTGGACGGCTGAGTTGACTATGCTTCGGGGGATGCAGAGGCTGGATGCTTTACCAGCTGATGATTTGGGGATTAGGCGGGTGATTTCGACATATTATTGCGGCGGTAGACCGATTGGGGCTGCCGAGGCAAGGCGGATCGCTGACGGGTGGGGAACATGCAAGGGGCTGGCTGCTTTCTATCTCATAATGGCAGAAGTCAAAGAGATCTTGGTTTAGCAGGAAAACTTTTGCCGTTACGCGTGAAATCGGGATAACTGTGCCCTGCCGCTTGGCGGCTTGCCATATGGATTCTGTTAGATACGCCAAAAGTTCTTTGGGTTGAAACTGCCCTTTTTCCGCAAAATCGCCATCCCAAATTTCAAATGCTTCATTCCTCAAAAAAAGAAAAATTAGCATAAAGTACGCAGTAAGAATTTCTGCGGCAGAAAACCGTAAACCGCCGCAGGCTAACTCTTCTGCAGGGGTCTCCCGATTTTTGCTGACTTCAGTTTGAGTGGCTGGGTCATTTTAGAGTTTTTCAGAGTTTTTTAGACGAAACTAGATTTTTCTAGGGCGTTTTTGCAGCCAATCTAAGCCCAAAACAAAACACAAAGAACCATTACAAAAACTTGAAGCAAAAACGTATATTACTTTGGGTGCGCCACAGTTTTGTTGAAGTCAAATGATGTTTATCCTAGTCTTTCTGACAGCAATTTTTTCTATTCTGAGCAGTTTAGGGCTCGGTTGGCTAAGCGTACCCCTGCTTATCGTCCTGGTCGTAGTAGGTTTGATAGTTATAGTCATTATCAAGTTGTTCTTAGTGTTGATTCCCGCAATAATCATAGCTGCGATCGTGTACTTCGTCACCGGCGATTTCTTGTGGACAGGCATTGCATTTCTGGTGGTAGCGCTCATATCAATAGCCGCCAAGATCTAAAACCTTCCCAGATATCTTTTTCCGTCCCGCCGCGAAGATGCTGAACCCAAACAGGTGTTCCTTAAAGCTTGGCTGCAAACTTATCGTTCGCGGGCTTTCATAAGCCTTTTATATTTGGTGGTGGGTTCATGGATAATACAAGCACTATAAAGGGAACACGATAAAGTATGATGATGGAACCAAGTAAAAAACCATTAAACGTTCTCATAAAGCAACTGCATGGAAATATCGAAGTTGTTCTGAAGAACGGCTACGAATACAAAGGCAAAATGATAAAATGCGACGGCCATATGAACATCCTGCTTGAAGGCGCAAATGAACTGAAAGATGAACAGTTGATGACAAACTACGGCAACGTGCTACTACGCGGAAACAACATCCTTTACGTTGTATTAGATGCAAATAAACATTAAACCGCTAAGTTTCTAACTTTCCCAGTCACGTAGTCGCAGGCTTCATCAACAGCCAAATCCACTTTGAACCTGCGGCTGAAAAAAGTAAGCACATTCTTTAGGTCACGCAAAAGTAGCTCCTCCGCGTTCGCGTGATCAACCGAAACGTATTGGGGCCAATCAATGATTAGGATGCGCCCATCAGGCTTCAAAATTATGTTATACTCGCTCAGGTCACCGTGGATAACATGAGCTTTCAAGTAAGCTTTCCTGACGTTGCGTAAAATCTCTTTAAGAACCCTTCTGGGTTTACCAACGTCTTTGTACTTTGAAAGTTCGCCACCTTCAATCATCCCCATCGCGATAACATGCCTGTTGTGGCTAATAGGCTCAGGTACCGAAACCCCCACTTTGTAAACAAGCTCCAAAGCTTGAAACTCCTTATCCGCCGCGACATGCGACTGGAAAAGCCAAGACGAATGCTCCCGGATGTATCCCCGCGTCCTTCGGGTCTGCCTAAAACTTATCCGGCCAAGCCTATGAAACTTTATAGCAATTCGTTCCCCGCTTGGACTCAAAGCATCGTAAACGTCCGCTTCTTTGCCAACGCCTAAGATTTGCCCGAAAGACTCGATTATCCCAGCTTGGACAAGAGCATTTATAGCGAGACAATCGTAGCCTGCATAGTTCAGTTTGTGCCCGACGTAGGCGCCTTTAGATCTGTAAATCAATCCCAGCTTGTTTAGTCTACCAAGGGTAAAGAGTATGCGATCCATAGGCAGGTTGGCGTATTTTTGTATTTGCTCGGTTGGTACGAACTCCCTTTTGCTCATTGCAGACTCTATAATTTGGAGTATCCGGAAATCTTCGTTTTCCAGTTCACGGAAAACTTTGACAGCCATTTCAGCGCTTGACATACATAGTAATGCGCTACTTATCCACTTTAAAGCCTATCGTATGGGTCTCTCGTACGATTGACCTCCTTTTTATGAGTTGGACTTATATGGAAGAACCCGCATGATTATGCACTTGTACGCCAAAACCGCCTATCAGACAGCATAAACTATGGTTTTGAACTATGGCTGTAGAACAAGAAAGCGTTTCAAAGATACTTTCAATCCTCTCGCATCCTTTGCGACGAGAAATCCTACTTAACTTAAGCGAAAAGGGAGAGTTATCCTTCACAGAGCTACTAAACATTCTAAAGGTTGACACTGGAAAACTTAGTTTTCATCTCCGCGCATTAGAAGTCTTCATAGAGCAAACACCGTCAGGGAAGTACAAGCTGAGCAGGGCTGGAGAAAACGCGGTTAGAGTCGTTCATGATATCGAAGGGTGGGCCGAAGTGGCTGACATACAAAGAAAAGAAAGCCAGCTTCCCCTCGCATCATTCAAAAAAAGAGCCACAGCCTTCGTGATTGACTTTGCAATCATTTTAGCAATAACCATGGCAATCATTTTTCTGCCAGAAGCCCTTTCTTTATCCCTCAAGAGTTTAGTCAGCGGGGGCTTAAGCACGGTTCTCTTTGTCACCATAGGTCTTCTTTGGCTTTATTCCACCCTACTCGAAGGTTTTAATGGTCAGAGCATAGGCAAACGCATCACAGGTTTAAAGGTGGTTAGAACAAACGGTAAAAAAATGAGCTATGACTACGCCGCAATCAGGAACTTTGGAAAAATCTTGCCCATACTTCCTTTCGACTTGGTCATAGGAATCTTGCGAATACCCGACAAAACCTACATGAGATACTTTGACAAATTCGCCGGCACAACCGTTATCGACCTGCGCTCCCAAGCCGCTCACCCCGCTTAATTTTCTCAATTTTTGAATGCCTGACGACACAGTAAGTAGCAAGCTATTTTAAGAGTCTAAAGCTGACGGACTTATTTCCATTTTGTCAGTATTTCTTCTCTTTGAAAAGTTTCTTTACTCAGGTAGAACAGAGTAACGTCGGCAACCACTAACACAACTGTTACAAGAACCGACAGCAGCGTCGATAGTTGGGCGCCTACGGTAACAAGGATCAGCAGGGCGATTATCGGCAGTACAACTAAGCCGCCCAGTTGCTGCGCAGCCCGTATGTCATTAACCCGCGAAGACACTATCACGTTTGCTTCAACACTCATGATGCATGCTAGAGGAGTGATAACTGCTACGCCTATGATCCAAAACAAGTTCGGCACCAAAAGTGTGCCTATCCGCACGTAGGACCAAACATCAAGGATCGAAGCGGAGATTGCAGCAGCAAGGTAAGTCACGCCGAGACATGGTATGAAGGCTGCTAAACTTTTGCCAAGCAGCAGTTCGCCGTCGGTAGTTGGCGTTGCAAGTAATGGTTCAAGGCTTTTCTCTACCTTTTCGCCTACAAAGCTGTAGGAGGCAATAATTGACGGTAGAACTGCGGAGATAAGGATGAGGTACGTTGCTGAGATGTTTATGAGTTGGGTGGCAGCAATTGTGAATTGATCGGGGGAAAGCGAAGTGTATTCCGTGTTTAATGCTAAGACAAAAGTTACTGGAAGGACAACGCCGAGAATTGCTGGCAAGGCCATCAGCGAGTAAAAGACGTACTTGTTTTTCCTAATGACGCTCAAATCTTTCTGGGTTACAATCCAGGATTTCCAAAGTCTCATTGACCCGAAGCCTCCCTGATCAACTTCAAGTAGACATCTTCAAGTGTGGAACGCAGCTCCGTAACGTACTGTATGTTGCCGCCTGCGCCAACGATTGCTCTCACCACCTCAGGGTTGTCCCTTTCAGGATTGTCAATATCAAGAATCAACTTGTTGTCGCTGACCCGAACACTCTTAACCATGCCAAGCCCCTTAACCGCAACTAACACAGCGTCGCCGATGCCATCCAAATGAACGATTGTTTTGCGGTTATAAAGGCTGCGCTCCAAGTTCTTAGGCGAATCAACAGCCACAAGTTTACCTTTTAAAATGCCGATTCGATCGCACAGTCGTTCGGCCTCATCGAGGTTGTGAGTGTTTAGAAAAATGGTTCTTTTCTCTTTTTTAAGGTCCAAAATGAAATCTCTCACTGTTTTAGCTGCTTCCGGATCAAGGTTCGCTGTCGGTTCATCCAAAAACAGCACCTGCGGCTCATGAATCAACGCTCTAGCAATCGCTATTTTCTGTTTTGTGCCTTTGCTAAAGGTGCCCACCATGTCTTCGCGGCGTTCCCAGATTCCTAAAAGCCTGAGCAACCGCTCGATGTTTTCTTGCCTTTTCTGTTCTGGAACTTCATACAGCTTGCCGTAAAAATCCAGGTTCCTGTAGGCGCTTAAGTTCTCGTATAAGCCGACGTTTTCAGGTAGCAACCCGATTATCTTTCTGATTTCGAGGCAATCCTGCTCGTTATCAACTGAAAAGTTACCTATACGAGCTTGACCGCTGGTTTTGCTAATCAAGCAACAGAGCATTCGCACAGTAGTGGTTTTGCCGGCGCCGTTGGGCCCGAGAAAACCGAAAACTTCGCCTTCTTCGACATGTAGAGAAAGGTTTTCTACGGCTGTTAGGCTACCGAATTTTCGTGTCAAGTTTTCAGTATCGATCATGCGGGGCGCATTCCAACGCTAAGGAAGATCAGGGTTTTTCATATTTGGATTCTTCGATGCGTTTTTTCTCCAGTTCTTCTTCGGTTATCTGCGGCTGGGCGGCAGGCTGTTTTTCGGGTGCAGGCCAAGTGATGGGATCATTTACAGAAGAGTAGATGTTCATCATGCTTCTTTTGCCGCAAACGGGGCATTTTATCGGTTTATAGGGTCCGACGTGCAGCAGTAGACCTTGAGTTACCGCGGAAGAATTGCTTATTTCGAAGACGTTTCCGCATTTTTTGCATTTAAGCCTAACCATAGCAAGTCAGCAAGCAATCATTCATCTGAATAGGCATTAAAAGTTTGTGGGTGTGTTCAAAGCTTTAAAATGGATGCCGAAACCTCACAGTTTCGTAGTTTTTTGTTTGTGGTTTGGATTGCTTTCTTAGTTTAAAGCTTGAATCATCTGCAGGTTGCGTCTTTTACCGTCTACTAAAGTCGCTTAACGTCCCTTACCGTACTTTAAAATTCGCAGAGGTCCATTAACGTCAACTAAAGACCACTCATCACAAACCGCGCACGCCTTGCGTTAGTTGGGTGACAACCGCATCATATGACTTGGAATACTTGGTGTTGAGGAGAACATTGATTTTTTGACCTACCGCTTCTTGTTTCATGTGGCCGTAGAATTTTTCTGCACCCGCATTCCAAAAAGTTATCGTTGCATCCAACTTCTTTACAATAACAGCATCAGGGCTAAGATCAATAAGGGGAGCCTGTTTCTTTAATGCTTCTTCATTTTTCCTTTGATCTGCGCTTAGTTTTATGCCGTGTGCAAGTTCGCCATAGACAATTTCGGGGGCACCTTGTTTGCTATAATATCCGTCAGCACCAAGATTCAACGCTTTCATGCCTACTTCTTCTCTGCCTTTGCCAGTAAATAAGATAAAGGGAATTTTACTGTTCTTGTTACGCAGTTCCGTCAGGAGTTGTAATCCGTCTTTTTGCGGCATCTCATAATCAGAAACCACAACGTCATATTTTCCTGTCGCCAGCTTCTTGAAAGCTTCATCAACACAGTAGGCATTATCAATTTCGAAGTTGCCCATATCCATTAGGATTAGCTTTGAAAGTTCCAGGACAGAGGGATCATCTTCTACATGCAAAAATATGCAAGGATTCTTCTTGAACGGAAGAAACAAAGCTGAAGCTGGTTAAATAAGTCTTTCCAACAACTTGAAGCCCAGACGTAGCTAAAGCCTTTGCATTACTCATATTCTACCCTTATTCTGAAACACTGCAAGCCTTGAAAGTTAATATCAATTATGAACTCAGAGCAAGGCAATCTCGCTAATCAGGTCTTCGCAAAATGATCACTATTCCTCATTGAAGGGTGCATTTACGCAAAAAACATGTCGAGAACGCAGTTTTTGCGTAGTGCGGTAATGATAACCAAGTCAGGGGCTGACTTACTTTTGAGCTAATGCTTAAAGTGAAAATAATGAGTCTGTTAGCACGCATATCAGTAGTTGAAGTCTTAGCGGCCGCTGACAACGTTTGGTTTGACAAATCAATTGCAGATACCATTGCTTCGGCGACTGTGCAAACAATAAATCAGACTTATGTACGAAATTTTATGTTCTTTAGCGGTAAAAGTTCTAAGTACCTTATTGGAGGTTTATTCTACCTTCTAGGATACAGGTATGGTGTTATTAAGAATCAGAATGAGATTGCAGATCGATTAGGCACTACTGACGTTACCATACGCATATCTTACCGAAAATGGCTGGAGACGTTTCCGGACATGTTCCTGGACGTCATAGGCAAGTTTGCAGATAACAGTTCTCTCCGAAGCTTTGTGTTGTTGGACCTGAAGCGAAGTTGGCTTCAATCTGAAAATAAACGTGTTCGTTGCTTGCCTTCAGCGATCTGAGCTATCGTTCTTTGTGCGTCAAACTGATTTTCAATTCTGCGTTGACGAAGAAAAATTTGATTTTGATCAGACTAAATGAGGCCGAATGGAAACTTGAAGAGGCGTGCCGATTTATTTAATTGCGCCAAGCGTTCATGCTTGCTCGCTTTTTTAGAAGAACAACGTCCACTTTCGGGTTTGCAAATCAATAGATGAGTAGCTGCATTCTTGAATTTGCCAGGTCACTTAATTTTGGATTATCTTGCTTAGGCTGTTAATGCTTGTTTTCTAGTATCTGCAATTATTTTTTCTTCAATTTCCGGTTGGGAACCAAAGGGTGTATAGTCCATTTTTTCCCATACGTAACCTACGGACACACATATGTGTTCTGCGTCTAATTCTTCAAGAATAGCTTTTATGTCTTGGATTATAGTGCCTTCATTGCCTTTTGGACAAAAGGTGATGAGAGTCAGGTTGTGTTCTCCGTATGTTCGCCAAAGAAACCTTATGTTCCTATTAATTCTGAGTTGACCGATGGCTTTGTTTATGTTAGTTTGTTGAATTCTTACTCCAATAGTAACTGGTGTGATATCCATTTGTTCCAGGTTTACGATGCAGCGAAGCGTGTTCCTGATTATTCCTTTGTTTTCAAGGGCAGCTATTCTCCGGTAAACCGTGTTTCGCGTTACGGCACAGATGCGAGCAAGTTCTTGATATGAGTTTATTCCCGAGCTTAGGTATTGTATTATTTTTCTATCCAAATAGTCAAGAGCCATATTATCCATCGATGGATTAATTTTCGTTCTTGTTTTCAAGAGGTTTCATCTTCTTCGCGCGTTTTAGAATAGATAGGGTCTTTGGTGCATTGCGTCGTTTCCTAGTCCTTCAACTGTGGAAAGCACTTCTTTGAGGTCTCTGAACATCTTGAGCACTGTAACTCCGCGCTGCGTAATCGCGAATAATTTTCTTTCTCTTTTAGCGATTCTTTCCTCAACCAGCCCCTGCTTAACCAAGAAGTCAAGATACCCCTCTAACACGTTGCAGTTAACGTTGGCCTTGTACATAACGTGCGTCAGCTTCAACGGACCCCAGTGAGCCAAGACCTTCAGAATATCCAAATGCGTTTCCAGCTTAGATCTTCGCATACATGTCTTTTTTTTGGAAGCACACTTCTATCAACCCTGAAGTATGTTCTTCTCCATGTAATGTATTACTGATACCGACATATAGGCATAATGAATTAACCCATGGTTAAATCTTAACTGAATATTATTATTTAATAAAAATATAAAAAATCAACATTTCAGACGCAAAACTTTAAAAAATTGTAAAAGTGGCTTCTGGGCTTTGTTGACACTTACCAGACAATCGGTTTTGGGGTTCAGTTTCAATGTTAGGTGAAAACATGAATTTTAAATTCATAGTATTAATATGCAATTTAAGCCAATGTTGATGGTAAGCCGGCGAATCTTGCCAAAACAATTATGAACGCCTTTATCCCTCCACCTCTCCCAAAGCAAGATTCGTTGGCTTGAGAGTAATCTTATGGAGGAAGTTTCAAAAATTGCTTCTGAAATGCGACATAGAACAGCGTCGAAAGAGAGCACAGTTTATTTACACAGGAATGTGAGAAAACTAGCTCTCAAGCTAATAAATATGAAAAACTCCTGAACGACGATGAACTCTACTTCATTATTCAAAAAGAACTGCGGCCAGAGGCCTCGAAAATTGCTTTGTACATCAATAACGCAAAGTCCGCATCTCAGCAAAAAAGACGCAAAGATGCAGAAATGTCGTTAAACCTTACTAGGTATGAATAGAAATGCGATGCACGTTCCAGTTTCGACGTTGGAGTAAAGAGGCGTGTGCCTTTCTGTTAATGCCAATAATCGTTTTTCTCTGGTGTATCGGTTGGAGCCTTTACTGGGCAGGATCCAAAAAAAGAACCAGCAATACCAACACCAAAATTGCTTGTTCAGAAAGAACTAATCATCTTTGTGTCGGCACCAGAACAGAAGTACGCAACCTAACCACGATTACACGTGTTACGAACAATTTGATTTCTAATGTCTTGAAGAAAGCCTGTGGATAAAAGGAATAAATGAGAAATAAAAGAAGCTTTTGTGGCCATTGCTGAAATTAACAACAAGGACACTTAAAAAAAGAAGTTTACGTACGAGACGATCAAAATTAGAAATGTATGATGGCATACTTGGAGTGCTGGTCGACAGAGGCCGTTTGAAAACAACACATATGATGCACTGGGTTAACGTCAACTCCAAAGACCTTAAGGAATACGTAAAGTCCCTAATCGCACAATGTCTAGTTGAAGAGAGGATTGTAGAGAAAGGACGAATTGTTATGCGATTAATTGCGAGGTGTGGCAGTACCCAAAGGACTCAATGAGCTGAAACAAGTGCTTCCCACATTGCTGACAACATTGATGAAGGAGCAAAGCAGGCAGGTTTAGCGTTGGGAAACGATTGATTTCGAGGAGTTGACCTCGCAAAGCCTCGCTAACACATATGGAGTTTCTTCAAAAAAACCGCAGATATAGCGAGCCCCCAGTTTAACGGAGTTGATGTGACGACTGACATATTGCATAAACTTTCTACTGCATTAATCAACCTTGGAAAACTAAAAGGTCACGTAGTTGAAAAACACAGGGAATTTAATCGTTCGAAAACTCAAAACTGAGCAGGATGGACATGGATGCAAAAATATTAAACCTTTACAACGAATACGTCGCACCAAACAAGAACTTCAAAGCTGGAAACGGCAACTTTTTCTCAATCACAATCAGCGAGAAAAGAATTCTGTTTGATGCGGGACACAAAAGGCAAGACCCTGATTAACAATGTTCGAGTCCTTGGTGGAGAAATTGACAAGGTGGATAAGATTGTGTTTTCTCACGGTCACATCGACAACACTGGAGGATTGACCGCCCTTCTTAAGGCCTGAATAACATCTACACCTATTTCCATCATTTGGAACCCAGGCGTTATGGAAGCGAAATATCTCAAAATATTCCCTTTTCAACTATCCAAGTGGATTTCCAAAACTCCCGAGAATTTTTCACGGAAAACAAGATTTTAACCAATAACAAAACCAATGGAAGTTATTTCTGGTCTTTCACTACTTGAGAGATTCCTCGTGAGGAACTTTATGAAACATGTTTCCACCCAAACCTGCTTCAATGGAAAACGTAAGGACGATGTAGTATTTGATGATTTGTCGCTTGTTATGAAAACAACAAATGGCCTAATGCCTGCTGTTCATTGATTTCATCCTTTTTAAACTGTCAAGATCAATATTCAAGGTATATATTTAGAAATATAAAGTGGTATATAATCGAAAGGCTTAACAAAGACTTGAAGAAATAGCCCAAAAATTACGAGGTTTAGCATGAAGAAAGTAATTTGTTGCAAAAACTTTTTGGAAAAAATGATGACTGAAGAATGTACATTCTGTCAATTTATCGCTCTATGCGATTTCAAGGCTATGACAAATAAAGATGCTCTGTTGATCAAATGAAAAGCAAATGTCCGCCAATGACGGATCTCCTCTTTCTGAGCATCAGGAATAGTTCAATAGCCTGAGAGTTCCAGCGTGTTGCTTTTATAACTATTCCCGAATCAGGTTGGGACATATATAGTTTTCTTGATTTTTCTATTTTCGTTGTTTGTCTCCGTCTTGGCTACCTGTAACAGTTCTTTAAGCAATTCGGATACTTTTAATGCCATAAATCTTTGCTCATTAGATTATAATCCGAGTTGCTTAATTCAAAAGACATAATTTACGCTATCTTGCACAGCAGAATAAGCCGTTGGAGATGTATCTTCTTGTTTTCATGAGGTTTCATCTTCTCCGCACGTTTTAGAATAGATAGGGTCTCTGGTGCATTGCGTCGTTTCCTGGTTCGACTATCGGAAGCACTTCTTTGAGGTCTCTGAACATCTTGAGCACTGTAACTCCGCGCTGCGTAATCGCGAATAATTTTCTTTCTCTTTTAGCGATTCTTTCCTCAACCAGCCCCTGCTTAACCAAGAAGTCAAGATACCCCTCTAACACGTTGCAGTTAACGTTGGCCTTGTACATGACATGCGTCAGCTTCAACGGACCCCAGTGAGCCAAGACCTTCAGAATATCCAAATACGTTTCCAGCTTAGATCTTCGCATACATATCTTTTTTTTGGAGCACACTTCCATTAACCGAGTGTGTTCTTCTCCATGTAGTGTAATGTTGATACCAGCATATAGGTATAATGAATTAACCCATGGTTAAATCTTAACTGAATATTATTATTTAATAAAAATATAAAAAATCAACATTTCAAACGCAAAACTTGAATATTGTAAAATGCTTCCGGGCTTTGTTAACAATATGAGCATATTTAGTTGCGCACGGTCAAAAAATCTGTTTTGGGGTTCCGTTTCAATGTTAGCTAAAAACATGAATTTTAAATTCATAGTACTAATAAGTAATTTAAACCAATAACTGTGACAAGCGGCGAATCCTGCCAAAACAATTATGATCGCCTTTACCCCTATCATCTCCCGCAAAGCAGGATTCGCTAGCTTGAGCGTGATCAAATGAACGAAGTTTCAAAAACTGTTTCCGAAATGCAACAAAGAATAGCTACTAAACTTAGAGCGGTGGGAGCGAATTCAAGAGAAAACGCAGTAACAGCCCGAGAGGCCAACTTTGACGATCCGGAACAAAATTGGCTATGCTATATCGCTGGAGGACTGTTCGCTCTGATTAAAAAGACGCCTGACAAGCGATATTACGTTGCAACTTATTACTAAATTTAGCCCATACAATACAGATTGCTGAGTCGCCCTGTTCAAAAATTTAAAGTTCGCACACTTCATCCGTCGACTTTCCTTAAAAGACATGAAAACAATGAGAAAAGGGTTCGTTGGCATGCGAGCTGATAATGCGAAATTTCTTTGAGAATTCTACCGCTTCAGCAAGGTCCATGAAAAATAGCTCAACCTCTAATTATTTTAACATATTTGATGTATTCTACACTCTTTTTGACTGTATCCAAGCCTTCCTGCATACTCGCTTTTTACTCACTCTTTTGTGTCGGATCCGCTTCAAACTTTGCCAAACACATATCTCCAGTGATTGCCTGTAGCTGATTGCGAATATTTGTCCCACCATTCGCGCAACTACACCAACGGCTTTAAACCTCTCTAATGTGTGTTCGCTTTCTGTTTGCAAAGCTCTCCACAAGTTAGTAGTTCCAGTAGGAATCACCTGACCAAAAAATCGTTTTCCGTTGGGATGAATAAATTATATAGCTTTCGCTAATAAGTCGATGTGAGCGCCTTAAATATCCACAACTCCAAGAAGTAAACAAAAACGAAAAAAGCCTCGCTTAGTGTTCATTTGTTAACTTTACTACTAATTCAGGGCTATTTTGTCGAACTGCCACTGAAAAAAGTTTTTATATGAGTTTGTTGCAACGTTTTAGTTATCCTGCGTGTTCTCTGAGGCGAAACCGGAAATTGTCCAAAATGGACAAAACAGATTTATTATTAGGTTTAGGTTTAACTCCTAATCAGGCAAAAGTTTACCAAGCCGTGCTTATGCTAGGCAATGCTACAGTCGGTCAAATAGCGAAATCCACTTCCGTAAGGCGAGAAGATGTCTACAAGGTTCTGCCAGCGCTTGAAAGGGTGGGACTAGTAGAAAAGCTAATAGGCAAACCAGCCATTATCCGTGCTACTCCTGTTGCCGGTGCTTTAACATCCTTAATACTTGACGAAAAAATCAAATCTGATGAAAGAATAGCCTCAATGAAAGCAAAATTCGAAGTCCTCGCTAGGTCGAAGTGGTTACAGCCGATCGCAGTGGGTGAAGAAGAAAGTCTCTACGCTCTAATACGAGAAGACAAAGCAGTCGTAGCTAAGTTAAGCAGTTTAATCGACAACTCAAAAATCAACGTTTTTTGGATTGATTCCACGAAAGAAATCTTTCATGCCACATCTGTTCTTTTTGCTGAAATCAAAAGTGCAATTCACAATGGAGTGAAATTTAGAGTGATCATTGAGGAGTTCGAATCTGATCAATCCCTAGGAAGACAAGCGCAACACACTCTAAGCATCGAGTCTTTTACTATCAGGTCTCACCGTCAACCACTGAACCGATTCGCAGTTTTCGATGGCAAAGAGGCTATGATTTCAACCAATAGAAAAAACATTTCTCAAAATACTTCAGCATTGTGGACAACCGACAGCAACCTTATCGGCGTGCTGGACGGATACTTTGAGACAGCATGGAACGAATCTGAAGAACTAAAACAAATCAATAAGTAACCAAAGTAAACTATCAATAACAAATTGAGATTCACAAGTACAGCCTGGCATAGATAAGTTACTCTTTGTCTCGGTTCAAACAATCCAGTTTCTTGTAAAAATCCGCAACGTCAAATGTCGAAAAGGCAGGCTTAGTTTTCTTAACGAAATCGTGTGTCTTCCTAACAATTTACCGATAAGATCCAAGGATTACGAATATTCTTTGCACTCAGTTCAGGCAGGTTCCTTCTTTGCTCTGGTTGAAGGATTTCGCTTCTAATTTTAATAATAGGAATCACTTGGTTCAACTCCTTAAAGCATCTGATCAAGTATAAGCCACGCTCTGTAATCTTGTAGACAACTCTATGCCTTTCAAGACACTTTTCTTCAACTGCACCTTGTTCAGTAAGAAAATCAAAATAATTCTTCAATACGTTGCAGTTGACGTTAGCCTTTTGCATTACATGAGTTATCTTTAAAGGACCATCCATAGCCAATATCTCAAGAATGCATAAACACGTTTCCAGTTTGGATCGTCTAAAATTTTTTTAGACCTCCTTTTTCGACGTTGAATTACTGTTTGAACGTGTGATAGTGTAAGTGCTACTATTCTGCATCGCAAGAGCTGTCGACCAATTTATATATCCTTCGAAACTAAATACGCATGAGTGCACATCGGAATCAAGAGATTAAGTATTGTTTTGTTCATTTATTTTTATCAATGCAAGTTGGCTTAGCATTTGACTGATTTTGCTAGTCGCAATTCCTTTCTTCTTTGTGTTTCTTCTTTCCGTTTTTCTATGTTCGGCAACGTGAGTTTTGATAGCACGAGTCATCGCTTGTAAATCGGGCACAAGCAATATTTCGGCTCCGCATTCACAATTAATGATTGGTAAACGTTCCTTCAAATGTTTATCCGCAATAGCCTTATTGCCTTTTAAAATGTTGAAAATTTCTACTTCTTCAGGGGTAACGATTTCTGAAGTTTCTCAAAGTTAGTTCGACTCATTGAGCCGCGGAAATCTCCTTTTAATTATTCTTATGGATAATTATATTCTGGTTGTCCCTTTTATGGTCATGTCTGTGGAACCCCATATCTACAATGCCAAAATGTCTTCGAAGACATTGAAATAATAACCCTTATTGGGTTAAGCAGGCACCTGTAAGGCTCGTAGCTGCAAAACTCCACCTACATGAGTTTATTATCAAAGTCAGACTTTATTTCAAGCACACCTTGAATCTTATTCGATTCAAGAAAACTTTTCGTGAACATTAACTATGAGACCCAGCCTCTCTATGTTAAAGAAACAAAATTGGCGAACAGAAGTCAATGGAAACATACTTTCAAGTAGTTGAGGTCGATCGGGACCGATCAGAAGATTATCCCATGAATTCTGTTTGTATCTTTCCTCAAACTATCATGTCCCCGTGAAAGCAACTAAACATTCTCGGCAAAAATTTCGGAACAAGCCGTTTGGAAATTACTAGAAAACTCCTATAGCTGGCATTGAAAAGAAAAAAAGATGCTGGAATCAGAGAAGAACTTACGAAACGATTAAAGGTACTGAAAATCGACCCTGACCGACAAGATTATGACAACGGAATAAGAAATTCTCAGTCTAACAACAAAGTCATCCTCATGTTTCTCCATTTCATAAAATGTTTCTCCAACCGACGACGCAATTTCGACTTGACATTGCTTCTGTCATTTTATCAATGATTGATTTAGAATTTCTCTATCACTAAGGAAATACAACGACGACTGGAAAATCTTCCGTAAACGAAAATAAGGTGTATGCTATGAGTCTAACAAAGCCACAACAGAAAGCCGCCAAAAGCAACCGAAGACATCGGAAAGGATGGAAAAGCGGCCGGGGTGAGGTAGCTTGGTAGCCTAGAGGCCTGTGGAGCCTTTTGCCAGGGTTCAAATCCCTGCCCCGGCCCATCGATATTTCCAGTTTTATCGAGGAATGAGGACTTATTGCATCTTTCTTATGAAATTGTGCCGCAAGAAGGCAGTTACATCGATATCTATCTTGTCAAACGAGGAATTGTGTTTGTCAAAAGTAACTATCTCCTCAAAATTCCAAGTTGTTATTCCTCAAGACGTCAGCGAAAAGATGAGCCTGAAGCCCGGCCAAAAAGTCTAGTCATTGAGAAAGACGGAGCAGTCCATATGATTCCTGAAAAGCCGCTTAAGGAAATGCGGGATTAGCTGCTGAAGACTAGCAATAACGTATTTATTGTTAGGATGAAGTCTTGATTCACAGTCAAGAGCAGGGGTCGCCGAGCATGGTCAAAGGCGTAGAACCGCCCATAACCAAAGAGCGGCGCGCAAGCTTCAGGAGCCTATCCTCCAGAGGTTCGTGGGTTCAAATCCCACCCCCTGCACTTTTTGCTTATTTTTGGCTTGTCTCTTGCCATTTTCTTGTGTCTTTTCAAAGAAAGGATAGTTATGTTCACCTTAATTGGGGTTCAAACAACAGTTCTAATGCGATTAGACCTCGCAGGGTTTAAATCCCATTCAGTGTTGAACCGTTGCTGGCAGGGATTCTCGTTTTGCTCTTAACGAGAATTATTAAAGTGAGAAAACCTTTATTATTTCTTATCAAGAGTTGAAATGATGATTTTAACTATAGCGTTACATAAACCAAAGGGACCAGGGGAAGAAGCCAATTTCTTAAAGTCTTTGAAAGAATATGGCGATATTCAAAGAAAATACAAAGGACACGAGTTGTACGCTGTTGGAAAGGACGAAAAAACCGGTGTTTTGACAGTTGTCTCGCTTTGGGGCAGCGAAGAGGATATGATGGCCGCTCGAGAGGAGATGCTGATGTTTCGAAAAAAATTCGATTTCCAGGCTAATCAAGTTGGACCTACGAGATACTTCCAGGGAAACGCAGAATTTGTTGAAATAAGCTTAAAGTAACTGCTCGATTGACCACCTCGACGTTGAAACAAAAGTGACCCTGGCAAAGTTCACGCATTTGACCGCGTTAAATTTAAACGTGTGTTTAGATGTAACCCCCTGCACTTTTTGCTTATTTTCTGCTTGTCTCTTGATGTTTTCTCGCTTTTTCGCAAAGAAATAGCAATGTATTCACTTTGGTGGGGTTCAAATCTCCAGGTCTGTAATGCGGTTAGAACTCTGCAGGGTTAAAATCTCATAGAGACTCAAACCTAAAGTCTTGCGGAACCTAAAAAGGAAAAGGTATCGATAACACGTTAGCAATTAGGGTTTGCTGTGGCTCCGAAATCTTTCTTTAAGAGAAAAAGAAACTTGAAAAATTCCACCATGAAAACTGGCTAATTTGGGAATTCAGCCAGAGCTTACTCAGCCCTCACCTCTTCTCCATTCGATCACTGGGGACTAAAAAAAGGGAAAGGGATTGGGTTAAATATTTTTTAGCTTATGGTCGTTTTCTTGTGACGAGCAACGCCAGTACTGCGCCGATTACGATTATGACGATGATTATCGCTACGATTCCGTACATGAGTGTGTTATTTGATGCTAAGCCAGCCACTGGTGTTGCTGTCGGTGCAGGTGTCGCTGTTGCAGGGCCAGCGTAGAAGGCTGTGTTCGCAGATGATGGCCAGTAACCGTTGGTGCCTGCGAATGTTGCAGTTACTGTGAAGTTACCTGGTATTGTGGGTGTCCATGTTAGGCTGTAGAAGCCATTCGGGTTAGTTGTGGTTGTGCCTATGCTGTAGCTGTTGTGGTTAGAATCAGTGACAGCGATCGTAACTGGAACGCCAACGAAGTTGATGGGTTCAGGCTGTTGTTGATAAACATATGCCATCCAATCCTTCATGATTGAATCAGAGGCTACTGGAACACCGTTTGGAAAGTCAGCTGCTTGCTGGTTCTGCTTTGTGCCCGCAGAAATATCGGTGACCGTACCGCTAATAACTACCGAGTTGCCGAAGGCTTGAGCGTTTGCAGTAGTGGCGCTGGGTCCTCTGCCCATAACGTAGACTTGGTCATCATAGCCGTTGAACGTAGTGCAGTAACCGTCTGCTATAGCATATGCTTGTGGTCCGCCGTTATTGTCGTTGGAAAGTGTCCAGATCTCGGCGCCTGTAGTGGCATTTATCGCTCGGGCCAATGCTCCCTTGTAGATCGGATTTGTTGTGGTGTGTTCGCTGGTTATGGTATAAACTACTCCATTGCCTATCGCTGATATGATAGTTGGGTATGGACGAGCAAAATTAATGCCGGCATTAGTACTGTTGCCGTCGCCGCCATTACCGTAGGTCCAAAGCACGTTTCCATTTGTCAGGTCATAGCAGTATACAACTCCGCCGTATCCGCCTTCGTACATTTTGCCGTAAGCCAAAGTAGGTCCTTGGCCGCCGTATCCCGTTGCGAAGAAGTTGTAGGAGTTCTGTGGTGTTGTCGGACCCCATATTTTTTGACCCGTTGCCATACTGTACCCTACAAACTGCATAGTCTCTGTCCAGTATTCAGTGAAGACGCCTTTTCCGCCGTTTGCAGTTGGGTCTGCTCCAGTGTATCCAACAGTAAGGAGGCCCGATGGTGGGTTAATCGTGTTTGTCCAAAGAGAATCTCCAATGTGTCCAGTGTTCTGGTTAAGGTTTATACCGATGTACTCATAGGGAGTCGAGCTTGCGCTACCAAATGGGTTGTCACCCGCATTTGGCATAACTCCAGCCTCGAGTATCGCCATGTTGTTGTAGTAAGCATTCTCTATTGTTGGCGTGGAAGTGAGAGAGTTTAGCGAAGGAACTGAAACATTCCAGTCATACATGCCTGGAACGTATGTAGCGAATGGTCCCGCACCTACCACGCCTCCAGTCCAGGTTGCGGTTAGATTGTCGCCTTGATCACTAATCGGTGGAATCACTGGCGGAGATGTGGATGAACCTGAATAGTTGTTTCCCCATAGTCTTGATGAGTTCCATTCTTGCAGATAGTAATTCGGCTTCACCAGAGTGCCCAAGTTTACTAAGCTGACTATCAAGTATTCACCTTCTGGACCAAGCATCGCTGTGCCAGTGGGAATGCCAGTTACGCTGAACATGAAGTCTCCTGTGTAGCCATCATAACAGTTCCATTTTGTAGGCACTGGGGGTCCAAGGAATGATCCGCCAACGGATTGAACTAGAATCGGTGGATAAACTCCGTGTTGGTTAGGGCTTTCAACGTTGTATATGTAGGCAAAGGAAAGGGCGGGTACATTGGTGCTGCTCCAAATAGTCTGCCCAGTTTGTAGGTTAACACACACTGTTGGTCCGTAGTACGAGCCTCCGAATCCACCAGCGACGCCAGAGAAGGAAATAGGTTCAGTGTAGTAAAGATAGCCGTCAACTATTATCGGGTTTATGAACCTGTTTTGATATGCGGATCCCTCGAAGTATGTCGCTCCTTGTTCTGCAGAGAATATGTTTCCTCCTACAACGCCGCCCATTTCCATCGGCGCAGTCCACATCACGTGGCTAGTCAGTGACCCTACCGCATCAGCGGGAGCGCTGGCACCTAGCAAGCCATTTGAGTAACCAGGTGAACCTTGACCTAGCCAGTTTGAAGAGATTGTGTACCAATTAGGATTTAAGCCGTAAATCGGTCTTGTCCAGTACTGCGTTGGAAGTGGAGTTGTTGGATAGGAGCTTTGTGGTGTCTGCTGTACAGCGACTGTTGTTACCGCAGAAGCGCTTCCATAAACAGTGCCTTGGTCATTCACTGGTCCAAACATGCTCATAAATGGCGGCCAAGTGTATGTTTGTCCTGGAAAGTTGAAAGTTAAAGTGTATGTGCCCGTTTGAGAGGGAGTGAAGGAATAGTCTTGGTTTGCTGTCGTGTCTAGGACATCAGCCCAGGTTTGGGTCGTGTTTTTGCCATCAGGTGCTGTAATTGTGAGCTTGTAGTTGTGCCATCGAACATCATTGCTTAAGTCTGCGTTTGGAATTACTCTGCTTAGCCACATGTCAACCGTTACTGTTTGGCCGATACCTACTAGATTAGGAAACGCGGCGATGTAAGCATATGACGAAACTACTGATGAACTAGTTTGTGCTGTAGTGTTTTGCATTAGCATCATTGAAGCTGCCATTGAAAGCATTAAAAACATCGCAATGACAATAGTTACAATTTTCTTTTTTGGTTTTTGCATTTTCATTTTTCTCCTATTTTCTGTAATCAGCGTTTGTTCCAAGTAAGGTATTAAGCGTTAGTTAGTAGCGCCGCTACTTACATTTTGCAAAAATTAATAAGCACTTTGCCATCAAAAGACTAACTGGGAAAAATCTTCATGATTCAAGACGACGACACAATGACTCGAACGCTGTTGAAATTGGGACTGACACTCTTGCAAGCAAAAATATACGTATCTCTGGTCAAGCTTCAGGAAGCTGGAGTAAAAAAGATTTCAGCAGCCTTAAACGTGGCGCGGCCAGATGTTTACAGAGTACTGCCTAGGCTTGAAGAAATAGGTCTCGTAGAAAAAATAATAGCTAAACCAACTCAGTTTAAAGCCACCCCAATCAAAGAAGGCTGCAATATTTTGCTTCAAACAAAAACCAAGGAATACACCGCCTTGCATCAAAACGCAATCGAACTAATCAAAAACTTTGAAAGAAGAAAAGACGAGATAACAATGCATGACATGACACTAGAACAGTTTTCGTTGATAACTTCAAAAGCTCTTCTGTTAAAAAAGTTCGAAATTGAAGACTCTTCTGCTGAGAACAGTATCGACGTTATCGGCAATTGGAATCTGGTTAGAAATCTCATCTTTAATCACCTACAAATATTTGAAAAAGCTCTCAAGAAAGGAATAAAGATTCGTGCAGTAACAGAAGAATTCGAAGTAAATGAGTATGATGATAAAGTCTTAATGAAGTTTAAAGACAATCCCCTGTTTGAAATAAGACACCTTGATATGCCTATTTCAATTAAGGCGGCGATTTACGACTCAAAGAGAGCCAACATGTGCGTAAGAACAATGGATGATGGTGAAATGGCGCCTAGTTTATGGTCAGACAACCCCCAATTTGTTAAAGTAATCAAAGCCTACTTCGAAAATATATGGAACGAAGCACACGAATACAACTTTAAAAACGATCAAGCAAGTACACAAATTATCGAAAACAAATAATATTTCAGACGTCGAACTGATGCTATTGGGCACGTGCTTTTAATACTAAAGTTCTGTTCGAACCCTTCCTTTTGGTCCAGCTATCAATTTTGGCCGCAATTCTTTTATCCTGCAGAAGGTTCGCAAGTTCAAATCCTCCCGCACGGCTGAAAAGCAATGGCAAATGCAAGCTTGCTGAACCGCCTTAACCTAAAATGTCAAATACAAAGAAAGTGCATAAAAGTACTGATGAAAAATGGCGCCCAAAGAAAAACTAATGCAACGAGCAATGGATATCATTGAAAAACGCGGACAAAAAGCTGTCGCAAAAGCACGACAACTTGCTCAGCTGAACCCCGTAGAATATGAGCCACTAAGCAGGGCGATAAAGTACTTTATGGACGAATTCTGGTACGACTACCTGCATCCCGCCCTTATCTCGTTTGCCTGCGAAGCACTTGGAGGTAACGTTGAAGACACAGTCAACATCGGAGCCGCGCTAGTGCTTTTAGCAGGCGCAGCGGACATTCATGACGACATAATTGATGAATCAAAAATAAAAAAACCATACATGACAGTTTATGGAAAATTCGGACGGGATACTGCTATGCTTTCTGGAGACGCATTGCTGATGCAAGGCTTGTACTTGCTTAATGAAGAATTGAGACTAGTTTCGGAAGAGAAACAAAGATCGATTATGGAGTCCGTAAAGGAATCTTATTTGAAATTGTGCGTGGGCGAGGCAAGGGAGGCGAGCTGGAAGGGAAGAACTGACATTTCTAAGAAAGAGTATCTTGAAATTATCAGTAAGAAATCAGCGGCCTCGGAAACCGCGACCAGAATTGGCGCAATTTTCGGGGGTGGAACAGACAGAGAAATAGAGTTATTGGGCCACTATGGTCGGATTTATGGCGTCCTCATGACCATAAGAAACGAATTCATCGACACGTTTGAACCAGAAGAACTCACGAATAGATACAAAAATGAATGTCTTCCCCTCCCCGTTATGATGGCTCTTCAAGACAACTCGATAAAGGCGGAGATCGTTCAACTGCTTGAGAAGGAGCTAACGGAAAAAAGCGTTGAAAGAATCCTTGACCTGTCGATAGACTTCAGAGAGACTCAAGCACTTATCGAAGAGATGAAGAAATGGGTGGAATACGAAATTTCCAATCTACCAACCGCTCTCCGTTGCAGAGAGGATTTCGTGCTACTGTTACAGGCACTACTAGAAGACCTCTAGCAAACACAACTGCCCTTTTTTAACAAAGAAAGAAAAATTATTGAGGACTGGTGTTTACCAGTATGTTCTTATTGGTCGTAGAGGTTTTGCTCTTTTCATTTTAGCCTTCTCCTTTGCTCATCCTGTATATCTGTTGAACAGAGTTTGCTTAAAAGATTTTCGGTTCTGTATCTCTGTTCTACAGAAATTCTTATATATTTGACCCATTTTGAGGTTTTCAAATCTGTTTTCTAAATTCTAAATCCTTATCTCTCAATCCATACTACAAACCATACAGACTAACAAATGCTCAAAAGCCAATACCAATGGGCATCCAGCTTCGGGTCTAAAATCGCCGCAACGAACGTTATTCTAGTTGCAAATGCACTCGTTTGGTATGCCAGCATTCTCGTGGTCTTAGAGAACAATTTAGGGATGGTTGGAGCGAAGTCATGGCTTGACCAAAGCAGTCAAGTGGCAGTCTGGAGCTTGCATTTTGCTTTGTTAATTTTCTCAGCCCTCGTAGGAGCAAAAATTGCCCGAAGAATTGATCGAATGAAATTTTTGACCATCTGGATGGCTTTGAATGTGATTTCATCGTTGACGATATTTGGATTGGGCTATACAAATTTCATAGTGACCGCCGCTCTTGTGAGTTTCTACGCAGTATCCTTCGGGTTGGGAATGCCAATTTGCATGAGTCTATTTTCAGAGTCTGTTCCAGTTGAAAATCGCGGTCGAACAAGCGGAATAATCATGCTGATAAGCGGAATTGGTATACTTGCGTTTGCCGACGCTCCGCTTAATTTTTTTGATATTGGAATTGCACTTTCTATCTGGCGACTATGCAGTCTCGTTATCTTTCTAGCAGTCAGACCTTCGCTAAAAGTTGAACCAAAAAAAGCACCAGCGTCTTTCAAAAACGTGCTCGGGCAGCGGTCCTTTCTTGCCTATTATATTCCGTGGGTTTTGTTTTCATGCGTTAATTTTTTGGTTCCTTTAACCCCCACTCAGCCAACTCATGCCACTCTGCTGATCCAGACCATCTTTCTAGCGGTCTTCTCGGTTGTTGGAGGGTTCTTGCTGGATTCTGTAGGGCGCAAACGGATTGCTATTTCTGGGTTTATCATGTTAGGTCTTGCTGCTGCAGCAAACGGATTCGGTCAACCAACTCCGCTCTCAATATACTTTAGTTCAATTTTTGAAGGCGCCGCTTGGGGATTACTCTTGGTACTTTTCATACTAACTCTATGGAGTGACCTAAGTGGTTATCTACCAAGCGAAAAATACTATGCAGTCGGTGTAGCACCTTTTTTTGCGTCCATGCTGATTGGTGTTACTTTTGGTAACTGGATCATTCTCAAGCTTTCCAATACGCCGCTTTTCACTTTTGCCGCATTTTTCTTGTTTGTTGCAGTCTTGCCGCTTTTCTACGCAACCGAAACTTTGCCTGAAGTAGTGATTAGAGGTCGGGACATACAGAGCTATACAGAGAAGGCAATTAAAAAGGCGCAGGAAGAGACAAAAAAAGGGCTTACAAAATCAGAAACGAAAAAGACTAAGGACAATGATGAAGGGAAAAAGGACGATGAAGGAGACAAATATGAAGAAGCACGCAAGTTGGCAGAAAAATACTATTAAGCCAGCATTATAAACAATTGAGCTATGTTCTTCCACGTGATCCTTACGACCAACTGCAACTTGCAGTGTAGGTACTGCTTCGGAGAATCTTTAGATGATTTTGACGAAGAGTTCGGTGACGACATAGAAGTGAACTATGCGCTTCCTCGTAAAATCAATTATGACATTGGGTTGTTGGAGAGGTTTTGCCGAAGGGATTCTGATTGCGTCGTAACTTTTTACGGGGGGGAACCCTTGCTTTGCGTCGACAAAATCAAACAAATAATGGACACTGTTAGGCCTAAGCATTTTATGATTCAGACGAACGGTTTGCTACTCGACAGGTTGGAGCCAAAATACCTCAACTGTTTTCACACAATTCTGGTTTCAATTGACGGCGAGGAAGCATTAACCGATTATTACAGAGGAGACGGAACCTTCCGCAAAGTCATAAACAACCTGAAATTAATCAAGCAAAACGGGTTTAGGGGAGAATTGATCGCGCGAATGACCGTTATGGAGCAAACAGACATCTACAAGCAGGTTCGATTTCTCCTTGGCAACCCCGATTTTTCCTTTTCTTCGGTGCATTGGCAGTTGAATGCTGGTTTCTGGGGAAACGACTACAAAAGACGCAACTTTGAACAGTGGGTTAAGGCAAGCTACATTCCAGGCGTAAAAAAGCTTGCTGGGTTTTGGGTTGAAATGATGGAGCAAGAAGGCGTTGTCTTGAAACTTTACCCTTTGTTGGGCATCGCCGAATCGCTACTGAAAAAAGAAAAAAACTGTCTCATGCGCTGCGGCGGCGGCTGGATAAACTATGCTGTCCAAACTGACGGATTCATCATTCCTTGCCCGACGATGTGGGGAATGAAAAAGTACTACTTAGGCAACGTCGCCGACGCTGACCCTTTAAAGCTTAGGAAAATTTTTGTCGACCAGCCTCCGTGCATGGATTGCCAAATTCTGGGAGTGTGCGGAGGACGTTGCCTCTATGCTAACATTACTAAAAGGTGGAGTGACGAGCAATATGGCAAGGTTTGCCACACCGTTGCAGAGCTCGTGGGGGCAGTGCAGGCTGAGGAGCCAAGGATTCAGCGCCTAATCAAGAATGGAAGCGTGAAACTGAAAGATTTTGACTTCATCAAGTACAACGGCTGCGAAATAATCCCATGAATATTTGGAATAATCCATTGTCTTATTTCCTTTTGCTGACTGTACCTGGGTCTTTAAAAGAGCTACCCATGTTCTTCATGGGAGCCGAGTTTGAGTTTTTGAGAAATGATTTTGCATCCTCAAAAGAGCCGAAAGAAAAAAGACAACTCATTCTTTTTCAGCTTCATCTTTCATTTCTATGATTTCAAAGTTTACTTTATCCTGATTAAAAGGAGCTATGTGATCTTCACATAGGAAAAGTTCGCTAAGCACACCCCTTCGTTCATAGCGAAAGAACCCTCTTTTTTCCACCCGCTTCACCTTGTAAACGTCAACTTTGAATTTTGCCTCTTTACAACAGTCCTCGGAACGCCTATCGCACTTCATAGCTTTTTCGTCTCGTTTCTGCTGTCCTTAACGGTTCTTGGTTATATCTTTGATATTCCTAATCTTTGAATAACTCTCGAATGGAAAACCTCGCCCATGTTAGAGTTCAAAGATTTTTTTCTTTATCCTCTGTCCAATCAGCTTGAACAAACTAGCTTAGTTAGCCATCACAGAAATGCGGACACTGAGTTTAGCTTTATATCGAAAACTGTAATATTACAAGCCTGAAACAAGCATCTTATATCTTGAAATATAATATAAGATTAGGTGCCAAAGAGATGCAAACGTCACAGGAGTCCTACCAATCCAATGTCTTAGCGTTAGAAAAACTATGCGGCGATTGGGGTATTAATGAGAGAGATTCTAAGCGAATAAAACCAATACAATTAGCGCTACTTAGGGTTTGAATCCATCCAAGTTCCTCTGTCTATGTGCTTTCTTATTTTAGTCGATTTGCATTTTAGAATGCCATGGCTTCCTAATGGATGACAACTCGTTAATGCAGGCAATATCTGAACTTATCGCAAAAAAGAAGGGTGTTGAGATTACGTGTGAAGCTACAATTGGAAAGATTAATGGAAAAGAAATAACATCTTGATGACTAGACAATTGACGCGAGACCAAATTGTTTCCCTGATAACACACGATTTCGTTCTGAGTCACGTTTCGAAGCGCCATCAATGGACGCAGGAATTCTGCGTTTGCCAGAAGCTTTGAATGCAGAGATTAAACGTATCGTTGACGCGTCAACTGGCACGACCTAAAAATGCAATAAGCAAATATCTCAGAGTTTCTTGTAAACCGTATCTCTCTCTTTCGCAGTTTGATCCATCTTCAACCCAACGCTTTGCCCACCTTCAACACATACTATGGCTTTGCGGTCCATTTGCATAGACACCACAGTTTGCTCAAAATCGGTTAAAGGCCCTTTCACTAGAATGCGGTCTCCAACAGCCAGAGGCGAAGTCAACTCAACGACACCAACGCCGATTTTAGAAAAGAAATGCGTCACATGCCCAATCTCAATCACAGCATCTTCAACCAAGTGCTTCCCCACTACCTATGATGCGTGCCAACGGAAATAAAAGATTTGTGTGAGCTATAAGCATTTGAAAGAGTTTGAAAACGTCAAAGCCCGCAAAATAGCGTTGTTAGAAAATGATGATTTACCATCCTGAGGTCGCATCATCACCCGTCTGCTCCAACGCTTTCTTTTCTTCATCGCCTACCTCTGGAGGAACATCAACTTGATGGTGATTCTCCTCGATTATCTCCCGTTTTTTCTTTCTCTGCAAAATAGTGAATTCACCCTTCCCTTTGTCTCCTGCCAAATCAGTCACCTCCAAAGAAGAAAGTAAGAAAATAAGCTCGTTTTCCCATAGAAAGATGAAGTTGAAGAAATACTAATTAACATGCGTGACTGTGCACTAACAACAACAAACAACAAGGACAAAGCTGAATATCAAAGAAACTAGGTTCCTTTCCCTTCTTAGACATGGTTTGCTTGCAGTTCTTTGACTCTAGTTTCGATGAATTCTGCTACTTTTTGCTCGCTAAATTCTCTTTCGCCTTGCTGCAGTTGCAACTGATGTTTTACGGTTTCCAGAAGGCTTTCGACATCTACGGGTTTTATGAGGTATGCATCAGCATTCTTGTTTAAGGAAGCTATGGCATTTTGCATTGAGGGATATCCAGTCATCATGATTTTGCGTGTTCTCGGCACACCGTCTTTGATCTGCCGGAGAAGTTCAACACCTTCCATGTCAGGAAGCCGAATATCTAAGAACGCGATATTATAGGCTGTTTTCTGTGTTTTCTGAATTGCTTCGCGTCCGGAGGCTGCGACGTCGACCAGGTAGCCTTCGTCCTCAAGAACTGTTTTCACGGTGTTTCTTATGTTTTCGTCATCATCGACAACGAGGATTTTGGCATGTTTATCCAAACGTTTTCACCTCCAACCTCAAGTTTTGGTTCAATTGGCAAAATAAGCGTAAAAGTGGTCCCGCGGTTTTTCTCTGTTTTAACGGCTATTGATCCCCCGTGTGCTTCCACGATACGTTTGCAAATGGCCAAGCCGAAACCCATACCTTTTGCTTTAGTGGTGAATAAGGGGGAGAAAAGTTTAGGCAGAACTTCATCATTGATTCCTGTGCCAGTATCCGCGAAGGAGATTTCAAAGTTGCCTTTTACCTTGCAGTCAATAGTTAACTCTCCTCCGTTGGGCATCGCGTCAATCGCGTTCTTGATCAAGTTTATGAAAACACGTTTCATTTTGTCAGAGTCGGCCATTAACGGCTGCGTTTGTAAAACGTTGTTTACGATTTTCACGTTTTCCGGCACTTGAATCATTGCCAAAGATTCAAGCACAATCTGTCTTGGGAAACATTCCTGCAGTTCTAAATGTATATCTCTTGAGTAATCCAAAAGGTCATTTACAATCTTGTTTGAGTAATCGACGCATCTATCTATTATTTCAAGCATTTCTCTTGATTGTGCTTGGGAGATTTCAGCGCCTTTCTTCTTCAAGAAATACGAAGAATTCTTGATCCCAGTCAATGGGTTGCGTAAGTCGTGTCCAACCATGCCAGCTAATTCGCCGATGGCTGCAAGCCGCTCTGACTTGACCAGTTCAGCTTGCGTTTGCTTTAACTGCGTAGTTCTTTGTTGGACCAGTTCCTCGAGGCGCTGAGAATATTCGGATAGCTTGTTTTGCAGCCGTTTTCTTTCAGTTATATTTACGGCTAGTTCTAATGCAGCAACAACATTTCCCTCCTTATCCTTCACTGGGGTAACGATAAGCTCAACCCATTCGTCGCGTCCTCCAAATTTGAAGTTGTAGTCGTGCCGGTCGACTGCTGCGCCGTTTTCAAAGACTTTTCGCACTCCGCAATCAGGGCAAATTCTGTTTGACTGGTCATAAGTGGAGTAGCACAGCTTGTTTTCCAGATTGTTGCCGTTAATTTGTTTCAGCACCTGGTTAGCCCACAAAATGTGGTAGTCTTTGCTGATAAGAGTGAGGCCAGCGTCCATGCTTGCCGCCATGTTTTCAAGCATGTCCTTCTCTTGTTTCAAAGCATCCTCCAATGTTTTGCGTTCAGAAATATCTCTAACAATGGCTAACATGCAATCTCTGTCATGAAGTTTTACGGATGCCACCGACAGCTCTATTGGGAATTTCGTTCCGTCTTTCTTCATTGCCATGAACTCAAAGTGTTTTTCTAAAGACGGCTTTTGAGCTACTTCATGCAGAATCGCCAAATGCTTCGGGTGTCCCTGCTTCGGGATAACCAGCTCCCTGAGTTTCTTGCCTAACACTTCTTTTTCCATATAGCCAAAGGTTTTCTCCGAAGCAGGATTCCAATAGAGTATCTTATCGTCTTTATCAACTAAAATGATTGCGTCCATGGCAGAGAAACTTATAGCGCGGAATCGTTCTTCACTTGCCCTTAACTCGTCTTCCATTTGCTTGCGTGCGGTTATGTCCGCCAATAAGGCAAGCGTTCCAATTTCCTGCCCATGATCATCTGTAATTGTGGACGCCGTTATGAGTGTATCAACGTGGGTTCCGTCTTTGCACGGAAAAGAGTATTCGAATTTTCCGTTGATGCCGCGGTTGAATTGTTCCATAAACTTTTTCGCTTCATCAATTTCGCTTTTCCGTACGAATTCAAATATGCTTTTGCCTACCATTTCGCCTTTTGTATATCCTAGCATTTGGGCAATCCGGGGATTGACGAATAAAGTAGTTAAGTCATTGTTTAAAGCCCATATGCCGTCTTGTGCAAGCTCTACTAGTTGGCGGTACCGTGCCTCACTCTCGGCGAGCTCATTTTGCACATGCCTCATGTCTGTCATGTCATGAAAAATGACATGGACAAACGTTTTGCTTCCTAATTGCAGAGACGAAGCGGTTGTCAACACATTTCTGATTTCCCCGGTTTTAGTACGGTGTTTAGTCTCGAATTCTCCGCCTCCAGTCCTCAATATGTTGTCCATTCGAGACCGTACTAAGCTCTCGTCATCTTCGCCTGTGATGTCGTAGATGGTGAGTTTTTCGAATTCTTCTCGGGTATAACCTAATTGCACATGTGCAACATCATTAAACTCGATGAACGCAGCTGTTTCCGGATCCACAATCGAAATGCCCAGTGGCGCCTGGTTAAATAACGCGTGATAGCGTTGTTCTGCTTCCCTGAGCTTTTGCTCTTCCTTTTTTCTTGGTGCAATATCTTTCACCATCCCTACCGCATGCCACTTTTCATCCAACTTCATGGTTGACATTGCTAGTTTAGCTGGGAATTCACTTCCGTCCTTTCGACGCCCAAGTACTTCAACATCCCCAAACGTGAAATACCCTATTCCAGTTTGGCCAAATACTTCGACGCTGGTCTCGATGCGTTCTTTTGCTTCCTTGCACATCGTTTTTGGAACAACGAGATCATGCACATATTTTCCAGTTGCCTCTTTTACTGTGTACCCAAAAGTTTTTTCAGCTGCTGGATTCCAATAAACTATTTTGGCTTCATTATCAACCAAGATTATGGCATCGCGAATCGAATTGGTTATTGCGCAAAACTTTTCTTCGGTATCAAGTAGTTCTTGTTGCAACTTCTTTTGACGATTCGACCTTTCAGTAACATCATGAAGAATCAAGAGATCACAGATTTGTCCCTGATACTCGATTTTGTTCCCTTGCATCTCTAAGAATTTATAATTCCCATTTTTGGCTTTAATCTTCATCTCGCAGGTGGGAATAAGAGAATCGTTTTGCCTATTTTTCATGTTTCTTACCAAAGCGGCCTTCGTTTCCTTTTCGAAGAATCCCTCTTCTAAAAGGTTTTTACCGATTAACTCTTCAGGTTTGTAACCTGTATTTTTTCCAACAGCTTTGTTTATAGCTGCAATTTTTCCTTCAAAGTCAACTATCACAACTGGGTCGGGAAAAAGATCTATTAATGCAATGGCTGTGTCTTTACTTTCGTTGAGTCTGTCTTTCTCCCGCATCAACAATCACCTCAAAAGTTTCGACTTTCTCTTCGTCGCTGAAACCTATTCTTAGCAATTCTACGTATTGTTTGAAAGTCAAGTCTGGCACAAGCCATTTCGGGCCGTCCCATTTGTATGAGCATTTGACTTTCAGATACAGTTTTTCCATTATTAAGAGCTCAAGATGCTTGGCACCCAAACCGAAAATTCTTTCAAGAGCACCAGAAAAATCTTCAATTCTTGAGGGGATTTCTTGTTTTGTAATCAGAAAGTTATGTTCCAAATGAAAATAAATTGACTTTTTTACGGATTCACCCAAACTGGAAAAAGCTTCGTCCACCGAGTCTAGAAGAACGTCCTCAAATCTTTTGCAGTGGTTTTTTGTGTCCAAGTGTTCAACCCAGCATTTTTCTTTTTTGTTTCTTTTCGGGTAACCCGTTAGCCCAGGTTTAGCGTGATAAAAATAGTCGTGCACAATAAAGTAAAGGCTTATGAATTTCTAATCTTGATTGTCATTCAGCAGGCAATTTTTTTTCTTTTCGGGTGCTTTTGCTCCAAGGGAACCCGAGGGTTTTCACAGGAATCCTATTGGCGATATCGGAACCTGACTTATGTGGGACCATTTTCGGCTGCTAGCATAACGTATACATCGCAGAAATGAACTAACCTTTAGGCCTGTTCAAGAAAAGGAAATAAACCACAGACTGCAATTCCACTGTACCCGAAACGAAACAAATGCGGGGCCGTCGTCTAGCATGGATTAGGATACTTGCCTGGGGCGCAAGCGATCCTGGGTTCAAATCCCAGCGGCCCCACCAGAAAACCTCCAGGCCCCTATTTATATACAGTTAAGCGGTTTTTCGCTTGCCAATGTTTTTAAAGGCTTTCGGTTACTTGCGCTTCTTGAATAGTTTAACGTCGCCGAAATCGCAAACGTATTCAAAGCCTGCTTCGACTAACTTTTGAGCGTCTTCTACAGTTTTAGCGGTGGCTGAGTGGAACTCGTCGTTTTTGAAAGTAATGAGTTGAGTGTAGATGAGCGTATTTTGGATGTTTTTGTGGCCGAGCAACTTCATGACATGAAGAATATCTTTGGTTTTTGCGTATTCTGTAGTGGCTTTCCAGTGTCTAAAGGTATGGAAGTGGATTTTGTTTATCCGTTCATTCTTGAGTTTGGTTGCGATTTTGGTTCTTTGAGCTCGGAAGGTTCTTGTAAAATGTCTGTTACTGCACGCGAATGGTTGCTTCTTGTCGTTTGAGAGGTTGTATAGCATATTTACCAGTTGGATTGAGATAGGTAACTGTCGGGGATCACTTCCTTTTTCAGGTGTGACGTCGACTGTTCTGTTTTGGAAGTTAATGTCGGTCCAGTTGAGCATGAAGGCTTCTCCACATCTCATTCCTGTTTCTTTGAGCAGCTGAAGGAAGGTTGCGGTTTTCTTGTTGCATCCGGCGATTAACTCGTCAATCTCTTGTTCTGTCGGAATGAACGGCAGTTTTTTGACAGACTTATATCTTGGTGGTTTCCATGTTAGGCCTTGCATCTTAAGGAAAAGGCTGTAGGTTTCTATAGCAATCTTTTTTGTTTTTACGTTCCAGTGTTCAAGGATAGCAAGGGTTTCTTTGACTGATTCTGGGTCTTGCAGGTTTGCACCTTTGTTCATCAGCGTCCTCAGCATTCTTATTCTGCGTGTGGTGGTAGCTTCGGCGTAGCCTTCTTTTTGCATCCAGAAGGCATGTTCGATGATTTTCCCCTTGACTTCTGCTTCATTTCTACGCAGAACTTCAGTGATCTGTTGTTCTGCTACCAAGTTTTTCGTCTCCTCTGTGGTGACGCATATTTGGCTTGAATTAAGTAAGCCGTCTGCCCGTTTTAATACCTTTGATTCAACAGTTTCAACAGCTCTAGCCGCTTGTTTTGCCATTATAAGGTCTTTTGAATCTGAAAACCGTAAGCTACAGTCTCTGCAAAGCCAGCGCTGAACTTCAAAGCCGTCTGCGGTGAAGCGTTTGGAGTCTCGCCAAACTCTTTTGGATCCGCATTTTGGGCATAGGGGGCTGGAGCCGATGTCTCCCTCAGGAGACGACTTACCTTCTGTTTCGGCTTTTTTGCCAAATATGCTGTCCTCATGTGTAAGTCCAGCCATTCCCTCCCTCCTCTTGGTCACTCGTCGCCGCTCAGTTTTTTGTTTACCTTATCTCCGCATGGTCCGCACAGGAAGCCCCAGGAATCATCAAAGAGTGTTACTTGCCAGTCAGGTCTGCCTTTGGCGCCGCAGCCTACGCATGTTTCTACCCCGAAATCCATAGTCAACCGATAGACACTCTTGGCTTTGGCTGCTAATTCTTCGAGGCTTTGGTTGGTTAACGAGTTAACGAGTTGAACGACTTTAGGTGCATCTCCAGCCTTTTTCTCAGTTTCTTGAATCTCCAAAACAGGCTTATTTTCGGAAATAGCGCTTTCTTCTTCGACTTCCATTTTAGGCTTTGAGGCCTCTGGCTCTGCTAAACTCGTTACACTCGTTAACTTGTTAACCAAGACGCAGCCGTATTTCTTGGCTATGCGAGCAAGTTTTTCGTTGTTGAATTCGTAGACTCTGCCTTGCCACCCTTTTTCTTTGGCATTTGCTTTTTTGCCGCCTAGGATTTCACGCAGCCTATAACCAACTTTCTGCTTGGTAACTTCTCCAAATTCTGGGGTGTCCATTTTGTTGGGTTTTTTATCGTCAATTTTTCCGCCCAAATCCTTCGTTAATCCGTCCCATAAGTCAGCGAAAGCTGTCGGGGTGCCTGGCGCGTATAGTTCGCAGACTACCTTAACAATGTGCCCTTCCAGCGTGTTGATTTTCTCGCTAAGCCGCTCTTTCTGCAACTGCTCAAGCTGCGCCCTCAAGTCCTTCTCAACAGTTAGACCAGAAACAACTTGGATGATTGGCTTCCAAAGTTCTTTTAACCGACCTTTAACGGGCAGCTCAATCTCTGCCAATTCACCCTCACGAGTGCTAAGACGCCATTTAAGCAGAATATTGCGCAGTTCTCTGAGGCGTTGTTCGTCAGCTTTGTTTATGTCTGCCCAATCTTTTCTCGGGTAGCCCTCAGTCATGGGTATGAATATGAAACGTTCAAGCAGGCCTTTAACGTGAGGCATCTCTTCAGCTGCGCAAGCTTTGAGGCAGAAAACACGGAAATACTTGATGAAGCGTTTGTTTTGGGTGATCATTGTTCTTGGGACGACGGCACCTTGTTTGTAGCCAGCCTTGTAGATTTTGGCTTTGTCGAGGTCTTTGTACAGTCCTTGGGCTTCATCTTCAAGGATTGTTCCAGGAGCTTCAGAATCATCCAAGTAGCCGTAAACATCAGCTGATGGAATTGTTACGCCAAGCATGGGTCGGTAGCAGAGCCAGTTAAGCAAGTTTAAAGCAACGGTTTTGCCGCTCTCATTATCGCCAACAAAGTAGATGTAAGGTACTGTTCTTGTCTTCTCTTGTTGGTAGGTTAGGAGAACACATGCTGCTAAGTAGTCTTTCCAATTTGATTCTAAATCCAAGAAGAGGTCAAATTCCTCTCTGACCTTCCAGAACAAATCCTCCTGACTGGGCAGTGAGCCCTCATAGTAGCCGTATGGTTCATATGGAAACTCGTTTGGATACTCTTTTGGTAAGAAAATTTCTGCTTCCACTGTAACCTCTTCGTACAAACGGAACGAATCATCTTTGAGGACAAGAAAGACGGGTTTTCCTTGGACATAGATAGCCTCGTAGAATCCCTGCTCAGCGAAGCCACTTGCTTTGTGTAGCTTTGGTTTTTCTTTGCCTTTCGGGTAGAAATCGTCGCATGCTGGATCCGTTATTAGAACAACGCCTCTCGTAATAGCATCGTAATAGGTACAGTGACTACCTTTTACCTTCCAGTTTGCGCAATCACGGCACTTCTTTCCCTTCCCTCTCTCCTCCATAAAGAAGCGCCTCTAAAAAAGAAGGGCAGCAAGGCTAACGATACAGCCGCAAGTGTATTTTTCTCTAAGAGGCAAGCCTACCGATAGGATTTCTTTTAAAATTTCTTCTTTCGATGTACCGCTGAGTTTATTGAGCTTTACAAGAATGGCTGCCTGCTGCAAGCTGGTCAGTTTTCTCCAATTTACCAAGTAGATGGTTTGCACCGCGTCTATGCCTGCTAGTTTAGCCGGAATTAGTACCATGCCCTTGAGAGGAACTTGACCGTCGGGGAAGATGTCGCCCCAGTGCTTTTTGCCTTCAGAGTTCAAAATCCCCCAAGACATCACAGAGCTTCCTCTTCTAAACTGGTCTGCAACATTTTTCGAAGAAGTTCAACAGCTAATATGCGGCAGTCTGCAAGAGCTTCCAGGTACCCTTCGGGGTAAGGTTCCTCGTTTGGTGTCATTGGAAGCCCTCTTTGATGATCTTTTCAAGTTTATCTTTGCATCCTTCGCACAGTTCAGCGACGTCATAGTTCCCATAATCTTCGCCGTCTTCAAAGTAGCAGAAACGGACGACAGCCAGGTCTACTTCTGCTTGGATTTTTTTTCCGCAGTTGTCACAAAGATACTTGCGTGCCATGTCTTACAGCTCCGATTAGGCTTTGGGTTTGAGTTTTTGTCGGTAGATTTTGTCTTCGCCATAGAGCCAATAGCTGTACTGATAAGTGTCCCCATGGTAGCGTGCCTTTATGGTTGCGTTGCCGTTTCTTAGAATGTTGTAGGCGGTGGTCCATTTGTCTGGCAGGTTGTTTTGTTTATAGGCAATTTCGAATTCGCCAAGTTTTGAGCCCTGAGAAGTCTCAAACCGGAGCGTTGTGAAATTTGACTCTTGGACGGCTACAAGGGGCTTGTTGTCTTTGACCTCTGGTGGCGCAATGGAGTCTATGTATTCGTTTGCGGCGTCGGCGAGCATTAGACTTGCGTCCCGTAGCTTAACTAGGAATTCTACTTGTTTGTCCATCAGTTTTCCTCCAGCTCAGTTGTATCTGGTTTCTTTGCTTTGTGCTCGTAGTCTTCTATATGCTCGTCGAGGACTTCATAGGCGACTTCGCGAGCTATCCTTCTAAACAGTTTTATCTGTTCTACGCTGCTGTTTTCTGTTGACATTGCGGTACTCTCTCCTTTGATTTTTCCAAGTTGTAGGCTTTGAGTCCGAGTTTGAGAATGTGGTTTGTAAAAGCGCTGCGGTTAGCGATGCCCCGCATGTCTTCTATTTGTTTATAGACTTCTTTATCCACCGTTACAGCGATTTTCTTTTTCATATCTTTTCTTCTCCCCAATACACTCAGTATACCGAGTGAATAAAGGAATAACTTATAAACCTAATCCAACTAATCATACTTGTAATACTTTAAAGGTTTAAGGCGAAATAAGTATGAAAACGTTAAAAATCTCAGACGATGCTCACTCAAAACTCACGTCACTGCTTGGCGAGTTAACAGCAGAATCAAGCAAAATGCAAACTTACCAAGACGCAATAAACTCACTCCTAAACGAGTCAGTTATGCTTCCCCCAGAATTGATAACTCAAACCCAGAATTTCATTGAAGAACACAGACAAATGGGCTACACTACTAAAGAAGAATTTGTACGCGACGCCATACGCTTCAGAATAACCTGGCTCAAAGGCGACAACCAATGCCTTGAAATCCCAAAAGATCAATTCGACAAACTAAACGAGGCCTTAGAAGAAATGGACATGCCCTTCCACGGCGCAGAACAATTCATAAACAGCCAAATAAACGAGATCATAGAAAAATACGAAGAATACACGAAGAACAAAAGTCGATAAGAAATAGGCTTCCGAAACACGAACATAGTAACAGCACAGAAAACGTAAAGCTAAAGCTTCTGCAAAAGTCTTTTATTAATTTAAAAACAATATGGAGAAAACGGTGCTAAATTTGAGCGAAAAGCAATATTACAACACCGTAAGAAAATGGCTGGAAAAGCAAGGATATTATTGCGGCGGAAATATTACCATTAGAGGAAAGGAGAATTATTATCAGGATATTGGGACTAAGCAAAGGCGGATTGACGTTGCGGGCGTAAAGAACGTAGGTAACAAATTTGAAGATGACATAGAAATCGTTGCGATTGAAGTGAGAGACAGACCAGTAGTATCAGACAAGGACATCAGTGATACTGCCAAATACCATAACTGCGTTCACAAGTGCTACCTCGGCACTACAGCTCAAATGACTTCTGAAATCAAGAAATATGCGGAGCGCGCAAACGTTGGATTGTTACAACTAAGCAAGGACAAACCTCCTGAAGTCTTGCATCATTCTTCTCCAAGAAAACCAGAAGACTATCCTGAAATGATCAGGTTCTTGGAAAGTTTCGAAATCGTTAAGTGTTCAATTTGTGGATGTTTCTTTGAGAGATTTGTTAGAACAGATGAAGGCTACCAAAGCAGCTTCGCAATGACCCGTGCTGCTTACTTCAGAGCGGTGAAAGACGACGAAAAAGACCCGCTATCGTTAAAGGAAATAAAAGAATTACCTAGTGAACAAAAAATTCTGCGTTATATATGTCATCCATGTCTCGAAGAGCTTTTCATCAATCCTTCACGAATTCTTAGAAACCAAACGATTCATGCTTATTGGGACAAAGAAGAAAAAAGCTTCTATTGTTTAGTCGGAAAGGAAAAAGCTTGTGCTGACTTTGTCTATAATCCAGAGGAAATAGTTGAGCATCTTCAGACTCTGCATCACATCTCCCCAGATAACCAAATAATAAAAGGGTGGACAGATGAGCATGAGAAAGCTTGGGAGAAACATAGTTCAAAAACTAAGAAAAAATAATGGATCGCAATAAGCTGATTACTAATTAGTCAAATCGATTGGTTCGGCTACCACATAATAGAGAGTTATGTTGGTTGGCGTCAAGGCAGAATTTGAACCCATGTTGGGCAAGCGATTGGTTGATTTGGCAAAAAGAAAACGATGATTTTTTAACAGTAAACAATAGACTAAGAAACATGCACATTAAGGTTGCAGACTTAAGTTTAAGCCAAATGATTGGAGAGAGGAAAAAATGAGTACACCTTTTTTACCAACTTTTGAAAATGGCGGATTTTGGGAGTACTACAAAGACCTTGAAAGACAATTTGAGAATTACTTAGAGCATGTTCCTTATCTTTCAGGTAATGAAAGCACCTACTCTTTTCGACTTGCTAACCTTATTCTTTCAACCGGTGCACATATTGATTCAGCTTTTAAAGAAATAGCCAATAATACAGTTCTTGCATCAAAATATCCATTGATTCTAAAAGATGCAAAGGGTAATCCAAGAAAAACAACCATCTGGGATTATTTTCCGCTAGCAATAGAGTATGATTTGCCAAAGCTTAAAGTATTATTCAAACGGTTACCCTCAAGAGAAGACGTTTTGCCCTTTCAGCAATTTCAAAAAGTATCGGTCGCTGGAAGTGGAGACAAAATAATCTGCCCAGATTGGTGGAATGACTATAACCAAATTAAGCATCAGTTTTCATCAAATCTGTCCAAGGCTACCCTAAAAACAGCCCGTGATACTCTTGCAGCGGCTTTTCTACTTAATGTTGTTCACATCCCAGCTGCTAGAAGGTTGTGTGAATTTGGCCTCGTAAGGGATTACGGAGGAGAAATAACGTTGGGCTGCGCAATGTTTGAGAAATTTCTTATCGAAAAGAAGAATCCGTGGAATTCGGTTGAGACCCCATTATTCGTGTTTCTATATCATCAGTGAATGGTGAGACAACAAAAGCGAATTAGCTACATAGAATTTGCTAAAGCTTTTAATTGAAAGGCGATTGAAGCTATTAAGAGAGAGATAGCGTTGTCCAAACAAGCAAGTGGGGATAATGAAGCTCAGAGAGACCTCTATAAGCAGACGGAAGACAAGATAAAGAAAGAAAACCAAATAAAGATTGATGAAGACCATGTCGATGTCTCGGTACAAAATACTCTAAACCATAACGATTTAGTCAAAAACCGAATTAACGAAGCCTCAAATAAGTTAGATGATGCATACCAGTTGCTTGATTTGGCTGGATGGCTTGTTCCCATAATAGCCGCTATCTTTTACTATACTATCTTTTTTTATTTCAAGTTGCCCGATGTTTTCACTTGGGTTGGACTGGCTATTGCGCTTCCATTATTTCTTTTCTTACGACTAGTAATTTGGAGCCTAAGAATACAACTAGTTGGAGACGACAAATCCTTCGTAGATAGTTTGAAAGATACATTTTATAGCTTTAGTGAAAAACATGTTAAACTCAAGTTTGACAATACCCAGCTGAACGACCACATATCCGGTTTGAGTCGGCAGGCAGGTAGTATGCTTAGTACTGTTCGCTCATATGTGCCGGGTCTAGACCAATACTATGGAGCTCAAGAAAGGATACGCAATCAATTGTTTTTCATTCAAAAACTTAGAAACGCTTTGACGGAATACGGGTTTCCAATCAGAGAAAAAAGCGAGCAATATTTGTCAAAGAAATTTGGCCCACTGACAAACTCTGAAACCGAATGGTTAGATGAAGCGACAAAAGAATTAGCTCTAATATACGGAGTACCGTCAATTTTTTTGAAACTTATTTACGCTGACTATCTTGATGACTCAACAGAGCGGAAAAATGATTGGGCAGAAATCAAAAAAGAGAATAAACTGCTTCATGCGTTTGCTAAGGTGATTTTGCGCAGTGGACGCATTCCGACTGAGTATATAGAGAAAGACATAGAATCATACGGTGCAATAGAAGAATTAATTCTCAAAATCGACCCATTCGTTCTAAACGATTTTCTGGTAATTTATAACACATATTACTATCAATTCGCTGAAGAAAAAGATGCTTTACTAAACTCTCTTAAGTTCTACCGCTTGAATGTAAGCTTCGAGTTAGAAGATAACATTAAGAGATTTGTCCCAAGTACATTTGATGACAATGGGCGTCTTAAGAGCTTACTAAAGTTCGTCTCATCAGTGATTTCGATTGACAACAAGGTTCTGGAATTAATTTTCCATGAGTACCAAGGCATGGCTGCCGAGCGCCAAAAGGCTTGGACCGCTCTCAAACAAAAGGAAAACATGAAAACCTCTGAAGACCCCAATCCATTATTAACTTACTTCGTAACTTTACTCATAGAAAATGGCTTGCTGGATATTCAATACGGCAGTGTAGATAACCAAAACCTTGTTCACTATTTTGCCAAATTATTGGAGCCGAAAGAAGATTTCACTATCTCCAAAGCTAGGCTCGATTTATTGGACTCGCTTAGGTCACTTCAACGCGTGAAAGAGGATTTCCTGAGAACATTATCACTTAATAATATGCCCTTGGATGACAGTGAGGAGCGAAATGAGTTCATACAATTATTGCCAACTACGGATACTTTTATTACATTATTGTCTTGGCTGAGCTCTCAAATTAAGGTCGATGAAACTGTCCTTCTTTTGCTTTTTTATGATTACACCGCTCGTGTCAAAAAGAGAGACAATTGTTTTGAAGGGTTTAAAAATGCAAAAGACAAAAGTGCAAGGCTTAAAATCCTTGCTAACGAACTACTTAACAAAGGCATCATATCCTATCCAAGCGATTCTACCGAAAGCCATGAGGAAACAGTTGCCAACTTGGCAGATTATTTGGCGATAGCACCTAAATTTGAAAGATTAAAGATTGATACAATGTTCTCTGAATACAACAGGCTGTTTGGATATGCAAAATCAGTCCTAGTGTTCCTGATAGAACAAAGGATCTGCGACGAGAAAGCGGAAATAACATTTTATGGGTTGTTATCAGCAGTTGACAAAAGCAAGGGGGATATCCTTGACAAGCTTCAGACTGTAACAACAGCAACGCTTCGCAGTTTCAGGCTTTTGTCTCTTGATGACGACTGGTTTGAACCTGTTGCACTCTCAAGTATCGCTGTTTTTCTAGTTGTTCATGAAGATATGTCTTTAGCAGACATTGCTTGCCGTCGCTATTCAAGTAATTCAAGAATCGTAAAAATATTGTATGAATACAGTTGGATGAACGAAAAAGAGCAACACAAATCCCAACTTGATAGAACACGCTTTGACGATGTAATTGAAATTGCCATTAAGGGCTCAGCTTCCAATGACAGATACCTTTCCGAGTTTCAACGTGGACTGAAATCAGGTTTCTTGTACAGAAGAATTAATGACATCCCAACGGTGCGCCTTCATCACATTCAGCGTCAAATGGCTGAAGTGATTAGCCAACAAGACTACGCGACTAAATTGGAATCTCATATGCAAGCCTTGGGAACTGTGCTTGAATCTAATCTGAAATCCGACACAATTTTGGAGTCCCTAAAAATGCAATTAGTTTCCGCCTATGCAATTACTTTCCCGACAGACGCCGATGTTATCAGCGGAATAATTGATAATCTTTTACTCAGTGTATGCGAAGACTTTTCAAATGATGACCCAATCTACAGAGACATATTTATCAAAGCAGAAATTCAAGAAGCCTCTATCGGAAAAGCAACGCGTGTAGGGGTAGTTCCTTATGGCATGTCTTTTAATGACTTTTCAAATTATTTACAAATTGCCTATAAGGAAGCAGTTACCCGCTACAAAGAATCAGGTAATATGCGACATGATATCGATAAGTACGTTGCTAACATTGTAAGGATATTCCCGACTGCTACCTATTTCAAAAAGCTTGAGCCTGTAAAAGAATCCGACGAAAAAGAAGCTGGGGACTCATTAGCTATTATGCTAAGACCATTAATACTTAGGAAATTTGGAGCTATAAGAAGCGCCGAGATTCTAGCATCACTAAGAACCAATGTTGAGGAAAAAATTGCGATGCGCAGTGTACTGGCGTCGCTCTATGACAGCAGCAGCGCACTATACCTTATTGCACAAAAGCAATTTGATGTCATAATCTCAAGCCCTACATTAAGGGAATACATAAAAAGCGGTCAGTTTGATGGGCACTTACTTCATGCTCTAGAATCGTCTTCGCTTTCCGACCTTGCGGTCGCTATGTATCGTGGAGCAAAAGAGGGCGTTAAACAAAAAGAAGCTTTGAAACTACGCCTAAAGGACAAAACAGAAAAAACTTGTAATGCAATACATAGTCGTCCCACAGAGGCTGAGATTCAAGCCGTTTCAGAGTTAATTTTCGGCATTCTTTTTGATATTGGGATGGTCCTAGATGCTTTGAAATAGCTCCGCGCGCTTGGTTGCTGTAAAATCTTTTATAGTAAATGCCACAAAGAAGGTCACCCATGCAAAAGACTTTGATAATCGATGGCATAAAATTCAACTTGTGGATACCGAGTGACGAGGAAAAAGAGTTTCAGCCAATAGTTAAAGAGCATTCGAAAGATGTTTTTGGCAAAGATTCCGTTTACCTCGATGTCCCATTAAGGTTGAAATCTGAAACTGGTTTGGGCTCACAACCTGATGGTTTTGTTATCGATCCTGTGAAGAATGAGCTTTATCTTGTTGAGGTAGAATTGTCTCGACATGACGTTTACAAGCATATCAATGACCAACTGACCAGATTCATAAACGGATTAGATAGTGCAACAACTAGAAGCAATATTGTTGAGGCGATCTTTGATGAAATTAACGAGAATAAGTCTCTTCATACATTTTTCGAGGAAATCGTTCCGGAGAACCTTCATCGCTGGTTGTCGAAGTTGCTCAATAAGCCACTTACAATTGTTGTTATAATCGAAGAAAAAACCCAGAAAGTCCTTGAAGCCTGCAGAATTTTAATGAAAAGTTGGGACACAAAAATACTTGAATTCCAAACTTTCAAAAGAGAAGATGCTCCAACTGTACACGCACACCTCTTTGAATCTCTTAATGATCAAATTATTCGATCTACACTCGTTGAGCTGCCCAATAAGCCGTTGATTCCCGAAAAGGTGGAAATTAGCAGTACAAAACCTAAGGCTGGCGACTATGTGGAAATGGAGCTCAGGAGTCATAGCGAGAGAAAGTTTGCACTTTTCAATTTAAATGAAACCACACGCCGCTTTTTCCCACCCTACAAAATTGATTTTTTGCTTGAGACTGATTTAGGCGATATCAAGTCAAGAGTCACTAGCGCACCTGGGACAACACAGGTTGGCGACGCCCTAGCAGGTTCTCGCATCCAAGGCGGGTTGGTGCCTTGGTTCAAGAAACATACTGAAGTGAACGTGGGCACAAAAGTTCGCTTTGAATGCATTGAGCCGTTAAAGAAATACAAATTAACAATAGTTTGATCTCTAATAAAAATTTAGAAAATGCAATTGTCTTTAATGGAAGAAATTCGTCACATGAAGGTTATTATCTGTCCTGGACTCGAGATAAGGTAAATAAGCATAATACAGAATCATAGAGGGAATGAAAGGATCGGGTGTAACAAATGGTTGAAGTTGAGGTCACGCAAAAATTAGATATAGGGTACAAAAAAACCTGCGATTGCCCTCAAAACAGAATTAGTTGTGTAACGGCAAAAGAATGGGTAAAAGGAATGGTCACCATTCAAACTTTTTACTATAATGGCAGAGACATAAGAGACAAAAACGTACACCCAGCAGTTTATCCAATATCATTGCCAGCACATTTTATTAAATTGCTTACGCACGAAGGAGAATTGGTTTTAGATCCTTTTGCTGGAATCGGAACCACTTTAATAGCGGCAAAAGACCTCAACAGAAATGCAGTTGGATTTGACTTAAAGGAAGAATACATAGAAATAACTAAAAAAAGACTCGCACAATCAACGTTGAGTTCAGCCACACAACAAGTCATGATTCTTGACGAATCGCATAATATACCGCATTATCTTGAGGAGAACACCGTCTCGTTATGTATCACATCGCCTCCTTACGCAAATATGCTAAATCGTCCCAGGTTAAACAAAAGCATAAGAGGAGACCAAAGAAAGAACGGGCAATATCTTAAAACCCAACAATATTCGAATAACCCTCTTGATTTAGGAACAATGAATCATGAAGCCTATTCAAAAGCCCTAGAAGAAATATATGCTGGAATTCTACCGCTCATGAGACCCAAAGCTCACTGTATAATCAATGTTAATGATGTTTGGTGGGAAAACAAGAGAAATCTTACGCACATATATGTCATAGAGGCATTGCAGAGAGCTGGATTCGAGTTCAGAAACACGTTCATTTGGGATAAGAGAGACCTCGTAAACGGAGTAGGAATTTTTGGTTGGCCAAATAACTTCATCTCTTTAGGCGCTACAATGGAATACATTCTTGACTTTTGGAAACCATAAAGTCTTACATTATTCGATCAATTTTCTGGAAGCACTGTGGAAGGTATTTTGGCAATATCCTGAATCCGGTTCCATGGTCATGCAGGCGACCATCTGCATGATGCCCAATTCGTATATCAACCTTAAGTTTTCCTTCTTTTATCAATTCTGAGAACCTGGCGAAACTGAAGCCTTCTAGCAAATATGCTTCATTAAACCAGAAGTACTCCATGCCGTTTTCTTTTTTGTGATCCGCAAGAACATAAATCAGCTTATGATATTTTTTCTCGAACGAGTTCTGCAGGGTCTTATTATCCCAATATGCTACGATCCCTTTCTCATTATCAATGAGTACCTTGTAATCCCCTATTTTCAACTTAAGACCTACACTGTTTTGTTGGTTGGCATCAACGGTAACATGCAACTCCTTGTCACCCAAAAGAATCTTGGACTCATCCATCTTGATTCCGCCCAAAGTGAGTTGCTTAAAATTTTCTACTTTCTTTCTCTGTGCATATCCAAAAGCAGCCAAAAGATTCATATTAGCGCTGTCCGGGAGCGGCGCTTTTGTGAATAAAGTCAACATCGATGGCGAATCTTTCCGGGCAGATTTTAATTCGTAAATGGAGAAGTCTGGACCTGCAATATTGTTTTCCGTAATACCCAAAAGGTCTTCCAACGTCTTTCCTATTCCAGTGTCGCCGACCCTGTGTGATTTGACGTATTGCAATTTTACGATTTGATTGATTCTTTCTAAGAAATCTTGGTATTCCATGAAACCTGATTATTGTATTTTTTTCCACATAAGGTTTGCCATAGAAATCAAGTCCCTTCTTAACAAATTATGAGATCCCAAGACAATACTCTAATAACACTAAATTGCTCTAATAAGCTAGTCATCAAGACGAAGGCTCAATTATTGTCTCCACGAAACACTAGGTATCAAACTCCACCGCATATAGCTAAAGCCATTAGGGACAAACGTAAGCAATTGCTTCAAGGATCTTACAGTTGTCCAAACTGTGGAAAGGAGCAACTGCGTATTGGAATCGATAAAAAGAACAAAACCGCGATTGCCGTATGCAGTTGCGGTTTGGAGCAAAGTTTGAGATTCATTTCTGCTTTCGAAACAGTGGACTATTACAACAAGTTCTTAGATGCATGGAAGAAAAAATGAATGCATTTTACCATACTTTTCTTAATGTTTTGATAGAGCATCCGCTGATTCATGAAATAACTGGCAAAAAAATAACTAATTAACAAAAATGCTAATTTGTAGAAGCTGCTGCTTTTGTTATAAAAGAAGCAGATGAGGCGGTAACTTGACCCTAGCGGATCATGATCTTTAAGAATGACGGCAGTTGGCTTTTATCGATCAGCCACCAAAAAGCTAGTTCAAAAAAAAGAAAGGGAAGAAAAGATTTTATGAAGTTGCGGTCGTTTGGCTTTGTGTCTGTGAAGTCACTTGCGTTTGGAATACGTTGACGAATTTATGCCATACCGCAACCATGGATCCGCCGATAGTGATCAAGCCACCGCATATCGATGCACCCAGAGCCTGATATTGAACTGGCATAGAGCTAACTGCTGTCATACCTGCAGTGCCTGCCGCGATCAAACCTGCGCTAACCTCAACAAGAGCAGTCTCAGCTTTTTGACTCAAATTTATAGAACTCACCATTTTACATTCACCTCCCACTAACACGCGTGATTAAAAATCACTAGGAAAACAAGGTCATGCTGCCACGTACATTCGGGCGTATGCTGTATGCAGTAATTCCTTGCACAAACCAACTTTTTCTATTTCAATAAACAAAAAATTGAGTACTATCCTACTTTGCCTGGCGGGCGCTCAACGTCTGAGTTGAGTTCAATAACATAGATGGTCTACCGTATCACCTTGACAAGTTTAGGCTTGAGGCACATCTCACGCCGCCCACAATAATTACAACATATTGCAACCTATGCTTGTGATAATTTGAAAATATTGGGTACACTATGCATATTAATCTCCAAAGCATTAACATAATAATAGCAAAACAGTGAATTCGTCTAATTTACGCAGGTCGAATATACTGTTTTTCTAGCAAAATTGTTGCATAGACAACTCCATAGTCGATTCTATGCATATTGAAAAGGAGACAAGAAAATGAGCAAAAAAGAACCAACCAAAACACAGGCGCGCTTGTCTGACAAATGCGCGGAGTGTGGTAGCCAAAACCTAGTTCACGATTATGATACTGGAGAAACCGTATGCGGCGACTGTGGCTTGGTCCTCTATGAGCAGATGATGGATAAAGGGCCAGAGTGGCGTGCGTTTACCCAAGAGGAGAAAGCGTCAAGAAGCCGCGTCGGAGTCCCCACATCATATTCTGTTCATGACAAAGGCTTATCCACAGCCATCAGCCAAGTTGACCGAGATGCGTTTGGACGAAAACTGCCCTTGGCGACAAGGCTGCAGATGTGGCGTCTTCGCAAATGGCAAATACGTAGCCGAGTCCACTCATCTATCGACCGAAACCTTGCACAAGCAATGGCCGAACTCGACAGACTTGCAGACAAACTCTACGTTCCACCACCGGTCAAAGAAAAAGCCGCCGTCGTTTACCGAAAAGCCTTAGACAAAGGCCTTGTCCGAGGAAGATCAATCGCCGCCATTGCTGCTGCTTCACTTTACGCTGCTTGCCGTGGAAGCGGAACACCACGCACATTGCGAGAAATTGCCGAAGCCAGCCTCGTCGACAAGAAAGACGTTTCGAGATGCTATAGACTATTATTGTGTCAGCTTGACTTGCACATGCCTATCGCTGACCCGCTTACATATGTGTCTAAAATTGCAGAGAAAACTGGAATTTCAGGCAAAACTCAAGGCGCAGCCATCCAAATCCTCAGAGATGCAAGACGCAAACGTGCCGCAGCTGGAAAAGACCCGATGGGTTTAGCAGCCGCTGCCCTCTACATTGCTTGCTTACAAAACAATGAGAAAAAGACTCAAAAAGACATCGCTGAAGCAGCAGGCGTAACAGAAGTTACCGTACGCAACCGCTACAAAACACTCAAAAAACAATTGAATCTTGAGTTGCCCGATTAGACAACTTTTTTTTTAATCAACAAGAAACTTTTGGGTTAAGCCGCGCGCCCTTTTTGAATAACAAAAAACTATGGCATTCTACTTGGCTAGCTCAGGAACCACAACATCTGCATTGGCTTTCTTTATCGCATCCGCCGCTGCCTCATCCTTCAGGTCCTCAGCAGACTTCTTACCTTCAACAAACCGCTCGTACAAGCCGAGCATGCTGATGTGCAGTTGTTTTTTCTCGCTAAGACTCTTCAGGGCCTCAACAATTATATCTCGGGCTTTCTCGCCAATAGCTACATCCTTCAGCACCCCAAGTTTGTCAGCGTCCACTGTTTCAAATTTTGAGCCGTTTGGAAGTGGCATCTCAATGATAAACTCTTTATGCTCTGCCTCAGTAAAGCCAAGAGCTGTCTGCAAATCCCGTACTATTTTGAGTGTGGTTGCAGTTCCTTCTTTTGGGATCACGTTTAGCAGGTTTATTCTTTCAGCTGGATTAAACTTCAAATTGTTTTTCACCTCAATTAAAAATTAATTAATTACAAAGAAACAAAAAGAAACTAACTAGATGCGGGAGCAGACGTTGCTGGCGCAGCTGTTGAAGCTGAAGAAGCCGAGGAAATTGCTGAGGTAACTGATGCTACTGGAAGCGTGACTCCAAATATTGTGGCCATGGCTGAAACTATATCGGGAAAATCGTTGAATACTTGTTGGATTGCAGGTTGGTAAGGAGGTCCATTGTTTTGCTGCGTTATGATGAAGCCGTTAGAAACTTGCTGAATCGTTACAGTAGGCAGAGGCGTTGTAGGTGTTGCTGGTGTTGCCAATCAATCACCTCCCATTTTCAGGGTCAATTCGTCTATGCGTAACTGTAGCTCGTCGATTTTCGCCCTCGCTTTATCGAGTTCTTCTCTGAGCTCGTCGCTGATGATTTCTTGCTCATCAAGCTTTTTGACTATTAATTGTTGGACGCATAAGTGCCAGCCATCCATCACTGATGATTCAAAGAAGCCGTCTTTGTTTTTGAGGTGCTTTATGCAGTCTGGGTCAATAGTGTCGCCTTTAAGTTTGATGTTGCGAATTAAGTCAAAGTTTATTTTCTCATTGAACTCGTCATGCAGTAGCTCGTTGAAGGCTGATGGTGCATGGATATAGTAAATGTAAGCTGAGTAAACGTAATTCCAATATGAGCTTGAGGTTCCGCAGGATCCGCTGCCGCCGTAGATGGTTATTCCAGTGGTTAAGCTGTTTATGGTGTTAACATAGAGGTATTGTGTGTCTACTATTTGCCATGGATAGCTGTAGGAACCGCAATAGTACGAGCCACCAGATTTTGGAAGTATGTTGCCGCCTGCGTTTATTGCTCCGCAGGATAGGCTGCCATTGCAGGAAACGTCACCTGATGAGTCTATGGAGAATACTGCGCCTCCGCCCCACGTGCCTCTGTAGTAGAACCAGTTGCCGTTAGTCATGATGTTGAATGCGCCGTCGTACCATTGGATGCCTCCGTTTCCGGTTCCCCAAAATGCGTTTCCGAATAAGGAGTTACTGTAACTTGTGCCGAGAACTTCAACGGAGCCTGCCACGTAGGCTGTTACGCATGAAATTCCTGCCCACCTGTTGCTACCACTTCCAAGACCATAAGCGTTGTCGTTGATTGGGTTGACGTTGCCATTCATGTACGTCGTAACCGCAGCGCCGGAAGAACCGCCAATGTATAAGGTGGAAGATGAGTTGAGCCAGGAGCCACTAACCCAAAAGTTGCTGGCCTCGCACTGACTTGTGACGTTCATGTTGCCGTTTACCTGCACGAAGTCCCACATGCCGATTTTGCGGGTGCCCCCTATGTAAGAGCCAACTATCATCATGCCGCTTGAAGACGAGTCAATCGCTATTATCGACATAGAAGTCGAGCAGTCCGACCATATCGAACCCCAACCATTTTCGAATCCGACGCTTCCGAGACGGCCGTAACCGGTTGCTGTTACACTGTTCGAAACGATCATGTTGCCTGATTGGTCCAATAGCAAGAGGTCGACGGTCCAAGCATAATCCACAACATCTAACCTTTGCCCTGACGCACCAAACTGAATCGTGCATCCTGAAACAGAATCGGTGCGACAGAAGATTTCAGGGTATCCGGTGTTATTTGCCCCTGTTCCTCGTGGACCTATTCTTAGTAAACTGCCAAGATACAAACTGCCGTAAGCATCAAACCATGATATCGGAGGCCAATCATTGCTTGTATCGCCTATAGCCAAAGGATAAGCTGACGAAGAGGAAGCTGAAAGATACAAGGTGTAAACAGACCAGTTCCCAGAGCACCAAAGCCTGTTCGTGCCTGAATACGATACATAAAATGAATTGGTAATTGTGCCGCCGTTAAAGGTGCTGCTTGCAGGTGTAGCCCATGTTCCGTCTCCTCTAAGAAAAGTTGAAGATAATGGGGAACCGGAGCCCAAGCTTCCAAGATAGTTGCTGAAGGGTAAATTGTTGAAGTTTATTGTTCCTGCTGCAAATTTAATTTGTCCGGAACTGCCGCTGTTGAGTTGTAAAATGCCACTGGGGTAGGATCCGGTTATGCCGATTTGGAAGGTGGTTGAGCTTGCAGTTATGACTCCCATTGCATGCAGGTTTGAAGTGTTGGTGTAGCCTGAGCCTGTTGGAGTGTAGAATCTTAGCTGTTCGCCAACCACTGCCAAGTTATAATTGTTAGAGTTATCAAGGTCTGGGTAGTTTCCCATGAGAACGTAGTGGTAGCCGTTTGAGTCTGACCAGGGCAACGTTTGAATCGTCAGGCCTGTCATCATGGCTGTGGTCATTTGTGCTGCAGTTATTGTGTTGGCGGCGATGGCTGTTGCAGTGACGGCGCCAGCGGCGAGAGCGTTGGCTGTGACGCATCCGGCGCTTAAGTGGCTTGAACTGATTGATCCTGCTGCAATTGCGGAGGCGGTAACGGCGTTGGCCGCTAAGGCGTTCGCAGTGACGGCGTTGGCTGCGATTTGGGAGGCTGAGATTGTGCCGTTAATGTTGCCTAGCAAGGGCGAACCTGTTAGGACCCAGGTTGAGCCAGTGTCTAAGTAGGCTTTCCCTGTGTCGGTTGCATAATAAATCCTTCCAGCTACGCCGGCCGAAGGCTTAGAGGCATCAAGTCCTTGTGACATGGTGGCGAAACCAGTTAACGAACCGGTTAAGACACCTGTTGAAATTGTGCCGGTTAGGGTTCCCAGAACGCTGGAGCCGATAAATTGCCAGGTTGAACCTGTATCGAGATAAATCTTGTTAGTGTCAACAGCCCAATAGATGCGTCCAGCTACTCCTGCTGCAGGCTTGGCGGAATCAATGCCTTGACTCATTACACCAAAGCCCGAGAGGGAACCAGACAAATTAGAAGTGGGTATTGGTCCTACTAGCTGGCTGGTAGAAATCGGGTAGGCTGCCATGTCACCTTGGTCGCCGCCAAAGTCATCGGTCTCCTGCAGGTTGACATCTATCTGAGGCATAGCAGCGTCGACTTCAACGGTGCAGGAAACAGCCTGCTTAGTTATGCGCTGAATAATGTAGCTGCCGACTAAATTTAGATCAGGCCTATTAGCGGAAACGTATTGTCCTGGATGCCATGTTGAAACTTGACTGATTAAGCATTCTAAGCTGTTGCCGTTTGAAGGGTTGTTTAGCGTCTGCAGCTTGAAGGCGGCAATCTTGTTTAGAGTCGCGGTGTCAGCTGCTTTTTTCTCGGTAAAAGTTGCGATGCTACCGCTGGATCCGGCGCTGCCTTGGATTGGGTTACCGTTAACGTCTACGCCTTTAACGATGACTTGGTCGATTTGTTTGCTGTAGTCTAAGCCTCTTTTGCTGTTGCTGCCGACATACCCAAGCGTCTGAACCGTGCTGTCGCGGGTGCCGATGTTGAAGCCGTTGCTGTCAGCCCAATAGTCAGAGCCGCATGCATTGGCGAGGTCCTGCAGTGCTTTGTAGCAGTTTGCGTTGGTGAATTTGATGCTCACGTTCAGGCTGGGCATTGAGCCAACTTTGACGCCTGCTAAACCGCAAATGTAAGCGGCAATCGTAGCCACAGCGGTGTTAGTGTACGTTTGAGTTACTGTGCTGCTGGCTTGGCTGAGCTTGGCAAAAACAACATTGTAGGCTGTAACCTCGATGGTCGCGGTAGAATACTGTAGCCCCGCAACAACTGCATTCTGATTAGCTAACGGAAATATCAAAGTCCCATTGAACAAGCACCGCACATAAGGCAAGGCTTGCACAATCGTGCGGTTAGCAGCGGTATTTGGCAGGTCAAAAACGAGCTCTTCTTGGCCGCCGATGCTGCTTAGCTCTTCCAGAATATGGTCGATTTGTGCATTGGCCAAGTTAACCCATGCAGAGCCGTTCCAATACTGAAATTGCCAACCTGTCATTTTAGAGCACCACGAAAGCTGCGCCTTGCTTGAGAACTAGATTGTAAGTGTACCGTTGCAGCTGGCCTTCGGCTTTTTCTTCAACACTCTTCACGGTCAGCATCCAACTGCCATTATAACGAGCTGTTGGCGACGTCAACGTTACAACTTGGCGATTCAAATTCAGCAGCGGGGAAACAAAATTGGTATCCAAATACGCCTTGTTCTGGCTGACTACGTAAAAAAAGCCCTTAAGCGTTAAAGTGCGAACATCCAACCCCTCGCTGACAACAACGCTCTGCTGGCTATCAACCTGGAAGTCAGTTTCAACCACCGGATTCTCGTCAGTTATATTTTGAGGAGCAACGGGAAAGGTGACCACCGTCGACCCCGCGCTAATCTGCCAACTCATCAGTTCGCCACTTCCGGCTGAGAAGCCTCAAGCTTGAACAACACTATTGACTTGCCTCTGCCCCCATGAGGGTTCAGCCGTTTCTTTGAGCATATCCGCAAGAGAAACAACTGATTAAGGCAGCTGGATTCCGTGGCCCTGTTTCTCTCCGTAACCTCAGAAATCTGAGTTGCTGTGGCGCCCTCTGGGAATCGTTTCAAAGCTCTCCACGTGCGATACAGATGATCAGGTAGATCAATCTCTTTTGGAACAACAATCGGTCTCATGGTCAGAAGCGCCTCTGCAATGCCACGGCTGTTCCTTGGTTAACGGAATTGATAACGTCCTGAAGGCCTGTTGTCCTGTCGATCTTGCCGATGTTAATTGTGGGATTTATTGTGATATGTTGTGCGCCGGTATTCAAGCCGTTAAGGTTCGCGGTGCCTGTACTTCCTGAAACGCCCAGCAGTCCCTGCTTAAGAGGATCCAGCTTCTGGGTCAGATTATTGGAGAGCTCAATTCCTGAAGTGAGCTGTTTGTTGAATTCTTCAGCAGCCGGCGCAGCATGGGCAAAACACATGCTTTTGAGCGCATTTGTCAAAGTCCCTATTCCATTAGTGATAGGCGAGAGCAGGCTAGACACTTTACTGATGGCTGATTCAAAGGCGTTGATTGGCGCCATAACAAAGTTGATGGCTTCAGTAAATGCGCCTTTGAAAAAGTTGGCAACGGGCACAAGTATGTTGTTCCAAAGGTAGCTAAGGCCTGAGCTTAGGGCATTCCAAGCTGCCTCCAACGGCACAAGGTAGGTGTCTATGAAAACAGTTGCAAGGAATTCGCCGAACGGTTTGAAAACATCATTCCACAAGAAGTTAAGTACGTTGGAAATGTCGGTTAGTACGGCTTTGAAGGCTCCGCCCAATACGCTGCCAATAGCGTTTATGGCATTGCGGAAAGGTGCACAGTGCTCATAAGCTTCGTAAATCCCAATGGCAAGTGCTGCGATCCCAGCGATTACCAAAACGATCGGGTTAGCTGCAAGTGTCCAAAGGGCCATACTTAGTCCATCTGATATAACCGTTGAAGCGCTGCCTACCAAACCAAAACTGGTAAGAATTGTGCTCAAGCTGGCGAACGCACCAATAACGCTCGGGATTATGGTTAGTGAGCTCATCATGATGGTTTCGTTCATATTGCGCTGGGCTTCATCAACCCGTTCCTGAGCAACTGAGAGGGCGTCTTGTGCAGCCTTAAGTTTATCAGCCGCATCTTTTGCCTGTTGACTATTGACGCCATACTTGGCAACGGCTTCATTATACTTCTCTTGGGCGCTCTGAACTGCATTAGTATCTTTTTCTAGCGTTACATGTGCTCGGTCAAGAGAAACCTCAGCGTTCTCTATGTTAGTTACACCCATTACAAGACCTGCAGCACTCAAAGCAGCAGTGTTCATTGCCAAAGCGTTCTTTGTGAACCCCCCAGAAGTGGTCTCGGTTGCTGAGGCAATCTGGGTGCTAGATGTGCTAACGCTATCCGCCGCTTCATCCGCTCCAGTCGTAACGATTGTGAAACATTCAGTAGCGCTACTGCTAACATCTTGGAAAACGCTTGATGCTTCATCAAACGCTGTAATATTGAATTCAACGTTAGCACTCATGGATTCTCAAGCTTCCGAATAAATCGTATTCCCTCCAAGAGGACCTGAATTTGAAGACGGCTAAGCGTACCAGCCTTTTCAAGATCGTAGGCTGGATAGTAACGGCAGATCAGGATGAGGCTTTGAAGTTCGGTGCTACTGTTGAGCCAGGCTTGGACGTCTTCTTCTGAGGCAAAAAACTTGCATTCAAAACAGTTTCCTGCAAAACACGTGAAACATCGTAGGGCAGTGCTCTTAGTTTTTCAAGCGTTATTTCTGGGTCTGCGGCAGCCATGGATCTGAAAAGTGCCTGCAAATTTCTCTCTCGTGCATCTTCCGGGTATTTTTTAGCTAATTCGCTTATGTCAGCCTCAGACAAGAGCACATAGCGGACCTCGCCTAAGCCCTCTATAAAGACAGAGCGTAAATCCTTAGCCTGCCGCAGCACCTCATTGATGCTGAATTTGCCCAGTCGCTCGCGTAAACGAGCCTCGTATTCGTCATATTGACTTTTTAAGCGTTCGAAGCCTTCTCTATCAAACTTCTCTTCATGTTCACTCATTCTGTTCTAACCTCTTTTAGATTAATTTGCAATGGTTAACGAGTTAACAAGTATAACGAGTTTGGAAGAATGTCCATCGGTTACTCGCAATTTTAAGCTAAGCAAAAAGCCTTGTTTTAGCAAAACAAGCTGTTTTCATAGACTTTATTTCTTATGATTTATGTCGAGACACTGCTAAAGTCGTTTTACTCGTTAACTTGTTAACCGACGGAAAAACATAGGAAATTAGAAGATGCCAACTACACGTAGGGTGCCTTGAGAGGGCGCATAGGCAATAACTTGATAGTCTAATTTTGGCTTACAAGAAATAGCTCAGTATCTGTCTTTTGCATGAGCTCTCTGCTGAGAAGCTCGGCTTGGCTATTCGAGGAAACGCGATCTATAGCTTTCAAAATTTCATCTCTAACGTCTATCTTTATCATATCTTCACCAAGAGTAAATTCTACTGAGACCCTATCGCTAACTTTGACTTCAATATTGCCTTTGCCTGTGGTGCAACCTGAAGCGAACTGTATTCCATCGATGAAACATGAACGAGGTGGATGTGAAGCGGTTTCCACTGTGGCGTGCATCTTAAAATAATCTTTACCGAGGTAGCCTACACCCGTTAAGCCAGCTTTCAACCCTAAGACTAAAAAAGGACCGAGGTGACCATGAAACTTTATGGCTCCATCCAGTAGATCATTCGCTGACATTTATCCAGCCCTTTCTTTCTTAACATACAAGTGTTAGATTTTAGTTTTTGCCTAGAGCAGCTTGTTCGTTAGTTGGTGTAATTATCTTTCGGGCAACTAAGGCTCTTAATACAACAAAACCTAGAACGGCTCCAGCCAATCCGCCCAAAACATGTAATCCTGCAAAGGTACCGACTCCACCTAAGAGCGCTATGAGACTTAGCGGCATAAACATAACGCCTATTATAACTCCTGCCACTGAAGCAGCCAACATTGATGACACAACAAGACCGACAGCGCTAATCTTTGGGCTGCCCAATATTAAGCGATAGCCAATGAGTCTTGTTGCTATATCAAAGACTATGCTAGCTGCAACAAAGCCAAACATGTAAGTGGAGCTTGGGTAGAAAGCAAGAGTGACAAGTGTAACGATTAATCCTGTTACTGTTACAGCCCCAAACTTCTTTGTTAGACAAAGAACTAGGATTAGAGAAGTTAAGGCCACCATTTCACAGAGAAAAGGTATGCCATTAAATATAGTGAAGAAGATTGGGAGAATAGTATCGTTCATCGCACCCCATAACGCGCTAATTATCGCTATTACGGCAATATTTCGAGTACTGAAGTAGGTCATGTTCGTTTTTCCTCCAAGCAGTAACACTATTTTTACAAAAAGTGTTACTCTACCCGTAAATAAAAGTATTACTATTCTGACAAATAGTATTACTGCTCGTTTTAACCTCAGCTAGAAATTGCCGACCGCGCTGACATGATAGTGCTTTTCATTTCCAGTCATTCTTACTTTACCTCTCTAAGAATAATTTTCCTTGGTTAACGAGTTAACAAGTTTAACAAGTTTAGGAAAGAACTCATCATTTTTTCTTAATTCTTTCTCCTCTAGAAAAGCTTTATTTTGCAAAAGAGACGTCTTTCATAGACTTTATTTTTGTGTTCTGCGCGGCTACATTGTTAGACTCGTTTTACTCGTTAACTTGTTAACCGACTAAAAATTGGTGATTTAGAAGGTGCCTACTGCTGCTGTGGCTGCTTTTGCTGTGAAGCTGTCGCTGACTGCGCTTTTGCTGTCCCATTTTAAGTCGACCTGAGTTATGATGCAGCCGGTAAAAGTGTATTTTGGGTTTCCAGTTGTTGTGCCTTTTGGCGCCACAATAATTGTGACTGAGGTGCCTGAGGCAACTGCATCGTTGATTGCGTTGTTGTCAGTCCATAGCTGCTCGGCTTTAATTTCATAATGCTGGTTAGTTGCTGCTAGAAGTGCTGGTTGCTGTGGATTAGTGCCGCCAGTGACAAATTCTTCAACCGTATCGTTCTTTATGCTGAAAGAAGCGTTTTTCAAGTTGGCTATTGCTGTACCGCCGATTTGAACCACGCCGTTTATACCTACCCCAAGAAAACTACTCATCTACTAATTCACCTCCACAACGTTAAGGAATGAAAAAGTTATTGCGCAATTGCTGCAGGACATTTAGGACTTCTACGGGAAATTCTGCTTGATGCTGTTGAATCGCTCTCGTAAGGAAGAGTCTGGGCGCCATGCGACTTGTTCCGAACTCAACGTAGCCAGCGTAGGGGGCAGTCGCGTAGAAAGTTACTTGGAAGTTGCTATCTTGACGATAACCCAAAGTTGATTTCAAGAAACCCGTCCTCACCGGAACGAGCACATTGCTAGTGTCAAGGATGTGGTCAGCAACAGTCTTCATGGCTGAAGCGACAGCCCAAGGATACTGCTCCACGTAATTCTCCAAGGCCTCAGTTAACCCTTGCTGAACCGAGACCGAAATTTTGACGCTCAAGCCTTTTCACCTTTTAGACACTTAAAGCCCGTGAATCTGCCGCTAAGCGAATACTGAGCCTTAGCATAGGGACACTTTGCCTCACCTGAAGCTCTGGCTCTGTCATAGAAAGTGTTGCTGAAACAGTTGCCACTACATGTTGTTTGAGCCAAAAGATTGCACCTTAGCTTCATTTTAACGATTTCTTATTTGCGAGTACTACGTTTTTTGCCGAAGAAGTACAGAAGCCATCCAACCAGAAACATTGGCACCAGAATGGGAAATAGCAAAAGCCTAAGTCTTCGGTGCTTCACGCCGTCAGCCGCCTAAGAAATTCTTGTTGTTCTGGTTTCAACTAGGTATTCATGCCCGTTTTTGAAATGCACAAGTTTTTCCGAACGTTTGCTTGCTCCCAAGGGGGCTTGAGGGCTATCTCTTATTGTCTCACTCATTTGTCATAACCTCAAAATTGCTTACTATGACTTTGAAGGCTTCACGTTGAATCTGGGGCAGTTCACCACGTACATACTCGCCTTCCACTCGCATCAGGGCTGCTCCAGGCAACAAAGTGGCGTTTTGATGGATAATCTGCAAGATTAACTGCCGAACAGCTTCCCTAATGCCAATTGTACTGTCAGTGCCACCCAAAATTGCCGTGTGAAGAATGACATCTATGACAACGGTTTCATGAACAAAGTTTGTTTGGGGGCTGAGAACTTCGACGGTCACGGGGTTTTGGGGATTGTAGGTTGAGATGATGGCTTTCTGGGATACTTGCTCAACGCTGGTCATGGTTTCATACTTGTCGTGGCTCCAGAAAACATCTGAAACCTGTAATCCCGTGCTTTCGTCGTTCCAGTTCTCCTGCAGCAGGTTGCTTATTTTTTCTGCAAAGGTATCGCTGGACATAGCTTTTCACCACTATCTTAGCTGAGCGGCCAATCAGGTACCCGAAACCGGTTAGGAACTCTAGATCCAAGAACGGCTTTTGCCATCGCAAGGGGCGAGGTTGCATTGGAAATATTTCTTTTTGCATCAGCGCTGTAACCGTCGATCGCCTGCTTAATTGCAAAGGCGTAAGGTCCACTTTTGGCAACACGCATATCGCCAAGGAAATAGTCAAATGCGCCAACCAGAGATCCGCCAACGGAGGTCACTAAAACGCCGAGACAGGCGATGTCTAAAGCGGCAAGTTGAGCGCTTACATATCGGATGTCAGAGGGATCCAGGTTTGGCACAAGGCTGTAGATGTATTGGTTTGCGTGGTCAACATGTGCCTGCATGGCTGATGAGGAAAGCGGCAGCCCATAAACTGTGTAGTTTGGGTCTGAACCCTGCACGTTAAGATGCGAAATCACATCTGACAGGGTGGTGTATGCAGGAATGGTTGACAATTTTGGGCTACCTCAATAAAATTGGTTATTTTGAAGCCGGCTTTACGGTCCTTAACTTAAAAGATAAGGGCAAAATGGTTTAACTTGTGTTCATTCCAGTTATTTCGCAGATGCAGTATCCGTTGGCTACGTATGGGGTTTTACGGTAGCTTGTGAATGGGATTATTTTTCTGAGGCGTTTTTGGATGTCGATGTCTGTGGTGATTTCTTGTTTGGTGACCATAAAGCCCATGGGCGCGTAGTTGTTGTTTGGGTTTTGGCCGTCGCTAATGCAAAGGATTGTGCCTGCTGGGATTAGGTTACTGACAAGAAGCGTCCATATTCCGACTTTCTGTTCAACTTCATTGGTAAGTGGGTTGGTGACTTCGCGGAAGATGTTTGGGTAAGGCAGGTTTCTTAGAGATTCTTCCTGGATGGGGTTGCATGCGATGTACTTCATTATGAAGTTGTGTTGTTTTATCAGTCGGTTTGCTTTGTTGAGGTCTTCAAGGCCGCATCCGCCGCTAACGGTGACTTCGGTGCCAGTTACGCTGATTGTTTTGCCTGTTGCTGCGAAACTCAGGCCGTTCGAGTCGCCAGCTGCTTTAATCGCAGTGTAACTGTCAAGTTCTATCTGGTACATTGTGCGGAAAGCCAAACGCATCATTTGCGTGTCGACTACCCCGAGCTCAAAGTCAGTGATCATTTCTATTGGAATTTCCACTTCTTCTCCGTAAGTGTCAGGGGTGATGCTGACGCTCGTCAGAGGCGTGAAATCCATAACTGCGGGTGCTGAGATGCCTTTTCTTTGGATGCCTATGGCGACGTTGCCTGCTTCTTTGACGTAGGTTCTTGTTCTGCCTTTTATGATTGGGTCAGGAACGAAAAGCTTAGCCAGGATCATGGCGTTTGTTGCCATCTGAAGAATCTTTTGATGGAGTTCTGGATACTGAATAGCTGCGCTGTCATCCATTGTTACTTGATCTGGAGCAAAACTCAATTTTTATCTCTCCTTTTTTGTTAACTTGGTTTTTTCCGACTTTACGGTTCCAAACTTAAAAGATTGGAGTTTAGAGAATTACGACTGCTTGCCCGCCGCTTGATGCGCCGGTGTCGCAAATCGCGTATTTTGTGGTTGGAGTGTTGTTGGTTACGCCAACTCCGTTAGCTGCTGAAACGATCATGTCGCCTGCGTTGACTGTACCTGTGACTGTTACTCTGGCTTTTGAGGGCCCTTTCATGACGGTGCAAATCTTGCCTGCCACAGCGCCGACTTTGACGACTCCTACCCAGTTTTGCGCTCCTGTAGTAGGAAGGACCGTGCCGTTGGCTGAAACATAGACGAATTGACCTGCAACTACTCCGCCTGCGCCTGCAATGAATGAAAGGTCTGTTGAAGTTGGCTGTTGGACTACTGGACCTGAATTTTCATAGGACAGTTTAGCTCAAGCCTCCTGGGTGAACGACTGCATCGAAGGCTTTTTTCTTCTCTGCAGCTGCTGCGAGTTCTTTGAAGTATGCGGGAACTGCAACCATTCCAGGCTGTGGCGTTCTTGGCGCTGTGTGTTCGTCTAAGTTGCCTACTGCGCCTTTGCCGTTGGGGCGTTTGTTGAGGGCTGCGGTTATCATTGACTCAATTTTTGCAAGGTTCGCTGCGTTCTCGGTTTTGGCTGCTTCTCTTGCGGCATCGACTGCTTTTTTGACTGCTGCTTCAGCTTCGACTTTGCAGGCCTCAGCCGTTTGCTTGCATGCTTCAGTTAGGTTTTTTGCGTGTTGGTCTATCAGTGCTTTTACTGCTTCTGCATCTAGCGGGGAATTTTGGGGTGCACTCATTTCTTTTCTATCTCCTAAATTGTGGTTAGCTCCCTGATGGGAGTGTACCTCTGAATTACAGTTCAAACAGCCAAGGCTATGGGCGCCTGCACATTTTACACAAGGACTTTTTCCTTTAGCCGCCAAAACTGCATTGATATTGCTCTGCTGGCTCGCGTTCATGGCTGCAGCAAAGCCAACTGACTTAAACTTAGCATGCTCATACGCTCCACGAGACACAATGCTAAGCTCAATAAGACGTGGGCTGCGCATGACTTCCCAAGCGCCACGGCAAATATGAACCAGATTCATCTGGCTGTCACGAGAATGATTGCCACATGCACTGCAGAAAGCCTCGCCAACCACACGGGGACTAACGCTGTTAACGTACTCTTTCTCAATTTTTGTTAGAAGTTCCTCGTCGCCGCTTACTTCACCTTCAAAGGACACTTCAAGACGGCCATCTGCTGCCACATTGGGCTCTTTGAGGATGTTGATTACGCCTTTGATGTCTTGCACTCGGTCGCCATGGTCGACTCGAATCTGAGCATTTTGACTAACAGCGACAAAATAAGATAGTTCCTCAGCCGGAACCTGCCAACTATTCTCATTGACTGTGTCATCAATTGCTGTTCCTTGAATGAGCAAGACTTTGCCGTCAGGGCTTCGCTTGAAGGTGACTGGCACATTATAATCTAGCTGAATGTTAGGTTTAGAAATGCTCGTCAGGGTCCCTCTTTAAGTCTATTAGCGAGATTCAAGTTGAATTCGATGTGAATATTTTATGGGTAAATTTATAAGCAAGATTTCACATGAAATTGAATGAATGTTGTGATTTCGAATGAAGTTAAATGAAATAGCAATAAATGAAGTAGGAACCGAATTTGAAGACGCGCAAGCAATTGTCAAAAAAATGAGAATAAATCATCCAACTGAGCTAAACGCATGGCTTAACGACCACCCTAAAAGCAAGAGCAGAAACGATGAATTTCTTGGAAGAATTATAGGTCCGATACTTACAAGAGCAGTCCAAGACGGGAAGATACAGGATGATGGGACCAAATGGCCCGGAATTAGAAAATACCGAAAGCTTCAGCCGAATGCTGCTGTAAATACAAAAGATGCCGTAGCAGATTTGCTTGTTCAAATGGGAGTTTTGAAGAACAGGGCGGAATTTGATCAAATCCTCCGTGACAGAGCTTGGGCAATGCATCATGAAGAATATGAGACGATGGTTGAGAAGCTTAAGAAGGCTAAAGAAAGTATGAAAGAAGTTAGAAGATCACTAACTAGCGTCGGTCACTAACTTCTTTACTTTTTTTGTACTTATACTAAATCTTAGCATGTTTAGTTACCAGTAAACGTCATGGTCACGGACAATTAGGCAAACGCAATTAGGATGCAGATTTACTGCAAATGTCTCCTCATCAAGCCATTCCCCATAAGGAAACATATCACTGAGCTCGTCAGGATCCTGCAACTCAAAGAGGTCATTGTTGTGGTCTTGGCAGTTTTGGCAAATATTCGGGCTTGGCTTGAGGCCTTCAGTTACGTAGCGCCAGACTGTATAGCGAATTGCAGGGTTAACAACTGCAGCTTTGAAGGCTTTAAACGCAAGAAACGCATTGAGGGCGTCTTGCAGGCTATTGTCTTGGAATTTCTGAGATAACATAGCTTTTCCCGTTCATGCTTAGCTTTCGTTGGGAAGCACTTAGTTGAGGAGAAAGCTGAGTTGCAACGCTTTTGCTGACAGCGTTTGCAGGCATTTCTTGATCGTAGCCTTGCCGCATGGTTGCCAAGTTACCCCAGACTTCTTCAGGCAATCCAAGTTTAGCTCGAGCTTCCAGATCTCCGGTGAGGCCTGCTTGGAAAAGTGCAATTTGCTGGTCAACCATGACGTCGGCTGAGGGCTCCCAGATTGGTCTCCATTCAATCTTTGGAATCTTATCAGGCGTAATCAATGAACCAGGAAAGTCGCCTTGTAAAATGGCAGGAAACAACTCAGTTTCATAAGTGTACTTGATGTGCTCTTGGCGCATGCGTAGGCGAGTGACAAATTCTTGCATCACAATATCGGCTGTAGCCCTGTTCGTTCCTTCCGATTGACCGAGAAAGATCTTAGGCACTCCTAGCTGTGCTTCACGCTGCTGCAGCAGATAGTTAAGCCACCACTCGACACGTAAGCTCCTTGTCATGCTGTCAATCGGTATTGGCTTTACGTCATGTTTAAACGCCAGGTCCGTGCCCTGCTCTCGTTCCCCCATAGCATCAATGAATGCTCT
>Ga0326727_10002374_pt1 | contig 64655 bp, 52 predicted proteins | sample MB2enrmetagenome_FD_207643 | JGI IMG/M metagenome (GOLD analysis project Ga0326727, IMG submission 207643) | Lab enriched peat soil microbial communities from McLean, Ithaca, NY, United States - MB29MY | ecosystem: Environmental > Terrestrial > Soil > Wetlands > Peat | place: USA: New York...
ATCCCGAACACTTATTGCAAAATCAAGAGGCCAGCGTCGCTTCGCTCCGAGTGAGTGTTCGGGGCATCCCGGAATGCCGTTCGGCTTCCCTCCGGAACAGCGTTCGCCATCGTCGGAATAGCCAATTAGTACGATGACGCCGATGCAGCCCCCAATCGCCGCTATGAGGGTGCCAATTGCGCCAATGCGTTGGACTTGGGCGTCGGTTGAACTCCCGATTGCGACCAGTACAGCAATGGGCGTGAGAATTACGACAACAATGGCCGAAAGCGCCAGCAAGTAACTAAGGCTGAAGTCGGTTCGTTTCATGGGCCTTACCGGGGACTAAACTCTGTTTTCAGCCTGTTGTAGATTTCCTCCATGTGATCAATGATCGAATCACCGTGGTCCTCGAACTGGTGTTCGTCCAGAATAAGGCAGTAAACGAATCCCTTCATGTCCGCTTCGTCCTTCGTCTTGTTCGGTGCAACATAATGAAAACTGCCACCGCCAGCTTCGTTCCGGCAGTAGTTGTTCCAAAACGCATGGGCTTTTAGTGGCGACCTGCCGTACCATGTCTGGACGATCATCTGCAACGCTTGGGTGTGATCGGCTCCTGCGGCCTTAGCGACAAGATAGCTTCTCATCATTTGGCGGATGGATCGTTTCAAGCTCCAATCAAGAAGACTCATGATGGCACAGAGCGTGGTTGTCTGGTTAAATCGGGTTCAGCGCCATCTTTGGCTATAAACTGGCACCACATCACCACTCCTCTCTTTCGACTATCAATAGCTCGTTCTTACCGTCAGTTGTCAGTTTCCCGTTTGTTCTTTGCTCTCCACAGATCAGGTTGTAACCGCCAGCGTCAAGAGAGAGGCGGTCTGCGAAGAACTGGCAATCCACGGTCTGCCCAACATGGAGATTGCAGGATTCTGTCTTGTTTGGATCTGTTGCAGTCGCCTTGTAGTTATTGCATTTTGTGTACAGTTTATGGCCGTTGTGCTTCAACGTAATCTTGACCCAGTATTCCGTCTCATCGGTTCGCTCAACCACCGTGTAACGGCGGCTTGGATGTAGAACTCCAAGGATGTAAGCTTTGGTCGTGGTAGATTGGATCAACGATGTGCCCAAAAACATTGCGCTGATAACCGTTCCGACTGTGACACCCAAGAAAATGACCCAAAGAGACCAAATAGCGAGTCGTCCCAAATTACCAAGTTCCCGTTTCGGGTCGCTTTTCTGCCTCTACGTTCATAGAAACCCACTGATTCAGACCAACACTCTCCCCAATCATCTATTTCCGGCGCAACCATAGTTCGTTACCTAACCCGTTCGCAGGAAATAAAAATGTCCTTTCGCAACGCAATCCAGTTTTCTAAATCGCTCCCATCGCCATTCACCGTCACGTAGACGCCGTCAGCCGCAAAGTAGTCGCACTCAACTGGATTGATGTTTCCCCGCTCGGCCCGTTGTCTTGAATTGGAAAGCCAGACCTTAAATCTGCTGGTCCGTTCAGGCCTCACCGGCTCTCGTTTGTCGGAAACAAAATAACCGCCATCCTTCAGCGTAAGTTTCTTGGCCGGGTGAAAGGGCAATGAGAAAATACGTTGACTTCGGTTTTGGTACGCCATCGCATCAAAGACGTAAAGCCAGATTTTTGCGGGGTTCTTGCAACCCTTTTTGCCACACCGGATTATGGGGTCCGGGTAACCTACTGGTTCGGCGACGAAAACGTAATCAAACCGTTTCGTGCGATCCGGCCTTCCACAGGTTTCGCAGCGTGCAACGGCCATTTGGCTCCATCGTACCTCCAATTGCCGCCTGTGGAGCGACACCTGAGCGTGTGGGGAGAGACGTGGCGCTGCTTACGCCATCGCTCTCCGGTGATGCCGTCCTATCACCGGGTGCAACGGAAGGGCGCTGTGAGCTGGCTGGGCGTGCTAGCGGGCCGCCCTGGGGAGGGCCTTCTCTTTTCCTTCGCCTTCTGTTAAGATGCGGGTATTATGCCAAGAACACACCTCCGCAAAAAGAAAGGAAACGGGACTGCCAGGTCTCCAGACGGCGAAACGCAGAAAGTCGCCTATGACATTGACACTGTACCAAGAGCAACGGGTGATTCGCGCCCAAAACCGGAACATCAACGCTACCTGGATTGCTGGACATTAAAGGCTTCGTGAGACCGGCTTGCTTTCTCGGAGTAAACGGAGTTGTTCTAACGATGGATGATGGCGAAAAATGCCGATTCTCGTTATTGGATGCGTCCGGGAGAAATGCACACGGATAAGGAAACAAAAATGAAGTTCAGTCGTATTGTGGCGGTTGCATTGACCAACGGGTTTGATGACCGAAACCATACCGAACAAGGACGCCATTCTTCCCGATGACAGGCCACACGTGCCGCATGGCAACCATTTGCTAGTTGAGCCGATTCGAGAAATCGCCATCACCAGCACTTCCAGTTATTCGCCAATGTTGGATCTTACGGCGATGCAGGAAGCCGATCAACGTATGCTGAAACTGATTGCGGAAGATCCCGCCCCTTTCCAACGGATGATTGACGGTCAGAAATGAAAGGAGCTTGTTGTGTCCAAGCCATCCAAGGCGTTGAGCACGCCAGAAATGCTCCAGAAGTTGAAGCTGTTCAACGAAAAGATTGAAACCGTAAGAAGGGGCTGCTTTGTACCGCAGGTCTTTCGCCCGGATCATGGCGTCACGATGCACTTTGGCTCGGAGACGCCACTGATAGTCGAATAGCGGGGCGCTGATGAAGAGGCTATTCTGGCGTTAGCGACGACCTTGAGGTTTTTCGTCCAGGAGAGAGACGGGATTTCTCTTCGGCAGGTAGCCGACATTTACGATAATCTTCCGGTTGAGGATTTGCCGAAGCAGAGTGCTCGGTCTGCCGTGGACTCTATTGACAAGTACCTGGATTCTCCGGTGGGGGTCGTATTCAACGACGAGACGATCACGCACAGAAGACTATTCGACGTTTTTATGTAAGGCGGAATCGCTCATGCGAACGAAGATAAGCGGGCGGAATACGAGACTTGGACGAGAGGTCAGGCTGGTCCTATCATGCAGATGTACTTTGAAGAGGTTGTCGCACGTTTGCTCCAGGTTATCGTTTCATTTCAGGCGATGAACGAGAGGACGATCCAGGCGCTTAAATAATGAGGTGGGCGAAGGGGTGACGCACACAATCTCAGGATTCAGATAGCCTACAGGTTTGTCGGGGGGCCGGACTCTGTTGGCGTCAAATTGAGCCGGAATCATGGACCATTGGACGGACAGAGAGGCGGTCATAGTGCAACCGCTTTATTTTCAGTGGCGACCTGCGTATGAAATCTAAAACCCCCAGGAGTTCTTCCCTATCGAACGCATCGCCCTCGCGCAACTCTCCCTCCTGCGCTGCGCCGCCATCGAAAACGGCCTCCTCATGGCTTGCCTCAACGAAACCATCAACCGCGATGGCCTCCCCACCATCTTCCTGTCCGAGGAGCTCACCGGCAATCTGGAAGTCACCCGCGCCCACAATCGCAATTACTGCCTCGCCGAAGGCTTCACCTCCAATTCCAAGACCTGGACCTTCTTCCTGCGCTACCAGGCCCAATCCGAGCGGCTCTACCGCCGCGCCCTGGAGGACTTCGAGCGCCTCAAAGCCCTTCGGTCCGAGCTCCCCAGCGGGCTAGAAAACGATCTCCAAATCGAACCCGAAAACGAATCCATTGCCCCGCCCCAACCCCAAGAAACCAAACCCGCTGCCTCCTCCGAAACGAAATCGCCGCAAGCCCCCGCCGAACGCCGCCCTGCCGCTTCAGCCTCCAGTCCCACCTCAACCCCGAACGCGAAAATCGCCGATCCGCGTCCCATTCCCGGGCGCCGGACAACAACTTCCCTCCTCACAACGTAAAGTTTCGTGAATCGAGGCCCCAATTCGCTCGCGATTCGGCATAATTCGGCTGCCTCTGATACAATCGCCACAGAGGGGGGTTTGCTTGTCTAGAACCAGTCAGGAATTACCCCGTACCCTGGGCGCACTCCGTAAAAGCTCCTTCGCGGAATCCCGGCTTGCCGGCCGAACCGTGAAGGACGAGCTCCGCAACAATCTCATCTGCAAAATTCAACTCGGCGAAGAGCTTTTCCCCGGCATTCTGGGATTCGAAGATACCGTGGTGCCGCAAGTCATTAACGCCGTACTCTCACGCCACAACTTTATTCTGCTGGGACTGCGGGGCCAGGCGAAAACCCGCCTCGTCCGCATGCTCACTACCCTGCTCGATGAGGTCACGCCGTACCTCGAAGGCTGCGAGATCCACGACAACCCGTACCGGCCCATCTGCCGGCGCTGTCGCGACTTGGTGGCCGAAACTGGCGCCGACGCGCCCATCGCGTGGCTCACCCGCGACCACCGCTACGTGGAGAAACTGGCCACCCCGGATGTCACCATCGCCGACATGATCGGCGACATCGACCCCATCAAGGCCGCGCGCCGCGGGCAGGATATCTCCGACGAGTTGACGGTTCACTACGGCCTGTTGCCGCGCGCCAACCGCGGCATTTTCGCCATCAACGAACTGCCCGATCTCGCCGGCAAAATCCAGGTGGGCCTGTTCAACATCATGCAGGAAGGCGACGTGCAGATCAAAGGCTACCCCGTACGCCTGCCGCTCGACCTGATGCTGGTTTTTACCGCCAACCCGGAGGACTACACCGCGCGCGGCAAGATCATCACGCCGCTCAAAGACCGCATCGGCAGCGAAATCCGCACCCATTACCCCGCCGCGCTGGAACAGGGGATTGCCATCACCGCCCAGGAGGCCTGGCTCGACCGGCCGTCGCCCATCGAACTGCGCGTGCCCGATTACATCCGCGAAACCGTGGAGCAGCTCGCCTTCGTGGCGCGCGAAGACAAGCGCGTCGACAAGCGTTCCGGAGTCTCGCAGCGCTTGCCCATCTCGGTGCTGGAAAACGTGATCTCCAATGCCGAGCGGCGCGCTCTGAAAAGCGGCGAGGGTCTGGCCGTTCCGCGCGTGCTGGATATCTATTCCGCGCTGCCTTCCATGACCGGCAAGCTCGAGCTGGAATACGAAGGCGAGTTGAAGGGCGGCGATGCCGTGGCGCACGAACTCATCCGCGTCGCCGTGGGCAAGGTGTATAACCGCTACTTCGAGGGTTCGAACATGGCGCAGATCGTGCAATGGTTCGATCTGGGCGGAACGCTGAAGCTGGATGAGGGCGTCGATTCGGCCACCATGGTGCGGCAACTCGGCGGAATCCAAGGGCTGATGGAGAAGACCAAGGCGCTGGGTCTCACGTCCAACGAACCCGACGCTCTGCGCGCGTCGGCGGCGGAGTTCGTGCTGGAAGGTCTGCACTCCCATCGCCGCATCAGCCGCAGTGAAGAGCGAGGCTACGCCGCGGAAGACAAGAAGCGCGAAGCCCCGCGCGAAGAGGCCAAACCGGAACGGCCGAATTTCCGAAGGCAATATAACTGACCGCCTGCAGAGCCGCGACCGTGAGGGAGCGGTAAACGTACTTTGGGGTGCTACCTATGAAGGCTGTCCGCTACTCCCGCTACACCGGTGAAGATCTAGGAATCGACGCCGAGGATCTGCTCAAGGCACTGGCCGATTTCCTGCTCGGCAGCGGCTTCAACAACCCCTACATGCCCTTCAGCGAATTGAACGAGCAGACCCTGGAAGAGCTCAAGAACGCCATCCAGCGGGCCCTCGAACAAGGCAATCTGTTCGACAACGAGGCGCTTCAGGAGATGATGGAGCGGATCCAGAACATGAGCGCGGAACAAGTCGATCAGCTTCTCGATCGCCTTGTGCAGAAATTGATCGACGAAGGCCACATCACCGTCGAGGAGGATGGCGACCAGCAGGCGCCCGGCGCGGGCGATGGCCGCGACAGCAAGGCGCGCTTCGAAATCACCGACAAATCGCTCGATTTTCTGGGCTTCAAAACCCTCAAGGACCTGCTCGGTTCGCTCGGAAAATCGAGCTTCGGCCGCCACGATACGCGCGACCTCGCCACCGGCGTGGAGGCCTCGGGCGCGTCCAAAGCCTACGAGTTCGGCGACACCCTGAACCTGGATATCAGCGAGACGCTCTTTTCCGCCATCCGGCGCGAGGGCGCCAAAGTGCCTCTCAACATGGAGTACGGCGACTTGCACGTCCACCAGTGCGAATATCAAAGCTCCTGCGCCACGGTGCTGATGCTCGATTGCAGCCACAGCATGATTCTCTATGGCGAGGACCGCTTCACGCCCGCCAAAAGAGTAGCTCTGGCGCTGGCGCACCTGATCCGCACGCAGTATCCCGGCGACAGCCTGCGCTGCGTGCTGTTCCACGACTCCGCCGAGGAACTGGCCATCAGCCAGTTGGCCCGCGTGCAGGTGGGGCCGTATTACACCAACACCCGTGACGGCCTGATCCTGGCGCAAAAGCTCCTCATGCAGGAGCGCAAGGACATGCGCCAGATCGTGATGATCACCGACGGCAAACCGAGCTGCCTCACGCTCGAAGACGGCCGCGTTTACAAGAACGCGTTCGGCCTCGACCCGCTGGTAATCAGCAAGACGCTCGAGGAAGTGAATCGCTGCAAGAAGCAGGGCATCCTGATCAACACCTTCATGCTGGCCAGCGATTACGGGCTGGTGAATTTCGTCCAGAAAGTGACCGAGATGTGCCGCGGGAAGGCGTACTTCACCACGCCTTACACTCTGGGCCAGTATCTGCTGATGGACTATATGAATCGCAAGACCAAGACGATTCACTAAGTACACGTGGGGCGGGCTTCAGCCCGCCGCTGGACTTTGGCCTTTTCATGGCACGCAGGTGGCCAACCCGGTGGGGCAGACTTCAGAGGAACGTGCAAAATTCCGCCCACAACCCGGCGGGCTTCAGCCGGCCTCGTGGAATTTTCTCCGGCTTCGTTCCCTCCGGCGCGCCCGTAGCGAAGCCAGAGAAATTCGTCAGGCCTCGTGGAAGCCGGCTGAAAGCCGGCTGCAGGCTCTCCACTAACCACTTGCTGAAAACCGCCGGCCAAGCTGTTGATTTCGCGGTGTTTGCCAGCACTTCTACGCTTGCGGCTCCGATCGCGGTGGTTAGTGGCGCTAGAGACTGCCCCAAAGGGCGGACCCCCGCTGAAGCCTGCCCCACTAAGAAAGGCCGAACTCCAGCGGCGGGCTGAAGCCCGCCCCACAAGGTTTCATCCGTGTCCCTACTTTCCGCCGCTCTCCGACCACGGCGGTACGATCCCGTTCATGCGGGCGTAAGCCACCAGTTGCCCCATGTGCTCGTTGGCGTGGATGATGATCCGCAGGTACATTCCGTCTACGGTGGCATCTCTGCCGTCGACCTTGACTTTCCGTTGCAGATCGGCCGCCTTCACCCCGGCGTGAGCCGCTTTGACAGCCTCCAGCGAACGCTTCAGCCAGTTCACCACGTCTGCTTTCGTAGTCACCGTCTTTTCCATGTCCGGCGATGTCATGTCAGCCGGCATCTTCGGGCCGGTGACGCTCAGCAGATAGAAGTTGGCCATCGCGATGTGCATGAAGACCTCACTGGTCGACCGCACGCCCGGCCCCGGCCGCCATGTGTACGTCGCCTGCGGCATCGCTTCGGCCAGCGCGACGAGCTGTCGCGAAACGTGGCCCCATTCCCCGTCATATCCCTGCCAGAGTCCTTCCAGCGGATCTTGCTGGGCGGGCAACGCCGCCGCGCCCAGAATCAGAACCAATAATAGTGCCTTCATGAGCCTTCCTTCCTTCTGGAGATTATCACGGCCAGCACGTCAGCCGGTTATAATCCGGTTTGACACCGAAAACCGCATTCCTTTTTCCCGGTCAGGGATCCCAGTTCGCCGGCATGGGCAAGGCCCTGGCGGACACTTACGCCGCCGCCCGCCGCGTATTCGAAGAGGCCGACGAAGCTCTCGGCTTCCCCCTGTCCCGTCTCTGTTTCGAAGGGCCCGAAGACCAGCTCAAGCTCACCGAGAACACCCAGCCGGCGCTACTCACCATGTCGGCCGCGGCTTTCGCCGTGCTCCGCGAACATGGCTGGACGCCCGATTTCGTGGCCGGCCACAGCCTGGGCGAATATTCCGCCCTGGTAGCCGCCGGTAGCCTGCAATTCGCCGACGCCGTGAAGCTGGTGCGCAATCGCGGCCGCTACATGCAGGAAGCGGTCCCGCCGGGGGTCGGCGCCATGGCGGCAATCCTTAAGCTGCCCGAGGGCAAGCTGGATGCGGTGCTGGAACAGGCCGCGCAGGGTGAGATTGTCAGCGCCGCCAACCTGAACACGCCCGAGCAGGTGGTGATCGCCGGGCACGCCGGCGCCGTCAACCGGGCCATCGAACTGGCCAAGGCCGCGGGCGCGCGCCGTGGCATGCTGTTGCCGGTGAGCGCGCCGTTCCATTGCGCCCTCATGAAGCCGGCACAGGAACGCCTGCGCGCCGACCTGGACGCCACCGAATTCCGCGACCTGGCATGCCCGCTGGTGAACAACTGGCAGGCCGCCGAGGTCTCGACCGGGGCCGCGGCGCGCGAAGGTCTGTACCGGCAGGTGCCCAACCCGGTTCGCTGGGTGGCGTCGATTCGCCATTTGGCCGGCCGGGGCGTGGTTCGCTGTGTGGAAGTGGGCGCCGGCGGGGTGCTCACGGGGTTGTTGCGCGGAATCGCCCCGTCGCTCATCGGCCTGCGCTTCGGGGAGCCCGCGGAGCTGGCCGCATTGCAGGCCGCCCCATTGCAAGCCTGAGAGTCCCTGAAAGGAGGCTCATTTTGTCCCATCGGATGTCGCTGGCTGCGCTGGTAGTCATACCGGCAGCGGTCTTGAGCGCGCAGGGCTCCAAGCCTGCCGCGCAGCCTTATGAATGGAAGAGCGTGCAGATTGTAGGCGGCGGATTTGTGGACGGCATCGTCTTCCACCCCACCGCCAAGGGCGTGCGCTACGCCCGCACCGATATGGGCAGCGCGTACCGCTGGAATGAGCAGACCAAACGCTGGGACCCGCTGCTCGATTGGGTTCCCTACGAAGATCTCAACCTGATGGGCGTGGAAAGCATCGCGCTGGACCCCTCCGACCCCGATCGCCTGTACATGGCCTGCGGAACCTACACCAACGCGCGCACTCCCAATGGCGCCATCCTGCGTTCCAAAGATCGCGGCGCGACCTTCCAGCGGACCGACGTGCCCTTCAAGTTCGGCGGCAATGAGGATGGCCGCGGCAACGGCGAGCGGATGTCCGTCGACCCCCGTAATGGCAACGTGCTCTATCTGGGCACGCGCCAGGCCGGCCTCTGGAGAAGCACCGATGGCGCGGTGACCTGGAGCAAGGTGGACACGTTCCCGGACGTGAGCGAGGCAATACCCGCGAGCGGAGGGCCGCCATTCCGGGGCGGCCGCAGCGCCGGCATCGTGGTTACGCTCTTCGATGCCAAGTCCAACGTCTACGTGGCGGCATCCCTGATGGGAAGGGACAACCTGTTCCGCAGTACCGACGGCGGGAAGTCGTGGCAGGCGGTGCCGGGCCAGCCCACCCAATACCGGCCCACCCACATGGTGATGGCGTCCGACGGCGTGCTGTATCTTTCGTACAATACCGCACCCGGACCCAGCAGGGGGACCGATGGCGCGGTCTGGAAGTTCGACCCCGCGAGCGGCGCGTGGACCGACATCACTCCGGTAAAGCCCGGGCCGGCAACCTTCGGGTATGCCGCCGTTGCAGTCGACGCCCACAACCCACGCGTCCTGATCGCCAGCACTTTCGGGCGCATGAACGGCAATGGCGGCGAAGACGACATATTCCGCAGCATCGATGGCGGGGCCACCTGGAAACCGGTGTTCGGCGGTACGGCGGCCACCGGCGGCGCGGGCACGTTCGACAACGCCTTGGCGCCGTACGTGACGCGCACCCCCATCCACTGGATGTTCGATATCGAAATCGACCCCGCCGATAGCCGGCACGCCATGTTCACCACCGGCTACGGCGGATGGGAGACCTTCGACCTCACCGACATGGATGCCAATAAGCCCACGCGGTGGAGCGTGATGGCCTCCGGCATCGAAGAGACCGTGCCGCTGGAACTATGCAGCCCCACCAAAGGCGCGCACCTGATCAGCGCGGTGGGCGATTACGGCGGGTTTACGCACTGGGACCTGGACAAACCGGCGCCCGAGGGCGCGAGCGAGCCGCCGCTTTTCAATAACACCACCGGGGTGACCTGCGCCGAGAATAAACCCGAGGTGGTGGTAAGGGTGGGGGTGGCGTCGCACCATCATCCAGGCTTCAACATCGGCTACTCGCTCGATGGCGGCAAGACGTGGCAACCTCCCGCCGCCATGCCGCAGCCCAACAGCGTAGCGGGATCGATTGCCGTATCGGCCGACGGCGCCACCTGGGTCTGGACGCCGCAACGCAGCGCTCCGTATGTCACCAGGGATAACGGCGCCACGTGGGCCCAGGCGCAGGGGTTGCCGAATGGCGCGCGCGTAGTGGCCGACCGGGTGAATGCGCGCAAGTTCTACGCCATGTCTCTGTTCGAGGGCAAGCTCTTCCTCAGCACGGATGGGGCGGCAACGTTCGCGGAGCAGGCTTTCGAGCTCCCCGACGGGTTGCCGCAACGGGGCGGAAACCGCGGCGACAATCGCGGGGGCCAGGACCGTCTGTACGCCACCCCGGGCAAGGAAGGTGACCTGTGGATCGCGGCGTTTAACGGGCTTTATCACTCCACAAACTCCGGCAAGACATTTGCCCGGATGGACGGGGTGAGCGAATTGCACGGGTTTGGCTTCGGCAAGGCAGCGCCCGGCGCGGACATCGCAGCGCTGTATATGATTGGCGTGGTCAACGGGCAGCGCGGCATTCTGCGTTCCGACGATGGGGCCCGGAGTTGGGTGCGGATCAACGACGACCGGCATCAGTGGGGCCTGGTTCTGCAAATAACGGGTGACCCGAAGCAATACGGACGTGTCTATGTGGGCGCTCACGGGCGCGGTATCTTTTACGGGGACCCGAAGAAGTAAGACAAGTGTGGTAAGCTCGGCGTAGAATGGGGAGAACGGTATAAAAGGTTTGGAGTGTGTCGAACGAATCTGAACACGTGATGCGCTGCCCGAGGTGTTTCGGAAGAGACGTGCGCCCTTCTCGAAGGGGCGGTTTCCTCGACTCCATCATGGAAAAGCTTCGCCGGACACCGTACCGTTGCCGCGGCTGCCATAACCGCTTCTACGTTTATATTCCACGGGATAGAGATGAGGTGGGAGAGGCTGCCGAGACGGCGGAAACTCCGGAAACGGAGACCGGGCATTCCGACGGCGAAGCAGCGCACAACCCGGACGTGGCTAAACCCGCCGAACCGTGACGCGAGCTTCGCCGAAGAGCACTTCCACCATGCCAAAATGCTCGTTGTAATACTCGCTGGAGTATTGCGCCATGCGCTCGGCCGAGACCACCACTTGAATAATTCCCGCCTGCACAATGGCGCGGGCGCAATCCATGCAAGGCATGATCTCCACATAGATGGTGCAGCCTTCAGTGGCGGTGCCGGCGCGTGCGGCGTTGCAAATGGCATTCCGTTCGGCATGTTCGATCCACAAGTATTTGGTGGGGCGAACCAGCCGCTCGGGGACATCGTCGCGGATGCCGCGCGGAAATGAATTGTAACCGGTGGAGCGGATTTCATGGTTCGGCCCCACCACGACGCAGCCGATTTGCGTGTTCGGGTCCTTGCTGCGGCCCGCCACCACCTGGCAGATCTGCAGGTAATATTGGTCCCAACCCGGTATGTTTCGCATGCTCCCCATAAATGTAACAGGTTCCGGGCCCCCTTTCGGTAACTTTACTTCCGATAGCACTTGCATTTCTTGGCGCTTTCAGGCAAGCTGAGAGGTTTTCCCGATTCGGTTCTTTCATGCTGGAACGCATCCTGTATCATGACCACTGTTTCGATGGGGCAGCCTCTGCTGCGTACTTCAGCCGCTTTATCGCGGGCGCCGTTCACCCGGATGCGGATTTCCGATACACCGGGATGGCGCATAAGGCGTCCCAATTGTTCGACCCTGCCTTGTTCGACGGCGACGAGAACGCCATTGTGGATTTCAAGTATTCGAGCGATCCGCGGCTTACCTGGTGGTTCGATCACCATCAAAGCGCCTTCCTGACGGCCGAAGACGCGGAGCATTTTCGCCGCGATACCAGCGGCCGCAAACTTTACGACCCGGCTTTCAAATCGTGCACGTCCTTCATCAGCACGGTGGCCTGCGAGCGCTGGGGCTTCCGCGCACCGGATCTCGACGACCTGGTGAACTGGTCGCTGATTATCGACGGCGCGCAGTATCCCGATGCCCGCACGGCCGTGGAACTGGGCGCCCCGGCGATGAAACTGACGCTGGTGATTGAGGCCGCCAAAGGCTCCGACATCGTGCAGAAAGTAATCGGGTGGATGCAGAGGCGCCAGCTTTCGGAAATCATTACGGAGCCGGAGATTATGGCGCTTTACGAGCCGCTCTACAAGCGCCACCTGGAAATCAAGAGCATCATACAAGGGCGGGCCTCCCAACATGACGGCGTGGTGTTCTTCGACCTGGCCGGCTACGACGTGGAAGGTTACAACAAGTTCATCCCGTACTACCTGTTTCCCGACGCTGTCTACACCGTGTCGGTGAGCCCTTCGAGCTTCCGCACCAAGATCTCCGTGGGATCCAATCCGTGGACCCGGAACCCGCCCAAGCATAACCTGGCGACCATTTGCGAACGATACGGCGGGGGCGGACATGCCCGCGTAGGGGCCATCAGCCTGAGCCCCGGCGAACTGGACCGGGCGCGCGAAATCGCCGCGGAGATTGTGGCGGAGTTGAAAACTTAATTAGTAGCCGCCGATGAACGCCGATAAACGCCGATAAGAAGAATTTTGATCGGCGTTCATCGGTGGCTCAATAGGGGGGCTTAACCGATCTGGGGGAATGGGCGTCCGCGGACCGCTCCCTTACGGTCGCGGCTCTGTAAGTAGTTGCAAACACGAGGCAACCGTAACAGAGCCTTGACCGTAAGGGAGCGGTGCTGGGACTGAACAGTCGGAACCCAAAACGGTTAAGCACCCCTCAATAGCCGTTTTCCCGCAGCTTCTCCACCGTCAGCGGCGCTTTGAGGTCCAGCTTCGCCAGCAGCTTTTCGACGTGCTTGGCCAGCACATCGCATTCCAGATTGACGCGGGCGCCCGGGCGGTAGCCGCCTAGAGTCGTATTGCGGTAGGTGTGCGGAATGATGGTCACGGAGAGCACATCCGATTCCAGCGCGGCGATGGTCAGACTGATGCCGTCGATGGCGATCGACCCTTTATATACCAGGAAGCGATCGAGATCCGCGGGGACGCGAATGCGCAGCCACCAATTCTCGTCGCCCAGCGATTCGAGCGACAGGAATTCGCCGGTCGCGTCCACATGACCTTGCACGATGTGGCCGCTCAACCGGCCGGTGGGCGCGAGCGGGCGCTCCAGATTGACGCGCGAACCGGGGCGGAGATCGCCCAGATTGCTGCGGCGCAGAGTCTCGGGCGCCAGGTCGGCCGAAAAAGAATCGGGCTGCAAATCGACGGCGGTGAGGCAGACGCCGTTGACGGCGATGCTGGCGCCCTCGGTCATGTCCGACATCACGGTGGCGCAACGAATTATCAGGCGGGCGCCGGCCGCGCGCGACTGTATGGCATCGACGGCGCCCGACTCTTCAATAATCCCGGTGAACATCGATGTATCCTTCCACCGCGAATTCGTCCGGCGGTATCGGGTGGATGGTGACCTTGTGTATGCGGATGGCGTCGGCGCGCCGGCGCCGCCCGATGCCGCCGGCCAGGGGCAGCGCTTCCAGACCGCCCAGGATTTTGGGTCCGTAGTAGAAGAAGATGCGGTCCACGCAGCCCGATTCGAGCGCCGTCCAGTTGACCTTGCTGCCGGCCTCGATCATCAGCGAGAGGTACTGCTTGCGGCCGAGCCATTCGATCAGGCCGCACAGGTCGGCGCGACCGCCGGGACCGTCCAGCACCAATACGTCGACTCCGCGGTCGGCCGCGGCCCTGCGGCGCTCCGGGGAAGACGCCGAAGTGGTGACCACGATCAGGTCGCCCTGAGCGCCGCGCACCATTTGGGAGTCGAGGGGGATGCGCAATTGCGAATCGAGAACGATGCGCAGCAGGGGGCGGCAACGGGGAAGGCCGGAGCGGTCGGTGAGGGCCGGATCGTCGGCCAGGACGGTGCCGATGCCGGTGAGGATGGCGTCGTGATCGTGGCGGAGCTGCTGCACGTGGGCGCGGGCGCGAGTGCTGGTGATCCAGCCGCGATTGTCGTCGGGCGCGGAGATCTTGCCGTCCAGCGTGATGGCGGTCTTCAGAGTGACCAGGGGTCGGCCGGTGCGCATGAAGTGGAGGAACGGCTCGTTCAGCTTTTCAGCTTCGCCGGCGAACTCGAGGGCCATTTCGATTTCGATACCGGCTTCCCGCAATTGGCGGAATCCGGCGCCGGCCACGCGCGGATTGGCGTCGGCAATAGGCGCCACGACGCGGGCCACACCGGCGTGAATCAAGGCTCCGGTGCAAGGCGGCGTGCGGCCGTGGTGCGAGCACGGTTCCAGGTTGACGTAGAGCGTGGCGCCGCGGGCGCGATCGGCGGCTTGCGCCAGCGCGATAATCTCGGCATGCTGCAGCCCGGCGTAGGTGTGAAAGCCGCGGCCCACGATTTCGCCACCGCGCACCAGCACTGCGCCCACCATGGGGTTGGGGCTGGCCAGCGACCGACCCTTGCGGGCCAGGTCTAGGGCTTCGCGCATGAATTCGGGGTTCATTTTTCGAACAGCGATTGGATGAATTTTTCGGCGTCGAAGGGCAGCAGATCTTCGACTTTTTCGCCCACTCCGACGTAGCGGATGGGCAGGTTGAGCTCGCGCGCGATGGCGACCACGATGCCGCCCTTGGCGGTGCCATCCAACTTAGTAAGTACGATGCCGGTGACGCCCGAAGTCTCGGTGAATTTGCGGGCCTGTTCGAGTCCGTTTTGCCCGGTGGTGGCATCCAGCACGAGCAACACCTCGTGGGGCGCGCCGGGGATCACTTTGCGCGCGGTGCGGCTCATTTTCTGCAATTCCGCCATGAGATTCTCTTTGGTCTGCAGGCGGCCGGCGGTGTCCACGAGAACATAGTCGATCTTGCGGGCTTTGGCGGCCTGAACGGCGTCGAAAAGAACCGCGGCGGGGTCGCTGCCGGGGCCTTGCCGCACCACCGGAATGCCGGTGCGCTGGCCCCAGATTTCGAGCTGCTCGATGGCGGCGGCGCGGAAGGTATCGGCGGCGCACAGCAGGACGGAGCGCTGCTCATTCTTAAAACGCTGCGCCAGTTTGCCGACGGAGGTGGTCTTGCCCGAGCCGTTGACGCCCACCATCAGGACCACGGCGGGCGGTTCCGCAACCCGCGCGGGCGCGCGTTCGCTGGCGGCCAGGATTTCGAGAAGCTGCTCGCGGATGAGCCCCCGCAATTCGGCGGCGTCGGCCAACTGGTGGCGCTCCACGCGCTGGCGGATGCGCTCCAGAATCTCCTCAGTGGTGCGCACGCCGATATCCGCCCCGAGGAGGGTGGCCTCGAGCTCTTCCAGCAGGCCGGCGTCGATCTCCTTCTTGCCCTGGAGCGCGTCTTCGAGAGCATTGACGAGGCCGGCGCGCGTTTTCTGCACGCCGCTTTTCAATTTCTCCAGAAGGGATGGCTCTTGCTCGACGGAGCCGAAAAGGGTTTGAATCATTTTCCCCTCATTTTAGCGTAGCGGGCTGCGGTAGCGTTGGCGCGTGGCACGCGTGGGCCGCTCGCCGGTGTCATTGTCGCGCACGGGGGCGGAGACGAGACCAGTGCCGCGCTCGGCGGGCCTGGGATAAGTCGCATCAGTGCAAAGGGATGTCGGGAGTGAAAAAGTGGAAAGAAGTTGTGAACGGGTGATTTCGGGCGCCGGCGGGGCATTTCCCGTCCGATCGCCTACTGCTCGTCCGACGAGGCCGGCCGATGCGGAGTAAATCGGCCGGGTTCATCGAATGCTGTCTTTGAGGCTTGTGCCAGCGCCGGCGGATCTCCGGGTAGACTAGGCAGCCGAGTGGACAGCGCGCGTTTTAAGGGCGGAGCGTCATGGGAGTTGTCCACGGTTGAGCCTCGACGCTGGCGCTTTACGAGAGTGATCGCGCCCGCATGGGTCCGCATCGACGGTTTGCGCGTTACGCGGCCAAGTGACTGGGCGGGCCGGTTCTTCGGCACGGGATGAAAACCGGCATCGGGCGGCGATAAACTCCAGGAATGAGCCGAGTTGAGGAGATCGAGGCGGCCATAGAGGGCCTGCCACCGGAAGAATACCGGCGTATCGTCCAATGGTTTGTGCTCCGCGAACAAAGGCGATGGGACGAGCAGGTGGATGCCGACTCTGTTACTGGCAAGCTCGATTTCCTTTTTGACGAAGCTGAAACTGAATCGTCGAAGGGACTTCTGCGGGAGTGGCCATCTCAAAAGTGAAATCCGCCGCCACCCGGCGATTCTGGGAACTCTTCCAGGCGTTGCCCTCTGAAGTTCAGAACCTAGCCGTCAAGAATTATCATCTATGGCGACGGAATCCCGGTCACCCTTCGCTCCATTTCCGGCGTTTGCAACGAAGCGAGGATCGCTTCACCATTCGCGTAGGAGATCACTATCGCGCGCTCGGCAGGCTAGCGGGCGAGAGGATGATTTGGGTATGGATCGACACTCGGGAGCCTTGCTATTGGTTGGGTTCAGGCGCGTTAGCGTTTTTGCGCACGTAAGTGGGATGACGCGTGGATTCAAGAGCGCACGGGGCTGTGATTATTAGGCGCCACCCTCACAACTGCGCTACTCGAATTGCAAAAAGTACCGGCATCAGGCACGATTGCCTGCCCCACTTAAGTCTCAGACTCAATCGTTCCCCGCGATGTTGATCAACGGTTCCGCCCCGGCTCCGTTCAATACCGCCTCGGCGTCTTCGGCGGTGAAACTTTCCACCTTCGCCGAGATATTCATGGAGCAGAACTTGGGGCCGCACATGGAGCAGAAGTGCGCGTCCTTGAAGCCCTCGTCAGGCAGCGTCTCATCGTGCATGGAGCGCGCCGTCTCAGGATCCAGAGACAGCTCGAACTGACGATTCCAATCGAACGTGTAGCGCGCGTGCGACAGCGCATCGTCGCGATCGCGTGCGCCGGGGCGGTGACGGGCTATATCGGCCGCGTGCGCCGCGATTTTGTAGGCGATGAGACCGGCCTTCACGTCGTCCTTGTTGGGCAGCCCCAGATGTTCTTTGGGGGTCACGTAGCACAGCATGGAAGCGCCATGCCAGCCGATCATCGCGGCCCCGATGGCCGAGGTGATGTGGTCGTACCCCGGGGCGATGTCGGTGACTAGCGGCCCCAAAGTATAGAACGGCGCCTCGTAGCACATCTCGTTCTCTTTTTGGACCTGCATCTCGATCTGGTCCAGCGGAATGTGGCCGGGCCCTTCGATCATCGTTTGCACATCGTATTTCCACGCTACTTTGGTCAGCTCGCCCAGCGTCTTCAACTCCGCGAATTGCGCCTCGTCGCTGGCATCGGCCACGCTGCCGGGCCGCAGTCCGTCGCCCAGGCTGAAGCTGACGTCATGCTTCTGGAAGATCTTGCAGATGTCTTCGAAGCACTCGTACAGCATGTTCTGCTTGTGATTCTTGACCATCCATTCGGCCAGAATCGACCCGCCGCGGCTCACGATCCCGGTGATCCGCCGGGTGGTGAGGGGAATGTGCTGCACCAACACCCCGGCGTGGATGGTCATGTAGTCCACCCCCTGCTCGGCCTGCTCTTCGATGACTTCGAGCATCACCTGCCGGCTGAGATCTTCCACCCGCCGGACGCGCGAGAGCGCCTCGTAGATCGGCACCGTTCCGATGGGCACGGGAGACGCGCCAATGATGGCCTTGCGGATAGCCGGAATGTCGCCGCCGGTCGACAGGTCCATCACCGTATCGGCGCCGTATTTCATGGAATACTGCAGCTTCTCCAGTTCGCCATCGATATTGGACAGCACCGCGGAGTTGCCGATGTTGGAATTGATTTTGCAGGTGGAGGCGACCCCGATGCACATCGGTTCCAGGTTGGTGTGATGAATGTTGGCGGGAATGATCATTCGGCCGCGCGCCACTTCCGAACGGACGAGCTCCGAACCGATGTGTTCGCGGTGCGCTACGTAGTGCATTTCCTCCGTAACGATGCCCTGCCGGGCATAATGCATCTGTGTGCGAATCTTGTCGTTCTTGCGTTTAGCTACCCACTCTGTGCGCATGATGGCTCCTGTGGCCGCGGACGGGAAACACCGTCCCGCCCGCGCCGGACTGAATACTGGCCGGAGCCATTGCGATACTGGCGTGCCCGGCCTACTGCCTACTTCTTCTTCTTGGGCTTCTTGACTTCCTTCTTGGGGCTTTTGTCCTTTGCCACGGAAATCCTCCCTTATGGAGTTGATTATAACCGCGAATCGGCTTTCGGCTGTTAGATTTTGGCTGGCTCTGTCCGTTGAGCCAAGGACGCGGCCGCTTTTGGCTAAAGGCCAAGAGCAAGCAGCAGCCCGCCCGCTGCTATTCTATTGACTTGACACCCGCACAACATCCCGATCAGGAAAAGCCCGCCCCGCGTGTGTCCGCGGTGGTGGTTTCCCACAATCGCTCCGCACTCCTGCGCCGATGTCTGGAATCGCTCGAAGCTTCCGTTGGCCGTGACAGCCTGCAAGTGGTGGTCATCGATAACGGCTCTTCCGACGGCAGCGCCCAATGGGACAGCGAATTTCCTAAAATCCAGTTCGTCCGCCTTCCCAAGAATTTCGGCCTCACCAAGGCCATGAATATCGGCTGGCGCGCCGCCGACGCACCGTACGTTTTATTCCTCCACGACGATACGGCTGTGGAACCTTCCACCGTCGGCCGCCTGGCAGACGTGCTCGACGCCCATCCCGATGCCGCGGCCGTCTGCCCCCTGCTGGTGGACGCCGAAGGCCGCCCCGCGCCCCAACTCGGCGGCCTGCCTCCCGATGGCAACTGGCGTCCCGCCGAACCGTCCGGCGACGGCCCTTTCGCCGTCGAGTATCCGCGCGGCGCCGCCCTCATGATGCGCGTAATCCTGATCAAGGCCATCCGCCAGATCGACGAGCACTATGGGCAGTTCGGCGGCGATGCCGACCTGGCCGCGCAAATTCTCAAGGCATCCAAGAAGATTCTGCTGGTGCCCGACGCACGCGCCCGCCACGAGGGGCGCGGCGGCTATTCCGCGGCCGAACGCGCCGATTTTCTGCTCAGCCGCGCCGTGTTCCTGGAAAAGTACCGCGGCTTCGGAGCGGGCTTGCAAGCCCGTTTGTCGGCAATTTTCGGGACGTTGCTCCGTTTCCGGTTGGCCGAGTTCAGCCGCGTCATCTCCGGCCAGAAAATCGACGGCACCGAGGCGTAAAAACAGGCCCCCCTGGCCTGAGCGGGACGCCCTCGTTCCGCTCCTGCGGTGGATTCAGTCGCTGGGCGTCGCGAAGAGGCCCGCCGCCGCCCCGCCCGCCCGACCAGGGGGCGGCGGGCCCAGAGGGCACCCCCGTGGGCGTCCGACCCACTATTTAGGCGGATGCCCGGAAGTGGGAAAACTAAGTGGCATTGGGCTTCAGCCCGCCATTCAGGAGTGAATGGCCAATCTCCAGAAGCGAGGCAAAACCTTGCCCACTTAGTTTCCGGCCGCCGGAAGGTCGCTATTGAAGATGTCTTCGATGACCTTCCATGAGCCGTCGGCCTGCTTCTTCCACACGGTCAAGTACTTTCCGGTGTCTTGGAGGGGCTTGCCATCGCGCCCGGTGGTCTTCAGGCTGAGGGTCCCTTGGGTATAGGCCAGAATGCCGGAAACCTCCACTTTGTCGGTGGTGAAGGACAGCGCGAAATTGGGATCCTGCATCATCGGGGTCAGCACCGCCTTGATGCTGTTCATGCCGCGAAAAACCGGTTCGTGGGGGAACATCACGGTGGCATCGTCGGCGTAGAAGGCGGCAAAACTGGCCGAGTCCTTGACTGAACCGGCCCTGCTCCACAGCTCGCTCCGGGCCTGGATCGCCTTGGCGTCGGCAGCGCTGGAACCGCCCGAGCAGCCCGCGGTCAATGCCAGTAATCCCGCACCGGCAGTCAGTAAAATGGCACGTAACATGGCTGTGAGTGTAGGTGCTCTCACATGGGAAGTCAACGCCCCAGCAAGGAGTGCCCGATCGCCATAAGCGGCCGGATGAAGTTCAGGCTCACACTCAGGCTGATGAAGAGCGGCGGCGCCAGAGCAGCCCATTTCCGGCTTGTGACCGCTTCTATCGCGATCCACAAAAGCAGCGGTGAAACCACGCGGCCGAAAGCGAACGGATCCTCCATCACCTTGGGGCCAAGCACCAGTGCCAGCCATACGTACAACCCCACACAGATCGGCACGGCTGTGGAGAAGCGCTTGCGCAACCAGAGCGCCGCCAGAACGATGCAGGCGATCAGGCCGGCCACGGCCAGAAAATCGGTGACCCGCAGCAAGAGTTGTCCCATGGGATCGGGATACGGGCGGAACACCAGCAATCGCCGGATGAGGCCCCAGACCGGAAATCCGAGCTCGCCGACCGGCCCGCCCGCAGGCAGGCGCGCGGCTAGATACGCGAACCAGGCGAGTGAAGGGATGGCGCAGGCCGAAAAGCGAACGGCGCCGCGCCAGTCGTGGCGAAAGAGGCGATCCGCCACCAGGGCCGCGGGCAGCAGGAGCCCGGTCTCGCGCGTGAGCCCAGCCAGCATGGCCAGCACCCAGACGCGGTTCCAGCGCTCCTCTTCGCAGTACAAAAGGAAGCCGGCGAATAGCGCGGTGAGTGGACCGTCGACCAGCATGCGGTCGAATGAAGCCAGAGTGGCGGGCATGGCTAGAAACAACAGCCCCCAAAGCGGCGAGCAGCCATGCCGCACGAACAGGCGGGCGCACCAGTACGTGCCCAGCGCGACGAAGATCATCTCGACAGCAATGTACGCGGGACCGATCCAACGCTGCTGTCCGCAGGCCAGCAGCCATGCCGCCATGGGGACCAGACAGCGGCGAAAGCGGTATTGCGGCGCATCCACGTAGCGGGCATAGTTTTTCCCGAGAAAAGGATCGTGCGCCAGCAAGCGGTAGAACTGGCCATCGTAGCCCGGGCCGGACACGCGATACGTCCCCGCATCCAACTCGGGCGGTAGGGGATCAGCGGCGCCGGTGTAGAAGAGCGCCGTCCAGTTTCCGCGGTTCACATAGTGGACCCGCACCGCGCTCCAGGCGAGAACCAGCGCCACGGCCAGGATCGCCACGCGGGCGCAGGCGCAGCGTGCGGAAAGAACATCCATGAATTATGGCGCCCAAGAGGGCATCACATAGGCATAGAACATCACGATGAGGCCGACCGTAGAGGCTAGCACCACGCTGTGCTTCAAGGTGAAGCGGAACAGCAGCGACTCGTCCTCGCGTTTCATATTGGTGGCGCAGGCGGCCACCGCGATGCTGGTAAGGCTGATCATTTTGCCCATCACGCCGCCGGAGGAATTCGCCCCGGCCATCAGCACCGCGTTCATTCCCAATTTGTGCGCCGTCACCACTTGCAGATTGCCGAACAGGGCGTTGGCGGAAGTATCGCTGCCGGTGAGGAATACGCCCAGCCAGCCCAACAGTGCGCTGGCGAACGGAAAAACCACACCGGTGGCCGCGAAGGCCAATCCCAATGTAGTGGTGGCCCCGGAGTGATTCATCAGGTAGGCCAGGGCCAGCACCGCCGCCAGGGTCAGCTCGGCCAGCGCCAGTTGCTTGAGCGTATGGCCCAGCACGCGCAGGAATTGCCGCGGCGACAGGCGCACCACCACGGCCCCCAGCACTGCCGCCAGCAAACAGGCGGTGCCGGAAGCGGAAGCCCAACCCAGCTTGTACGGCGCGGTTTTCGCGGGCAAACCGGGCCAGTGAATCAGGAGCGAGAAATGGTCCAGCCACTTCTGAATCGGAGCGTAGCCCCACAGCAGAACGAAAATCACCAGCAGAAGGTAGGGCGCCCAGGCGCTGAATACGCCCGGCTTGCGCGGCGCATGCGCGGCCGCCGGCCTGCTCCACCCTTGGATCTTAATCAGCACCACCAGCGCCGCCATGGCGGCCAGGGACGACAGGATATCGGTGAGCTGGGCGTTGAGGAAGTTGGAAACCGTAAACTGCGTCGCGGCGAAAACCACGCCGCACACCGCGACCGCCGGAAAGACGGCGCGCAATCCGCTCCATCCGAACATCACCACGATCAGGTAAGCCGGTATGATCAGAGAAACTGGCGCGCAGATGCGGCCTATGCCTGCGCTCAGGCGGTCGAAGGGAAGGCCGGTAGTGGCGGCCAGCGTGGTGATGGGAATGGCGATGGAACCGAAGGCCACGGGCGCGGTGTTCGCCAGCAGGCAGATGGCCGCCGCGCGAAACGGCGCCACTCCGAGGCCCGCCAGCATGGCGCCGGCCACTGCCACGGGAGTTCCGAAGCCCGCCGCGCCTTCGATGAATGCGCCGAAAGCAAAGGCGATCAGCAACGCCTGCAAGCGCGGGTCGGCGGTGAGATTGCCGACGGAATCCTTCAGAATTTCGAACTTGCCGCTCTCTACCGTGACCCGATAGAGCAGGATGGCGGCGAAAACCACCCACCCTATGGGAAACAGCCCGAACGCAGCGCCGTTGGTGACGGCGCCGAGCATGCGCCCGGCGGGCATTCCATATACCAGCGCGGCCATCAGCATGGCCGTGGCCAGGCCAATCAGCGAGGCGATCCAAGCCGGTTTGCGCATCACTCCCAGCAGCAAGAGCAGGGCCAGAATGGGCACGGCTGCCACCAGCGCGGAGAGCGGCAGACTGCCGGCGAGCGGTGTGTAGTTGGGTTGCCACATAAGGCGATTATCCTGGTTTTATCATCCTTGTATGCGCCGTTCCTTGCCGGCCCAGAGCGTCTCGCGGAGCTGGCGCTTGAGGATCTTGCCGGTCCCGGTCTTAGGCAACGGCTCGTTCGAGAAATGGGAGTGGCGCGGCAACTTGAATTTCGCCAGGCGAGTCTGCAGAAATTCGCAGAGTTCGCTTTCCGCGAGCTGCTGGCCGGGTTTGATCACGACCCAGGCTGTCGGCACCTCGCCCCAGCGGACGTCCGGCTCCGCCACCACGGCGCATTCCAGCACGGCGGGGTGGGCGGCGATGGCGCGCTCCACTTCGATGGACGAAATATTCTCGCCGCCGCTGATGATGATGTCCTTCTTGCGGTCCACGATGTTGATGTAGCTGTCCTCGTCCCAAACGGCCATGTCGCCGGTGTGCAGCCAGCCCCCGGTCATCACCGCCGCGGTCGCCTGCGGCTCCTTGTAATACCCATCCATCACGACGTCGCCGCGCACTACGATCTCGCCGATGGTCTGCATGTCACGCGGCACCTCGTTCATATAGAGGTCCACCACGCGGATTTCGCAGCCGGGCACGGCCCACCCGGTCATCGACACGCGGCGGAGCCGGTCGGTCTCATCGGCATAAGTGACGGTGGCTTTCTTGCGGGCGTGGGAAGCTACGGGACTGGTCTCGGTGAGACCGTATCCAGCTTCGCAGGTGCAATGGAAGGCGCGCTCCATACGGTCGACCAACTCCGGCGACGAGGCTGCGCCACCCGTCATGATGACCTGCAGGCTGGAAGTGTCGAACTGGCCCAGTTGCGGGCAGTTCAAAAGCATGTTCGCCATGGTGGGCACCAGGGCCATGCTGGTGGCGCGCTCCTGCTCGATCAGGCGCAGCACCTCGGCGGGATCGAACCGGCGGACCATCACCTGGCGAACGCCCATCATGGTGCAGGCCTGCACACGTCCCCAACCGTTGGCGTGGAACAGCGGAATGGTGTGGAGTTCTACGCCGCAATCGTCTTTGTAGAAGACGTTGGCGACATAGAGGGCGTGGAGGTAGAGCGTGCGATGCGAGAGCATTACGCCCTTGGGCGTGCCCGTGGAGCCGGAGGTATAAAAAAGCTCGGCGATGGCATTTTCGTCGATGGAAAACGGGTCGGGCCGGTGGATGCGGCCGCGCGCCAGCAGATCCTCATATGGCTGGCCGATTTCGACGGTGCATCCGAGAGCCGGACAGACCTGCCGCAAATGGTCCACCACGGCCCGGAAGTCGCTCTCGTAAATCAGCACGCGCGGCTCGGCATGCTGGATGATGCCGGTGAGCTCGGCGGGGGTGAGGCGGACATTGATGGGCATCGCCATGGCTCCGGCGAGCAGGACGCCGAAGTAGCCTTCGAGAAGCTGGTGATTGTTGAAGCTGAGGTAGGCCACGCGATCGCCGGGCTGGACGCCGAGGGCCAGCAGTCCGGCGGCCAGGCGCTCGCAGCGCTCGCCGAACTGGGCGTAGGTGAACCGGCAGGCGCCGTCAACTACTCCGATCGTCCTGCCATATAGGTCGACGGCCCGGTACAGGCAGCGGATGGGTGTCAGGGGTACGTGCATGAACTCGGATTGTACACCGTCCAGGTTGCGGGCGTCGGGAAATACGGGGGAAAAATTATTGCGGCCTTCTTAGATGCTTATTGGAAAGGATGAAAAAAGAATTGTCGATCCTGCGCCGCAATCCCCAGGGCGGTGAACAGATCGCGTATGCCAACCCGGAGATGTTCGTAGGTGTGGTCCACCGGTGTGGGGTGGTTCGCCGCCTTGGTGATGGAGGACCAGGCGATCATGGAAATCAAGGCTGTGGAGACCGTCGCGCCGGTGCATAAGAAGCAACTTCTCACTTATCTGAAACTGGCTGACAAGCGTCTGGGACTGGTCATCAACTTCAATGTCGTTCCGATTAACAACGGCATAACTCGCATCGTCAACGGCCTGAAAGAACGATCTCTCGCAAAGCCGCCAAGGCCGCCAGGAAAAACTTCACCCTCTCGCTAAGGATAAACCGCCAACGCTCGCTGCTTGAGCTGCCGGCAGGGCCCCTTTTTCGGCGCTCGGCCGCCGAAAAAACGTAGATTCTTACATCCAAGATCGTAAACAAGAATACTTCAAGATTTCCCCCAAGGTCAGGTTGGCGGGCTGAAACCCGCCCCACCAACAAGCCAGACGTGGGGCCGGCTTCAGCCCGCCATTCAGCAGGGGCCGCTTTTGACTCCCATATCCCGCAGGGATATCAAGGCGGAGCCTTGCATAGTTAGGGCAGAAGACCCGGCCCGCAGCCCAGATCTTTCTCCGCGACCTGGCGAATGGAATGGGCCTCGAACTGTTGGCCTCGCCGGAGGTAGTTTCCAATCACGTTGCGCGATGCCGAGCAGATGTCGGCGTGCACCAGCGGACAGTCCGGGTTGAGGTTCACGGTGCCGCCCTGGTGCGACACGGCGCAGCCGTTGGGGTCGATCTGCCCGTAGAGTTCCGCCAGGGTGGAGATCAGGTCGACGCGCTGCGGGTCCACGGCCAACGCTTCCACTAGGGCGGCGGCGGCCTTACGCGAGTCGCCCGCAGCCTTATAGATCTGCGCCAGTTCCTCCAGAAGTTCCGGCGACGACTCCAAGGCGCGTCCGCGTTCCAGCGCCGCCAGAGCATGCGGCGTGTCGCCGAGGCGGAGGTACGTGCGGCCCAGAGCGAGGTACAGTGCGGACGGCAGCAAGGTCAATCCCGGCTTGCCCCGAGCCGCATTTTCCGCCCGGTACCGCTCGTCCGATGCCAACTCGATCCTCTCGCTGCGCAGAAGTGCGGACAGGGATTTCCGGTACCAGGAAAGCTTCTCACCGCTTTGGGGCGCGGCTCTATCCCCGACATTCCGGTAGAAGACGCCGGCGTCGCGGTAGGCCGTGGAGGAGTTTTGGAAATCCGGCAATCCATCGAGAATCGCCAGCGCGCGCTCCGCGTACCCGGCGGAGCGAGCCACGTCCTGGTCTGTAATCGGAACTGTGGCGGCCGCAGCAGCCATGTTGGCCTTATAACTGCCCGGCGCCGCTTCGGCCGCACTGAGCCAGAACCTCTGCTGGTCGAGCCAGTCGCCATTACGGGCATATGTGCGGGCGGCAAAGCCCAAAAGCATAGCCAGCACACCGGCGAGCACCGCCCAACGGTAGTCACGGTCCGCCGGCAGGCGCCGCGATAGCGCGTCCAGAGCCCAGACAAAGGCTATCGCAAAACCGACCGCCGGAAGATATAGAAAACGCTCCGCCATGATGGTGCCGATCCGAAGCAGGAGGTTCGCCGTAGGCATCAGGGTGGCAAAAAAGAAAGCCACGGCAAACGACAGGGGCCTTTGGGCCTGGCGCAACCGGATGGCGGCAATCGCGGCGGCAGCCGAACCCAGCAGCGCCGCGACGGCCTTCAGGTCTTCCCACGGGTGCGCGCCCCAACCGAAAAGGGGGATGGCGTTATAGCTGTAATCCCACGACAGCCGCGCGGGCCAAAGCAACAGCGCGAAATACCGGCCGATCACCTGGATCGCGGTCATCCGCGCGCTCCAGAACCCGGCTCCCAGCAGCGGGTTATCGGTGAAGGGGGTGGCCTGGTAAGAGCTGCCCGCCAGCACTCGAGAGCGCACGTACAGGTAAATCAGGCACGGGATGGCCGCTGCTGCGTAGCTCGGCAGGCGGCGCGCCCATGGGAAGTCTCGCGCGAACGTGAAATCGTAGATCGCGAAAACCGCCACCGCCGCGATGGCGCTTTCCTTCGAAAAAATGCCTATGGCGGAGGCCAGCCCGATAGCCGCGAGCCATGCGAACCGTCGCATGCCCACAGCCTCCAGCGCTTTCCGATGGCCCAGCAGGGCGGCAAGCACCCCGAATGCCGCGAGCAGATCCGCGCGGCCCACGATGTTGGTGACCGATTCGGTCAGTACCGGATGCAATCCCCAGAGAGCGCTGACCAGCAAGGCGTGGGCGGACCGCTCGAAAATCGCGAGCCCCAGCAGGTACACCAGCACGATATTGACGGCGTGCAGAAGGAAATTGAGCCAGTGGTATCCATAGGGATCCGGGCCATGACCCAGCACCGCGTAATCCAACAGGAACGACAGTGTGTCCAGCGGACGATAGAGGCCGGTATTGGCAGTCGGCCAATACTGACCGGTCAGGATGCGGTGAACTCCGACCGCCGCGGCCGCGTGAACGCGGGTATCCTTGAGAACGATCCCGTCATTGTCCAGCAGGAACGGCGCGTGGAAGGAGTTGGAGTAAGCCAGCCAAGTGAAACCGATGACCGCTGCCAGCAGCAAGGCATGTTTCACGGCCGGCCTCGCCTCGATGCCAGTGGCATCGCTCCTGACCGCGCGCTTCCGGATCTTCTTATCGCGCCGCAAGCCTACTCCGTCTTGGAGTAGTAATACGTGTACTTGCTGTACAGCTCCGAGGCGCGCGCGCCGTTCGCCACAATACCGAGCACGTTGTTCTCGCACAGCGATTGCATGGCGCGAGTCACGTTATCGAAGGTGGTGGAACCGATCTTCACTACCAGGATGGCGCCATCCGCCAGCGTGGCCAGCAGGTTGGCGTCGGCCGAAAACAGCAGCGGCGGAGTATCGAAAATCGACCAGTTGAAGGTGCGCGGCAGCTCTTCGAAGAGCGCCTTCACCTGCCGCATATTCAGCAGCTCCAGAGGATTTTTCACGGCGGTCCCGGCCGGCAGCAAGTACAGGTTCATGCCCTCCACCTTGCGCAGCGCTTGCGCGAACGTGCACTGACCCGTGAGGTAGTCGGAGATCCCGGGAGAGCGGTCGATCTGGAACAGGTTGTGGACGATAGGCCGACGCAAATCGAAATCGCCCAGCAACACCGAGCTCTCTGTCAACTGGGCTTCCGCCAGCGCCAGGTTGACGGCGGTGAAGGTCTTGCCCTCGGCCGGCGAGGGGCTGGTGACGATGGCGGTATGCAAAGGTTGGAGCGTCTGCAGATGGTTCAAGCGGGTGCGCAGCGTGCGGAACTCTTCCGCGGGAGTTTCATGCGAATTGTTGAGGTCCAGCAGATGGGATTCGGGCGCCGGGTCGAACATTACCACTTCCACGTCGCCCAGCATGCCGGGGTGAATGTTCAGCCGAACGGTGGGCGGCGCGCCCATGTTCACGGGCAGAAACTCGAGGGGGACCTCCGGGTGCGCCGGCGGCGGGTCTATGGGACTCCCGCCCATTTCGGCCCGGCGCAAGGCATCGTGTACTCGGCTCATCTCTTCTCCAATGACGCCATAGCGTCTTGTCTCCAATGACGCCTAGGCGTCATTCTCCAGTGACGCCACAGCGTAATATCCCAACTGCGCGACCACGTCGCCCACTAGACTTGCGGCACAATGACGTAGTAGTAATACATCGCACCGCTCATCAATATCGTCCCTACAATCAACGTGCCCGACCAGGCCAGCCAGGCCAGCCGCCGTTTGCGGCGCACCAAAAGGGCATTTTCCAGCAGCGGAATGCTGCTCAAGACCGGCAGGTTGGTATAAGCACGGACGTCCTTCAGATTCTTCAATGTAGTGTTCTTGACTTCCTTGGCGCCAGCCAGCGCCACGCCCAGAAAGAGCCCGATCACGGTGCCGGCTCCCACGATAGCTCCGCGAATCGGTGAAGCGGGCTTTTCCGGCGTAATGGGCTGTTCGAGTATCTCCAATTTCTCCCCGGCCTGATGCTCTTCCACGCTCTCCTGATTTCCGGCCGCCTCTCTTTTGGTGCTCAGGTTCGTATACTCGTCCCTGGCCCACTGGAGCTCCCCGCTGAGCTGCTGGAACTTCTGAATCACCTGGGGGCTGGAATTGATCTTGTCCTGGACTTCTTTGAGCTCCCTGGTCTGCTCTTCCTTTCTTTTCTCCAGGAGTTGGACCTGCAGGAAGGAGCCATTGATCTGGGCCGTGATGCTGTTCTCCTGGCTTTTCAAATTGTTTAGCTGCCGCGCCACGTCGCTGTTGATCACCGTCCTGGGAGGGCTTGCCGGCTGGGCGGCTGCGGGCTCGGTCCTTTCGAGGTCGGCTTTGCGGTCTTCGAGCACCTTTACCTGCTCGTGGCAGGTCTGCACATCGGGATACTCCGGCTGATACTTGCGCCCCAGGGCCACACACTCCTGTTGCTTAGCGGCGATCTGCCCCTCGATGTTGATCAAATTCTGGTTCTTGACTTGTTGATTGGGAGCATTGATCGTCTGACTCAGGTTGGCCTCGGTCTGGCTTTGCAGGTTCTTGTTGTTGTTCAGGTCCGATTCGAGCAGGTTTTGTTTTTGCATTTCCTGCGAGATCTGCTGGTTGAGGTTGGCGATGGCGTTTTGCTTGGTCTGCACTTCCAAGGTATTGGACTGGAAGTTCTCCGGCAGCCTCCCCTGGTTTTCGGACGTGAAGGCGGCGAGCTCCACCTGCTTCTGCTCCATTTTCTCCTTGGCGTTCTTCACCAAATCGTCGAATAGCGTACTGGTGTTCGTGGCGTTCTCCCGCTGGAACACAACGTTCTTGCTCTCGAACTCGCTGACCACTTCCGCCACCAGCTTCCGCGCCACGTACTTATCCGGATATTTGAACACGATCCTGAACGCCTGAGCGCCGGTGGTGCCTCCGGTCGAATCGTAGGGCACGATGCGGACGTCCTTGCGGAAGGTGTTCTCGGCGACATCTTCCACCGCGTAATTCTTCCGTTCCTTTGGGTACAAATTCAAATTTTTAATCAGGATGATCAGATTGTCGCGTCCCAGAATTTCCAGGTTCAACTCTTGTAACCTCGCCTGCATCTGGCCGGTCATGGCGGAAGGCATGAGCGTGTTGGACACCGAGCTGGGCCGGATCTGCATCGACGCGGAGCAAACGTACACATCGGGCAAAAAGAAAGCCACCACCACGGAGACCACCAGGCCGGCGAAAGTGGGCCCGATAATCCACGAACGATAGCGCCGCAAGATGTCGATGTAATCTTCGACGTCGGGGGGGCGCCGGGAAACACTCACGAAGTTCTGTGGGGCTGCCATGACTACTGCCGATACCTCCGATTCTCACTCCGCGGCCGCGCCGCGTCAGTTCACGACGACGTGATCCTTGTCTTGAAGTGAAATATTCAACTCCGAATGCTTGCCACTCACCAGGTCTTTGTAGTTGACCGTTATGAACACCTTGCCGTCCCGCAGGATTTTGATATGTTTCTTATCGGCGAAATCCCGGAAGCCGCCGCGGGCCGAAATGGCTTCCAGAAGATGAATGGGAATCACCAGATCCATGGGGCCGGGCTGGGCGATGCCCTCGCCGTCGAAATAGATGTGTCTGCTGTGTACTCCGATCACATTTACGGTGCATCGCGGAGTGGTCAACATTTTGCGGGCCGCCTTGTCGATGACGTCGCACAGTTGCATGGGGGTCAGTCCGGCGGCGTCGATTTCTCCGAGCAGTTTCACCATGATCTTGCCGTCGGGACGAATGGTGTATGCCCCATCGAACTTGGGCTCATCCCACATCGAGACAGTGATCTGGTCTTCCACACCCAGGACAAATGTATCGGGCACCGGGGCGTTAGGGGGCTTGGTTCCAGCCGGTTCGGCCAGCTTTGCCGGATCGGCAGGGGCATCCGTCAACACCGGCATGGCGGGTGAAAGGGAAGCTGGCGGCGGCTGCTGCGTCTGCGCGGGCGCCGCGGCCGTTTGCGAATACGCCACACTACCGGACGCGACAATTCCCGCCACCAACATCACCGATTCCAGCAATGACGACCTTCTCATCTTCTTCATAACCTCAGGTTCGTAACCTCAGGAAATCACTTGCGGGCCCCTCGATCCTCTTCCGCGTCTCTCACGGCGGAACCCGGGAAGCGCGCCTCTTGCTAAATCATATATAGTGTACAGCATTTGGGGTCAAACACATCCGGTTCCAGGACTACTAATACAGGACTAGCAATACAGGCCTACAGCAATCGATAATATTCCAAAGGTGTTATCCGGCGCGCCCGGCGGCATTGGTGACGCGCAGGTGGATTTGGCTGGATACACTTCCGCATAGTGGGAATCTTCCGAAAACCGGAGCCGGATTCCCCTGATGTTTGTAAGTTATTGAAAAAGATGATATTCTAAATACAAACCGATGAATTCCAGACGGCACGAAACGTGCTAATGCCGATGCGAATTATTGTGTAGCTAGGCGTGTATCGGCAGCTTTTATGCTCCAGGAACTCAAGTTCCAGTTGTCCACTGCGATCCTCACGATCCTGACACTCGCTGCCGGTGTCGGGGCGGTAGTTAACTTTGGACAGTACAACAAGTTCCATCTGCCCGACGACGGTATTGTCTGGGTTGATCGGGCTGGTGGCGTGGAAGCTGTTTGGGTGGCTCCCGGCACCCAGGGGACCAGCGGCATTCACCCCGGCGATCGCCTGCTGCGGATTCAGGGCACCCTGATACACCGGGAGCTCGACGTCCCCCAGATTTTAGCCCGGCTCGGCGCCTGGACGCGCACCACTTATACCGTGGAACACGCCGGCGTACCGGTCGAGGCCACCGTTATCGTGGGGGAATCGCCTCGAAACCCGGCAGTGTTCTACCTCGACGCCTTGGCCCTGGTTTACCTTCTGATAGGGCTTTTTGTATATTATCGGCGCGGTAGCGCCCAGAAGGCTCAGCACTTCTATATCCTCTGCCTGACGTCTTTCGCCGCATACAGCTTTCACTACACCGGGAACCTCGATATCTTCGATACCCTGGTCTATTTCGTCAATGTGGCTGCCGGCCTGTTTGCCCCAACCATATTCCTGCACTTCTCCCTGACATTCCCCGAACGGCGAAAGTGGTTCCAGAAGCCGGTTCACGTGGTCTTGATCTACCTGCCGGCGACGTTGCTGACTTCCCTCATCCTGGCGGTGTCCACGGGCACGCTGAAGACCGCAATTCCGGAGGTCGACCTGCGCTGGCTGCTCGACCGGGCGTGGGTCCTGATACCTCCCGTTTTGTATGTCCTCGGCGCTTACATTTTCAACGCCGAATACCGCCGGACCGAAGATCCCATCGTGCGCCAGCAGCTTAAATGGCTGCGCAACGGCGCGGTTTGCGGAGTCTTGCCGTACGGGCTGTTCTACGCCGTACCCTACGCGATCGGCGCCGTTCCGAGCTATTATCAAGCGCTGTCGGTGCTGTCGATGGTGCTGATTCCGCTCACCCTGGCCTATGCCATTGTGCGCTACCGGCTGATGGACGTCGACATCCTCTTCCGCCGCGGCTACGCGTATACGCTGGCGACTATTTGCGTGGCAGCGGCGTTCTTCGGAACAGTCTTCTGGCTGGGCAATCTGGTCGCGAAATGGTTCCCCGGCGCGAACGGCAAACCGTCCGACCTCCGCAACCTTACCTCGCTGATCGTCATGTTGACCGCGGCTTTCCTGTTTCAACCCATCCGTGACTGGATTCAGGAATGGCTCGACAGACATTTCTACAGCGATCGCTACGACTACCGCCGTACCCTGGTGGAGTTCGCCCGCGAGCTGGGTTCGCAGATGGATCTGGACACCATGCTGGCGTCGGTGGGCGATCGCCTCCTGAAAACGCTCTCCATTCAGCACCTGGGCTTCTTCCTGGCCGAAGAGGGACCTTCCGGACCGGTGTTCCGGCTCGCGAGCCGCATGGGCAACAATCCGCGGATGCCGGTCGGCGTGGACCAAAACCTGGACTTGAGTTTCCTCGATTGGAAACTGCCCGAATCTTACCTGTTCTTCGAGCGCACGCGCCATCAACTGGATGCCGTTTCACGCTCCTGGCCGGCCTCGGTGCGCCACACCATCGCGGAGCTGGATTTCACCTACTACCTGCCCTGCAAGGTGCGCGGCCGGACCATCGCTTATATCGGAGCGAGCCGCTCCACGGATGGCGAGTATCTTTCCAGCGTGGACGTAGAGTTGCTGCTCACGCTGACCGGCTACGTGGCCATCGCCATCGAGAATGCTTCGCTCTACCGCTCCCTGCAGCGCAAGGTGGAGGAGTACGAGCGGCTCAAGGAATTCAGCGAAAATATAGTGGAATCCATCAACGTGGGCATTCTGGCGGCCGACCTGGAAGACCGCGTGGAGAGCTGGAATTCGCAGATCGAACAGCTCAGCGGCGTCACCCGCGAGAATGCTTTGGGCCGCAAGCTCTCGGAACTGTTCCCCGCGGAACTGACCGACCAGTTCGACCGGGTGCGCGGCGAAACCGGAATCCACCACATCTACAAGTTCGTCCTCAGACCGGCGATGAGCACGGCCGCGGCCGGCGGCAACGGGAACGGCAACGGAAGCCTGCATTCGCTGCCGGCGCGGTTCCGCGAAGCCACGCTGAACATCGCCATCGCGCCGCTGGTGTCCAAAGACCAGGAGCAGATCGGCCGGCTGATTATTTTCGACGATGTCACCGACCGCGCCGAACTGGAGCAGCGCCTGGTGCAGGCCGACAAGCTGAGCAGCATCGGGCTGCTGGCCGCCGGCGTGGCGCACGAAGTGAATACTCCGTTGGCGGTGATCTCCACTTACGCGCAGATGCTGGCCAAACAGATGGCCGAGGACGCGCCGCAGAAAACCCTGATCCTCGATAAGATCGCCAAGCAGACTTTCCGCGCCAGCGAAATTGTCAATTCGCTGCTGAACTTCTCGCGCACTTCCAGCACTTCGTTCGGCGACGTCAACCTGAATAAAGTCATCCAGGAGACGCTCTCGCTGCTGGAGCACCAATTGCAGAAGTCCGGAGTCCAGATCAAGAGCGAGCTGGATGCCAGCCTGCCGCCGATACACGGCAACACCGGCAAGCTGCAGCAGGTCTTCCTGAACCTCTTCCTGAATGCTCGCGACGCCATGGCGAGCGGAGGCACCCTCGAAGTGCGCACCTGGCGGGATGGCGCCAGTGTGAAGGCCGAAGTGGCCGATTCCGGCCACGGCATCGCGCCCGAACATCTTCGCCGCATCTACGATCCCTTTTTCACTACCAAGGGCGCGCACAAAGGCACGGGCCTCGGTCTCTCGGTGACCTACGGTATCATTCAAGAGCATGGCGGCTCGATCGAAGTTACCAACCGGCCGGACGGCGGCGCCCGCTTCCGTCTGGAACTGCCGGTATCCCGGGCTGCCGCAAGGACCCCGGTGAATGCCGCTTGAAATGACGATCCCCACGCCCGCTGCCAGTACCACCAAAGGCAATGTTCTAGTGGTCGACGACGAAGTCGACATCCGCGAGGGCCTGGAACTGCTGCTGACCAGCGAAGGATACGCCGTCGACCTGGCCCAGAACGGTACCGAAGGCCTCCATCGCATGGAGAACCGCGGGTACGACCTGGTGCTGCTGGACCTCATGATGCCCGATCTTTCGGGCATGGACGTGCTGACGGAGGTCCGCAAGCGCGACCGCGAGACGCCCATCTTTCTGATCACTGCCTACGGCTCGGTGGAAGCCGCCGTGAGCGCGCTCAAACTCGGGGCCAACGATTATTTCTCCAAGCCCTGGGACAACGACAAGCTGATTATCGAGATCGACCGCATGATCGCGCGGCGGCGGCTCGAGTACGAAAACACGCACCTCAAGCGGGCCCTCAAGCAGCGCTACGCCTTCCCCAATATCATCGGCAAGAGCGAACGCGTGGTGCGCATGCTGGACCTGGTGGCGCAGGTGGCGCCCAGCCGGTCGACGATCCTGATCACCGGCGAAACCGGCACCGGGAAAGAACTGGTGGCCAAAGCCATCCACGCCAATTCACCGCGCGCGGACCGCCTGTTCGTGGCCGTGAACAGCGGGTCGCTTCCTCCCGATCTGCTGGAATCGACGCTCTTCGGCCACGTGAAGGGCGCTTTCACCAGCGCCGTGCAGTCGAAAAAGGGATACTTCGAAGTTGCCGATGGCGGCACCATCTTCTTCGACGAGATCGGCACCATCGGCGCGGAGACGCAGATCAAGCTGCTGCGCGTTTTCGAGGAACGCGAATTCACTCCGCTGGGCTCCACCGATCCCATCAAAGTGGATGTGCGGATTCTGGCGGCGACCAATGCCGACCTGCGCGAACTGGTGAAGCAGGGGAAGTTCCGCGAGGATCTGTTCTACCGCCTGAACGTGATTCAAATCGGCCTGCCGGCGCTGCGCGAGCGCCGCGAGGATATCCCGCTGCTGGTAGAGCACTTCTTCACGCAATACTGCCTGGACAACAAGAAGTTTCTGGACAATGACGGCCACTCGGTCCTGCGCTTCCAACCGGAGGCCCTGCAGGTGCTGATGGAACACAACTGGCCGGGTAACGTGCGCGAGTTGGAGAACGTGATCGAGCGCGCGGTGGTGCTGGCCTCGGCATCCGAGGTGCCGCTGGATGTGCTGCCCGATTCCCTGCTGCAGGCCAATGGCGTGCGCCTGCATCGCGGCGAGGGCGCTCCGTTGCCCGTGGACGCGTCGCTGTTCGAGATTGTCAACGATTTCGAACGGCGCGTGATCATCGAGCGGCTGGAGCAGTCCGGCTGGAGCCAGACGGAGGCCGCCGAAAGCTTGCGCGTCCCGCTGTCCACGTTGAATCAGAAGATCAAGCGGCTGGATATCAAGATTCGGAAAAAGTCGGAAGGGTAGCGGTAAACTAGGAGTAGCATGTTCGTACCGACAGAACTCCGCAAAGACGCTCAAATCAATGCCGCCGTCAGGACGGTCCTAAAGGAGCTGTACCCGGCGGTGAAACATATCCGCTTCAGCATCGATCAGGACTGGACCGGCGAGTGGGCGATCTTTTTCCGCGTGATGCTGTCGGATGAATTGACGGATCGAAGGCGCTTGAACGAAGTCACGGACCGCCTCATGGACCGCATGATGGACGAGCTCGATCTTCCCAATCTGGGGATGATGCCTCACTTCAATTTTCGCACCGAATCCGAGCAGGCGGAATTAAACGATCCGGATTGGGCGCCGCTGACGGCATGAGCCTCGCGCAAGACCTGTTGGAGCAAGCTCAGCATCTGGCCAACAGGGATGGCGCAGACCCCAAACAAGCGAGTTTGCGGCGTGCTGTTTCGACAGCATATTACGCCGTGTTCCACCTCTTGATAGATGAGGCCGTGAATAATTGGGGCATCGCTCGCCACCGAGGTAAGCTCGCTCGAACGTTCGACCATGGATCGATGAAGCGGGTTTGCGACGATTGCGTAAAGAGTTTCTACAACACCGGAAAGCCAGCATCCGAACTTCCGCTGAAGGAGGTGGCGCAGACTTTCCTTGAGCTGCAACTAAAGCGGCACACCGCCGATTACGATAATTCGTACCTCTGGACGAAAGCCGACGCGCAGAAATGGATCGACAGGACCGCCGCAGCATTCACCTCGTGGGATGCCATCCGCACCCAGGACGAATCGCAAGACTTCCTGCTTTCACTCTTCCTTCCCAAGCTGAATCGGCCATGAGACCCGCCGGCCCCGACACTTACACGCACCTACAAAATCTTTACCCTTTCCCAATAACTTCTTCACGTTTTCTCGCGTAGGTGTGAAACTGGTACCGCATGATCGCCTTACCAGAGCCCCGCGGCAGCGCGACGAGCATCCTTCCCCCGCCGCCCAACTTGAAGGTGGGCGGCGCGGCAGCGGACCTTCTGGTAGTGCGGCATGAGGAGGAGGTCTCGGTAAACGTTTTGCGGCGCGCGGGGAATGTCGAAGTGGTAGTAGAGGTGTGAGGTATTTCAGTCTGGGCGGGCTTCACCCCGCCGCGTAATACTTTCCGGTCATTCCCACCCGCACCTCTACGCGGTAAAATTCCCGAATGCCAGACGACGACATCCAACGCGGACCCGGCATGAAGCCTATGTTTCTGCCGGACGTGGAGCGCAACCAGGCGCCATCGCCATACGCTGCCCTGATCCGCACCATGCGGGAGAACGGCGCCGAGTATCCGCAGATCTGGCACATGTTCGCCTATCTGCCGAAGGCCACCGACCACCTGGCCCGCTTCACCCAGGAGATTCTGCGAGGGCCGGCGCCGCTCAGCCCCGGAATGCGCGAGCTGATCGCCGCCCGCACGTCATACCGCAACGATTGTCCGTTTTGACTGAAGTCCCACGCCGCAGTTGCGGCGGAATTGTTAGGAGACAAGGAGCTGGTTTGGGGCGTGTTGCGCGATCTCGAAACCTCGGCGCTCGACGAGAAGCACAAGGCCCTGTTCCGCTTCGTCGACAAGGTGAATCACGATTCGCCGCGCATCGCCGCCGCCGACATGGTCCCGCTGCGCGAGCTGGGATGGACTGACGAAGCGATTTATTTCGCTATAACGGTTTGCGCGCTGTTCAATTTCTACAACCGCTGGATCGATGCCAGCGGCGTACACGCGCTCTCCGACGAAGCGCATGAAGAGGGAGGAAAACGCTCCGCCAAACACGGCTACGTCCGGAGCTGAATCGCCATGCTTTCCAGTCATCGGAACCGCATTCTCGATCAATTCACGCGGCAAGCCGGGCCGTTCAGCGCTGCCGCCGCCATACGCAACGAAGAAGCGCTACAGCGAATCGTGCGGATGTCCGGCGCCGCCGCGGACGATGCGGTATTGGATGTCGCATGCGGGCCGGGACTGCTCGCCTGCGCCTTCGCCCCGGTGGTCCGGCACGTCACGGGCGTGGATGTGACCCCCGCCATGATCGAGCAGGCACGCGGCCTCCAGCAGGCAAAGGGCATCCGGAATATCACCTGGGACCTCGCCGAGGCGCCGCCGCTTCCTTATAAGGACGGCGAGTTCTCCATCGCCACCTGCCGCTTCAGCTTTCACCACATGCTCGACCCGTTGGCCGTGCTGAAAGAAATGCGCCGCGTCTGCTCGCCTGGAGGGCGCGTGGTAGTGGCCGACCTGACGCCCGATGCCGCCAAGGCCGATGCCTTCAACGCGTCCGAGACACTGCGCGACCCCTCCCACGTGCGCGCCATGCCCATCGCAGAGCTGGTGGATCTGTTCAACCGCGCCGGCTTGCGCGAGAGTCGCCGCGAATCGTACCGTCTGGATGGTGAGCTGGAAGATTTATTGAGCCGTTCTTTCCCCGAGCCGGGAGACGCCGATCACCTCCGCCAAATCTATGCCGGCTCGCTCGCCGATGACGCTCTCGATATGGCGATCCGCCGCGAAGGCGGCAAGCTCCGCTACGCCTTCCCTATTGGCGTGGTCGCGGGCACAGCTTAATTCCTAGACAAGGGTTTCGATGGCGGGCTGCAGCCCCCTCCGGGAAATCGGTTATCATAGGGCTTCGTTTTGCGAAGATCCATTTCGATTATCATTCCTGCCTACAACGAAGAGAAACGGCTGCCGGCCACACTGTGCAAAGTGAAGGAGTATTTGGCGGCCACGTCGTGGGAGTTCACCGAGATCGTCGTGGTGAATGACGGGTCGCGCGACAACACTGCGGCGCTGGCTCGCAGCGCTGGCGTGCGCCTGCTCGAGAACCCCGGCAATCGCGGCAAAGGCTACTCCGTCCGCCACGGAATGCTGGAGGCCCAAGGCGATTGGCTGCTCTTTAGCGATGCCGACCTGTCCACTCCCCTTGAGGAACTGGACAAGCTGTGGTGCGCGGTGGAGCGCGAGCGCGCGCAGGCGGCCATCGGGTCGCGGGACCTCGACCGGTCCCTGATTGGCGTGCGCCAGCCCTTATTCCGCGAATTCGGCGGCCGTTTCTTCAATCTGGTAATCCGCCTGATTACCGGCCTGCCATTCCATGACACACAGTGCGGCTTCAAGCTCTTTGAAGGCGCCGCCGCGCGCGAGATTTTCCGGCGCCAGCGCGTGGAGCGCTTCGGTTTCGACGTGGAAGTGCTGTTTATCGCGCAGCGCCTGGGGTATCGCACACTGGAAGTGCCGGTCCGCTGGAACGACGTGGCCGGCACCAAAGTGAATATGCTCGGCGGTCTGGCCGCGTTTCTCGATCCCTTGAAAGTTCGCTGGAATTCCATCGCCGGAAAGTATAATTAACCAACGTTTCACCCTCTCCATTCGTCTATTCAGACATGTGGAAAGACCTGGTGTTTTCGTTGCGCACGCTGCGGCGCAGCCCTCTGTTCACTACCGTCGCCGTTCTCTCGCTGGCGCTCGGAATCGGCGCCAATACCGCCATTTTTTCCCTCCTCGACCAGGTGACGTTGCGATCCCTTCCGGTGAAGGATCCGCTTCGCCTGGTGGTGCTCCACATCGAGCAGTATCAAGCCCCCGGAAGCAGCAACAGCGACAGCAACGAGACGGTCTTTTCCTACCCCATGTATCGCGACCTGCGCGACCGCGACCCGGCGTTCGACGGCGTGATCGCCCGTATGGGAGCGGGCGTCACGCTGGCGCGCCAGGGTTCGGCCGAGCAGGCCTCCGCCGAAATGGTATCGGGCAATTTCTTCCGGGTGCTGGGAGTGGGCGCGGCCGCCGGGCGGGTGTTCACACCGCAGGACGACACTGCGCCGGGCGCGAATCCCGTGGTGGTGCTGAGCCACAGCTACTGGACCGCCAAGTGCGCCGCCAACCCCGCCGTTCTGAACCAGACCGTGACCTTGAACGGCCATCCCATGGTCGTCATCGGGGTGGCGGAACCGCGCTTTCACGGCGTTCGGCCCGGAGACACGCCGGATTTTTACGTTCCCATCTCCATGCAAAAGGCCGTGCGCCCCACGTGGGACGCAATGGAAGACCGCAAATTCCGCTGGCTGAACATTTTCGCGCGCCTCAAGCCGGGCCTCTCCGCTTCCCGGGCGCAGGCGGCCAGCAACGTGTCGTATCACGCTATTCTGGAACAGGAATTGGCGAATTCCAATAGCCTGCGCGACCCCAAAGATCGCGCCGAGTTTCTGAATCATCTGGCGCAGCTCAAACCGGCGGCGCAGGGGATCAACGGCCTGAGCGAGCAGTTCGGCAAACCTTTGCAGGTGCTGATGGCGATGGTCGGGCTGGTGCTGCTGATTGCCTGCGCCAACGTGGCCAACCTCATGCTGGCGCGCGCCGCCGGACGGCAGCGTGAAATCGCCATCCGGCTGGCGCTGGGAGCAGGCCGCGGCAGGCTGGTGCGGCAACTGCTTACCGAAGGGCTGCTGGTGACCCTTGCGGGCGCCGCGCTCGGTCTGATGGTGGCGCAGGGGAGCATGGCCGGGTTGCTGCGCTTGCTGCCGCAGGATTTCGCCGGTCCGTGGCTTACCGACCAACTCAGTCTTCCCCTGTTGGGCTTCACGCTGGCTGTGGCGCTCGGCTGCGGCGTACTGTTCTCGCTGGTTCCGGCATTGCAAGCGACTCGCCCGAGCCTGTCCGGGACCATGAACAATCGCGCTGCGAGCGCGCTCACCGGAGGCGCGGCGCGTTTTCGCGCAGCGTTGGTGGTGGCGCAGATGTCGCTTTCGCTGCTGCTCGTGGTAGGAGCCGGTTTGTTCGCCGGCAGCCTCATCAATCTCAGCAAAGTGAACCTGGGCTTCCGTACCGAGCGGCTGCTGATGTTCGACGTGAACGCCACATCCACCCGTCCGCAACTGGCGTCAGCCGTGAGCTTCTATCGCGATCTGGAGCAGCGCCTGGGTACTATGGGCGGCGTGGTGGGCGTAGCCGCAGCCGCGGGTGGACCGTTTTCGGGCGATAACACCGGCGGCAATCTCACCATCGAAGGCTATCAGCCGAAGGCCGACGAGTATGTGGGTTCGCAACAAATCGCCGTCGGCCCGGGATTCTTCAAAGCCATGGACATCCCGTTGCGCGCCGGTCGGGACATTACCGAGCGCGACGACACGGGCGCACCCAAAGTGGTGGTCGTCAACGAAGCCTTCGCGCGGAAATATTTCGCCGGCCGGAACCCCGTCGGCAGCCACCTGATGATCGGCGGCAGCAACCATCCGGTCTTCGACCACGAGATCGTGGGCGTAGCGGCCGACACCCATGTGGCAGTGCGCGACAAACCGATAGAGACCTTCTTCTTTCCGTACACCCAGTGGAGCAAGCCCGAGCGGCTCGCGTTCTACGTTCGCACCGCGGGGAACACGGGCAGCCTGGCCGGCAGCATCCGCCAAGTGGTTCGCGCGGCCGATCCCAACGTGCCCATGGGTGACTTGAAACCCGTGGAGGTCCACATCCAGGACGATATCTACACCGACCGCCTGATTGCCATGCTATCCGGCGCATTCGGATTGTTAGCCACTCTGCTGGCGGCCATCGGGCTATACGGCGTAATCGCGCACGGGGTGACACGGCGGACGGCCGAGATCGGCGTGCGGATGGCCCTCGGCGCGCGGCCGGCGGTGGTGCTGCGCATGATCCTGGCGGATGCCGGCCGGATGGCGGGTGCGGGAATCGCGATCGGGCTCATCGCCGCATTCGGGGTGAGCCGGTACGTCGAATCGCAACTCTACGGCATGAAGGCGGCGGACCCGGCGGTCTTCGCCGTGAGCGCGGTGGTGCTCGTTGTAGTGGCGGGCGCGGCCGCGCTGGTGCCCGGATGGCGGGCTTCGAAAATCGAACCGGTGGCCGCGTTAAAGTATGAATGATGACCAGACGCAGGGTCCTTCAAGGTGCGGCGGCGCTCTGCGGCGCGCGGTTTGCAAGGGGTCAGGAACAGCCAACCTTCTCCACCGAGGTGAAGGTGGTCAACGTTCTCGCCACGGTGCGCAACAAGACCGGAGCCCTCGTCGGCGGCCTCGGCAAGGACGATTTCTCGCTTTCTGAAGACGGGCGCCCGCAGACCATCCGCTATTTCGTGCACGAGACCGACCTGCCGCTGACCCTTGGCCTGATGGTGGACACCAGCGGGAGCCAGGTGAAGGTGCTGGACCAGGAGCGCGGCGCCAGCCTGCGCTTCCTCGACCGCGTGTTCCGCGAAAACAAGGACCACGTCTTCATCATGCAATTCGACACCAGCGTGCAAGTGCGCCAGCCGCTGACCTCGTCCGTCCGCAAGTTGGACGACGCCATGGCCTACGTGGACAGCGAAACCATGCGCCAGATCCGCATGCAGGGAGGCGGCGGCACGCTGCTGTACGATGCCGTGGTGCGCGCCTCGAACGAGATCATGAAGAAGCAGACCGGCCGGAAGGCTCTCATCGTGCTTTCCGACGGCGTGGATTTCGGCAGCGAAGCTACGCTCAGCGACGCCGTGGAGGCCGCGCAGCGCGCCGATACCTTGATCTATTCCATTTTGTATTCCGACCCCGGCGCATACGGTATTTTCGGCGGCGCCCACGATGGCAAGCGCGTGCTCCAGCGCATGGCGGAAGATAGCGGGGGCAGTTTTTTCGAGGTTTCGAAAAAGCAGACCGTGGAGAATATGTTCGACATTCTGGAAGAGGAGCTGCGCAATCAGTATAGTTTGGGCTATGTGTCCGATAAGCCGGTCGCGCTTTCGGAATTTCGCGGTATTCAATTGACGGCGAAGCAAAAGGGTCTGCAAGTGCAAGCGCGAAAGCGATATTGGGCGCAGCGGTAAAGCTTCCGGCTGCGTTGAAACTTTACGGCGCTTTAGAAGGACTCGATAGCACGCAGATGCATGGCGGCGCGGAACCGGCTCCCACGGTCATCCACCGCGTGGAGGCGGATGGCCGCGAGGTGGGCGTGGACGGCGATATCGAATTGCCTCCGGGACGAGGCAAGCTGGAGATTCAGGGCGCGATTCCGTTCCGGCCGCAGGACAGCGCCCGCCGCCTCTATCGACTGGAGGGATTCGACAGCGGTCGGACGGAAACGCGCGCGCGCCGGGTCGGTTACACCAACATTCCCGCCGGACGCCACTGTTTCGCATGCGTGCGTTCGATATCGGCCAACCCGGCTTCAAGTCGGAATCCTCGGTTCGGTGTTCGGAGAGCGCCATGCTTCCGGGAAAGGCGCCCGCACGCAAATACGCGCCGTTACGGACGAGGGCCGCGCCGCGGTTTGGAATTTGCATCGCGGCGGCCATTCGGAAATCAGCCGCTTTCGGAGGTGCCCGTCGAAGTTGCAACCCACGGGGAACCGCTGGCGCTCGATCCGCCGGTGGAACACGACACCATGATGGTGGCCCGCGAGGCGGTCCAAGCGGCGCTTACAGCACCGGCCCGATGCGCCACGGGACAAATTCCTTGTGGCCCATGCGTTCGGCGCAAGTGCGGCGTCCTGAAGCGGCCTCCAACACGAGGTCGAAAATCTCGCGTCCCACTTGCTGTACCGTGGCCTCGCCATCGGCGATGCGTCCGGCATTTACGTCCATGTTGTCGCGCATGCGGCCGAAAGTCGCAGAATTCGTCGCGATTTTGATCACCGGGATGGTCGGAAAGCCGATGGCGCTGCCGCGTCCGGTGGTGAACGCGATGACGTTCGATCCGCCCGCCGCCAGGCCCGCCAGAGAGACCGGGTCGTACCCCGGTGTGTTCATAAACCCGAAGCCCGGCGTCGCGATGGCCTCCGCATATTCATAAACGTCCATGAGCGGCGACGTTCCGCCCTTGGCTACCGCGCCCAGCGATTTCTCGAGAATGTTGCTCAGCCCGCCGGCTTTGTTGCCGGGCGTGGGATTGTCGTCGAAGCTGCCTTCGAAGCGGCTCAGATAGCGCTTGTAGTTGCGAATGCATCGCAGCAGTTTCTCCGCCACCTGCCGATTGCGCGCGCGCCGCACGAGCAGGTGCTCCGCGCCGAAAATCTCGGGAGTCTCGGCCAGCACCGGCGAGCCGCCCAACGCCGCGAGCAAATCCGAGCAGAACCCCAGGGCGGGGTTGGCGGTGATGCCGGAAAACGAATCGGACCCGCCGCAGTTCAGCCCCAGCACGATTTTCGACGCTGGCGCGGGCGTGCGCTGTTCCGCGGCCGCCTGTTCGATGAATCGCGCGATCTCGCGCCGCGCCGCTTCGATTGCGCCGCGCGTACCGCCGCTTCCCTGCAACGTCAGCCCCGCGAGGCGCCCGTTGCGCGGTGCGCCGGGCCCCAGGTAATGGTCGATCTGGTTCACTTCGCATCCCAGCCCCAAAATCACCGCCGCCGAGACGTTGGGGTGCGCCAGCACGCCGCTCAAAGTGCGCCGCAGTTGGTCCACATCGGGACCGAAGGCGTGCCCGCAGCCCTCCCCATGAGGGAAGGCCACCACGCCATCGACGTTGGCCGGAAGAGTCTCCCCGAGGTAGCTTTCGGCGATCAGCTCGGCGGTATGGGCCGCGCAATTGCTGGCTGCCACCACGGCGATGTAGTTGCGCGTGCCCACGCGGCCATCTTCGCGTGCGTACCCCTGGAAGGTGGGCTCCGCGGCTCGCTGCGGCAGCGCTATTTCCGTGGCCGGAAGCTCGTAATCCAGAGCCAGTTCCTCGAATCCCAGATTGTGCGTGTGGACGTGGCGGCCGGCCTCGATCTCGACCGTCGCCCGTCCGATGGATTGCCCGTAGCGCTCCACCATCTCGCCCGCGGGGATAGCGCGAAGCGCGATTTTGTGGCCCGCGGGGATGGCGTCGAGCGCCACCACGCTCACACCGTCCACTCGTAATTCGGCGCCGGCGGCAATGGGAACGCGCGCCACCGCGATGTTATCGGCGGGGTGCAAATGAATGGCTGAATTCTCAGCCGTCGGTAATTTGGCGATATCGAGTAACATCACATCCACTTCGTCATGAGAAAACGGTCGTGCATTTGGAAGCCCGCCCGGCGATACAAAGAGATGGCCCCGTGATTCTGCTGGCCCACCTCTAAGCGTAGCGCTTGCCATCCGCGCGCGCGGCATTGCTGGCCGGCGAAGGCCAGAGCCTCGGCGCCGAGACCGCGCCCGCGATGATCTTCCGCCACGAATAACTCGTCGAGCAGACCGAACCGGCCGCCGAATTCGAGACTGTATCCCAGCAATACCACAAGATACCCGGCGAGCGAGCCATCCGCGTCGATCATCCAGACGCCGCCGAACTCCGGCTCGGTAAGAAGCGTTTCGGTGGCTCGGCGCGCGCGGGCGGCATCGAAGGGATCGGCGCCGTGGACGTACAACTGCTCCATCATGGAGAGCACGCGGTCGATGTCATCTGGCGTCACCGGCGGGAATCGAGCAGGCACGCCTCTATAATAAGAGAAATGCCCCGGAGAATTCCGCGTGCCCTGTGGCTGGTACTGCCGCTGGCGTATTTCCTGTACTTTTACCACTTGGCCGCCGTCGGATTGATTGGGCCGGACGAACCGCGCTATGCCGCGATCGCGCGCACCATGGCGGCATCCGGCGATTGGGTCACGCCGCGCCTGATGGGCCAGCCGTGGTTCGAAAAACCAGCGCTGCTTTATTGGATGGAGGCCGTCTTTTTTCGCGCGGGCTTCGGCGCCGAAATCGCTCCCCGGATTCCTATCGCCCTGCTGGCTGTGGCCTTCCTGGGCTTCTTTTGGTGGATTCTCCGGCGGGAGTTCGGCGGCCGCCCCGCCAGTTTCGCAACCGCGATCCTGGGCACATCCGCGGCATGGATTGTATCCTCGCAAATCGGCACTACCGATTTGCCGCTCACCGTTACCTACGCCGCCGCCATGCTGCTGGCGCTACCGTGGGTGCGCCGGCGCGACCCGGAGTTTCTGCCGTGGGTGGCCGCGTTACTGGGGTTGGCAGTGCTGGCGAAAGGTCCCGTGGCCGTAGTGCTCGCATGCCCCATCCTGGTCCCCTGGAAAGGTCCTTTCTGGCCGGCCCTCGGCCACAATATCCTCACCTTTCTTCGCCCGCGCGTGGTCATCCCGTTCCTGGCGGTGACTCTGCCTTGGTATGCGCTCTGCACCCGGGCGAACGGCACAGCCTTTTTGAGGGACTTCTTCTGGAAGCACAACGTGGAGCGCTTCGTTTCCTCCACTGCCGTGGGCAATCACGGGCAACCGTTCTGGTATTTCGGCCCCGTCCTTCTGGCGTTGCTGCTGCCCTGGACCCCGCTCCTGCCGCTGACGCTCCGCCGCGCCCCGTACGCCGACCCCGGCCGTCTGTTCCTGCTCATTTGGGCCGCTCTATTTCTGGTCTTCTTCTCCGGGTCCGCCAACATGCTGCCCTCGTATATTCTGCCGCTGATTCCAGCCGCCGCTGCCCTACTGGGTATGGCGCTCGCGGAAGCGCGCAGCGCCGCGCCGTGGCTGGCCGCCTGCGCAGTCCTTCTGATTGCCTTTCCCATTGCCGCGCCGATACTGCCGATGGCCGTGGCGAGGGGCCTTTCGCACGCACCAGCGCCGCATTTCCACTGGACGTGGCTGCCGCCTCTGGCCGTTGCGATCGCTGCCTGGGCGCTCGACCGCCGCGGACGCCGTTTCGCGGCCGTGCTGACAATCGTTACCGCGGCCACTATCGGGACCGTACTACTGAAGAGCTCGGCCGCACCCGATCTGGACCGCCTGGCTTCCGCCCGCACTCTGCGGCAGCAACTGGGGCCGCGGCAGGAGACCGTGTGCGTCGACTGGGTGCCTCGCGGAATGGAATATTCGATCGACTACTATTTCGTGCCGCCGCTTCCGAATTGCGGCCAACACCCTCGCCCGGTATGGCTGCATCAACTTGCCGGCCAACTTCCGGCCTTGGGTCCGCCCAAATCCACGCCGTAGTTCCGCCCGTATCCAGCTCGCCCGGCCGAGGTTGACCCAGCGCCCCGCCGCATTGTACGCTCGGTTTCCGGGGTGGGTTCATGATTCTGCCACATAAAGATCCGACAGTCATCGTATTGCTGGTTTTGTGCATGTTGTGCTGGGGCTCCTGGCCGGTCTTCCATAAACTGGCCAAACGGTACCGCTTCGAATTGTTCTATTTCGATTTCGGGTTCGGACTGGGCCTCATCGCGCTGATCTGCGGCCTCACCGTGGGAAGCCTGGGCTTCGATGGGTTCAATTTCACCGACGACATGCTGAACGCCCGCAAGCAGGAGTGGCTCTTCGCTCTGCTGGCGGCCATGATTTTCAATTTCGGCAACATGTTGACGCTGGGCGCCGCCTCCGTCGCCGGCATATCCGTGGCCTTTCCGCTGGCTTTCGGAGTCGCCATGATTGTCCACGGCTGGATGGACTACCTGGGACACCCGGGCATCAACAGCGCACTGCTTCTGGGCGGGACTCTGCTGGTTGCCCTGGCTCTAATATTGGGCAGTTCGGCTTATTCCCACTTGAAAATCGTGCGGCACGAAGCGCTGGCGCGCGCCGGGAAGACCAAAAGCACGCGGCGTCCCAGTGCCCTCAAAGGCATCCTGCTGGCCATGGTCGGTGGACTGGTGTTGGGCACGTTCGCTCCGCTGCTTCTCAGAGCGCAGGATCCGGAAGATGGCGTGGGACCTTATTCCCTGCTGTTCCTGTTCGCCGTCGGGGTGGTGATGTCGACTTTCATATTCAACATGTTCTTCATGAACCTGCCGATAGAGGGCGATCCGCTGGAGATTGCGGACTATCTCAAGACTCCGGTCAAGAACCACTTTTGGGGCGCTCTGAGTGGCGTCGTCTGGGGAATCGGCGCCGTCGCCATCTTCGTGGCGAACACGCCCAAGGGCGATGCACACCCGAGCGGGCCTCTGGCCCTCATGTTGCAGCAGGCAGCACCCATCGTAGCGGCACTGTGGGGCCTGCTGGTCTGGAGAGAATTCAAAGGGGGCGACACCCGTACGAAGGCCTTCGCAGGCCTCATGCTGGTGTTCTTCGCCGGCGGACTGGCGTTCTTTTCCGTCGCCGCCGCATCGGCGAAATGAGAGCCTGGTGACCTGGTAGCCGAAACCACTTCAGGGTAGCGGACTTACCACCAACATCTCGATATTCCGCCGGGCCGGAGTCAGGACGAGGCCGGTACGCCGGGTCCTCAACGAGGGGAATGTGGAATGCTTGGGGACGACACGCTACACGTAGCGAACCCTCACCGCGACACGCGTCTCCAGGCCTGAACGGCCGATTCGGGGACGTCGCCCGTGCCAGCCACAGCCCGCAAGCGGTGCCGAGTCGCCAGGATCGCGAGGTCGGCGCCATCGAGGAACACCGGACCATCGAGAGCCAGGAAATACATAACCGATGACGCGTTGGAACTATGCGGCAGCCCCAGCAGGTGCCCCAGCTCGTGGACGGCGGTCAAGAATAGCTCATTCGCGGATAAGGAGACTCTTGGATTGAAAGCGATCCAGCCCTGATATGCAGGCAGCCCAGGGAATTGGGCGCGGGCGACTTCGCCAGGCCTGAAAAGGTCGGGATCGCCGTCGACGGCTTGAATCGCACAAGCCCGGCTATCCTCCTCGTGCCAATTCATTTCGAGGATGCTGGCCCAGAAGCTCATGGCACGCGTAAACTCCGCTTTCAGTGTCGGGTTTGACGTAGAGAACCGGACGCCTAGGTTCATGGGCTCTCGCTTCAAAACCTCGGCGTGACCGTCACACGGGGGATAAGGCCCAGTCCACGCGCCAGGCCCCTCGCCTGCCCTCATGGTGAAAGCGATCATCAGGCACAGCATCATCGCGCGCTTCGGCACGCGACGTTGATGGCAGAACCTCGGTGCCGGATAGGAAATCCTGTAACCGACGCAGTTGCCCTCGCGATCGCAGCGGAAGAACCGCTCGACCTGGTGGTAGGCACTCGAAATGTCCCAGAGCTTCCAGATGCCGCCGTGGCGGCCGCCGTAGAGAGCCATATTTCTCCGTGCCACTAAGGGAACGACCTTCACTCTCCTTATCGGCCGAGAATGGCCGGCTTCTAGCGACAATGCGGGAGCCGGCTATCGGCGGCTTGGCGATGAAGGGCTTCCCTTGCGATCACCCGACGTTGCGCGTGAAAGTGGCATTACCGGGAATTGGCTGGCCTGCCAACCTGACGGAAAACGCGCCTTGATCTCATGTGGCAACCGATCCCCTCTGGCGCCACAGCGTAAATCGGGGCGGCCAAAAGGTCACTCGGGAGGAGGCGGTCATGCACGATCTCATCGCTCCCGGACCAAATTGGTCCGAGCCCGTTCTGGCCGCCACTGAACAGAAAGGAGTTATCGAAGGACGACGGACCAAATTGGTCCGAGCCCCGTCAGGCCATCCGCCTAATGCCCTGCCCGTCGAAATGGAGCGACAGCGGCTCCAAGTCCTCTTCTGCTCCTTTCCGTTCGGACCTGAGAGGTGAACAGCCCGACTCTCCGGAGCGCCGATTAGGCAAGTTTCCGGGTGCCGGCTCGCGGAGAAAGTTCCCAATCCCAAAGCAAGGGCGATTCCGGGCGGCGCCGCAATATGGGTTTTCGACGTTACCTGGCGTAGGGTAGAAGTACGGCGTCAATGGAGGAAGTCATTTCGGAACTCAGGAGGCTGCGTCCCGAACAGGTCGACGAAGTTGCGCGGATCACCCACGACCTCTCACAAACCCGCCGCGACGAAGGGGCACTGCGTCCTGCCGTGCCGGCCCATGTGGTGGGTGAGGCCGTCCGGCATGGATGGCATGCGGAGTTAATTCACGGATCTGATTGGGAGCCTGCCGGCACTGGAGCGCTCTGCCCAGCCGACCGTGGAAGACCGCGCCGATTTGTGACGACCTATCTCCTTGGCAGTGACATCGCAATCGAATTGCTGCGTGAGAGATGACCCCCGAGATCGGCTGGCCGAATCGTATTGACCACTCGCTTTTGCCTGCGACCTAACGCGGCCGGCTCCGTCTGGAGCCGGTACGCCTGGCGATCTCCGCCAAGGACCGCAAAGCGGAGTTGACGGCCTCTGCGTTCGGAAACAGGTCGGCAACCTCCGGCTCAATGACCACGACGTTTGAACTCGTTCGGAGTCGCTCGATGTATTTCCCGCGAACCAACACCCCGAAATCTGGGCGTTTGTATTCGGGACGAAGTTCGTCCGCGGCAACTGTTTTAGCCTTCTTCATAGAGCTTCCTCTCTGCCCGCGCCGCAGGGCGAGCGGTCATGATGCGAATTACGTCGTCGTGATGTAGGTGTGCGGCCACTAGCAGGCGCCCCATGACCAGACGCCGAATGTCACGAACCGCCTCTCGTCGAGCGAATGATCCGGATCGTCGCCCGTTGCCGAAAGAGGATCGAGAAACACGCTTGCAGCTTCGTCGAATGAGACTCCATGTTTCCTCTGGTTCGCGGCAGCTTTCCGGGGCATTCCATTTCAGAGCGCAAATGGGCCTTTCGCTCCAGTCAGTATAGCCGCCGAGCCGCCGGGGTGCAGATAAGGTCCAACCCACTTACGCCGTTAGATACTTATCGATCGCCTGCGCCGCCTTGCGGCCTTCGGCGATGGCCCACACCACCAGCGATTGGCCGCGCCGCATATCGCCGGCGGCGAAGACTCCGGGCACCGACGACATGTAGTTGTCTCCCGTGGCGACATTGCCGCGGCGGTCGAGGTTGACTCCGAGTTGCTCGATCATGCCGCTGCGGACCGGGCCGAGGAATCCCATGGCCAGCAGCACCAGATCGGCGTCCACCGTGAATTCCGTGCCGGGAATCGCCTGCAGCCTGGCGTCGACACGCACGGCGTGGAGCCGCTTCACGTTGCCGTCTTCGTCGCCCGTGAACTTCACGGTGGAGACGCTCCAATCGCTCGCCTGCTTCGCGTACAATCAAATTCAGCACGCCGGGTCCTCAACGAGGGGATGCCGGTTGTCGTACAAGCTCCCGCCTTATGAGCGAAATCGCGCCTCTGGTCCACGCCGCCGCTCGGAAGAAACTGCTTTTTCTTCCCCACGCTGTGAGACAAATGTCGCGCCCCGGCTATGTTCAAACGCCCATTACGTGGACTGACTTTTTGAGAACCCTGGCTGGGAAGGTCGCCCTGGCGGGCAAGAACTATACGAATGGATTTACAACGGCGGGCCCGTCTCTAATCGTGGTGCCCGGCAGATCTTCCGAGTAGAGTGTCTTCACGCCGCAATCTATGCAGGCCGCAATAATCATTGCATCCCAGAATGAGACTCGCTCCTTTTCATGCAGCGATTGAGCATAATCGAAGACCTTAGGCGACGGCACCACGAGAGTCAACACGTCCATGAATTCGCGCAGCCGAGCCCAGGCGTCTCTGGAGGTAAAACCCTGCGATGCCAACTTCCTGGACGCCGCCACGAATTCGACCGCAACCTGCCAAAGCAATACGCCGTCTTCGGTCGCAGCGAGAAGGTCGAACGCGCGTCGCTGTCTGAGTGGATCGCCGTGATCGCAACTGTAGATCAGTACGTTCGTGTCAAAGGCGATCATGCAGTTCATCCCGGCCGGGAAGCGGTCCGGACAAAGAGAAGGGCATTTTCGCGATACCCGCGCGCAACCGCTCTAACGCGAGATGCCGCGTTTGCGGACGAGGCCCGCTGCGTTCGATAATCAGCCGGACACGCTCGGATTCGTGCAGGGATACTTCGCCCAAAGGCTTCAACACTCCTCCGCTGTAGATCGCTTCGGTGACCTGACTGTCCATGTACACTCCGTCTTCAGGTTACATCTTCCGGGCTGAACATTCAACGCACGTTACATGCCACGCGGCACGCTTGTGGTCAACGGGCACACCTCTCGGCTTTCCACGTCGAAGCCCATCGAACAGCGGCCTAACGAGCGCCGCTAACTTGACCTGTAACGCCCATTGCTCTCATATGGCAACCGATGATCCCGTCTGGCGCCACAGCGTAAATCGGGGCGGCTAAAGATAACCAAGGGCTGCGCCCTTGAAATCCTAAGGAGAGGGCGTCGAGGTATCCCTACGCCTCTTTGCGGCTTGGCGGCTTTGCGTGATAGCGTTTCACGTTCTGTCGAGTTCCAATCCAACCGCCGTTCCGGCCGATATCGAAACACAATGTCACGCAAAGCCGCAAGGCTCGCCAAGAGTTTCATCTTGGCCCGCGATTTCAATGGGATAGCCAGATCATGTAACATGTTACAAATTGTGGGGCGGCGATGAAATTCTGAGAGATGATTTCTCAGATCTGGCCGTGCTAGAAACTAAAAGGTCACTCGGGAGGAGGCGGTCATGCACGATCTCATCGCTCCCGGACCAAATTGGTCCGAGCCCGTTCTGGCCACCACTGAACAGAAAGGAGTTATCGAAGGACGGCGGACCAAATTGGTCCGAGCCCCGTCAGGCCAGCCGCCTAATGCCCTGCCCGTCGAAGTGGAGCGACAGGGGCTCCAAGTCCTCTTCTGCTCCTTTCCGTTCGGACCTGAGAGGTGAACAGCCCGACTCTCCGGAGCGCCGATTAGTCCCGAACAGGTCGACGAAGTTGCGCGGATCACTTATGACCTCTCACCAACCCGCCGCGAGGAAGGGGCACTGCGTCCTGCCGTGCCGGCCCATGTGGTGGGTGAGGCCGTCCGGCATGGATGGCATGCGGAGTTAATTCACGGATCTGATTGGGAGCCTGCCGGCACTGTAGCGCTCTGCCCAGCCGGCCGTGGAAGACCGCGCCGATTTGTGACGACCTATCTCCTTGGCAGTGACATCGCAATCGAATTGCTGCGTGAGAGACGACCCCCGAGATCGACCGGCCATCTCGTATTGACTCGCTATTGCCTGCGACCTAGCGTGGCCGGCTCCGCCTGGAGCCGGTACGCCTGGCAATCTCCGCCAAGGACCGCAAAGCGGCGTTGACGGCCTCTGCGTTCGGAAACAGGTCGGCAACCTCCGGCTCAATGACCACGACGTTTGAACTCGTTCGGAGTCGCTCGATGTATTTCCCGCGGACCAACACCCCGAAATCTGAGCGTTTGTATTCGGGACGAAGTTCGTCCGCGGCAACTGTTTTAGCCTTCTTCATAGAGCTTCCTCTCTGCCCGCGCCGCGGGGCGAGCGGTCATGATGCGAATTACGTCGTCGTGATGTAGGTGTGCGACCACTGGCAGGCGCCCCATGACGAGATGCCGAATGTCACGAACCACCTCTCGTCGAGCCAATGATCCGGATCGTCGCCCGTTGCCGAAAGGGGATCGAGAAACACGCTTGCAGCTTCGTCGAATGAGACTCCATGTTTCCTCCGGTTCGCGGCAGCTTTCCGGGGCATTCCATTTCAAAGCGCAAATGGGCCTTTCGCTCCCGTCAGTATAGCCGCCGAGCCGCCGGGGTGCAGATAAGGTCCAACCCACTTACGCCGTTAGATACTTATCGATCGCCTGCGCCGCCTTGCGGCCTTCGGCGATGGCCCACACCACCAGCGATTGGCCGCGCCGCATATCGCCGGCGGCGAAGACTCCGGGCACCGACGAGATGTAGTTGTCTCCCGTAGCGACATTGCCGCGCCGGTCGAGGTTGACTCCGAGTTGCTCGATCATGCTCGCTGCGGACCGGGCCGAGGAATCCCATGGCCAGCAGCACCAGGTCGGCATCCACCGTGAATTCGGTGCCGGGAATCGCCTGCAGCCTGGCGTCGACATGCACGGCGTGGAGCCGCTTCACGTTGCCGTCTTCGTGGCCCGTGAACTTCACGGTGGAGACGCTCCAATCGCTCGCCTGCTTCGCGTACAATCAAATTCAGCACGCCGTGTCCTCAACGAGGGGATGCCGGTTGTTGTACAAGCTTCCGCCTTATGAGCGAGATCGCGCCTCTGGTCCACGCTGCCGCTCGGAAGAAACTGCTTTTTCTTCCCCACGCTGTGAGACAATGTCCCGCCCCGATAGAATGATTAGTGTGCAAGAGGTACGTCGTCGTTTTGCGGGGAGAGATCATCGAGGATTATCCAGAGGATGCGCGCGGCCGTAGCTGCCTGATACTGGGAGCAGGCGAGGCCGGCCGAATGATTCACGTGGTCTGCGCTCCCAAAGGGGAATACCTTGCCATCATTACCGCGTACCTTCCGGAAACGGATGAATGGGATTCGGAGTTCAGAATCAGGAGGCCTTCATGAAGTGCATGCACTGCCAGGGGAAAATGCGGAGAAGTCAGGCGCCTTTTCATATCGACCGCAAGGGGTATCATCTGTCCCTGGAAGCAGTACCCGCCTGGGTATGCGGCCAATGCGGTGAGCTGTATTTCGAGGAACAGGAAGTAAAGACGATTCAGCGTCTCCTGCTTCAGTTGGACAAGGAGACCGCGAACCTTGCTTCGGTTGCATGACCGCCGGGAACCGCAGCGCCGATTTCTTCCGCCGGGCGGCGAAGAAAGGTGAGACAGGGCCCCGCTCGCGGCCGATTCTCCGATGGAAAGGCCGTCGTCAACGGGAGTGCGGAATTGGGTGAGGTGCGCTTGAGTTACTTCAGCCCGGCGCTGACCCGTTTGGGATCCCTGGAGGCGGTGTCAGCGCACGCGAGACCGCGGACCGGAGCGGAGGAAGATCGTCGGTGACCGTGTTCCACACCGTTTCGACATCCACCCTGTCATAGCGATGCCGGAGCCAGTTGCCGAGGCCGCGGATATTGTGCCACGGCAGGCCGGGGCAGAGACGCTCCGCATCTTCTCCGAGCCGAATCGCCGCTTCGCTGATGAGGAGAAGCTTACGCTCGACTGCGGCAATTGTCTTCGGGTCTTCGTGGAACGCCTCGAAGTCCATTCCGCCGACGAACTGGACGATCATGTCGATGCCGTCGAGGATATCCCGCAGGGAAAGTTTCGGTTCTCTAAAAGGCAAGGACGGCCTCGCGCGAGGCCTTGGCGGCGACTGGCTCTTTGAGGCTTTTTGCCGGGGAAAGATCCACGCGGACACCCAGCATGTCCGCGAGACGGTTTTCAATGGCGACCATGTCCAGAAGCGACAGGCGCCGTCCCGGAGCGAACTCGGCTATGACATCCACGTCCGACATCCCGAGGATAGCTGTCCCCCGCGCATAGGAGCCGTGCAGGAATAGATGCTCGACACCAGCGGCTTTCAGCTCGCTTTCGTGTTCCCGCAGTTTGGCTATGATTGTGGATTTGTCCATGCCGCGATCCTGCTTTCTATTCTCCCGCATCTCAGGCAGCGGCGGAATCATGTCTCGGAGTCATCGATGGCACCCAGGACATCGGGGCGAAGGAGGGGCGACCGTTGGCGCAATCCCGGGGCAGTGCGGGGACCCTGTCGCGAATCGCCTTCTCACTATTGAAACGCCCGGAATTTCGGGGGCTCAGTTTTCGTGCACGCTGGCGCGGGCTGGTCTCTCGGAAGGGCGTATTTGGACCGCCAGCGGCACAGGTCCGACATGGCGACATTCCGCTCACGTGGACCAACGCGCTGGCAACCCGCCCCGCCACATGGTGCACGACCCAAGGCGTCGGCGAATCGTTGTTGAGCAAGACGGCCAACGGACTTCAGGACCAGTGGAAGCGTGGCACTGGTCCGCGGGCAGTCAGCATGATAAGTGTATAGGAGAAGCGTCGCAGGGCGCCTCGGGTAATTGCACCGGCTCGCAGCGTGAGCCACATGGAGATGTGATGAGTACGTTCCTACAAAGCGAAAAGGTGCGGCAGGCAGAGTTCAAGGCCAGTTCCCATTACTTTTCTGCTGCCGCTCGCGGCGAGGGCATCTACAGAGGCAAGGTACGCCCGTTTTGTCTACCCCGCGGATGCGCGGAAGAGAACCTCTTTCCTGGAATTCGCCAAAGCGCCCTGGAATACTTTCGTTCTAAAGACATTCAGTGGCATGACGGGCAGGCCAGCAAGCCGAGCAACCATCTCTGCGACTCGCAGGTCTGTTGCCTGAATTTTCTGTTCCCGTTAGCAGACCAGCCTGGCGCGCTGGCCGAGGTGCTACGGCCCCTCTTCCCTGCGATTGGCAGAATGCTTCCCGTCGAGGATGGACTATTCGTTGGTTGTGAGTGGATAGGCCGAGAGAATTACCTGTGCGAGAAGATCGCCCGCAGCGGTAAACGCACACGGGGTGCGAATTGCACCAGCGCCGACGCCGTGGTCATGTTCGAGCGCACGGATGGGAAACGGCAGATTGTCTTAATCGAATGGAAGTATACCGAGTCGTATGATGGAACACCCTTGTCAACTGCAAAGAGCGGCACGGACCGCACTGAGATTTATAGGGCCCTTTTCGAGCGTGGTGATTGTCCGATCAACAGGAATCTATTATCCAGCTTCAACTCGCTGTTCTACGAGCCGTTTTATCAAATGATGCGGCAGCAGCTTCTGGCGCATGAGATGGAGCTTGGACGGGAATTGGAAGCAGATACAGTAAGCGTGCTTCATATCTCGCCGGCATGCAACGCAGACTTTCGGACGGTGACTTCCCCTGAGCTCACATCCCTTGGCGACAGTGCTGTGAGCGTTTGGGAGAGACTAGTGGGGCCTTGCGGCCGGTTCATCAGCGTCAGCACAGAGAAACTATTTGGCGCTCTCCCTGATACCAAGGCGGCCGGGGCTAGGCCGGAGCTTGATTACATCGTTAAGAGATACGCATGGGTTCAGACCGGGCCGACAACGCTCGCGTAAGGATGGTGCAGGCGAGCTTCACGCCTTCAGTTGTCTGGTGACCCCTCCCGAAGATTAATGAGGGAATCGCCGTAGAATCTGGGCAGCCCAAACCATCGCCTTGAATTTCGGAGATCGCACCGGCCTCGTCCAGCGCGGCGAAATCGCTGAACGGTATACGATAGTCACTTGACCGTATCACGCCCGTTGCGCTCATGTGGCAACCGATCCCGTCTGGCGCCACAGCGTAAATCGGGGCGGCCAAAAGGTCACTCGGGAGGAGGCGGTCATGCACGATCTCATCGCTCCCGGACCAAATTGGTCCGAGCCCGTCCTGGTCGCCACTGAACAGAAAGGAGTTATCGAAGGACGGCGGACCAAATTGGTCCGAGCCCCGTCAGGCCAGCCGCCTAATGCCCCGCCCGTCGAAGTGAGGTGAACAGCCCGACTCTCCGGAGCGCCGATTAGTCCCGAACAGGCCGACGAAGTTGCGCGGATCACCCATGACCTCTCACCAACCCGCCGCGAGGAAGGGTCACTGCGTCCTGCCGTGCCGGCCCATGTGGTGGATGAGGCCGTCCGGCATGGATGGCCTGCGGAGTTATTCACGGATCTGATTGGGAGCCTGCCGGAACTGGAGCGCTCTGCCCAGCCCGCCGTGGAAAACCGCGCAGATTTGTGACGACCTATCTCCTTAGCAGTGACATCGCAATCGAATCGCTGCGTGAGAGACGACCCCCGAGATCAACCGGCGATCTCGTATTGACTCGCTTTCGCCTGCAACCTGATTAACGCGGTAGGCTCCGTCTGGAGCCGGTACGCCTGGCAATCTCCGCCAAGGACCGCAAAGCGGAGTTGACGGCCTCTGCGTTCGGAAACAAGTCGGCAACCTCCGGCTCAATGACCACGACGTTTGAACTCGTTGGGACTCGCTCGATGTATTTCCCGCGGACCAACACCCCGAAATCTGAGCGTTTGTATTCGGGACGAAGGTCGTCCGCGGCAACTGTTTCAGCCTTTTTCATAGAGCTTCGTCGTGAGGTACGTGTGCGGCCACTAGCAGGCGCCCGATGACGAGATGCCGAATGTCACGAACCGCCTCTCGTCGAGCGAATGATCCGGATCGTTCGCTCCCATCAGTATAGCCGCCGAACCGGCGGGGTGCAGATAAGGTCCAACCCACTTACGCCGTCAAATACTTATCGATCGCCTGCGCCGCCTTGCGGCCTTCGGCGATGGCCCACACCACCAGCGATTGTCCGCGCCGCATATCGCCGGCGGCGAAGACTCCGGGCACCGACGACATGTAGTTGTCTCCCGTGGCGACATTGCCGCGGCGGTCGAGATTGACTCCGAGTTGCTCGATCATGCCGCTGCGGACCGGACCGAGGAATCCCATGGCCAGCAGCACCAGGTCGGCATCCACCGTGAATTCCGTGCCGGGAATCGCCTGCAGCCTGGCGTCGACACGCACGGCGTGGAGCCGCTTCACGTTGCCGTCTTCGTCGCCCGTGAATTTCACGGTAGAGACGCTCCAATCGCGCGTGCCGCCTTCTTCGTGCGCGCCTTCGGTGCGCAATTGCATGGGCCAAAGCGGCCACGGCGTCGAGGGCGAGCGCTCGTCGGGCGGCTTGGGCAGCAGTTCGAACTGCGTCACCAAGAGCGCGCCCTGGCGGTGACAGGTGCCCAGACAATCCGCACCGGTATCGCCTCCGCCAATGATCACTACGCGCTTGCCGGTGGCGAGAATGGCCTGCTCCGAGGGCACTTGGTCGCCCTCGTTGCGGCGGTTCTGCTGCGGCAGGAAATCCATGGCGAAATGGATGCCGTTGAGCTCGCGGCCGGGGACCGGTAGGTCCCGCGGATGCTCGGCGCCGCCGGCCAGCAGCAGGGCGTGATGCTCACGGCGCAGATCTTCCACCGCTACGTTGACGCCCACGTGCGCGCCGGTGCGGAAGCGGACTCCTTCGGCGCGCATCTGTTCCAGACGGCGGTCGATGAGGTGCTTCTCCATCTTGAAATTGGGGATGCCGTAACGCAGCAGGCCGCCGATGCGGTCGGCCTTCTCGAAGACCGTGACGTCGTGGCCGGCGCGCGCCAATTGTTGCGCCGCGGCCAGGCCGGCGGGCCCGGAACCGATGATGGCGACGCGCTTGCCCGTCTTGGTGAGGGAAGGCTCGGGCGCGATGAAACCGTCGGCGAACGCCCGGTCGACGATGGTCTTTTCGATCTGCTTGATAGTTACCGGCGGCGTATTGATTCCGAGCACGCAGGAGGCTTCGCAGGGCGCCGGACAGATGCGGCCGGTGAATTCCGGGAAGTTATTGGTGGAATGCAACTGGCGCACGGCCGCGCGCCATCGTCCGTGCGCCACCATCTCGTTCCAGTCGGGGATCAGGTTGGTGAGCGGGCAGCCGTTGTGGCAAAACGGCACGCCACAATCCATGCACCGCGTGGCTTGCGTGCGCAGCTTCTGTTCCGGAAACGGAAGGTAGATTTCGAACCAGTCGCGGACCCGTTCGGCGGCCGGCCGGCGTGGCGCGGTCTCGCGCGGCTCGGTGAGAAACGCGGTATCAGGCATGGACGGCCTCCTTGGGAGCGGCAACCATGAGGGCGCGCAGATCGCGCGGATACACCTTCAGAAACTTGGGCAGCATTTGCTCCCAACTCTCCAGCACCCATTGGCCGCGGGGGCTGCCGGTGGCGGCAACGTGCTTTTCGATCAGCGTGCGGACCATCTCTTCGTCCTCGCCCACGGGCACCAGGTCCACCGAGGCCAGGTTACAGCGCTTGTCGGCGAAATCGCCCAGATCGTCCAGCACGTAGGCGAAACCGCCGCTCATGCCGGCGGCGAAATTGCGCCCGCACTTGCCCAGGACAACCACCGTGCCGCCCGTCATGTATTCGCAGCCGTGGTCGCCGGTGCCTTCCACTACCGCGGTTGCGCCGGAGTTGCGGACCGCGAACCGCTCGCCGGCCACGCCGTTGAAATAAGCCTCGCCGCCGGTGGCGCCATAGAGCGCCACGTTGCCGATCAGGATATTCTCTTCCGGCAGGAAGGTGGAATTGCGGGGCGGATAGACGATCAGGTGTCCGCCGGAGAGCCCCTTGCCCACATAATCGTTGGCGTCGCCCTCCAGCTCGAGGGTGACTCCGCTGGCGAGAAATGCGCCGAAACTCTGGCCGGCCGAACCCTGGAAGCGGCAGTGGATGGTGCCGGTGGGCAAGCCCATGGAGCCATACCGGCGCGCAATCTCGCCCGATAACATGGCGCCCACGGTGCGATGCACGTTGCGGATGGGCAGCTCGATTTTGAGGGGCACGCGGCGCTCGAGGGCTTCCCGCGCCTGTTCGATGAGGGTGTAGTCGAGCGCCTCTTCGAGGCCGTGGTCCTGCTTTTCGACGCAACGGCGCGCCACGCGGCTGGGAACCGGCGGGTTGTAGAGAATGGCCGAAAGATCGATGCCTTTGGCCTTCCAGTGGTCCGCGGCGGCGCGCTGCTCGAGCATGTGGCTGCGGCCCACCATGTCGTCGAACGCGCGAAATCCCATCTGCGCCATGAAGCGGCGCACCTGCTCGGCCAGGAAAAAGAAGAAATTGATCACGTGCTCGGGCGTGCCTTGAAACTTGGCGCGCAGCACGGGGTCTTGCGTGGCGATGCCCACGGGGCAAGTATTGAGATGGCACTTGCGCATCATGATGCAGCCCATGGCAATCAACGGCGCGGTGGCGAAGCCGAACTCCTCGGCGCCCAGCAGCGCCGCGATGGTCACGTCGCGGCCGGTCTGCAGCTTGCCGTCGGTCTGGAGCCGAACGCGTCCGCGCAGATCGTTCATCACCAGCACCTGGTGCGCTTCCGCCAGTCCCAGTTCCCACGGAATGCCGGCATGCCGGATGGAACTGAGCGGCGACGCGCCGGTGCCGCCGCTGTCGCCCGAAATCAGGATCACGTCGGCATGCGCTTTGGCTACGCCTGCGGCCACGGTGCCGACGCCCACTTCGGCCACCAGCTTCACGGAAATGCGGGCGCGCGGGTTGACGTTCTTGAGGTCGTAGATGAGCTGTGCGAGGTCCTCAATGGAATAGATATCGTGATGCGGCGGAGGAGAAATCAGGCCCACCCCGGGGGTGGAGTGGCGTACGCGCGCGATGTTGCGGTCCACCTTGTGACCGGGAAGCTGTCCGCCTTCGCCGGGCTTGGCGCCCTGCGCCATTTTGATCTGCAGCTCGTCGGCATTCACCAGATAATTGGCGGTCACGCCGAAACGGCCGGATGCCACCTGCTTCACGGAGCTGCGTTTCTCGGTGCCGAAGCGGGCTTCGTCTTCCCCGCCCTCGCCGGTATTGGAACGGCCGCCGATGCGGTTCATAGCGATGGCCAGGGTTTCGTGCGCCTCCTGCGAGATGGACCCGAAGCTCATGGCGCCGGTGGCGAAACGCTTGACGATTTCGCTGGCCGGCTCCACTTCTTCGATCGGAATGGGGTTTTCGGCCGATTTGATTTCGAGCAGGCCGCGCAGCGTGCAAAGCTGGCGCGACTGCTTGTCGAGCAGGTCGGTGTACTCCTGAAACGTGGCGAAGTTATTCTGTTCCACCGAGTGTTGCAGCTTGGAGATAGTCTGCGGATTGAACAGGTGGTATTCGCCGTTGGCGCGGAAGTGATAATTCCCGCCCAAGTGCAATTCCGGCTCCGATTCGGTGACCGGCTGGAAGGCATGCGCATGCTTTCTTAAGGCCTCTTCGGCGATGACCTCGAGGCCGACACCTTCAATCCGGGAGGCGGTACCGGTGAAATAGCGCTCGATCACGCTCTTATTCAGTCCGATGGCTTCGAAAACCTGCGCGCCGCGATAGCTTTGCAGGGTGGAAATACCCATCTTGGAAAAGGTCTTCAGCAGGCCTTTATTAATGGCCTTGATGAAGTTGGCCATGGCTTTGGCCTGCGCTTCCTTGTTCGCGCCGGCTTCGGTGGCCACGGTTTCGAGCGCCAGGTAGGGGTTGACGGCGCTGGCGCCATAGCCGATCAGGAGCGCGAAGTGCATCACCTCCCGCGGCTCTCCGGATTCGATGACCAGCGCCACCTGGGTGCGGCTCTTCTCGCGCACCAGGTGGTTGTGCACCGCGGCCAGGGCCAGCAGGCTGGGAATGGCGGCATAGTCGGGGTCCAAACCGCGGTCCGACAGGATCAGGAGCGAGTAGCCCGACTGGATGGCCAGAGAGGCGCGGCGGCAGAGCTGATTCAGCGCCCGCTCCAGGCCCTTGGCGCCCTCATCGGCGGGGAACAGCAGGGGCAGCGTGGTAGCCAGAAAATCGCCTTGCGACACGCGGCGCAACTTTTCGAGATCGCGATTGGTGAGGATGGGGTGTTCCAGCTTGAGCGTGTGGCAATGCATCGGCGTTTCGGCCAGAATATTGCGTTCGGTGCCGATGTAGCTGGTGAGCGACATCACCATCTCTTCGCGAATGGGGTCGATGGGCGGATTGGTGACCTGCGCGAAAAGCTGTTTGAAGTAATGAAACAGTGGCTGCGGCTGGTCGGAGAGGCAGGCCAGCGGAGTATCGAGGCCCATGGAGCCGATGGGCTCCTCGCCTTTGACGCCCATGGGGCCGAGAATCATTTTGAGGTCCTCGGCGGTATAGCCGAAGGCGCGCTGGCGCTGCACCAGGGTCTCGCTATCGGTGCCATGCTGGCGCGGCGGATCGGTGAGCTGGTCGAGCTGGATCTGGTTCTCCTTGAGCCAGAGCTGATACGGATTGCGGCCGTAGAGCGACCGCTTGATCTCGCGGTCGGAGATGATGCGGCCCTCCACGGTATCGACGAGCAGCATTTTGCCGGGCTGCAGACGGCCTTTGCGCACCACCTGCTCGGGCGGGACGAGGAGCACGCCCGATTCCGACGCCATGATCACCAGATCGTCCTGCGTCACCAGGTAGCGGGCCGGCCGCAAGCCGTTGCGGTCGAGCGTGGCGCCGATCGACCGGCCGTCGGTGAAGGCGATGGCCGCCGGGCCGTCCCATGGCTCCATCAGCGAGGCGTGGTATTCGTAGAAGGCGCGCTTCTGCGGATTCATGTGCTCGTTCTTGGCCCAGGCTTCGGGAATCAGCATCGCCATGGCGTGCGGCAGGGAGCGGCCCGACATCACCAGCAGCTCCAGGGCGTTATCGAACGAAGCCGAATCGCTGCCGCCGGGCTGAATGATGGGGAACAGCTTTTTTAAGTCCTCTCCGAAGAGCGGCGAGGCGAGCACCGACTGGCGCGCGTACATCCAATTGACGTTGCCGCGCACGGTGTTGATCTCGCCGTTGTGGGCGATGTAGCGGTAGGGGTGCGCCAGCGGCCAAGTGGGAAACGTATTGGTGGAGAAACGCTGGTGCACCAGGCACAACGCGCTCACCAGTTCGGGATCGCTCAGTTCTGGATAGAACTTCGCGATCTGCGGCGCGAGCAGCAGTCCTTTGTATACGATGGTGCGGCACGACATGGAGGGGATGTAGGCGTCGGCCAGTTCCGTCTCGATGCGCTTGCGCACGATGTATAGCCGGCGCTCCAGTTGATCCTCGTTCATGCCGCGGGCGCGGGCTATGAAAACCTGCTGAATGTAGGGCTGCGATCCGCGCGCCACGCGTCCGATGGTGGACGCGTCGATGGGGGTATCGCGCCAGCCGAGCACCGTGAGACCTTCCTCGCGGACGATCCGTTCGATGACGCCCTCGCATTGCAGGCGGTGCTGCGGCTCCACCGGGAGAAACGTCATGCCCACGCCATACTCGCCGGCAGGCGGCAGCGTGAAGCCCAGGCGGACGCACTCCCGGGCAAAGAATTTGTGCGGAATCTGGATGAGGATGCCGGCGCCGTCGCCCGTCTCCGGGTCGCAACCGCAGGCGCCGCGGTGAGTCAGGTTGATGAGGACTTCGATGCCCTTGACGATAATCTCGTGCGACTTGCGGCCTTTGATGTGCGAAACGAATCCAATTCCGCAGGCATCATGTTCGTGGCGGGGGTCGTAAAGACCTTGGGCGGAAGGTAGAGCGGCGCTGGCATGGATGTCGGACATGGTGTTTCATCGCTTGGAGACTGGATCGGCCACGGACGGTAGTCGCGCCGGGTGTCTCAATTAGATGGTGGTTACCTTAAGCGCCAGTGTACCATCGACGCTACTATTAGGCAACATCAAAAATCCAAGTTTGTAAAATTAGTTCTACTTATGGTACTATCGGCCTGTGAACTTCCCGGAACTCCGGCTTTTCAAAGAGATAGCAGCGAATCGCAGTATGAGCAAGGGGGCGGCCCATTGTGGAGTGAGTCAGTCCGCTGCTACCCAGCACGTGCAGGAGGTGGAGCGTCGCCTGGGCATGGAGCTGTTCGACCGCAGTCAGCGGCCCCTGGGCCTGACCGACGCCGGGAAGCTTTATGCCGACTTCTGCCGCGACGTGCTGGACCGCAAGGAACAGTTCGATCTGGCGCTGGAGCGGATGAAAAGCGAGGTAGAGAGCGCCGTCCGGGTGGCGTCCATCTATTCGGTGGGTCTGTCGGAGATGGGCCGTCTGCAGGAGCAATTCGCGGAGCGTTACCCGGAAGCGCGTCTACAGGTGGAATACATGCGGCCGGACCGGATCTACGATGCGGTGCGGGAAGGCACGGCCGATCTGGGGGTGGTGAGCTATCCGGAAGCCAGCCGCGAGATCGCCGCCCTTCCGTGGCGCAACGAGGAGATGCAATTGGCGGCGCCACCCTCCCACGCATTGGCCGCCTGCCGGGAAGTGCATCCCGCGGACCTCAACGGCCAGGACTACGTGGGGTTCGACGAAGACCTTTCGATCCGCAAAGAGCTGGAGCGATTCTTCCGCGCGCACGGGGTTGCCGTGAACCTGGTGATGCACTTCGACAATATCCAGATGATCAAGGAAGCCGTGGCGCTGGGACGCGGCGTGAGCATTCTGCCGGCACGCACCATGCAGGCGGAAATCGAGCAGGGGCGGCTGGTAGCGGTGCCGCTAGTGGCGCCCGAACTGGTGCGCCCGGTGGGCATCGTGCACCGCCGGCGCAAGCCGTTGAATCGCGCGGCGCAGGGCTTTCTGGCGCTGGTGACGGGTGGGGCGCCGGAGAATGGGAACGGGTCTCGTTCGGCGTCATGATGAGAACTTGGCTATGGGGAATGGTACGGTAATGGGACTCCGACGAGTCTAACCAGATCGGGCCCGCTTAGCAGTTATGGATGCTTTCAGCACCTCTGACGCGCCGGCCGCGCTGTCCATAGAGCCACTGACTATTGACATGCCGACGATGAAGGCAGGCGAGCGAGCCGCGCCCCACCAACCGACAGCGCTGCACTCTTCGTGGGGTGGGCTTCAGCCGGCTGAAGCCGGCTGAAGCCCAATACTCTTCACTTAAGTATTTTGATGAGATCTGCATAATTCGTGTGGTCCGGTCGGTTTCGCCCGCGGATCACTGGGAACTTGGTTTGATTCCGTTTCACACCGC
>Ga0326727_10002375_pt1 | contig 64644 bp, 49 predicted proteins | sample MB2enrmetagenome_FD_207643 | JGI IMG/M metagenome (GOLD analysis project Ga0326727, IMG submission 207643) | Lab enriched peat soil microbial communities from McLean, Ithaca, NY, United States - MB29MY | ecosystem: Environmental > Terrestrial > Soil > Wetlands > Peat | place: USA: New York...
AAGAAAAGCGCGCGGGCACGCTGGAGATGCTCATGACCGCGCCGGTCACGGATTTTGAAGTCGTATTGGCCAAGTATCTCGGCGCGGTTGTGCTGTATGCGATGATGTGGGCACTGACAGGTTTTTACGTCCTGATTGTGCGGCATTTTTCCAGCAGCGAGACGATGCTCGATTTGGGCCCGATTTTCAGCGGGTATCTCGGCGTGATTGTCATCGGGCAATTCTTCATCGCCGTCGGCTTGTTGGCGTCCTCGATGACCAAGAGCCAGGTCGCCGCCGCACTCATGTCCTTTGCGGTCGTGTTCATGATGCTGATCGTATTGAACTGGCTGACGTTCCTGTTTCCCACCGGGCCGCTCGGCAAGGTGTTTCATGCCGTGTCGGCATTCGACCAGATGGAGGATTTCGAGCGCGGCATCGTGGATGTGCGTCCGGTGGTCTTGTATCTGAGCGGCACCGTCCTGGCGCTGTTTATCACGACGCGCGTGGTTGAATCGAGGAAATGGAGATGACCGCGGTGACCAGCGACTCCTCAAAACCCGATCAGAAACCCCCAACACTGCGGCACCGGCGGCTGGTCATCGGCGCGAATGTGCTCGTGCAGATTGTAGCGGTGCTGGCACTGATGGTGATGGTCAACTGGTTGACCTCGCGACATTACCTGCGCTTCGACTGGACCAAGTCAGGTTACTACAAGCTGTCGGAGAAGACCAAACAAATGGTCGGGAGCTTGAAGGAGCCTGTGGATGTGGTCGTGTTCCTGCCGGAGTCCGGTCGTCAGGAATATGTCCAGAAAGTCCTTGAGGACGTGCGCAACCTGCTGAAGGAATTTCAGTTTTATGGCAAGGACAAGTTGCGGGTCGAGTACGTCGACCCACAACGCGATCTGGCGCGCGCACAGCAACTCGTGACGCAATACAATTTGGATTCGCCCGACGTCGTCATCTTCGCCAGCGGCAGCCATCACAAATACGTCAGTCTCGATGATATGGTCGATCTCGACCGCGGTCAGGCGGAGATGGGAGAGGAGCCGCGGGTGAAAGCGTTCAAGGGCGAGGGCCTGTTTCTGGCGGCGATCCAGACGGTGACCGAAGAAGCGTCGCCCAAGGTGTATTTCCTCACCGGGCACGGCGAACGCGACCCGGAGGATTTCGACCAGGCCAACGGCTATTCGGAGGTCGCACGCTATATCAAACGTGACAATATCACGGTCGAGAAGTGGAACCTGCAGGAAAAGCAGGCGCTGCCGACCGATGCGGGCGCGATCGTGATCGCGGGGCCGCGCAAAGCATTTTCACAAATGGAGTTGGACGCCCTGGAGCAGTACGGCAAGAACAAGGGGCGCCTGTTGATCATGCTCGATCCGCGAAGTCAGAGCGGTTTGGAAGCGTTCTTGCGGCGCTGGGGGGTGCAGGTGGACGACGACCTGGTGATGAGCAAGGCGGGCGTGTTGCTCGGGCAGGAATTGTTGAACGTCAATGCGGTGGGCGCCGACTACGCCGCGCATCCGATTACGGCCAAGCTGGCCGACACGAACACGGAATTTCCATATGCGCGCTCGGTTCGCCGCGTGCAACAGCCCGAGAGTGGGACGACGGACCGGCCGCGGGTGACCGAGTTGGTCAAGGCGGGAGCCGAGTATTGGGGGGAGACGAACCCGGACACGGAGCACGTGTCGTTTAATGCAGCGACGGACATTGCGGGGCCGCTGCCGCTGGCAGCGGCGGTGGAAACCAGCAAGCCACAGGGAGTGGACGTGGGTATTGGTGTCACGCGCATGGTCGTGGTGGGCACGTCGCGGTTTGTGGACAACAGCGATCTCGCGGGTGGCAACCTGGACTTTTTCATGAACTCGTTGAACTGGCTGCTTCAGCGCGAGCAGTTGGTGGCTGTCAGTCCCAAAACGCCCGAGGAATTTCGACTCGATATGTCCCCACACCAGCAGATGGCCGTGTACATTCTGGTCATGGGCGGCATGCCGCTGGCCGTGGCGATCATCGGGTTGATGGTTTGGTTGGGGCGACGGAAGTGACGACCGCTGGCGATTGGCGACACCAACCATGGCAAAGGCATTGATATGAAACCGCGTACGACCCTGGTTCTGGTCTTGATCGCGTTGGTGTTCGGCGGTGTTGTCGCGCTGGATTATTTCCGCGGCACGTCCACCGAGGAAGCACAGACGAAGAGCCAGCGCGTCCTCGATTTCCAGTCAAAGGACATTCACGCGATCACGATCGAGTTGACCAACCGGGTCTATGCGCTGGAGAAGGCTGCCGATCAATGGCGGATCGAGCAGCCGTTGAAGGTCCGCGCCAACTACAGCACCATCAGTTCGATCCTGGATGAACTGGAATTCGCGGAACGCAACCGTACGATCACCGGTAAAGAATTGAAAAGCGCGGCCTTCGAAGGTTTCGGACTGCGGAACCCGCGTATCCGCCTCACGCTACAGGGTAAGAAACAGCCCATCGTGCTGCTCGTCGGCAACGAGACCCCGACGAAAGACGCCGTCTACGTCCAGGTGCACGGCAGCGAGAACGTGCTCATCGCACCCAAATCGATCTACGACCGCCTGAATCGATCCCTCGATGATTTGCGTGACCGCACGGTGATCGATTTTCTTCCCGCCTCAGCCACGCGTATCGAGATCAAAAGCGCTGACCGCGACATCGAGGTGGCCAAGTCAAGCGCGGCGACGAACGCGGAACCGCGTTGGGCGTTGACCCATCCATTGGCCGCGCGCGCGGATCAACGCAAAGTCGGTGAGTTGCTCGCCGATTTGAATGAACTGCGTGTGGCGGATTTTGTCAGTGAAGATCCGCGGGATGTTCACACGTACCAGCTCGACGAGCCGGAACGGGAGATCACCGTCTGGACCGGTGAATCGGGCAAGACGCTTGTACTCGGACGTGCGCTGACGAACGACGCCGGTAAGTTGTATGCGAAACTCAAGAGCACGGATTCGATTTACACCGTGCCGTCGACGACTGCGCAGAAATTCGCGGTGCAAGCCAATGATTTACGCGATCCCCGGGTACTCGCATTTTCCGGGGACGATGTCCGCGGGATCGAGTTACTCCACGGCACGGACGAGATTGCCCTCCTGCAGACCAATTCGGCCTGGACAATCGCGGCTCCCGTCATGGTGGCTGCGGAGGAAACAGCCGTGGAACAGTTGTTGAGTCATCTCAGCGACCTGAACGCCAGTCAATTCGCGGCCGATGTTGCCACCGATCTGGATAAATACGGACTGGCTGCGCCCGTGGCCACCGTTAGCCTGCGCGGCGGAGGGACCAACACCATTGCCCAATTGCTCGTGGGCTCGGCGGACGCATCCAATACGATTCGCTTCGTGAAGCGCGCCGACGAGCCATTTGTCTATGGGGTTGATACCAACATCATCTCGTGGTTGCCGTCGAACTATCTGGCACTGCGTTCCCATCGTCTGACCGACGGGTCGCCGGAGGAGATCACGAAGCTGGTGATCGAAGGAACGGCGGGGAAGGTGGTCGTCGAGCGCGGGGCGGACAAAAAATGGAAGCTCGTGGAGCCGGCGCAGGGGATTCTCGACAACGACGCGTTGCAACATCTATTGGACGAGTGGGGTGCGCTGCGAGCGGAACAGTTCGTCCGCGAGGGTCGGGACAACTTGGCGGAGTACGGACTCGATCAGCCGGAGGTGACGATTACCGCGAGGGCCGGCGATCGGACGTACTCTCTGGCGCTGGGCAGATTGCAAGACCCCAACAGCCAGTACGCGCTGTGGAGCGAGCCGGCAGTGGTCTTCACGATTTGGACCAGCGGCGCCAATACGCTGATGAGAAATGTTGTCACGCCATCTGGACAGGCGACAGCGACGGTTCCAACAACCAACGCGCCTCCAGCAGCAAGTTCCCCCGCAGCGGAGGCGATCGCGCCGCCTTCGCCGAATGCCACGCCGAAACCGTGAGGGTCGCGCGAGTCTTTGTGATCTTGACCGCCGATCCCCGAGCTCTGTGGCACAAGCACGGACAGTGACGGCCCGAATTTCAGGGGAATCACGTTGACGGGCCGAGACCGTGAGCTTAAGAATCCGGTACGTGAAGGTTCTGTTCCGTTTGTTGGTCCGGTTCATGATCGTGCTGGTGGTGCTTTCTGTGCTATCGCTCGGCTACCTGCACTTCTATGGATTCCCGGATTTCCTGAAGGAAGCCCTGATCGGACAGCTTCGTAAGGCAGGCTACGCGGCGCAATTCGGCTCCGTCCGGCTGGACCTGTTCCGAGGGTTCGTGGCTTCGGAAGCAACGTTCGCGGATGCCAGAGCTCCCGAGCAACCACTGGCGCAAATCGACGAACTCGAACTGCGGTTCAACCTGCGGCGGCTGATTCACAAACAGAACCCGATTCAGGCCATTCATATTGCCAACGCCAGGGTCACGGTGCCGACGCCTCCCGACGAAAATGGCCCGGCCAAGTTTACCGCGTCCGATGCCTATGCCACCTTTGAATTGAACGACGACGGCTCGGTTCGCGTGGACAGACTCACGGGTGTCTACTGTGGCATTCGCTTGAACGTGTCGGGCTTTATCCTGCGCGGTGCGCCGCCGCCAGCGACGGCGCCGTCAGCGGCTCCGCAACCACCCGCAAATCAAGGTCAGTTTCTGTTTCTCACGAAAGCGGTGCGCGAACTGAACCGGATTCAAGTGACGGAACCTCCGGACCTGCATTTGGATTTCAATCTCGATTTGAGTCAGCCTCTGGCCAGTCAGGTGACCGCGCGGTTTCATGGCAATCACCTGCAATACCGTGACCTGCTGGTTGATTCGGTGGCCGTCGACGTCGAAATGCGCGACGGCGCGATTATCGTGCGTCACTGTGACGCCACTCTCTACGGGGGTGATGTCGCCGTTCAGGGCCGCTACGACATCGCGATGGGCCAATTCGACGTGACGTTTTCCAGCAGCACCGATCCCGCGGCCATCATTCCCCTGTTTATTGAGAACGCCCGGCCGGTCCTCCGCGACTTGCGCGTGGAGAACAATCCGAAGATCACGGCCCACTACCGTCTGAACCCGGAAACTGGCAGCCTGCCCGAATTGACCGGCACGATTGAATCCGAAGGGCTAAATTTTCGTGGAGTCGAATTCCGTTCCATCAAGTTCGGCTTCGAGGACCGTGGACCGCAGGTCAGGTTGAACGACGTCGAGGTTGTGACGCCCGAAGGTCGGGTCGTCGGTCACGGCAATTACAATATTGAAAGCAGCGATTTTGATTACGAGCTCGATAGCACGGTGGACCCCACCAAGCTTCTGCCTTTGATGGTCGGTAATGTCCGACAGATTGTCGAGCCGGCCTGGTTCGCAACGCCGCCGCACATCGTGGCCAAGGTGAGCGGGGATTTTGTCGACCCGGACGCTTTCGCGTATGATGCCCTTGTCACGGCGGACCGATGCAGTTACCGCGGTGTCGGACTGGAAGGCGCCTCGGGGAAGCTCCGACTCCGGCGAAGTCAACTCGACGTGCAGGACTTGGTGTTGAGGCGCCGCGAGGGAGACGCAAGCGGCACGATCTTTGCCGACTTCAACGCCCACCGCGTCAGCTTCGACATGGCCGCCAAGGCCAACGTTTCAGAAATGGCGGGTCTCCTCGGTGAACAGGCGGCAAAAGTAATGGCGCCCTATCGCTTCGGACCGCGCACCGATGCCAGCGCCCGCGGTCTGATCGACTTCGACAACCCTTATGGAACCGCGTGGTCCGCGCATGTAATCAACGAAGGTTTCTCGTATTGGAAACTTACCGCCACGCGGGCTAAAGCGGCGCTCGTTTTCACAAACAACACCTTGCAGATCAACAACTTCGACGCAGATTTCTATGGCGGGAAGCTCCGTGGTCGCGCGGACTTCGCCTTCTCGCGGACGGACCCGACGTACAACTTTGATTTTTCCGTCGATAGTTCTGATGTCAACTCGATACTCAGTGCCATCGAAGACCGCGAGAGCAAAGTCACAGGATTGATAAGTGGACAGGCGACGATCAACGGGCGCGGAGCGGATCTGGACGCCTTGCAGGGGAAAGGCAGCCTTTCCGTCACGAACGGGGTCCTCTGGCAAGCGCCCTTGTTCGGGATTTTCTCACGAGCTCTGGGGAATACGAAGGCGACTCGCTGCCAATGCACCTTTGCCATTGCCGATCAGGCGGTTCACACCGACGACATGGAAGTCTCCGCCGGCGCATTCACAGCCAATGCCCGCGGCCAGCTCGGGTTTGACGGCAAGATGGACTTCCGCGTGCAGGCGCAGTTCCTCCGCGCCTGGCCGGGAATCGACATCGTTTCGGATCTTTTCAAGGTGCTTCTCGAATACAAGGTCGGTGGTACGCTTGGTGATCCGAACTACCGCCCGGTAAACTTCCCGAAAGAGTTTCTTCCCAGCAAATGATGCGCCGTTGCACGGGCCTCCCGCCCGTTCAAAATGGTCGCCCATCACCTATCACGCGCGTCCATCCACACGCGCCGCCCCTCGGGCCACGCTTCCGCGTGGCCGCGCCTTCCCCGCCCTTTGGACTGCGGTGACTAGCCTGCCCTGAGCCTGCCGAATGGGTCACCGCTTTGCCGTGCCGCCGCGCACGCGGATCGCCCGCCCGCCAATTTCAAGCGGAGACACACTGTCATCCGCGTCAGCCGCCGACTTACCAGACGCCGGCGACGCTTGCCCTGAGCAGAGTCGAACGGGCCCACCCATTCGCGCCAGTTCGCGTCCATTCGCGGTTGACCTCACGCCCCATTCCCGCCGTAACGGAAAAACACGCACGGGGTTACATCTCACTAATCATCAGTCTGTGGCAGCTCCGGGGTCATCTGATGATTGCAACACTTCCGCCCGGCCTCAATCCCGACAACGCCATTAACAACGCCCGCGCCCCTCGATACATTGTACTACAATGTATCGACATCCCGTCCCAAACGCGGCATGACCAAACGACCAGAGTAAACGGGCTCGACTCCTGACACGTGATACAGGAGCGATTCGGCTAACGGCCACAATCCATCCGCTCACCCCCTCCACCACCGCATGGCGTTCACCTCCTCCCGTTGGCGTTGCATGGCCCGGCGTACCGCCCGACGCAGTCGGGCCAGCAGATTCATGGCTTTGCGATTGTCCTTGAGCTCTTCCGCCAGCGCCCGAAACGCGATCTTGACCGCTTTCGGCGTAGTCGGCCGCACGAACGGTTTGGGTTGCAGCGCCAGCCAGTCCCGGTACGGCCCGCGCCACCACCGCCCGATCACCGTCCGACAATTCACCCGGGCCACCCGCTCGTCGCGAGCCTTCCGCAGCCAGATCAACCCGTACCGCTCCCCCTTCTTCAGCCGATGCTCGGGAACGTCCCGATCCGCCGTCTGACCGAACAGCCAGTCCACGATCGCATCCTGCCGCCAGCCGTCGCGCAACATGCAATTAATCTCCACCCGAACCGGCTCCGGCAACGCCGCCACAAAATCCCGCTGTCTCGGTCGGACCTGCGCCATCGCCCCACCCCCCGCCCCTTCCAGTTTCCGATCACCGTTTGTCGTCGTCATACCCAAACCCTCTCATACTTCTGAAAAAGGCGTGAATGCACTTTGGAAGGTTTGGAAGGTTTGGAAGCTTTTCTTTCTTACGACCGTGCCCGTCGTTTGACTTTGCGGGACCGCTTGGCTAGGCTCGCCGTCGTGAGGGTGGAACTTATCAATACCGGCAGCGAGTTGATGCTGGGATTCACGGTCAACACGCACCTTACGTACATCGCCCGCCAACTCGCCGGCATCGGGTTGCGGCTCGACCGCCAGGTCACCGTCGCCGATGACCGCGAGGAAATGCGCGCGGCGATCGAGGAAGCGTTGGCCCGCAGCGATGTCCTCATTCTTACGGGTGGTCTCGGCCCGACTTCCGATGATTTTACGCGCGATGTCGTTGCCGAATTGCTCGGGCGGAAACTCGTTCGCGACGAGGGAGTGGCCGATCACATCAAAGAGCGCATTCGCAAACGGGGGATCCATCTCCCGGAATCGATTTATGTCCAGGCGCTGGTGCCGGTCGGCGCGCAGGTGTTGCCCAATCGGAATGGCACCGCCCCGGGCCTGGCGTTGGACCACGACGGCAAACTGGTTCTCTTGCTGCCCGGTCCGCCACGGGAGTTGAAACCGATGTTTGACGAGTATGTCCTGCCGGTGTTGGAAAAACATTTTGGCGCGCAAGCGCGTTTCGATTGCCGCACGTTCAAGGTCGTCGGCTTGGCGGAGTCCATCGTCGAAGAAAAAGTCGCCCCGCCACTGGCCGATTGGAAGGACATCGAACTCGGTTATAGCGCGAAGATGGGCGAGGTCGAGGTGCGGATTATCTCGCATCTCAAATCGACTGCCGACGAGGCGGAGAAACGAATCCGGGCCGCTTTGGGCGATCACATCTACGGGATTGCTGACGCCCGCCTCGAAGAGGTCGTGGTCAAGATGCTGACCGACGCACGCAAGACCATTGCCGTCGCCGAGTCCTGCACGGGCGGGATGATTGCCAATCGAATCACCAACGTCAGCGGGTCCAGTGACGTGTTCATCAGTGGTTGCGTCACTTATTCCAATGAGTCGAAGGTGCGGTTGCTCGGTGTGCGGGAAGAAACCTTGAAGGCTCACGGCGCGGTGAGCGAGGAAGTCGCCCGCGAGATGGCCGAAGGCATTCGCACGAGTAGCGGGACGGATTTCGGCATCAGCACCACGGGTATTGCGGGTCCGACCGGCGGCACGCCGGACAAACCGGTCGGCCTCGTCTACATCGGCTTCGCAACGCCCGACCGCACCGACGTCCGTCGCCACATCCTGGCCTTCGATCGCGAAACCTTCAAATTCTTCGTGTCCCAATACGCCCTCGACACCGTGAGGCGTGAGCTTCTCAAACAATGATCCGCGCGTTCATTGCCATCGAGATACCGGACGATGTTCGCGCCGCCATTGAGGAGGCCCAGGCACGGCTGAAGCGGGCGCATGTCGGCGTGAAAATCTCATGGACGAAGATCGACAACCTTCACATGACGTTGCAGTTCCTCGGTTACATCGAGGAGACGATTGTCGATACAATCAAAGCCGGGCTGCAATCCGTGGCGGGGGAGCATCCGCCATTTGACCTGTCGGTTCATGGCGCGGGAGCCTTTCCCAACGAAAACCGGGCGCGTGTCATCTGGGTTGGCTGCGATGATGTCGACGGCCGACTGAAGGCGCTCGCAGGGTCGGTACAAGCGGCGATGCAGCCGCTGGGCTTCGAGCCCGAACACCGCGAGTTCTCGGCCCATCTGACGCTCGGGCGCATCAAGGTTCCACGCCCGGACGTTGCGTTGACAAGGGCCGTCGAATCCCTTAAGAATACGCCGTTCGGGACGTTGCGGATGGAGGCCATCCATCTATTTGAGAGCCAGCTTCATCCCGAAGGTTCGATTTACAGTAAACTTTCGACACACGCACTGGGAGTGCCGAATTAACAGGAGACTTCGCCATGCCCGCAAAAGATGAGGCCGCAAAAGTGGAAACCAAGGAAAAAGACGCCGCCACCAAGGCCAGCGCGCTAAAGGATAAGAACCTCCAGGCGGCGCTCGCGGCCATCGAGAAACAATACGGTTCCGGCTCGATCATGCGCTTCGGTGACGAGACCGCGCGGGTGAACATTCCCGTGATTCCCACAGGCGCGTTGTCGCTCGACCTCGCGCTCGGCGTGGGCGGCATTCCGCGGGGGCGCATTACCGAAGTGTTCGGCCCGGAGAGCAGCGGCAAAACGACGCTGATGCTCAGCGTGATCGCCAACGCGCAGCGGGCGGGTGGTTTGGCGGCGTTTGTCGATGTCGAGCACGCGGTCGATCCCTCCTATGCCAAACGGATCGGCGTGAATCTCGATGATTTGCTCATCAGCCAGCCTGACAGCGGTGAAGAAGCGCTGACGATCACCGAAACGCTCATCCGCAGCAACGCCGTGGACGTGGTCGTCATCGATTCCGTCGCCGCGCTCGTGCCGCGCCAGGAATTGGAAGGCCAGATGGGCGATGCCACGGTCGGGGCGCAGGCGCGGTTGATGAGCCAGGCAATGCGCAAACTGACCTCGTGCATTCACAAGGCGAAGACGGCGTGTATTTTCACCAACCAAATCCGCGAAAAAATCGGTGTGATGTTCGGCAGTCCCGAGACGACGCCGGGCGGGCGCGCATTGAAGTTTTATTCCAGCGTGCGCATCGACATGCGCCGGGTCAACGTCATCAAGGATCCCGCGGGGAAGGTCGTCGGCAGCCATGTGCGCGCCAAGGTCGTGAAAAACAAGGTGGCCCCGCCGTTTGCCGAGGCCGAGTTCGACATCATGTACGACGTCGGCATCGCCAAGGAAGGCTCGGTCATCGACGTGGCGACCGATCTCGGCGTGATTGAGAAGAAAGGCTCGTGGTTGGCGTTCGACGGCCAGCAAATCGGCCAGGGCCGCGAATCCGCCAAGGATTTCCTCCGCGAGAACGGGAAGATGCTTGATGCGATCATCGCCTCGGTACGACAGAAAATCAGCGAAGGCGCCAGCCTCGGCAAACGCATTGGCGGCACCGAGTAACCGATTCGTCCGCGGCAAACCGCACGACTTATGACCTCTGCCGAGATACGCCGGAGCTTTCTGGATTTTTTCCGCGAGAAACAGCACACCATCGTGCCGTCGAGTTCGCTGCTGCCCGATGCGCCGAATCTGCTGTTCACCAACGCGGGCATGAACCAGTTCGTGCCGATTTTTCTCGGCCAGCGCGCGCCGGACGTGGACAAATGGCCGGGCGCGGTGCCCGGTTCGCCCACGCGCGCGGCGGACACGCAGAAGTGCATCCGCGCCGGCGGCAAGCACAACGACCTCGAAGACGTTGGGCTCGACACGTATCACCATACGTTTTTCGAGATGCTCGGCAACTGGAGTTTTGGCGATTACTTCAAAAAAGAGGCCATCGACTGGGCCTGGGAACTCGTCGTCAGGCGCTGGCATTTTCCGAGGGAGCGCCTGTATGCGACGTATTTCGGCGGCGACGACAGGGCTCCTGCCGACATCGAGTCGCGCGACTTGTGGAAGCGATATTTGCCGGACGACCACATCGTCGCCGGCAATCGCAAAGATAATTTCTGGATGATGGCGGACACCGGTCCGTGCGGACCGAACAGCGAAATCCACATTGACCTTACCCCCCACGGCGACGGCGGGGCCAAGCTGGTTAATTCCGGCAGTCCGCTATGCATCGAAATCTGGAACCTGGTGTTCATTCAGTTCAACGCTTTGCCCGATGGAACATTCGAACCGCTGCCCGCCAAGCACGTCGATACCGGCATGGGTTTCGAGCGCGTGTGTTCGATGATGCAGTGCACGAAAAACTTCACCGATTTCCGGCGGCCCGTTTCCAACTATGAGATCGACGCCTTTTCGCCGATCTTCCGCGAACTGGAAAAGCTCAGCGGCCAAAGGTACACGAGCACGTTGCCGGCTGATAGCGCCGGCGAGCAGGGCAAGGTGGACATTGCCTTCCGTGTCATCGCCGACCATATCCGTTGCCTGAGTTTTGCGATTGCCGACGGAATCCTGCCGTCCAATGAAGGCCGCGGATACGTGCTTCGCCGCATCCTGCGCCGTGCCGTCCGCTACGGTCGCAACCTGGGATTCAAAGAACCGTTCTTCTACAAGCTTGTGGATGTGGTCGCGGCGAACTTCGGCGATGTCTTCCCCGAATTGCGCCGTAATAAAGCCAAGATTCAATCCAATCTCAAAGCAGAGGAAGAGAGCTTCAACCGGACCCTGGACAGAGGAATCGATCGATTCTACCAGTTGTTGCAGGAGACGATCGGTTACTACGTGCTCCAACCGTCTGTGCTGGTTGAAGCGAGGTACGCCATAATTCACGGAACATCGAAAATGAGTCAAGTTGGGCCGAATACATGGCCATATTATGAGATCGATGTTGAGAAAGTTACTGGGCCGGAGCTATCTGCTTTCTGTGAGAAACTTCACGTCCCGTTACCAAAGCTTCCTGGCAAATTCGCCTTTGAACTCTATGACACGTACGGTTTCCCGCTCGACCTCACGGAACTCATGGCACGCGAGCGTGGGCTGGCAGTAGACGTTGCTGGATTCGAAAAGTTGATGGAGGAGCAGCGTGACCGGGCTCGCACAGACCACGATAAGAAGAAGTCAGTAGTGACGGTTAAGACGGAGGACTTGCAAGTAGAGCCGACGAAGTTTCTGGGTTACGACAACCTCGACATCGAAGCGGTGGTGGAAGTCGTGTCGCCCGGCGCGGAGAAGTCTTTCGATGTCATACTCGACAAGACGCCGTTCTACGCCGAGATGGGCGGACAGGTGGGCGATACGGGGTTGATCGGTTCCGCGAAGGTGTTGGATACGCAGAAGCAGGGGAATGTGTTTGTGCATCGCAGCGTCGCCCCTCTCGAAAGGGGCCAGCGGGTGCGAGCGGCGGTGGACGCAGCACGGCGGGGCAACATCCAGCGGCATCACACGGTCACGCATTTGTTTCACTGGGCGTTGCACGAGGTCGTGAGCCGGGACGCGCGGCAAAAGGGGTCGCTGGTCGCGCCGGACCGGTTGCGGTTCGATTTCAATCACCCGGAACATTTGTCCGACCAACAGATCGCCGACATCGAGAAGCTGGTGAACGAGCGAATCAAGGAAAACGCGGCGGTGTACTGGTTCGAGATGCCGTATGCGGACGTGCGCGGCAAACCGAACATCATGCAGTTCTTCGGCGACAAGTATGGCGATATCGTCCGCCTCGTGCAGATCGGCGGGCACGACAAAGCGCTGGACGGCTATTCGATGGAACTGTGCGGCGGAACGCACACAAAGACCACGGGCGAACTCGGATTGTTCAAGATCATGCGCGAGTCGGCCGTCGCGGCGGGGATCCGTCGAATTGAAGCGGTGTGCGGCCAATTTGCCACGGAATTCATCGCCAAACAGGGCGACCAGGAAAAGGCCGAGGCTGCCAAGGCCAAGGCACGCGAACAGGAGAAGGAACTGGCCAAGCAGCGTCAGGCCGTGATGCAATCGCAGGCACCAGCGATTGCCGAGCAGTTGCTCGCCAAGCAGCAAGGCAATCTGCTCGTCAGCGAAGTCCCTGGCGCGGACGCGAATCTACTGCGCGCGGTCGTCGATGTGTTGAAGACCAAAGTGACCAGCGGTGTTGTCGTGTTGGGCGGCTCCGCTGACGGCAGAGTTTCACTCATCTGCTACGTGACCCCCGATCTCGTGAAGCAAGGCAAGCATGCGGGCAAGATTGTCGGGGAACTCGCCAAGATTTGCGGTGGCGGCGGTGGTGGCCGGCCCGATACGGCGCAAGCGGGCGGCAAACAGCCTGAAAAACTGGCGGAAGCCCTGGCGGCGGTGCCACGTATTGTCGGTTCGTGACGCGCTTGCTCTCGCGGGCGCATCGCTTTATCATCCGTTCCCATGCTCGACATCAGACTCATTCGGGAAAAACCGGATTTTGTGCGCGAACGCCTGGCCACGCGCGGGCGCGGCGACGAGGCGCGCATCGCCGAAATTGCCGCGCTGGATGAACACCGGCGCAAGTTGCTGGCGGAAGGCGACAACCTCAAGGCCGAGCGCAACAAGGTCAGCAAGGAAATCGGCGCGCTGAAGTCGAAGGGGCAGGACGCGAGCGCGCAGATGACGGCGATGAAGCAAGTGGGCGAGCGGGTTTCAGCCATCGATGCCGAGGTGGCGGGCATCGACGCCAAGTTGCAGGAGATCCTGCTAATGATTCCGAACCTGCCGCACGAGAGCGTGACGGTCGGGAAGGATTCCGCCGACAATCCCGAAATCCGTAAGTGGGGGGAAGCGCCGAAATTCGCGTTTCCGCCGAAAGCGCATTGGGACATCGGGGAACAACTGGGCATTTTGGATTTCGCGCGCGCGGCGAAGATCTCTGGTAGCGGATTCATTCTCTACAAGGGCGCGGGCGCGCGGCTGGAGCGGGCGCTGATCAATTTCCTGCTCGATCTGCACACGAGCCAGCACGGCTACACCGAAGTGTTTCCGCCGTTTGTCATCAACCGCAACGCGATGATCGGGACGGGACAACTGCCGAAGTTCGAGGAGGACATGTATCGGTTGCGGGACGAGGACATGTATCTCGCGCCGACCGCCGAAGTGCCGGTAGCGAATATTCACCGCGAAGAGATTTTACGGGAAGACCAGTTGCCGATTTATTATTGCGCGTACACGCCGTGTTTCCGTCGCGAGGCGGGAGCGGCGGGCAAACAGACGCGCGGGATGATTCGCGTCCATCAATTCGACAAGGTCGAGATGATCAAGTTCGTCAAGCCCGAGACCAGCTACGATGAACTTGAGAAACTGACGGCCAACGCCGAACGCGTGCTGCAATTGCTCGGGCTGCATTATCGCGTCGTGCTGCTGTGCACGGGCGACGTGGGATTTGCCAGCGCGAAGACGTACGATATCGAAGTCTGGGCACCGGGGCAGAATGCGTATCTCGAAGTGTCAAGCTGCTCGAATTGCGAGGATTTCCAGGCGCGGCGGGCCAATATCCGGTTCAAGGGCGCAGACGGCAAGAACCGATTCGTGCACATCCTCAACGGCAGCGGCACCGCGCTGGCGCGGTTGTACGTCGCGGTGCTGGAGACCTATCAGCAGGCCGACGGAAGCGTGAAAATGCCCGAGGCATTGCTGCCGTACATGGGCGGATTGAAAGAAATCCGGCCTTCCTAAAGAGAAGTCATGCTCTTGAAAGTTCAAGCGGCTCTGGCGAAAATGCTCGAGCCGGGCGAAGCACTCCTCGTTGGTGTGTCCGGCGGACCGGATTCCGTGGTCCTTCTGGACACACTCGTCAAATCCGGCTGGCGGCCGCACGTGTGCCACTTGAATCATCAACTACGCGGGCCGGCGAGCGACGCGGACGCGGAATTTGTGCGCGACTTGGCCGTGCGATACGGGTTACCGAATACGATCGAGTGGCGAAAAGTGGCCGGCGATGAAGACGGTGCCCGTCGTGCGCGCCATGAATTCTTCGCCAAGGTTGCGGCGCAAACGGGCATCCAGAAGCTGGCCCTGGCGCATACGGCAGACGATCAGGTGGAAACGTTTCTGCTGCGATTATTGCGGGGCGCGGGCGTGCCGGGACTGGTGGGCATCTGGCCCGAACGCCAGCTCGGCAAGCTGCGGGTAATCCGGCCGATGTTGAAGGTGCGGAGGACAGAAGTGCTGGAGTACCTGAGTGCCCAGGGGCTGAAGTACCGGGAAGACGCGTCCAACGCCGACACGCGGTTCACCCGCAATCGCATCCGCCATGAGTTGTTGCCGATGCTGGAACGCGACTTCAATCCCGCGATCCGCGAGGTGCTGCTTCATACCGCGGAAATCTTGCGCGACGAGGATTTCTATCTCCTGCATCACGTCGCGCAGCGGTTTTACATGACGGTTTGCCAGAACGACGCGGTCAACGTGAAGGCGCTGGCGAACTGTCCGGTGGCCATCCAGCGTCGCGTGCTGCGGTTCTGGCTCGGGGGCGACGCCGAGAGCGGGCCGAGGTTTACCTTCGATCAAATCGAGGCGGTCCGTCATGCGGCGCTGGGGGATTCGCCCAGCGCGGAGGTTGATCTGCCGTACGAACTGGTGGTGTACCGCGAATACGAGTGGCTACGGAAAGACCAACGTAGCGAACTGGAACCGATCCGCGGTCTGTGGCCGTTGAGTTTATGCGGGGAAACGACGATCGGCGAACTCGGTGTGAAATTCGTGATCGGCGAAGAGGGCGAGCGGTTTGACGCCGACGCGCTCGGGGACGGGTTGTTCGTGCGCACGTGGGAGAACGGCGATCGGTTTCAGCCGCTAGGTATGAGCGAGGCGAAGAAGCTTCAGGACTTCTTTGTGGACGAGAAAGTGCCGCGGCGGCGGCGTGGCCGGGTACCGTTGGTGTGCGCGGCGGACGGTCGCATCGCGTGGGTCGTCGGGCACCGAATTGCCGACTTGTTCAAGGTGACGGAGCGGACGCGACGCGTTGCCCGGGTGAGGGCCGAGGCGATTCAAGGTTGACAAGCCCTGGGGGGCGGGTTGTAATCCCGCGAATCCATGGAATCCAAAGCCAAAGGGGCACCCCAGCGGGTGCGCGTCGACCTGGGTGAGCGCAGCTATGATATTCTGATCGGGAGCGGATTGCTGTCGCAAGCGGCGGAATATTTGCGTCCGCTCAAGCTGGGCAAGCATGGCGTGATCATTACCGACACCAACGTCGAGTCGCGCTACGCCGGTCCGCTGCGCGAGGCGCTCGCCAAAGGCGGGATCACCGTTGAGGTTCTCAGCGTGCCAGCGGGTGAAGCGTCGAAATCGTTGCGCCAGGCCAATCGGCTTTTCGAGAAGCTCCCGTCGCTGGGGTTGGATCGACAATCCTTTGTCATCGCCCTCGGGGGCGGCGTGGTGGGAGATTTGGCCGGGTTTGTAGCGGCGAGCTATTTGCGCGGCCTGGCGCTCGTGCAAATGCCGACGAGTTTGCTCGCGCAAGTCGACAGTTCGGTTGGCGGGAAAGTGGGTGTGAACCTGCCGCAGGGCAAGAATTTGGTGGGCGCATTTTACCAACCCAAACTCGTTCTCGCGGACACCGACACACTCGCGACCCTGCCCGCGCGCGAATTGCGGTCGGGTTTCGCGGAAGTGATCAAGCACGGGGCGATTCGGGACGCGGAATTCTTTGAATGGTTGGAACGGGAATACAAGCCGGTGCTGGCGCTCCGTCCGGAGGCGGTGACCCACGTGGTGCGGCGGTGCTGCGAAATCAAGGCCGAGGTGGTCAGCGCGGACGAGCGCGAGTCGGGGCTGCGGGCGATTTTGAATTTTGGCCACACGCTGGGCCACGCGATGGAAGCGCTGTCGGAATATGTGGGGTTGTTGCACGGCGAAGCGATCTCGATGGGGATGTGCTGTGGTGCGCGGCTGTCGGTAAAGCGGGCCGGCTTGAGCGAGGCGGAGGCCAAGCGGCTGAGCGATTTGATTGCCGCCAGCGGGTTGCCGACGCGGCTCGGCGGCAGTTTCAAGGTGGAACAGTTGTTGGCGGCAGCGCGGCTCGACAAGAAGGCGCGCAACGGCAGGCTGCGGTTTGTGCTGCTAAAGCGGCTGGGCGAGGCGGTTGTTTCGGACGCGGTTGTAGACGCGGACTTTGCGGAGGCTGTGGATGTCTGCCGTTGACGAGGGCATTGTCCGTGAATTCTTCGAGTTGCACGGGTTCCTCGTGTGCCAACGGCGCAAATACATCGTGCAGACGCGGCAGAAGAGCGCCGATGAAGAAGTGGATTTGATAGTGCTGAACCCGGGAGCGCCGCCGGGGGCGATGCCGCCGGAATTCGAAATCACATCGAAAACTTTGTCGCAGGTGTCGCGGGCGATCGTGGCTGTGAAGGGCTGGCACACGGAAATCTTCGCGCCGGGGCTGCTGGCACATCAACCGAAGATTTTCCGGTTTGTGGAGAAGCGGGCCGTCGACGAGGCGCAACGGCTGGTGGGGAGTGAAGGGTTGGTAAAACTGTTGGTCGTGCCGGGGCTGCCACGGGACAACAAGACACGACAACGAAGCATCGAGTTGTTGCGGTCGAAGGGGGTCGACGGCGTGATCGCGTTTCGGTCGATTCTGCAAGAGTTGATTGCGAGCGTGGCGACGAATCGCAATTACCAGAAATCGGATCTCCTGCAAACATTGCGGCTGCTGAAGAATTACGAGTTGCTGAAAGAGCCGCAGATGGAATTCAAGTGGAAGCGTCGCGCCAAGAAGGCGGCGGCATAGACAGGTCGCGGTTTTGTCCGCGGTGGAAGCGCGTATGACTTCGCGCGAAGCCTACATCGCACTCAACATGGTAGACGGCGTCGGACCGATTCGTGTCCGTGCGCTGCTGGACCGTTTTAACGAGCCGCAGGCGATTCTGTCGGCGGCGAAAGCCGACCTGATGCAGGTTGCGGGCGTGGGAGAAGAGGTCGCGCGAAGCATTATCAGTTGGCGTGAGAAAGTCGATCTGGATGGGGAGTTGGCGCGGATCGAGAAAGCGGCCGTGCAAGTTGTGACGCGGGATGACGCGGACTATCCCAAGAACCTGCGGGAAGTTTACGACCCGCCGATCATCTTGTATGTAAAAGGGACGCTTTCGGAGCGTGACGCACTGGCGATTGCGGTTGTCGGTTCGCGGCGGACAACGCTGTACGGGCAGGACATGGCGCGAAAGCTGGCGTATCAATTGGGTCGCGTCGGCGTGACCGTGGTGAGCGGCCTGGCGCGGGGAATCGATACGGCGGCGCACACCGGGACGCTGCAAGCGAAGGGGCGGACGGTGGCGGTGATCGGTTGCGGTATTGACATTGTGTATCCGGCGGAGAACGAGAAACTGGCGAACGAGATTATCGAGAAGGGCGGGGCGGTGGTGACGGAATTCCCGTTCGGCGTGAAGCCAGATAAGCAGAACTTTCCGATGCGGAACCGCATCATAAGCGGTTGGTCGATTGGCACGGTGGTGGTCGAGGCGAACCTGAAAAGCGGGGCATTGATCACGGCCAACCAGGCGGCGGAGCAGGGGCGGCAGGTGTTCGCGGTGCCGGGGCGGGCCGATTCAATTTTGTCCAGGGGAACGAACAAATTGATCAAGGATGGTGCAAAATTGACCGAGGATGTGGAGGACATCCTCGGGGAATTTGAGTACCTGTTGCCAAAAAGGGCCACGGAGCCAGCGGAGGCCGCATCCGAGGGCGGAGGAACCAAACCTGCTCTGGTGTTGAGCGATATGGAGGAAAAAGTGATGGCGCAGGTGGGGCGGGAGGAAACGGCCATCGACGAGATCATTCGCGCGAGCGGTTTGACAACGGCGTGTGTTTCCGCAACCTTATTGTCGTTGGAGATGAAACGGCTGGTGCGGCAACTGCCGGGAAAGTTGTACGTGCGCAACTCGGCCTTCAAGCCGTGATGGCAACAGAATAGAAATGTATGGCGAAAAAACTGGTCATAGTTGAGTCTCCCGCGAAAGCGAAGACGATCAACAAGTATTTGGGATCGGACTTCAGCGTGAAGGCGTCCATGGGACACGTGCGCGATCTGCCCGAACGCAAATTTGGCGTGGAGATCGAAAAGGACTTCGAGCCGACGTATCAGGTTTCCAAGAAGAAGACCCAGGTCGTCAACGACCTCAAATCGGCTGCCAAAGACGCCGAGACGATTTATCTGGCGTCCGACCCGGATCGTGAGGGCGAGGCAATCGCCTGGCATCTGCAGGAACTTTTGAAGAGCAAGAAGAACGGGCCGGAGTTTTTCCGCGTGCAATTCAACGAGATTACCAAGAACGCGGTGCGGGCCGCTTTTGACCATCCGGGGCAGGTGGATATGAAGTTGGTCGATTCGCAGCAGGCGCGACGGATTCTCGACCGCATTGTCGGGTACAAGATTTCGCCGTTGCTGAACAAGCGCGTGGCGCGCGGGCTGAGTGCCGGCCGGGTGCAATCCGTTGCGGTGCGACTGGTCGTGGATCGCGAACGCGAAATCCGCGCGTTCAAGCCGCAGGAGTATTGGTCGGTCGAGGCCGAACTGCGGAAGCTGGTCGATCCGAAGGACCATTTCCTGGCGCGACTGATCCAGGTGGGAGACAAGAAGGTCAAGTCACCCAATGGCGAGGCCAAGGCGGACACCGTCATTATTGGAAGCAAAGAGCAAGCGGACGGGATTCTGTCCGATTTGCAGCAATGCGAATACAAGGTCGCCAAGATCGATATCAAGCCGAAGAAGCGGAGCGCGCCGCCGCCGTTCACGACGAGCACCCTGCAGCAGTCCGCGTCGAAGGCGCTGGGCATGGGCACGTCGAAGACGATGATGGTCGCGCAGCAACTCTACGAAGGCATGGACGTCGGCGACGAGGGTTCGGTCGGGTTGATCACGTACATGCGTACTGATTCGTTCAACGTGTCGAAGGAAGCGCAGGCGGAGGCGCTGGCGTTCATCCGTGATACGATCGGACCGGACTACGCGCCGGAGACCCCGAACTTTTACAGGTCGAAGAAGGACGCGCAAGGAGCGCACGAGGCAGTCCGTCCGACCTCGGTGCGCCGGACGCCAGACAGCGTGCGGGCGTATCTCGATCACGACCAGTTCCGGCTCTACAAGCTGATTTGGGAACGGTTTGTCGCCAGCCAGATGACGCCGGCCGAGATGAAGGTAACGAGCATTGATATTGACGCGCGTCGAGGAGCGAAGTTTTTCCTGTTTCGCGCGACGGCGACCGAGGTGGTGTTCGCGGGCTGGCTGAAGATTTACGGTGTTGAGGAAGAGGCGGAGAAGAAGGCCGAGAGCGAGAAGCCGTCGGAGGAGGAAGAAAACAAGAAGTTGCCGCCGCTGAGCGAGAGCGAGCGGTTGCAGTTGATCAAACTCCACTCCGAGCAACATTTTACGGAACCGCCGCCGCGGTTCAGCGAAGCGACGCTGGTGAAGGCCCTGGAAGAACTGGGCATCGGCCGGCCGAGCACGTATGCCCCGACGATTGCGACGATCCAGAAGCGGCAGTATGTGCTAAAGGAGAAAGGCCGTCTTTCGCCGACGCAACTTGGCGAGATCACGACCGACGTTCTCGTCAAACACTTTGCGAAGTTGCTGGATGTGCAGTTCACGGCGCAGATGGAGGAGTTGCTCGACGAGATCGAGGAGGGGAAGGTCGAGTGGCACCACATGCTCGGCGACTTCTACAAGGATTTCGAGCCGACGTTGAAAGCCGCGACGGACAACATGGAGGACGTGCGGCCCAAGCCGATCCCGACGGACATCAAGTGCGAACTGTGCGGCGAGATGTTGATGATCCGGGGCGGCAAGAACGGTGAATTTCTGGCTTGCTCGGCGTACCCAAAGTGCAAGAATACGAAGAACTTCAAACGCGGCGAAGACGGGAGCATTCAGGTCGTGGAAAAGGAAGAGACGGGCATCAAGTGCGAGAAGTGCGGCTCGCCGATGGTCATCAAGGCTGGCAAACGCGGCGAATTCCTGGCGTGCTCGGGCTATCCGGAGTGCAAAAACGCGAAATCGTTTAGCCGGGATGCGGAAGGCAAGATCACAGTGATTGAGAAGCCGCAGCCGGTAGCGACTGACATCAAGTGCGAGAAGTGCGGTTCGCCGATGCTGATCCGCAACAGCCGACGCGGGCCATTTCTGGCGTGCTCGGGGTACCCCAAATGCCGCAATGCGAAGCCGTTGCCGGATAACTTGAAAGACAAAGCCCCGCCACCTCCGCCCAAGGAAGAGCCGGTCATGACCGATGAGAAGTGCGAGAAGTGCGGCTCGCCGATGGTGAAGCGCCGCGGACGCTTCGGGGAATTTCTCGGCTGCTCGGCGTATCCGAAGTGCAAGAACATCAAAAAACTGGCGCCTCCGTTGGCCGCGTAACGGACGCGCTGACCGAAGAGTTTCTCAATTACCTCCGCATCGAGCGCGACGCCTCGACGCTGACTCTCCGCAATTATTCTGCCGACATCGCGGCGTTTGCCGTCTGGTTCGGGGAGAAGTACCAACAGGAGTGCGATTGGCGGAGGGTCGATCCGTTTCATCTCCGTGGATATCTGGTTTACCTCAACGAACGGAAGTTCGATCGGGCGACGATTCATCTCAAGATGTCGGCGTTGCGGAGTTTATTTAAATGGCTGGTGCGCACCGAGCGGGTGAAACAAAACCCGGTGGTGGGGCTTACCCTTCCGAAGAAAGTGCAGAAACTGCCGAAATTCCTGACGATCCGGCAGGTGGAAACGCTGTTGGAAGCGCCCGTGAACGGCGACGCGAAAGACAGGCTGTCCGCGTGGCGCGACAAGGCGATCTTGGAAACGCTTTACAGCGCCGGGATGCGCATTCACGAACTCGTCCAGCTCAACGATGACGACGTGGATGTGCTTGGTGAAGTCGTACGGGTGCGTGGCAAGGGCAAGAAAGAGCGGCTGGCGGCGCTCGGCGGGCCGGCGATCGACGCGTTGCAAAAGTATCTCCAATTACGGGCGCGGAGCACGCGCGGGCCGCTGTTTGTGAACAGATTCGGGGACCGTCTGACCGCGCGCAGCATCCAGCGGATGTTGAAGAAATATCTGATCGCCGCGGGACTTGATCCGTCACTGACGCCACATAAACTGCGTCACAGTTTCGCGACCCACATGCTCGATGCTGGGGCCGATCTGCGCAGCGTCCAGGAACTCCTCGGTCACGCCAATCTTTCCACGACGCAAATCTACACGCACATCACACCCGAACGCTTGAAGAAGGTCTACGAGAAGGCGCATCCACGGGCATAGCTCCGACAATCGTGGTGCAACTCAATTGAGCTTGCATCTGCGGAGAGCGCTTCCGATACTCCGATCAACGAAGCCTCCCCGACGGTTTTTGCCATCATGGACATCATCGTAACGGCGGTCTTGCTCTTGATGCTTGTGGCCGTCATCGGGCTTGGCCCTTTAGCACGCTCTGCCTGCTCAGAAGAATCCTCAAACCACCTACGTGAGGCGGCACCCTATCTCCTCGTGTGGCTCACCGCCCTCGCCGTGCGAATTGTTTATCTTTGGCAGCTTAGACACGCACCCGTGTTCACAATGCTCTTGGGCGACGCGGCGGGCTACGACGCGTGGGCTCGTCAAATTGCCAATGGCAGTTGGCTTGGGAAAGAAGTGTTTTACCAGGCACCCCTCTATCCGTATTTTCTCGGGGGATTGTACACGGTGTTGGGGAACAATCTTCTTTGGGTACGGCTGGTTCAGGCAATCGTTGGCGCGTGTTCCTGCACGCTGCTCGCGCTCGCCGGCCGGAACTTCTTCTCAAACAAGACGGGCCTTCTGGCTGGCGCGATTCTGGCGATATATCCGACCGCGATTTTCTTCGACTGCTCGATCCAGAAATCAGTGTTGGATCTGTTGTTCATGTGCGCGTTGCTGGCGACCTTGGCGAAGCTACGAACACCAACTCCGGCTCGATGGTCTGCCGTTGCGGGCGGTCTGCTGGGGTTGCTGGCCTTGACCCGAGAGAATGCGTTGATCCTTCTGCCCATTATCGTGACGTGGCTCCTGTTGGCATGCGGCGCTGAATCCTGGAAGGGCCGGGTACGGTGGGTGGGGTTGTTCCTGGTGGGGCTGGCAGCCGCGCTCTTGCCGGTCGCGTTACGGAATCTTGTGGTCGGAGGCGAGTTTCATCTGACGACGTCGCAATTCGGGCCAAATATCTACATTGGCAACGGCGAAAAGGCGACGGGTATCTATCAGTCCCTGGTTCCCGGGCGCGGGAGCGCGGAGTTTGAGCGTGACGATGCGACAAAGTTGGCTGAGCAGGCAACGGGACAGAAGCTCAGTCCCAGAGGGGTTTCGCGTTACTGGACCGGCAGGACGCTGGCCGAGATCCGCGCAAGCCCAACCCGTTGGCTGCGACTCATGGGACGGAAATGCCTCCTGGTGTGGAACGTCAGTGAGGTGGGCGATAGCGAGGATCAATACACTTACGGCGACTGGTCACCCCTTCTCCGTGTACTGAATCGCTGGCTGCACTTTGGCACGCTCTGTCCCCTGGCGCTGCTGGGAGTCTGTCTGACGTGGTCCCAACGTCGCCGACTCTGGCTGCTGTATGCGATAGCCATTGGCTATGGCGGAAGCGTGGCCTTATTTTATGTGTTTTCACGGTATCGTTTTCCCATCGTGCCGATTCTGGCGCTGTTTTCGGCGGCCGGGTTGACGAACCTGCCGATGGAGCTGCGGGGGAAACAATGGAAGGTGATCGGGACCGGCATCGCCATCGCCGGTTTGGCCGCTGTCCTCATTAATCGCGCAATGGTTCCCGAGGGCCGCATACGCGCGGCGACCCATCACAATATCGGGTTCAAGCTTGAGGCGCAGCGGCAACCAGAACTGGCGCTCGTTCACTATGCGGAAGCTGCCAAGCTGGCACCCGACGACGCCGATGTTCAGGTCCGGCTCGGGGTGCTCCTGGTCCGTCAGGGCAGGCTGACGGACGCGATCACACATTACCAACGGGCCGTACAGGCGAGGCCCGATTTCGCAGAGGCGCAGTACGACCTCGGAAACGCCCTGGTGGAAAGCGGCCGATTCCCGGAGGCGATCAAGTGCTATGAGGAGGCCGTGCGGATCAAACCTGATTACGCCGAGGCCCACGCCAGCCTGGGGGTCGCGTTAACGCAAACCGGCAAGCGCGACGAAGCCGTGAACCACCTCGAGGAGGCGCTGCACATCAACCCCGATTTGGCGGAGGCCCACAATAGTCTTGGCATAGCGTTGGCCTCCATGGGCAAGCTCGACAGCGCCATTGCGCATTTCGAGCAGGCGCTGCGCATCAAACCGGATTTCGCCGGGGCGCATTACAACCTGGGGAATGCGCTGGTGCTTGCAGGCAAGGTTCAAGACGCGATTAAACACTACGAGCGAGCGGTGCAAATCAATCCGGACCTTACCCAGGCTGAACGCCAGTTGCGGTTATTGCGTGGGTCCTGAGAATGGTCCTTTAAGACGGATGAGGATGCACCCTTCCTGGAGCGTGTTGGCATCCAAAAGGTGAGCGACTTTCGTTTCAAAGAATACAGCCAGCGGCTGGCACGGCTCCGCAGTATCCGCAAGTGCACGTATCGCATGGACGCACTGGAGCAGATGGCCAGTCTTTGGAGGGCGGCGACTTGTCGCCGCTTTGTTGCTCTGTGCTCACACCTTGATGGTCAACTGCTTAACGGCAAAGCGCTGACAAGTCAGTGCACTCCATACTGGAGACGGCTTATGCCCGGCTCAGATACTTGCCGGTGCGGGTGTCGACGCGGATGGTGTCGCCGGGGTTGATGAAGATGGGGACGCCGACTTCGATGCCGGTTTCGACCTTGGCGGGTTTGGTGACGTTGGTGGCGGTGTCGCCGCGGATGCCAGGAGGGGCGTCGATGACCTTGAGGTCAACGGCGGGCGGCAGTTCGAGTTCGGCGACCTTGCCTTCGACCTCGGTGAGGCTGCAGCGCAGGTTTTCGGTGAGGTAATTCTTGGAGGTGCCGAGAAACTCTTCGTTGAGGGTGATCGTCTCGTAGGTTTCCGGGTCCATGAAATGATAGCCGGCTTGGTCCTTGAAGCTGAAGTCCACGGGCTTGGTGGTCTTGGAAACGACCGCGATGGTTTCGGTAGAAGTGAAGCGGACGACGGAGGACTTGCCGGTTTTCAGGCTGCGCAGGGTGGCTTGGACGAAGGCGCGCAGGTTGCCCGGCGTGCGGTGCTGCATGTCGAGCACGACGCACACGTCGTTGTTGTACTTGATGGCCATTCCTTTTCGAAGATCGTTGGCTGACGGCATATGTAAAACCTCTTTCTTTCCTAGTCTTTCATCCCGGTCAGAGCGAGTTTCATGTTCATGCGAGACCCTTCGCTTCGCTCAGGGTGACGCCTTCGGCGTCACATTATCTTAAACTTCGGCAGGTCTTGTGAATCGACGATGCCGACAGGGTGTTTATTCTCGTTGACCACGATCAAATCGTCAATCTGTCGTTGCTCGAAAATCTTCAGGGCCTCGACGGCGAGCGCGTCCTGACGAATGGTGATCGGGTCGGGCGTCATCACGGTGCGGATCGGCGCCTGGAGCACCTCGGGTCCGCGGGCGATGTGGCGGCGAAAATCGCCGTCGGTAAACACGCCGACGATGCGCCCCTGTTTGTTCACGACGCTGATGGTGCCTGATCTGGCCCTGGTCATGGCGAGGAGCGCGTCTTTGACGCTGCGGTAGTCGGCGATGACGGCGTTGCGGTTGCCCGTGCGCATGATGTCTTTGATTTGGAGGAGCATCGTGCGGCCGATGGCGCCAGCGGGATGCAGCCACGCGTAATCCGATTTCTTGAAGCCGCGCGCTTCGAGGACACACATCGCGAGAGCATCGCCCAGCGCCAGCATCGCCGTGGTGCTGGAGGTCGGCGCGAGATTGAACGGACAGGCTTCCTTCTTCACGTGCACGCGCAGGACGATGTCGCTGTGCCGGGCGAGACTGGATTTGGCGTGCGAGGTCACGGAGATGACGGTGACGTGGAAGCGTTTGATGGCCGGCAAAATGCGGGACAACTCCTCCGTTTCGCCCGAATAGCTGAGGGCCAGAACGCAATCGCCATCGTTGATCACGCCGAGGTCGCCGTGCAACGCGTCCACGGAATTGAGCAGGACGCTGGTGGCGCCCGTGCTGGTGAGCGTGGCGGCGATTTTCTGGCCGATATTGCCGGATTTGCCGATGCCGGTGACGACGACCTTGCCGCGATTGCCGAGGCATTTGACGATGGCGTCGACGGCCTTGGAAAAGTTCCCGTCGAGACAGGCGCGCGTCTGGCGCAGGCCGTCGATCTCGATGTCGAAGACGGTTTTCGCTAACGTGACGTAATTCATGAGAGCACGAGAGACGCTAGGATAATGGATGCGGCGGCGTTTGGCAAGGCGCGCCTCACCAGCAGCGCGTTGCGGTGTTTTCGAATTGTCTTCGTACCACGGAATGGTGGCGCGCGTCAGGACTGGGAGCCAACGACGAGTTGCGAGCGGCTGACGATCAGGCGGGCCTGGCAACCGAGGGTGGAGAGCAACACGGCGACGCGGTCACGGTCACTCATCTCCTGCAGGACAACGGCTTGAAGGCCGCGGAGCGGCCCGTCGGAGATTTCGACGAGGTCGCCGGGGCGAACCCCCGGGCGGACGGTGACGATATCGACCGTCTCGCCCGCCCACTGCTGGAGTTGGTGGATGATGGCGTCATCGACGACAGTGGGACGTCCGCCGAAGCCGACCACGCCGATGACTTGGGGGGCGTATTGCACGGCGCGAAAACTCTTGGAGAGGTTCAGGCGGCAGAAGAAATAGCGAGGGAAAAGCGGGCCGATGACCCAGCGTTTCACGCGGCGGATGGTTTTGAGGCGCTTTAACCTGGGATAGTAGGTGTCGAGCCCGAGCACGTCGCGGCAGTACTGTTCGGCGCCGGCTTCCTTGCGCGGGCGTGTGTGGACGCAGAGCCAGCGGGTGACGTTGGGCAGGGACGTATCGTCGGGTCCGCCCTTCTGCGTAGGGGCTTTGCTGTTCACGGACAGCATCATTGCTCAAACGGTAGCGTTTGTACAGTACGGGGCAGAGGCGGTCTGGAGGAAGAAACTGGAGTATTGGAGTGTGGGAGGGTTGCGTGGCGGATGGGGGAAGGGTGAGGCCCCTGAAGGCTCGGGATAAACGGTGAGGCCGTCTATGCCGACAAGAAGACGGGCGGACCCGGAGGCCCGCCCGCGTTGTTCGTTCACGAGATCGTGGCTTACGTCCGTTTCCGAATGAACAGCAGCCCGCCGAGGCTCAAGCCAACGAGCGCCAAGGTGGCGGGTTCTGGAATATTGCAAACTCCAAAAAACTCTTGCGGGCCACCAACAGCCGTGTTGGTCGGGGTGATAATGTACATGCCTGGGAATTGCGACGGAGTCAAGCTGGAGCCCAGTGCTTCCGCGGCGCTCAAGTAGGTCTGAACTGTCGTGTCTTCGGCGCCCAGAACCGAGGAATCATCCGACTGGGTAAACAAATCCCAGACAGCCCAGTTGTATAGGCCTTGGGAATCGGAATTGCTGTTGTTGTAGGCGGAGAGTTCCTCCTGGTAGAGATAGCAGGCTTCGAGGTAGGTCGTCACGCCCAACGACCCGAATTCCAGCGTGCCGACATTGCTGACATTCAGGTTCGCCACGGAAAGCACGGTGGCGCCCCAACTGTCGCCGGGGTTGATTTCGCGCGTGAAGGTGTCGCACATCAGCATGTTGGTGTGGGTCCCGCTGTTGATGGTGAAATAGTAGGGAAAGACGTAATAGCCGCCGGATTGATTGCCATCGGCGCCGATGTAATTCATGGTGACGGTTTGGGCGCGCGCGCTGGTAGCCGCAACGAGCATCCCGCACAACAACGATACGACGACCTTACTCGATCTCATGATCATTTCCTCCCCACCCGTTTAGGGTTGTGTGAAAAGAACCATTCTGGTAGTCGCGTCGCGGCGGCAAGACAATGTAAACTCGCGAGGCAGTTAAATCATAAAGGCTCGCGGTTGTCAATGGTAAAAACCAGTGTTTTATTGCGGTGGAAGGCACCATACGCTGCCGGGGGGTGGAGGGTGGGGAAGTTCCCCACCCTTCGACTTCGCTCAGGGTAAACTCCGCTAGGCGAAGGCCGAGACGTCAAGCATTTTTGGAATTGGTGGCCTGGAGATCTTTGAGGAGGCGGGCGAAGGATATCTGGTAGGCGTTGGAGTTTCTCCACTTACGGAAATCGCCAATGTTCCGGGTGTTCTTGATATGCGCGGGCCAGCCGGTCGCGATTTTCATGACAGCATCGTCGAGGCAGATCGCGAACAGCATTTTGCGCTTCTGTTCTGCCTCGCGGGCCAAGGCCGTTTCGACCTCGTGCTCGACCCAATCGCTGGCGACGGAGTGCTCCGAGAGAATAATCAGCAGTTTGTCGTATATTCGAATGGATTCGTCTATGGCGAGGTGAAGGTTGTCTCCAATCTTCAAATTGTCCGGTGCAAACCAGCAGCGGACGCCTCTGCTCTGGAGATCGGCGTGTAGACGTTCCGCGAACTCCCGGTCTCGGGCTGAGTAGCAGATAAAGCAGGAATAAAACTCGAGCGGAGTGTTGGTTAAGGAACGAGCGTACTCAATGAAATCTCGGGGGACACCAGCCGCGCGGAGAAACCCTTCCGGTATTCGCCCCTCAGACCGATAGATTGTGTCGATCCCAACAGTGCAACTTCCGATGTGTCTTATTGTTGCTAGGTCTTTGGCTTCACGTAGATCAATGCTCCCGAAGGTCGTTCGTCCCACTAGTGCATTGTGGAAACTGGCGCTTCTAACATTTGAGTCTATGAAGACTGCCCAAGTGAGGTCTGCTCTCGCTAGGTTCGCCCTCCGCAGGTTGGTGCCGAAGAGATTCGCGCCGCTAAGGTTGGCCCCGCTAAGATCTGCGTCGGAGAGGATGGCTTTGGTGAGGTCGGAACGACGGAGATCCGCCTCGGAAAGCTTCGCTTGGCTCAAAGTTCGCCCCGTTCAAATCCGAGTGACTGAGAACAGCCAAGGCGAGATTCGCCTTTCTGAGCAGGGCACCGGAAAGGTTTGCATCACGGAGATTTGCTCCGCGCAAGTTCGCAGCTTTGAGATTTGCCTTGCTCAAATCAGGCGTGATAGCAGGATGCTGGTCTCGCCAGTTATTCCAACCAGCCGCGCCCTGCAAAAGGATTGCGGTGTGGTTTTCCCTAATGATTGCAGGAGCGCCTTGCGGAAGGAGCTGCTCGGCCTCGGACTCGGTTTCACTGCGAGACGGTGGCGGCAGAGGGGCATTGACATCGAGCCAGGAGCAGAGATGCGCTCTGAACATTCGCTCCCATTCTTTTGAGGTATTGAAGGTACGGTAAAAGACTGCACGTTCAGCTTCTATCCTCTTGCGGAAGGCTAGGACCTTCTGAAGCTGATCGCCCGGATCATCTAGCATTTGCTTGGATACCGTCCTGAAGTAGAGCCACAACCCAGGACGCCCGCCAGAGGTTTCGTTGATCTTGCTGGCAAGCTCAAATTCTTCCTCTGTGCCTGAAGTGTACTTGCCCGTTGATGTTCCCCATCGTTTCCAAAGAAGAAGGACGAATAGCTCGCAGTCTTCGATGTCCTTATTGATTAGGCTCTGAGGGCGCCCCTTGCCGGGCAATGTGTCCTCCCAGCCAAGCGGTTCAAACTGGATGCCAAACGAGCTCGCTTTGATCTTGTTGACCTCATCAATCACTCCGCGAAACAGCTTTCGCTCGTTGTTTAAATCGTGTGGAGAAGCGACGAAGACTTTCACCCGTTTGAGGCTTTCGGTTTTGATCATGGGATTGAATTTCTCCCGGTCAGCGTTGCCATATGTCACTAGAGGGTTTCGTCACCGCGTTTGGCGCGGGAGGTTTTTGGTTTGGCTTCTTCCGCCTTCAGGTCTTTCAGCAGCTTCGTAAAGGCGGCTTCGAAAGCGTCGTGATCTTTCCAATTGGAGAAGTCATTTGGCATGGCGTATTCGCGGATTTCGACAGCGAGGTCTTTGCCGGTGTCGGAATCGAAGCAGGCCCAGTTACGGAGTGTGTTAAAGTCGCAGAGGCGGATCGGAAAAAGTTTGCGTCGATTTTCCTTCTTCTCGACTTCGCGGGCTTTGCGGATTTCAGTTGTGACCCATTCGCTGTGGATGCTGTGTGGTGAAAGGATGAGCAGGAGCCTGTCGTGAAACTGAATAGCGCGGTCGACTTGATCGTATATCCTTTCGCCGCCCTTTAGGTCCTCGAGGGCGAACCACGCGTGTAGACCGGCTTCTCTCATGCGACTGTATAGACGGCGAGCAAATCTCACGTCTTTGGCGGAGTAGCTGATAAAGCAAGAGTGCCATCGAGCCGGCGACCTGCGTTGAGTTAACAACGGCAACTGTTCAATCAGCTTTTCGGGAACGCCAGCCTCGCGAAGAAATCCCTTTGGTATTCTCCCTCTGGATTTGTACAGTGTGTCAATTCCGATTCGAGAAGGCCCCCAGTGCATTGTCGTGCCCAATCCAGTCGCGCCACTAAGGTCCACGTTGGTTATGATAGTGTTGAGCATCAGTGCGTAGCTAAAATCGGCTCGATCGCAGTTGGCACCGTTGAGGTTCGCAGATTGAAGCATGGCACCCTCGAGGTTTGCCCTGTAGAGACCGGCCCCGGCGAGATTGGCCTCTTGAAGCTCCGCTCCGTAGAGGAGTGCGGAGTGAAGATCGGCACCCCTAAAGTCCGCATCGTTGGCGTGCACGTGGTAGAGCTTTGCATTGTCTAGGCGAGCGCCGATGAACTTTGCTCCAAATAGATATGCGTTCGTGAGGTTCGCGTCGGTTAGGAGCGCGGCCGACAGGTTGGCGTGGCGAAGATCGGCCACACCCAGATCCGCGCCGTACAGTACGGCACTGCCGAGATCCGTACCATGGAAATTGACATGATTCAGGTCTGCCTCTTGAAAGGTTAAGCCAACCAGATTCAGGCCTGATAGATCGGGGCTCTCGCCGGATCTTTTCTTACGCCACCGATTCCAAGCCTCCACACCTTTTCTGAGCATTGAGAGATGTCTTGGGTTGGCCATGGCGTCAGGTCTTCGGCTTGGTGTCTTCAGCTTTCAGGTCTTTAAGCAACTTGGCGAAGGCGGATTCGAAGGCGTCGTGATGTTTCCAGTTGGAAAAGTCGGGGATGAAGTACTCGCGGACTTCGACGGCAAGGTCTTTGGCGGTATCGGCGTCGAAGCAGGTCCAGTTGCGCAAGGTGTCGAAGTCCACGAGTCGGATCGGAAACAGTTTACGGCGATTTTCCTTCTTCTCCACTTCACGCGCCTTGCGGGTTTCCGTCATGACCCATTCGCTCTGGATGCTGTTCTCCGAGAGCACGAGCAGGAGTTTGTCATACAATTGGATGGCCTCAAACAGCTGCTCGTGGAGTTTTTCGCCACCCTTTACGTCTTCAGGCGCGAACCACACGCGCAAACCGGCCTCTCGCATACGAGCATGGAGACGGCGGGCGAACTCTTCGTCCTTGGTGGAATAGCTGATGAAGCAAGAGTGCCATTGGATGGCAGGTCCAGTGCGGAGTGAGCGTGCGATGTCGATGATCTCTTCCGGCACACCGGCATCGCGGAGGAATTGGTCGGGAATGTTGCCGTGGGATTTGTAGAGGGTGTCAATGCCGATGATTGAAGGGCCATCATGTTGGACGGTTTCGAGGCCTCGTACTTGGCTGAGGTCCGTGTCGCCTATTATCGTCACATTCATTCGTGCATTACTGAGGTCTGCTCCATCCAGGTATGCACCGTTGAGATTTACGCCGAAAAGATTCGCCTCCCGTAGGTCCGTCTGGTCTAGATTAGCATAGCTGAGGTCCGAGGCAGACAAATCTGCGCCCTTCAGGTTCGACCGTTGAAGGGTGCTCCCCATAAGGCAGGCGCTACTGAGGTCGGCCCCGCAGAGGTTGACATCTCTGAGATCGTCATCGAATAGGTCGGGTTCGTAATTTGGGTTAGCAGCTCGCCACAGATTCCAAGCTCCAACGTCCTGTCTGAGCAGTTTGAGGATGCTTCGATGCGTCACAATGGAAAGAGTGTGCCAAAGGTTGAGGCGGGGGGAAAGGGGGAAGTGAGGGGGTACGGATAAACGCTCAACGTTCAGGGGGTGGGGCGGGAATGGCGAAGGCGGGGAGCGCGCGCACGCCGTGGGCGGCCGGGACGGCCGCTACTACACTCCGTTATCCCCTTTGCGTGATGTGGAATCGGGGGACGATGTGGTAGTTGACATGCGTATCGGAGTTGTGATATTGGTGGTGGGTGTTGTTGACGATCTTTGAAGTAGTGGATTAGCTTTGCACTTGCTCGCGCCCGCTCGGCGCGCCCTGCGGGTCGCTCTCGGCGCTGCGTTTGCGGCCCAAGATACTACGTGGCCGCGTCTCGTCCGGCTCGGCTCCGTCGCTCCCAGCGACTCGGCTTTGAAAGGTGAAGATGGGGAAAGGGGATGGGAGATGGTCAGTGGGAGAACCCCTCACCTTCATCCTCTCCCCCAGGGGCGAGGAGACGGCTGCCTCGATGGACGGCCGGACCGCGGTTGCGTCGGCAGCACAAACACGACGCGTCTCGAGGACTCGGCTCGGCAGAAGCGCAGCCGTAGCGGAGTGGCGGCGGGAAATCGATGGACTCCAAAGCCGTGGGGGGAGAAATTGCGACCGGGGATACAACGTGGTCGCTTGCCCACACGACGGGGGGGTGCAAAACGAACCCAATTTTGATCAAGCCGGCGTGGAAAAGTTGGGGAAACGAAGCCAAAAACGAAGCCAATTTGGGAGGGGGGTTGGAAGGCTGGGATGAGCAGATTTGGGGCGATTATGGCCTCGGAAGAGACTCCGCGCTCGACGCGCGCGGCTACAGCAGGGTCGGAACGGCAGGATACCTAGACCCTTCGACTTCGCTCAGGGCAGGCTCTCGGCATCCCGCCCACAACGCGGACCGGGCCGCGGCATGGATACGGATTGGGGCTTGACCGGTGGCGGGGGTTCGGGATACGAGTCGCACGACCGTGAGAGGGGTCAACGAAGGTGGAGAATCGTGGTTAAGTACGGCCTTGGATTATGCGTGGTGTATGTGGTGTTGAAGACGTGCGCGCGGTTTTGGCTGTTTCGGTCGATACCGGCGCGGCCGGTTGTGCTGCGCAACAACGAGGTGCTGCGGTTTTTCGATCTGGGGGCGATGGTGGCATTGATCGGGGCGTTCTTCCTGCTGGCGAACGCGGTGCCGGTGGTGAACGCCGTGGGCGTGGTGATCGCGTTGCTCCTGTACGATCTGCTGGTGCGACGGATTTGCCTGGAACTCGAAGTGCGACGGTTGATGGCGAGGTCGAAGGACTGGAGCCACAACGATGCGGTGCGGCACGTGCGGCGTCGGGCGTTATCGCCGATGTTTCATTGACCGAGCGCGGTGCGAGAAACGCGGGCTAAAGCCCGCGGCTACACAGCGTTGGAATATTTTTGGAGGAGGAGTCGAAGTTTCTTGCGCGCGGCGGGGGGGATGGCTTTCGGGCTGGTCATGATGGCCGAGGCGAGCGCGTGACGGCAGGTGCAATCGGCGTCGGGATCGTGCGCGGCGGCGGCGAGGCGGATGATGTCCTGGGCGGTCGCAGAATTTTTGGCGAGGTTGGCCACGACCATTTCGACGGTGACGGCGTCGTGATCTTCGTGCCAGCAATCGTAATCGGTGACCATAGCGAGCGTGGCGTAACAGATCTCGGCTTCGCGGGCGCAGCGGGCTTCGCCGTAGTTGGTCATGCCGACGACGTCCCATTGCATGCGGCGGTGGAAGAGGGATTCGGCGCGGGTGGAGAAGGCCGGGCCTTCCATATTTACGTAGGTGCCACCGTCGTGGATCGTGGCGCCGGCGCGGCGGGCGCAGTCGACGAGGATGTGGCGGAGGCGGTTGCAGATCGGGTCGGCGAACGCGATGTGGGCGACGACGCCATGGCCGAAGAAGGTGAGGTCGGCGCTGCGTTTGGTGCGGTCGATGAACTGGTCGATGGCGACGATGTCGGTGGGTTTGTATTGTTCCTTGAGCGAGCCGACGGCGCTGACGCTGATGATGTGGCTGACGCCGAGCTGTTTCATGCCGTAGATGTTGGCACGGTGGTTGAGCTCGCTGGGGAGGATTTTGTGGCCGCGGCCGTGACGGGGGAGGAAGACGATGGCGCGGTCGGCGATGCGGCCCGTAAGATAGCGGTCCGAGGGTTTGCCGAACGGGGTGGTGACGTGGACCCAGCGCTTCTGCTGGATGGCGTCCATTTCGTAGAGGCCGCTGCCGCCGATGACGCCGATTTTCATGGGTGCCGTGGGACGCGGGCGGGAAGATGAATGTCGTGCATGGCTTTCCGAATAAAGAATTCGAGGGCGAAGGGCAAGAGGATTCACACCGGGCGCGCCGATGTGATCGGAGCGGGAGGGCCGGCGTCAAAACTGAATCGTGGTGGAATTACCACGGTGAAATACAGGTATTCATAGGCAGCACTGAAAATGCCAACTGATTGGTCATGGAATTGGGTGGAACGGGTTGGCGTTCCGAGACCCGCTAGACCAACTCGGCCCGGGGCGGACCGATGATTTCGTAGGCAACAATGATGTTCCGGATGTTCTGCCGGTCGCGGAGTGCTTCGGTCCATTGTGACGCGCGTGAGGATGGCGCAAGTGGCGGAACGTCCGCCTTCGCCAAGGCTGCGGCGGACAAGTCCGCAATCGTCTGCTTCTGAGCGGGTGCCTCCAAGGGTGAAGGAAGTGGCGGCGGAGAAGGCGGTTCGGCCCTGACGACGGGTGGAGCCGGCACTGAATGCGATGGCAGTGGCACCGGCGCCGTGGGCTGCGGTTTCCGGCCCATTTTTTCAACGACTCGACGAATATCGTCCGCGCTGACTTTTCGCGCGGCTGGTGTCGATGCGGGAGCGGACTGTGGCGTGGGACGCCGAATTGTGGGCGGGACCGCACGAGGCACGCGCGGCATCGGTATAGACGCCGGGCGCGGTTGTGGCCGCGGAACCGGTGGCGTCGGCGGGACCGGGGGCGGAGCATCGTCATCCGGTTCTGGCGACTGGCTCTCCTTGGACTCTTGCAGTTTGCTCCAGCCCTTGGCGAGGCTGATCATCACGAAGATGATCAGCCAAATCAGTACACCGCTGTCGGCGAGTCTTACCATGTTAGCTGGCTGGCCCGGACTTGCTGACATCCTCTCCCGAGATCGACTGGCGCATACGGGTATCGGACTGGATATTTTGCATGCGGTAGTAATCCATCACACCGAGGTGTCCGCTGCGGAACGCCTCGGCCAACGCGAGCGGGACCTGGGCTTCGGCTTCGACGACCTTCGCGCGCATTTCCTGCGTTCGGGCTTTCATTTCCTGTTCGTTGGCGACGGCGAGAGCGCGGCGTGTCTCGGCGGCCGCTTGCGCGATTTGTTTGTTCGCGTCCGCCTGCTCGGCCTGCAACCGCGCGCCGATGTTGTCGCCGACATCCACGTCCGCGATGTCGATGGACATGATCCCGAACGCGGTGCTGGCGTCGAGTCCCTTTTCCAGCACGCGCTTGGAGATCGTGTCCGGGTTTTCGAGAACGTCCTTGTACGATTCCGCCGAGCCGATGGCGGTGACGATGCCTTCGCCCACGCGGGCAATAATGGTTTCCTCCGTGGCGCCGCCGACGAACCGATCGAGATGGGTGCGCACGGTCACGCGGGCCTTGACCTGAAGCTGGATCCCGTCCTTGGCAACGGCGGCGATGGTCTGTTTGCCGCTGGCGGGATTGGGGCAATCGATCACCTTGGGATTCACCGAGGTCATGACGGCCTCGAAGACACTCTTGCCGGACTGATGTGTCGCGAGGTCAATCGCGGCGGCCTGATTGAAGCCGAGGTTGAGATTCGCTTTCTCGGCGGCAATGAGCGCGCGGACGACCTGATTTACGTCGCCGCCCGCCAGATAGTGCGCTTCGAGTTGGTCGGTGGTGAGCGGCAACCCCGCTTTCACCGCGGTGATGCGGCTTTGCACCACAAGCCCGATCGGTACCCGGCGCAGCCTCATGCTCAGCAGCGTCAGGAACGATACCGGCGCGCCCGTCATGCGGGCCTGAATCCAGATATTGACGAACGAGATCACCACGAAAAAGACGATCAAAAAGATGACCGCAACGACCAAGCCGAGCACTGTCAGAATAATCTGGCCAACGTCCATGATTGTGTCTCCTTATTAACCAAGTTTCCTTACCACGAGTCGATTTTCATTTACCGCAATAATCTTGATGCGGCTGCCGCTTTCGATCACGCCCGATTCGGCGACGACATCCAGTCGCTGGCCGTCAATCAACGCCGCTCCCGCCGGCCGCAGGGGGGTATGCGCCACGCCTTCACGTCCAATCCAGTTGCTGGCCTGCGATGGCTGGGCCTGCACGCCCGTTTCCGTCTTCGCCAAAATCATCTTCCGGCCGGTGCGGGTCCGCGGAAAATACTTGATGGAGGCATAGCCCGCGCCGAACCCGAGCGCCGCTTCCGTGCAGAACAAAATGACTGTCTTGTCCACGCTGCCGGTCGTGCCATAGCCGATCAGGGTGGCGGCCAACAGCAACACCACGCCCACGCCGGCGAGCACGAAGCTCGGCAGATAGAAATCGACGGCGATGAGCATGAGCCCCACCACGGTAAAAATAATAATCGTCGGCCAGCCCATAAACACCAGCTACGCCACGCGCTTTACCACCACCCGACTGCCCTGCACCTCCACAATCGTGATGGGTTTGCCCCGCTCGATCAAGTCGCCTTCGGTCACGACATCAACCAGTTGATCGCCAAACCGTCCTTTGCCCGAGGGGCGCAGGTTCGTTTCGGCGACGCCCGTCGAGCCGAGCAGCGTCCGGGCCTCGCCCAAACTGGTCGTGTACCCTTCGGCCGCGCTCGTAACCGCGGACAATTCCATTTTCCTGAACAGTGTGCTTTTCGGCAGCCAGCGCGCGAGAAGCATGGCGCCGATCATCGCGCCGACCATGGCTCCGAAAACTTTTGCGAGCGGGATCTGCACCTGCCCCCAGGTCGGCACGATCGGATCGCTCGGAAGCCGGCCGGTCATCGCCAGGACCAACGCGGCCAGCACGGCAATCGTGCCCAGGGCCGCCGAGACAAAATGGCCGGGAAACAGGAAGAACTCCAGCGCCAGCAGCGCCAGCCCGAAGACAAACAGCGCGATCTCCTCCCAGCCGGCGAATCCCGCCACGAAATAACCGAGGAAATAGATGGCGAAACAAATCACCGCGACAATGGCCGGCACCGCCATGCCCGGATGGGACAATTCGATGTACAACGCCAGGAACCCGACGAGAATCAGCAACGGGGAGATCGCCGTGATCCAGCGGGCCAGTTGCTCGAAGCCGTAGGGCGTGATCTGGAACGTGCTGGCGTCCTTCAGGCCAACTTTCTCCAGCAATTCGTCGACGGATTTCACCGTGCCCGATGACAGCAACGGCTTCAGCGGGTTGCCATACTTGTGGGCCGCTTCTTCATTGGTCAGGGTGAGCAGTTTGCCTTTCGGGGTGATCTCTTTGGCGTCGATGGTCAATCCGCGGTCGGCATCCACCATCGCCTCGAATACGTCCGGGTTGTAACCTTTCTCCTGCGCCGTGGCACGGATGCGGGCGCGCATGGCGGAGGTGAGCTTTTCCTCATAACTCTTGGGCAACTCCTGCACGCCGGACTCGCCAAGCATGATCGGCGTGGCCGCGCCAATGACGCTGCCGGGCGACATGAAAATTTTGTCGGTGGCGGCGGCGATGTAGGCGCCGGCGGAGTACGCCTTGTCGTTGACGAACGTGTAGGTCTTCATCGGCGCGTTTTCGAGCAGGCGGATGATGTCCTCCGTCGCATCGACGCGCCCGCCGTTGGTCTGCATGTCGAGCACCAGCGCCGTGGCCTTCTTTTCCTCGGCATCGCGCAGGCCGCGCCGCACGAGATACACCGTGTTGCGCGTAATGTCCTCGTGAATGGTCAGGACGCAGACGGTTTTGGAGGAGGCGTCGTCTGCCCGCGCTGTCGTGCCCGCCACACCAAAAACGACGAACCACAGCGCCGCCAGCGCCGCGGCACGCATGGCGATTCTCACATCCCGACGAACGGCTTGCCTCACAGACATCGCATGTTCTCCTTCGGCGTATCGTGCTACAACCGGCCCGTCAGTGCCACTACAAAAACGCACCCCCTTTGTAATCAGCGAAGCGGTCTGGTTGGTCGCTATGGCTTTTAACCATCGTTCTGTAGCCACGCCGCTCTGTCGGCGTGTGTTGGAACGTAAGCCGCGAGAATCGAAGACGGCGCGGCGACAGAGCGCCGCGGCTACAACAGACAACGGATTCTGTTAGGCCTCGACACCGCACTACCCAAGCAGCGCGTTCACGCCACGACTGAAGATGCGCCAGTGGTCGCGTTGCTTGCGCCCGAGGCGTTGGCCGCGCGCGGTGAATCGGTAGTAGCGGCGTTGGCGGCCGGACTTCGGACCTTTCCAGTCGCTGGTGAGAAGGCCGCGTTCCTCCAGGCGGTGCAGCACGGGGTAGAGCGTGCCTTGATGCCAGCGTACGGTGTGTTTGGACCGCTCGAAGATGTGTTTGACGATTTCGTAGCCGTAGCTCGGTCCGTCGCGGAGCACGTCCAACACGATCAGGTCATACGTCCCCGCCGCCAGATTCCTCGCAAACTCGTCTCGGTTCATCGGTGATGCCTAGTACTACTAGGCATCATAACCGGACCGGGCCTGGTCGTCAACCATTGAGCTGGGAGGCGTGCCGGAAGGGCGGATCTGGACACCACCACCATTCGAGCGGAGAGGATGTAGCCACGGCGCTCTGTCGCCGTGCCGGGATGCGCCCCGACAGAGCGGGGCGGCTACACCACGCACGACATACTGATGAGTCCAGGGCGGCGGCTTCGTTGTAGAAGCCGCCGCCGACAGATTGACGGCCCGGCACGGTGCACGACACGCGAGCTGGCCGCCGGTCGGCCATCGGTGATTCGAGTTTCGGGAGCGCGTCCCGACCATCTTTCGCGACATGGTTGACCAAGGCCGGTGGTGACGGCGATCCAATGCTGCCATGGTGAGACCAAACCAGCGTGACCCCCAGAACACCGGGAAACCCGCTTCGGTTTATCCATGATGCCTAGTACTACTAGGCATCATCTCCACAACCAGCCACGCAGCGTCACTACAAAAATGCAGCCCCTTTGTAATCACCGAAGCGTCCATCCTGAGCGCACCGGGTGCATCTTGACACAATCACAACCCCGCGACACTCGACTTGAACGAATCCGCGAAGCGCACGGAGCGGAGTTAGCCGATTACAACGACAAGCTCCTCTTTGCCCTATTAACCGACCCGCCTATTGACGCGGCTTGCCGACTTGTTGAGCGTGAGACAGGTGTGAGCGCCGAAACGTGGCAACGCCTCTTTGCCCCTTGGCGGGCGCAAATGGAAAACTCTTTGCGTCACCACCACCCGCCCCCGACGAAGTAACCCCGCTGTCCATTCTCCCACCAAAGCCCGCCCCATTTCTGGCGGACGGTGGACGTTTCGCCCTACTGATGAAGTCAGAGGGTTGTCAATGCGGTTTCGACTAATATCTGACGGTTCGACACCGAGCCGATTTGGTAAACGCGGAGGAGCTATGTGGCAATTTGTGATTTTCATGCTTAGCCTTGTATTGGTCCCGTGGTTTATCGAGCGTGTCATGAAGGCTGCTCACAACAACGATGGCGAGAAGCGAAAGCGCCGCTGACACGAGCCATTGACGACGTTCTGAATCTACCAGCGATCCGCGTTGCCCTACCGTTTCGCGTTCGCCTTCAGAGAGGCGAGCCGGTATAATGGCAGCGGGCATGGAACGAGCGGAACTTCTGGATTTGGCGGAGCGGGTGTTGCGGTTGCCGACGGCGCCGTACCACGAGCATGCGGTGCGCGACTTTGTTATGCGCTATTGCGGCGAGCTTGGGGCGCGGGTGGAAACCGATCGGGTGGGGAATCTGATTGTGAAATATCAACGACCGCGGGCCGGCCGCGTGAGGTCGCGTTCCGCGCCACTTGTGTTTGTGGCGCACATGGATCATCCGGGGTTCGAGATGTTGGACGGCAAGCGGGCGGAGTTTCTGGGCGGCGTGCCGAAAGAGATGTTGGCGAAGGGGGGCCGGGTACGGTTTTACACCGCTCGCGTGCGTGTCCAGCGGGAGTTCTCCACCGTGAAGGCCACGATTCGGCGGTTGGACGGGTCGAGGTGGCCGAAGCGGAAGATTGTCGAGTTGACGATAGATGGCGCGGTGCGCAAGGGCGATTTGGGGATGTGGGACGTGCCGGCATTTCGGGTGTTGGACGGGAAACTGCACGCGACGGCGATTGATGACGTGCTCGGGTCGGTGGTGATGCTGGCGACGTTGACGGACGCCGTGCGGCGCAAAGTGGCGACGGATTTGTGGTGCGTGTTCACGCGCGCGGAGGAAGTCGGTTTCCCCGGCGTGATGGCGGTCATTCAATCGAAGAGAATTCCGAGGAGCGCGCTGGTGGTGTCCATCGAGATGAGCAAAGAGCGTCCGTGGGCGCGGATCGGCGACGGCCCGGTGGTGCGGGTGGGGGACCGCGCGTCGATTTTCGATCCGGCGGCATCGACGTTTCTGTGGCGGGTGGCGGAGCAGTGTCGCGCCGGCGAATCAACGTTTCGCGCCCAGCGTTGTCTCATGGATGGCGGGACGTGCGAGGCGACGGCGTTCGTGGGGTTTGGTTATCGGGCGGGCGGGTTGTGTCTGCCGCTGGGCAACTACCACAACATCGGTTTGAAACGGCGACCCCGGGCCGAGAACGTGAGCGTGAACGATCTGGAGCAATTGGTGAAACTGACCGTGGCGGCGGCGGCGGAATGGCGAGGGTCCGATGTGACGGGCGCGATGTTGCGGCGTCGGGTAGCCTCGATTGCGCGGACCGCGCCGCGGAAACTGACGAGGATATGAGTCGACGAACGATCGGCGTGGGGTTGAGGCTGATTCTGCTGGCCGCTGTGGCGAGCGCGCGCGCGGGCACGGAACAGACGCCGTCACAACAGGTTCCATCAACCCAAGCCGTGGTTCAAGCTGCGACGCCGGCCACGGCACTCACGCCCGAACAGGTGGCGCAAACCCAGTTCACGATCGGCGTGGAATTGATGCGCGAGCACAAGTTTGCCGGGGCCGCGCAGTCGTTTGAGCGGGCGACCAACGCGCGCACGAATTTTCCCGAGGCGTACAGTAACTGGGGCATCTCGCTCGTGGAGCTCGGCAAGCAGGCGTTTAACGAGGCGCAGCAGTTGCAGGATTTCCAGGCGGCGGCGGAAAAATTTAACAAGGGCGCCGAACAGAAGCCCGACGTGAAACTCACGTATATCCTGTGGAGCGAAACACTGTTGCTCATCGGCGATTTGCCCGTGGACTCGCGGACGCGATTGGCGTGTTACCAGGGCGCGGTGGAAAAATGCCGCAAGGCGGCGGAACTCGCCCCGAACGATTGGGATTCGTACAACAAGTGGGCGGTGATCCTCTCGACGAAACTCCCTGCCTACGCGGTGGACGACCCGGCGCGGTTCGCCCTCTATAAGGAAGCGGCTGCGTTGTACGCGAAAGCCGCCGCGCGCGCGCGGTTCAGCAGCGAGGTTGGTCCGGTGTGCGCGAATTGGGCGAGCGTCCTGGTCCAGGCGGCGCATATCTCGTCGAACCAGGAAGTGAAGGTGACGCTGTTGCGGGAGTCGCTGGAGAGATTTGACCGGTCGGCGAAGGTGCAGCCCAACGCAGCCGGCACATATGCCATGTGGGGGAGCGCGTTGATCGACCTGGGCAAGATGAGCCACAGGCGCAACGATTTCCGGGACGCCGTGGAGAAACTCAATACGAGCCTGGATTTGCGACCCGATGACCCTGGCGCCTTGTACGATCTCGCCCGCGTGTACGCGTTGCTGGATCAGCCGGTGTTGGCGGTGGAGAACTTGAAGAAGTGTTTTGCCGCCGACCCCGCGCAAGCCTATCGGCAATCGGCGGTCCAAGATGTCGACCTCGCTAGGTTGCGCGGGGACACGGATTTCGACGAGCTGATTGGGCGGACGGCAGCACACGGTGTACCGACGTACAACCCCCACTTGAGCGACTCGCCGCAATGAGTCATGAGAGCAAAGAGCAAGACATAGCCGTTGGCCTTCCCGGCAAAGATTGACCTTTTTTGCAGCAGCGCAGGCAGTGTGGGTTCAGTAGGGAGTGGTTACCACTTATGGCACTCATTATCAGGTGTTTAACATGCCATGGGAGCTGTGGATTTGTGCGCAGGCGACGAGTGGGTTTTGGGGTGGCGACCGAAATGCCGGTGGGCGCTTGACAAAGGACAGGTTCGGCTACATGATATAGCCCAATGTGTGTGAGGGTGGGAGTCGTTAAGGCGGCAGAAGAGTAGTCACTCAAGGCTGGTGCCTCTTCTCAGAACCAGTAACAAACGGTAGCGTGTAACCTCAGGGAAGAAAGGGAAAAGGATGAGGGGTTGCGACTGGAACGGTACGGCTGCTTCTGCGAGAGCCAGTAAGTTCAACGGCTAGCGGTTCGATTACGAAATACATCTGGTCCTTGCAAGGGCCGGTGTTTTCTTTTCAGCCGGTCCTGGTCGGCAAGGCGTGGGGCGTTTTGGTCGAAGAGACATACTCGGGCGAGTGAGCATGCAAACGATTATTCCATCTTGGTATTGTGCACGGACCAAACCGAAGCACGACCACATTGCGGCTGCCAACGTCAGGAAAAACATCGGGTTGGAGGTGTTTCACCCGCAACTGCGAGTGGAACGGGCGACCAAGCGCGGCGTGGTACGGGTGGTAGAACCGCTTTTCCCTTGCTACATCTTCGTGCGTTGCGTGCTCGAAGAAAGCCTGAACGATATTCAGTACACCGCAGGAGTCAGTTCCCTGCTGCGATTTGGGACCGGGATTCCCGCGGTGGCCGATTCGGTGGTCGAGGAGTTGCAGGAGTGCTTCGAGTCGACCGAGCCGATGACGGTACAAGATCACCTTTCGCCAGGATCGGAAGTGGTGATGGCCGACGGTGCCTTCGCGGGCATGAGCGCCGTGGTGCTGCGGCTATTGCCAGCCAGACGGCGTGTACAGGTTCTGTTGGATTTTTTGGGACGGCCGACGCCGGTGGAGATTCCTCGTACGTCGATTGCGGTCGAGAGGGATTGCATGGCCGACCGGGTGCCTTTGTTGGCGGCATCATATTCGTTGATTTGAGCGGGTTAGCAGAGCCGCATTTGCTTGGTGGTAGGCGTCGAGAGCGAGACATGCGGCAGAACATGAATGTTCGGCTTAGTAGGCGAGCCGGAGCAAGATGTGACAGTTGGCTGGAAATGAGCGCAGCCAACAAGTGCGGAGCCTTGTCGGAAATATCAAGGTAGAGGGAGCAGTAGGGTGAAAGGGTACATGGGATTGCAATACAGTTTGGCACAAGGCGTAAGAGCTTGCACGGAATGGGCCTACGGGCTCATGCGTTCCGCGGGGCTGGCATTGCGTTTATTGGATTTCGGGACTCGGCAACTTCAAGCCGTGCCTGTCAAGCAACGGGATTTCCATCCACGCGCATGAACCTCCTGCAAGAACAACCTTTGGTTTGGAAATCACCGAGCAGTAATTCGGTGCGAATTCCCGGCTGGAAGCGAGTATTGGATATTGGGTGCATCGTGATCGCGTCGCCGGTGCTGGTCCCGGTCATGGTGGTGATCTCGGTGCTTATCAAGCTTGGGTCCAAGGGGCCCATTCTGTTTTACCAGGAGCGAATTGGCCACCTTGGCCGGCGCTTCACGTGTTTGAAGTTCCGGACGATGGTGACCGATGCGGACACCAGCGTTCACGAGGGGCATTGCGCGCGATTGATCGACTCTGATCTTCCCATGGTCAAGATGGATGCGCACGGGGACTCGAGGGTCGTACCATTTGGGCGGCAACTACGTGCGACCGGGCTGGATGAATTGCCGCAAGTCATCAACGTGCTTCGGGGTGACATGAGCCTGGTGGGGCCGCGTCCCTGCCTGCCCTGCGAGTACGACCGGCACCTCGACTGGCAGAAGCAGCGCTTCAACACACTGCCCGGCCTGACAGGTCTCTGGCAAGTATCCGGGAAGAATACGACCACCTTCAACCAAATGATTCGCTTTGATCTGGAATACGATCGAAACAAATCCCTGTGGTTGGATCTGACCATCATGCTGCGGACCATTCCCGCCGTGATCGCTCAGGTCCGTGACATCGTGTCGAATGGGAACAACAAGAAGTCATCGGGATGGCCCATGCTGAGTATGGGCCGTCCTCGCAAACCGATCAGCCAACCGATCGCCTTCACTGAATCGGTTCCCAGCGGTACCCCCGTACCGACTGCGGAATCCATCACCGTCCAGGAGGAATCATGGCGAAGCAAATAAAAGTTGGTGTTGTCGGGTGTGGATACTGGGGACCGAATCTGGTTCGTAACTTCCGGTCACTCTCCGACTGTCGTTTGAAGATGATGTGTGACATCAACAAGGAACGGTTGGCCCACGTTCGTTCCTTGTACCCCGACGTGGAAGGGGAAACGGATTACCGGCACATGCTCAACGGCGCCGGGCTTGACGCGGTCGTCGTGGCAACGGCAGTGAGCCTGCATTATCCGATGGCCAAAGCGAGCCTGTTGGCCGGCAAGCATACGCTCATCGAGAAACCGATGGCGTGCTCGTCTGCACAGTGCGAAGAGTTGATCGATATTGCCAAAAAGAAGGGCCTGATCCTCATGGTAGGCCACACGTTTCTGTATTCGCCTGCGGTGCGGAAGATCAAGGAGATCATCGACACCGGGGAAGCCGGGGAAATCCGCTACATTTGCGCCCGCCGGTTGAATTTGGGTCTGTTCCAGCGAGACATCAACGTGGCCTGGGACCTGGCGCCACACGACATTGCCATCATCTTGCACCTTCTGCAGGAGCAGCCGAGGAGCCTCAATTGCCGCGGCACCGCGCATATCACGCCGGGAGTCGAAGACGTCACGGCGATGTGCCTGTACTTTGGCCATGAGCGGTCGGCGATCATACATAATAGTTGGATCGATCCCCGGAAGATCCGGGAAATGACGATCGTCGGCAGCAAACGCATGATCGTGTACGATGACGTCGCCCAACAGGAGAAAATCAAGGTGTTTGACACCCGCGTCGAACGCCCGCCGCACTACGACACGTTCGCCGAGTTCCATTACGCGTATCATTACGGCGACATGTACGTCCCGTACATCAAACAGGAAGAGCCGCTCAAGGCCGAATGCCAGCATTTTGTTGACTGCATCCGCTCGGGCGCAGCGCCGCTCACCAGCGGCGACCGGGGATTGGAACTCGTGCGGATTTTGGAAGCGGCTTCCCAATCGATCAAGAACAGCGGGGCGCCTGTCGATCTTACCCATCAGCCCGCCAAGGCCGGCACCAACGGCAATGGCAACGGCAACGGGAACGGCAATGGCCATGGGAACGGTCACAACGGCAGCCTCTCCAAGAAACTCGGATCGGCTTCTCCACTGGGTCGCACCAAGAAGAAGCCGGCGTCAGCCAGACGGGTTGCAAACCTCCAAGCCAGCTTGATGTAGGTTTCGTACACCGGTCATGAGTGGGCTACCGCCGTCTGTTCAGTTGATTGCGCCGGACGTGAAGCTTGGCAGGGGCGTTCGCATTTACGGTTTTGTCAACCTGTATGGCTGCGAGATTGGAGACGACGTAAGAATCGGGTCCTTTGTCGAGATTCAAAAAGGGGTGCGGGTCGGGAACCGCTGCAAGATCTCCAGTCACACGTTTGTCTGTGAAGGCGTCACGTTGGAAGACGAGGTGTTCATCGGGCACAATGTGACGTTCATCAATGACCGCTATCCCCGGGCGACCACCGGGGATGGGACCTTGCAGACCGAAGCGGATTGGGAGTGCCTGCCCACCGTGGTGAAACGGGGCGCCTCCATCGGATCCGGGGCGACCTTGCTCTGTGGAATTACCGTCGGGGAACGCGCGATTGTGGGTGCGGGGAGCGTCGTCACCAAGGACGTACCGCCCGGCGCAGTGGTCGCGGGCAATCCGGCACGGGTCATGCGGTCCAATACGAAAAAGGTAACGCATGCGGGTACCATTCCTTGATTTAACCGCTCATCACCACGCCCTTCGGGACGAGATTCTGGCCGCCATTCAGGAGGTTATCGAAAGCAACGCCTTCGCGGGCGGGCCGTTCGTCGCCAAGTTCGAAGAGGATTTTGCGGCGTACTGCCACACGCGCTTTGCCGCGGGAGTGGGCAGTGGCACCGATGCGCTGTGGCTCGCGTTGATGGCTTGCGGGATTGGCGCAGGCGACGAGGTGATCACGGTCCCCAACTCGTTTCTGGCGACGGCTGAAGCCATCAGCTTTAGCGGGGCCGCACCCGTATTTGTGGACGTGAATCCGCAGACGTACACGATGGACCCGGAGTTGTTGGAAGCGGCCATTACTCCTCGCACGAAGGCCGTCATACCCGTACACCTGTTTGGCCAGATGACCGACATGGATCCGATCATGGAGATTGCGCGTCGGCGTAAACTGGTGGTGATCGAGGACGCCTGCCAGGCCCATGGTGCTGAATACAAAGGACGGAAGGCAGGCTCCATTGGCCACGCTGGCTGTTTCAGCTTTTATCCCGGAAAAAATCTCGGGGCCATGGGCGAAGCGGGGGCAGTGGTCACCAATGACGGGGCGATCCAGGAGAAAATCCAGGTGCTGCGCGATCACGGTCAGCGGGCCAAGTATCATCATTCACACATTGGCTGGAACGCGCGGATGGACGGGATCCAGGGAGCGGTTCTGCGAGTGAAATTGAAAGCATTGGATCGAGGCAACGCGGCCCGCCGGTCGCACGCCCGGCTCTACGAGACCCATTTGGGCAACTGCCGAGACTTGATTACACCCAAGGAAGCGGAATACGGGACGCATGTGTATCACGTGTACGCGGTGCGCGTCAAAGGCCGGGATCAACTTCAGCGAGCGCTGACCGATCGCGGCATCGCCAGTGGAATTCATTACCCGATTCCGATCCACCTGCAGGAAGCCTACGGACATCTGAAGTTGAGACGCGGTTCGTTTCCGGTCGCGGAACGTTGTGCCGAAGAGTTTCTGTCGCTCCCGATGTTTCCGGAATTGACGCCGGAGCAGATCGAGACGGTCGTACGGGAGGTCAACTCCCACCTGTCGCTTGCCAAAACCGCGCATGCGTGTGCTGTCTGAGTGTGCGGCGGTTGCCGGCGGCCCGCATTCACCAGCGGAGACGTGCCCCAATGGCGGTCTTGTGCAGTTGGTAAATCCCCTCGAAGATTCCAGTTGGGATGACAGGCTGGTGGGCGCCCCCCCGTCATCCTTTTTCCACAGTTCCGCTTGGGCCAGAGTTCTGCACGACGTATATGGCTACACCCCTGTGTATTTCGTCGTCCGGGATGCCGGACGTCTCCAGTGCCTGCTACCGATCATGGAGGTTAACAGTTGGCTTACGGGAAGACGCGGGGTATCGCTCCCCTTCACGGACGATTGTGATCCCGTCTGTCCGGATCCCGCAGCATTCCGTGGCCTGTTTGAAGAAGCCCTGCGGCACGCCGAGGCGCGGGACTGGAAATACCTGGAATGCCGTGGCGGGAAGGCGCTGTGGCCTGGCGCAACGGCCTCGACCTGTTACTACGGCCACCGACTCGGCCTTGTCGATAACGAGGAGGCCCTGTTCGCGAACGTCGATGGCGCCGTGCGGCGCGCGATCCGGAAAGCTCACAAGAGCGGGGTCATTGTGGAAATATCGCAAGATCGGGCTGCCGTACGCGCGTTCTATGGCCTGCAATGCAAGACGCGAAGGAAGCACGGCCTTCCGCCCCAGCCGTTTCGGTTCTTCCAGAACATCCACCAGCACATCCTGTCCCCTGATCGGGGTATTGTCGTGTTGGCCCGAAACGAGCGGACGGTTGTGGCCGGCGCCATGTTCTTCCATATCGGGAAACGGGCGATCTATAAATTCGGCGCGTCCGACGATCGATTTCAGCACTTGCGGGCCAACAATCTGGTGATGTGGGACGCGATCCGCTGGTATGCAGCGCACGGGTTTGACGAGTTGGATTTTGGCCGGACCTCGCTGGACAACGAGGGTTTACGGAGTTTCAAGCTGGGGTGGGGCACCCAGGAGCGCCGAATCGAATATGTGCGGTATGACCGTCGGAGCGGCGGTTTTGTGACGGTAAAAGACGAAGCGTTCGGCTGGCATAATCGTGTGTTCCGGGTACTCCCCGGTCCGGTCACGCGGTGCATTGGAGCCGCGCTTTACAGACACATGGCGTAGGCGTTATGGTGTGAAAGGTGATGTGAATGAATGATCGACAGACAATGAACCAACGGTCGCGGTTGACCCTTGATGATGTGTACTACGTGCTGTTCAAGCACAAGTGGAAAATTATTACCTGTTCGACCGTGGGTCTGTTGGGAGCTGTCGCGCTCGTGGCATTCCGGCCGCCGATCTATGAATCGGAAGCCAAGCTGTTCATCCGCTACGTGCTCGATAGCAAATCTCCCTCGCCAACACCAGACGGCTCGAGAATGATTTCATCGTATGACGGGCAGACCGTCATCAACTCGGAGATCGAAATCCTGAACAGTCTGGACCTGGCCGAGCAGGTGGTGGATACCATCGGGCCGGAGAAGATCCTGGCCAAGGCCGGTGGCGGCAAGGATCGCATTCGGGCCGCCGAGGTAGTCCGCAAGGGATTGGTGGTCGAGGTGCCGAACAAGAGCAACGTGATGCGGATTCTGTTTCAGCATCCGGACCCCGACATCGTGCAACCGGTATTGACGGGGTTGATCGACAGCTACTTCAGGAAACACGTGGAAATCCACCAGGCGTTTGGCGTGGTGGACGATTTTCTGTCGCAGGAGACGGACCAGTTGCGCGCCCAATTGGCCCAGACGGAGGAGGAACTTCATCAGGCGCGAAACAAGGCCGGGGTGATTTCTCTCGAAGACAGCAAAAAGGACTACACCGACCAGATCGCCAAGATACGCCAGGAGATTTTTGATGCCGAGGCTGAGTTGGCCGAACACCAGGCAACGTTGAAGGCGATCACGGCCACGGCACCCGGCAGCACGGCACCAACCAACGGTGAGCCCGCCGCGGCCTCGCTGCCCATCGACGAATACAAGAGCATCTCGACGCGCGTCGATGAGTTGTGGAAGAGACAACAGGAGTTGGCGGCCCAATTCACCGATGAGAACGCGCTCGTCAAGGGCATCCGCCAGCAAATCGCCGAAGCGGAGCAGTCCAAGAGGACGCTGGAAGAAAAATATCCCGCGCTGACCCGGCTCGGCGTCTCTGTATCGAACCCGAGCGCCCCGCGCGCCGGGACCTCGGTTGACGTCGGGACGGAAACGACCCAGGTATTGGCCATCCAGACGAAGATCAAGGTCCTGAGCGGACAGCTTGACCAGATTCGCAAGGAGGCGGGCAACATGGACCAGATGGACTCAACCATCTCGGAACTGCAACGCAAGAAGAAACTTGACGAAGCGAACTATCAATACTTCTCCTCGAGTTTGGAGCAGGCCCGCATCGACGAAGCGGTGAATCACGGAAAGATCTCCAACATCAGCAAGATTCAGGCACCTTCCCCTCCGTTCCGCGCACCGGCCGGCTCGCCCAAGAAAATCGCGATGATAGTTGCCGGGGGCCTGGCGCTGGGTTTGGGATGGGCATTTCTGATCGAGTTATTCCTCGATCGCTCGGTGAAACGGCCGATTGACGTGCAGACGAAACTGCGGTTGCCGCTGTTCTTGGCCATTCCCGACGTCAACAGGAACGGACACCGGCGCCTCGCCAAGGTGGACAAGGACAAGTTGCGCGCGTTGAAGCCGGCCGACAGCGGTGCGGTACCCGCACCCGCCGTTGGCGGCCCATCCCCTGACAACGGGGGTCACGGGATTGAGACATGGAGTCCGAAGCTGCCGTTGCGGCCCTTCTACGAAGCGCTGCGAGATCGGTTGGTCATGTATTTCGAGGTGCGCGGCATCACGCACAAGCCCAAGCTCATTGCCGTCACGAGTGCCGGTCGTGGCGCGGGAGTCACCACCACAGCGGCTGGCTTGGCAGCGACTCTCTCGGAGACCGGGGACGGCAATGTCCTGTTGGTGGACATGAACCAGGAGCAGGGATCGGCCCAACAATTCTGTCAGGGACGGCCCGTGGCCAAGCTGGAGGAAGCGTTGTATAAGAAGGACAGCGCCTTGGTGCAGGACAAGTTGTATGTCGTGACCGAGACCGAGGCGGCGAATGGCAGCAAGCTCCCGCGTATTCTGCCAAAGCGGTTCACAAATCTGGTACCGAAGCTCAAGGTGAGCGATTACGACTACATCATTTTCGATATGCCGGCGATTACCCAGACGAGCGTGACACCGCGCTTGGCCGGATTCATGGACATGGTGTTGCTCGTCATCGAATCCGAGAAGACAGATCGCCAACTCGTTCAACAGAGTTGCGCGTTGCTTGCGGAATCGAAAGCGAACGTCTCCGCGGTGTTGAACAAGACCCGCACCTACGTACCGCCGCGACTGCACCAGGAATTCCTGAGCGACTCCTGAGGATGTGATCGCTTGCGCCGCCGTGCCCATCGGGCTGGAGGGGTTCGGTGGCGGCGCATGCTGAAACCGTACACTGAATTCTCGTCGGCCAACCACCCATGCTGAAGAACCGCATTTACTACCAGTTAAAGCCCTATCTCCCATGGCGTTTCCGGATGGGGCTGCGCCGGATCTTTGCCCGGTGGACGTTGCGGGCCTACAAGGATGTGTGGCCCATCAACCACGCCGCGGCCCAACCACCCAAGAACTGGCCCGGCTGGCCGGACGGCAAGAAATTCGCCCTGGCAATCACGCACGACGTGGAAGGCGCTGGGGGGATCGGCAAGGTCGGTCAGTTGGCAGCGCTGGAGATGAAACTCGGGTTCCGGTCGTCGTTCAATTTTATTCCGGAAGGCGAAGCCAGTATTCCGCGAGAAATGCGTGCCGAGCTGGCTCGGAAGGGGTTTGAGGTGGGGGTGCATGATCTTCAGCACGACGGCAAACTGTTTCGGAATCGCAAGGAGTTTGCCCGGAAGGCCAAGCGCATCAACTCCTACCTGAGCGAGTGGGGCTCCAGCGGGTTCCGCTCGGCGTTCATGCACCACAATCTCGATTGGGTCCACGAATTGGAAATCCTGTATGATTCGTCCACGTTTGATACCGACCCGTTTGAACCACAGCCGGATGGCGTCAACACGGTTTTCCCGTTCTGGATGCCGGGGAGGGCGACGGGACGAGGATATGTCGAGTTACCCTACACCCTGCCCCAGGACTCCACACTGTTCCTGCTGCTGAAGGAATCGTCACCCGAGATCTGGAAGAGAAAACTCGATTGGATCGTCGAGTGTGGTGGCATGGCGCTGGTGAACGTGCATCCGGATTACATCAGCTTCGACGAGTCCACGAAGACGAGCCGGAGTTTTCCGCACACGCATTATCAGGAGTTTTTGGAATACATCCAGGAGAAGTACGCCAATCTCTACTGGCACGCGCTGCCCCGCGACGTGGCGAAGTTCTGCGAAGTTCTCCGACCCGAGAGACGGGTGGCGTCCGGCCGGCGGGTGTGCATGCTCACCCACTCGGTTTATGAGACTGACAACCGCGTGATGCGCTATGCGGAGGCGCTGGCGGAGCGGGGTGACGAGGTCGACGTGTTGTGCGTGAAGCGGGACCGTAACCAACCGGACACTGAGACCGTCAACCGGGTCCAGATACACCGCGTCCTGCGACGATCAGGCAAGCGCGCCAAAGGCCAGACAGCCTATCTGCTGCCGCTGCTCCGGTTCTGGGTCAACTCTGCCGTGTGGTTGACCTGGAAAAACCTGAAACGTCGGTACGACCTGATCCATGTTCATAACGTGCCCGATTTCCTGGTATTTGCCGCCTGGGCTCCCAAGTTGACGGGGGCGAAGGTGATTCTGGATATTCACGATATCGTGCCGGAGTTCTATGGCAGCAAGTTCGGCAAGCAGGAGGACACGACGGCCGTCCACATGCTGAAATGGATGGAACGATTGTCGGCCCGGTACGCCGACCACGTGATCATCGCCAACCACCTGTGGCTCGACAAGTACGCGCAACGGACCCGCACCAACGGCAAATGCTCCGTCCTGATCAATTACGTAGACACAGGGATCTTCCAGCCTCGTCCTCGGTCGCGACACGAGGGCAAGCAGGTCATTCTGTTTCCCGGCAGCCTGCAATGGCATCAGGGACTGGATATCGCCATCCGTGCCATGCCCAAGATCAACGCCCGGGTACCCCAGGCCGAACTGCACATTTACGGGGATGGCAACATGAAGGGCAGCTTGGTGGCGCTGGTCCAGGAATTGGGGTTGAACGAGCATGTCCGCATTTTCAATCCGCTACCGGTACGCCAGATCGCCGAGATCATGGCCAATGCCGACATCGGCGTGGTTCCCAAACGAGCGGATTCATTCGGCAACGAAGCTTACAGCACGAAGATCATGGAGTTTATGTCCCTGCAAGTGCCCGTTGTGGTGTCGAACACCAAGATCGATCAATATTATTTTGACAACTCGGGAGTGCGCTTTTTCGAATCCGGCAATCCGGACGCACTCGCCGACGCCGTGTGTGACGTGTTGGGCAGTCAGGAGCTGCGTCAGCAAATGGTGGAGCGGGCGTCCAAACACGCGGCCCGCAACGACTGGGCAACCGCCAAGGTGAAATACCTGAACTTGGTGGACGGCTTGTTTGTATGAGTAGTAGGGCCAGCATTCCATCGGTCAGTAGAGTGGATGGCGGTGAGGGAGCATGGCCACAAACCTGCCGCCGCGTGATTTTACAAGGGCGGCTGGACCGGTCGGGCGGTTCGACAGTCAAAACCCCACATTTCCTCGTGCGTCGGTAGTATGCGCCTCGACCGTCTCATAACCTTGGGCTTGGTCCAGCCGATTCATCGGGCAGTTTCGGGGGCGAAGCGCGCCCAGTTGCCCATCCTGATGTATCACAGCATTTCCGAGGGCGCGGAAGATGCTGTATCGCCCTACTATCGGACTGTCACACGCCCGGCGATTTTTGCGCAACACATGGCTCTGTTGCACGTCGAGGGTTACCGGGTGGTAAGTTTGCAGGCCGGTTTGCACGAGTTCCGTTCCGGGTGCAGTGACATCAGGAAAACTGTGGTCCTGACGTTCGACGACGGTCTGCGCGATTTCTACACCAGCGCCTTTCCCATCTTGCAGGAATACGAGCAGACGGCCTCGGTCTTTTTGCCGACCGCGTTTATTGGAGATCAGCCAGGTCGTTTCAAGGGCCGGGAATGCATGACTTGGAGTGAGGCCCGCGAACTAAATGAGGCAGGAATCGAGATCGGGTCCCACACGGTAAATCATCCCCGGCTTTACGAACTTGGGTTTGACGAAATTCGTGCGGAACTGGCGAATTCGAAAGCGGTGATTGAGGACAGGCTCGGCAGCGCAGTCGTCTCGTTCGCGTACCCGTACGCGTTTCCAAGTGGTGACCGGCGGTTCGTCGCGAGGTTGGAGGAACTGCTGCGAGCAGCCAAATATGAATGCGGCGTGACCACGCGGATCGGCCGGGCCAGCGCGAACGATCAACTCTTCACTCTGCCACGGCTGCCCATGAATTCAGCCGACGACCGCTCTTTATTCTTGGCCAAACTCCAAGGCGCTTATGACTGGCTCGCGGTCGTGCAGACGTCATTCAAAGGACTCTCTTGCCGCGCCCCTCGGCGTACAAATACCGCGGATGACAAGGGTGATGATTCCAGTTGCCAGCCCTCAGGCACCACTCCCGCATCTCCTGGCTCTTGATTCAATCTCCTCGAAATCGCAATGTTAAATCCCTCCAGAAGTATGGAAAACGAGTCCTACGTCCTGATCACAGCCGCCCGAAACGAAGAGGCCACCGTCGAGGCCACGATTTGCAGCGTTTTGAACCAGGAAATCCTGCCAAAGGAATGGGTAATCGTTAGCGACGGTTCCACGGACGGGACCGATGAAATCCTTCGGAGGTATGCTCGTAAGGAACCGTTCATCAAGCATCTGCAGTTGCAGGGGCGAACCATACGCAACTTCTCATCGCAGGTCTTCGCCATTCAAACCGGGTATCGCGCGTTGAGCTGCCAGGATTACGAATACCTCGGATTACTCGACGCCGATTTGCGGTTTCCGGCCCATTATTACGGGAATCTGATGTCCCGGTTCCGGGAGGACTTGAAGCGGGGCATCATTGGTGGCCTGGTCATTGACGTGGCGGATGGAGACGTCAAGAAAACATCGCGGAACCTGAATGAGGTCGCGGGTGCCACGCAGTTTTTCAGGCGCAGTTGCTACGAAGCGCAAGGCGGGCTCCTGCCGATCCCCGAGGGCGGCTACGATGCGATTGCGTGCGCGCGTGCGCGCATGGACGGCTATAAGACCGAAACTTTTCCGGACCTGCTGGTGGATCACCTTAAAGTGCGGAACGCCGCTTTCGGCGGACCTATTCGACGTAATTGGCAGCTTGGAACCCGGGACCACGCGCTTGCATATCACCCGCTGTTCGAACTCATGAAATGTTGCTCGCGGGCAGCCGATGCCCCGTTTCTAGTAGGCTCTGCGGCTTGGTTTCTTGGCTACGTGTGGTCCACCGTGACTGGACGCCAGATCGTGATTCCGCTCGAAGTCCAAGAGCATATAAGACGAGAACAGATGAAACGAATTTGCTCACGACTCATGTTCGTGAAGGCCCGAGAATGATCACCGGGAAGTGGCGGCCACCAGGAGTTCCAAAACGATGAACCGGATCCGCCGACTACGGGGAATGTTCCATGCCGGTCTCCTCCACACCCCGGTAACATGCCAGGCGCGACGACATCCCAACGCAAGATCCCGACCGATATGAAGCCGAACCTGTCGGTCTCGGTGATAATTGTCAATTGGAATGCCCGCGATTTTCTGCGGGACTGCCTGCGGTCATTGGCTGACCGGGTTTCCGAATACCCCCTGGAGATCATCGTTGTGGATAATGGCTCCATCGACGGCTCGGCGGAATGCGTCGAACGCGAGTTCCCCCGCGTGCAGTTGATCCGCAACCAGTCAAACCTCGGTTTTGCCCGCGCCAACAACATCGCCATTCGCCAGAGCAACGGCCGCTATGTCTGCCTGATCAATTCAGATGTGAAAGTGCTCAAAGACTGCATCACCCATCTCGTGGATTATTGCGAGCAGCATCATGATGTTGGCATGGTTGGCCCTTGCGTCTTCGGCGCTGATGGAAGACGGCAGCGTTCCTGCCGGGGATTCCCCACTTTGTGGAACACGTTTTGTCGGTCATTGGCCCTCGATACGATCTTTCCCAAGAGGAAGGTGTTCACGGGCTATTCGCTTTCGCACTGGTCGCAGGATACTCTGCGTGCTGTGGACATTCTTAGCGGCTGCTTCTGGCTGGTTCGGAGGGAGGCAATAGCGCAGGTTGGGTTGCTCGACGAATCGTTCTTCATGTATGGAGAGGATATGGACTGGTGTAAGCGCTTCTGGGGCACGGGCTGGAAACTGGTCTTTGTTCCCACAGCACAGGCGGTCCATTACGGTGGCGCGAGTGCAGCCAACGCGCCGATTCGTTTCTTCATCGAAATGCAGCGGGCCGACTTGCAGTATTGGAAAAAACATCACTCTCGCCCGGCTGTTGCGTGCTATTTCCTCATCTCCTGTTTGCACTTGACGCTACGTGCCGTTGGCTACACGATCGCCGCGTGGTTCGCCAGAGAAACGCGACAGGCCTACCGTCATAAGATCAGCAGAAGTGTGGCGGGTTTGCACTGGATGTTCTCGGGTCGCTCTCCGTCTCAAACGAAATCACCGGATATCCGTGTGGCGTAAGAATTGGCTAGCCAACAGAAACAACCTAGGGGCCATGATCTTTGACAGGAATTGTTCACGTTCGGATCTTCGACGACAGGGATCTTAGCATAAGGCGGAGACATGCATAATTCCCTAACCGAAAACGCCGGAAAGGACAAATGCGCAACAGAGCAGCAGAGATGGGAACTTGCCAGGTCTGGTCTACATGCCAAGCTCTTTGAGCACCTTCCGGATCTGCTGCCAACCGCACCGATTCTTGATGTTGGGTGTGGTACGGGGGCTTGGAGTGGCAAAAAGGGTTGAAGGCGCCGGCAGGGACGATACGATGTTGGTTAACGAGACTGAACGACCTGCGATAGTCGCGAGGCGCAGGTCACGTGGGAGATGTCGGCGAAGATGACGAGACCTCCGATTGCCAATGCGCTGGTCGCCCTGCTGATAGGGATCACCGGACTGCTGTGTTACATGGGACTCACGAATGGCCACGACTGGGGTGACGATTTTGCCGGTTACATCATGCAGGCACAGAGCATCGTCGAAGGACGGCCCCGGGAGTTCATCAAAGCGAATCGCTCCATGATCGAGCAATCATCATCATCCGCTCTATGGCCGGCGGCGTACCCGTGGGGTTTTCCGGCCTTGTTGGCCCCCATCTATGCGGTTTACGGCAACGACATCATCGCCTTCAAATCCGTTGGAGTGGTCTGCTTTCTGCTCTTTCTCTGGGCACTCTGGCTTGGGTTTCGCAGATACCATTCAGATTTCTGGCGACTGGTCATGGTCGGCCTCTTTGCCCTGAATCCCTACATGCTTTTCTTCATGAACCAGATCCTTTCCGACATACCCTTCCTTCTTTTTTCGACTGTCTCCCTGCTGCTGCTGGGGGCTGTCGTGGTTGAAAAGCGGCGCCTGATCTCACCCCTGGCTGACCAGTTGCTTCTCGGAGCCTTGATTGCGGTTTCGTTTTCTATTCGAACCAACGGGATTAACCTTCTGCTCACACTCGGAATCACACAATTGGCCGTGGCCCTCCCGCGCGTCATTGCTCAACGAACCACGGACGGTCGTGGATTGGCGTCTCTCACACGTGTTTTCTCGCAAACCACCGTGCGTCGTTTGTGCGTCACCCTGGTGCCATACGCCACTTTCGCGATCCTAACATTGGTGTGGAACACTCTCCTGCCCTCCGGGGGATCGTCGTACTTCTCCCTTATGAGCGGATTGTCGCTGGGGCTCATCAAACACCACCTCGTTTACTATCTTGATATACCAGGCATGGTTTTCCCCCCCACATCATCCTACCACTACTTGATTCACGGCGCTCGCGTTGCCTATGGCGTAAGCATCCTTCTGGCCGTCGCGGGGATAAGGAAACGATACCGGTCGGACTTTTACATGCTGGTGTACATGGCCTTGACGCTTTTGCTTTATATTCTCTGGCCTTTCGAGCAGGGGATCCGGTTTCTGTTTCCCGTGCTTCCCTTCTATGTCTCATTTGTACTGACAGGCCTTGCAGAACTTCTGACCTCTGTCTTTGGACCCGAAAAGACGCTGTGGAAGACAATCAGTGTTTCCCCAGTTGTTGTCATCCTGTTGGGCTGTGCGGTTCTGGCAGCAAAACGCGCATTCGACAACCTTAAGCGGAATCGAGAGGATCGTAATGGACCGTACGTCCAAACATCCCGAGCCATGTTCTCATTTGTTGCCGAGAACACAGAGCCCACAAGCACGATTGTGTTCTTCAAGCCTCGCGCCATGAAGCTGATAACCGGCCGAAGATCCCTGACGATGGGCCGTGTAAGTGAGCTTTCCCATGGTGATTACGTGTGCGTGTACCTGCCGGGCAAAGACTCTGGCCAGGTGGCGCCTGGTGACATCGAACGGTTTGCCGCTGAGGGCGGCATTGAGCCGGTCTATGAAAACAGAGATTTCGCGTTGTACCGGTTGGCCAAATCCATCTCCCGTTCACAATGATTGCATTCCCGGCCAGCCTGCTTGCCCGCCCGCCCCAAAGAAACGGTCGAGTTTCGGGGAGCAGGTCGCGGGGAGCCCCGAATAGTTCCCAGATCGGTCAGCTTCACGTGTTATTGACAGCGCAATCCATCGACCTCGCAACACGAGACAACCCGGAATGAAAAAGGATTCGCTCAAAGCCCTTTTGAAGTCAGCGCCACCGGGCGTGCTGGGAACCATGAGGCTGTTGTCGATTCGCCCCCTGAGAGCCTACATCAGGTACGCTCCATCTTCATTGGGGAAACAGGTCTTGTACGACCGTTTAGCGGCTCATCTTTGGTCGCTTGAGACCGACGTGGTGGCGGAGACAGTATTCGGGAGCAGACTTTGTGTGAACGCCAGGGATATCGTCGGAAGATTCATATACTACTTTGGCGTTTGGGAGCCGAATTTGACGGGCTGGATTCAGCAGCGCCTTGCGACCGGCGATGTATTTGTCGATGTAGGAGCCAATATTGGCTATTATTCCCTGTTGGCTTCCAAGCTCGTGGGCGATTCCGGTAAGGTCGTGGCAGTCGAGGCCCTTCCGGAGAGTTTTCGCAAGCTCCAGGATAACGTGAGAGTGAACTCGTCCCGCAACGTTCGGTCCGTCAACGTGGCCGCTTGGCACAAGGATGAGCAGGTCAGAATTTACACGCAACCGGCCAGCCCGTCCGGTACGACTACATTGATGCGGGCTTGGGCAGCCCGATGCGACTTGGAACCCTATTGCGAAGTGCCGGCCAAACCCTTGTTGGACATACTCAGACCGGAAGAGATCAAGGCGGCTCGTTTGATAAAGATAGATGTGGAAGGGGCCGAATGGAACGTTGTCTCTTGTATGGCACCATTATTACGTGACTCTCGGAAAGATTTGGAAATTGTCGTCGAGATATCTCGCTCCATGCTCGAAGCGCAAGGGAAGACCGAAGGAGACATCTTGGGGCTCTTTTCCGATTGGGGGTTCCATTCGTATCGCATCGAGAACGATTATTCAGCGGCCGCCTACCTCACGCCGAATCCTCCCATCCGGCCCAAGCGCATCGAACGGATTCCGAACGGATCAGGAGACCAATCGGACGTGATCTTTTCCCGTGTCGATGCCGCGTCGCTCTAACCGACCCTCCCGCCCAAGAGAAGGAATTCTTACTCGGGGGAATTGGGGGGAAACGTCCAGGACGAATGACTCTTAGAAACAAGCGTATACGAGTGTTATACAGCTATCCGCACAAGCTCGGTGCGGACAGGATTTGCTACACCGCTTGGCAACAGGTGAATGGGCTCACGGCCGCGGGGGCGGATGTTCTGGTGTTCCCCGGCGTGCTTCACAGACCTGTGCCGCCGAACGTAGAAGTCCGCCCAACTCTTGCTCGCGGAAAGCTGCGTATTCCGTACAAACTTCTTGGCAAAATGCGCGCTTGCGCTCTGCACGATTACATTGTGTCGCGCAGAATCGAGAAACTGGCAGGGCAGATCGACATTGTTCATGCTTGGCCGCTGGCGGCACTGCGTACACTTAAGACGGCCGCGAGGCTGGGGATTCCGACTGTGCTGGAGCGGCCCAATACGCATACTCGTTTTGGCTACGAGGTTGCGCGAATGGAATCTGCGCGTTTGGGCGTGCCTTTACCCCTTGGTGACGAACATGCATATAACGGGCGATGCCTTCGCAAAGAGGAGGAAGAATATCGACTGGCCTATCGCCTCCTGTGCCCGTCTAACTTTGTTGTGAAGACGTTCTTGGAGCAGGGGTTTCCACAGGAGAAGTTGGCGCGGCACATATACGGCTTCGATGAAACGAGGTTTTGTCCGGAAGACAACCCGCTGAATCACGACCGGGGGCTAACGATGCTGTTTGTTGGCGTGTGTACGGTGGTAAAGGGGTTGCACTTCGCTCTGGAGGCTTGGCTGCAATCCGCAGCTCATTGTTATGGCACTTTTTCTATCGTCGGAAACTTCATGCCCACTTATGCCGAAAAGCTGGCGCCCATGCTGGCCCACAGCAGTGTCAAAGTTCTTGGCTATCGTAGTGATGTGCCGGAATTGATGCGGAAGGCCGATATTCTTGTTGTTCCCAGCATTACCGAAGGCTTCGGCCTGGTGGTTGCGGAGGCGATGGGTAGCGGATGCGTTCCGCTCGTGTCGGATGCATGCACCGACATTTGCCGGCACATGGAAAACTCGCTGGTGCATCACGTTGGAGACGTTGGGGCTCTGGCACAACACATCACAATGTTAGACAACGACCGTGCGCTGCTGGACCGATTGCGTTCCGGTGCCCTGCGAACTGCGCGGGAGGTCACTTGGACTGCGGCCGGGGTGAAACTGCTTGAGACCTACCGGGAAGTCTTGGCGGAGCGGCAGCGCCTTCTCCCATTTGGGAACTAACACGAAGAGCCCATGGTCCATTCAATCCATCGGTGATTGCAACCAAAAACGTCGGTGCTTTTCAACAAAGGGACAAGAGATCTAGTTGACATGGCGGCCGAAACTGGATCGGGTTCATAAAGAAATGGCCGTGGTCCGAGCGTTCGCAACTCGGTACTCAACGGGAAGCCGATGGAACAAACCGCTCAAGATGCCAGCAATCTGAATCCGCTGGCGGTGGCGTTGCTCGTGGTAATAAGCCTGGTGGTTCTCTATGCGAACCGCCAGAATGCCGTCGGTGCATTCCTAGTGGCGGCTGCCTTTATACCTCTCGGGCAGCAACTGGTGGTGTTCGGGCTGCATTTTCACTTTCTCCGTCTCCTGTTGCTGGTCGGGTTTTGTCGCGTGCTGGTCCACCAGGAACTCGAGGGGTTCACAATGAATTTGGTGGACAAGCTATTCGTATACTGGGCATTGACTGGAATCGTCTGCGGCATTTTTCGAGGACCGAGCCCTGAAACGTTCGGATCCGCTTTCAACGCCTTGGGGACTTACTTTCTCATTCGGATTTTGACGAACAGTCCTGAGGATATGGTTGATCATCTGCGTGTTCTGGCCCTCGTGGTATTGGTGATTGGCGCCTGCATGTCTTGGGAAGCCAGCACAGGCAAGAACCCGTTTCACGTATTCGGCGGGGTCCCTGAGATTCCCGCGGATCGCGGTGAGCGGTTTCGTTGCCAAGGCCCGTTCCGCAACTACATTCTTGCGGGCACGTTCGGCGCCACGTTGTTCCCGCTCATGGCCGGCCTCTGGTTCCAAGGCGGCAGCGGGAGGCGGCGTGCTGTCCTCGGGACTCTTGGTTGTGTCATGGTCACCGTCCTCTCCACTTCAAGCGGCCCGATTCTCTGCTTCCTGGCTGCGCTGGCAGGTTTGGCACTTTGGCCGATGCGAGACCGAATGCGCTTTTTCCGTCGATCTGTGGTGGTCATGATTCTCGGGTTGGCGGTGGTCATGAAGGCGCCGGTGTGGTATCTAATCGCGAAGGTAAGTGACGTGGTTGGAGGAGGAGGCTGGCATCGATCGTACGTGATTGACCAGTTCGTGAAACACTTCAGTGAATGGTGGCTCGTGGGCACCTCGTACACTGCCCACTGGGCTCCCGCCGGGGAAGTTATAGCCGGTGATCCGAACAACATGGATATTACAAACAACTACGTGGTCCAAGGCATTTCCGGTGGACTTTTGATGCTTGGACTTTTTCTGGCAATGATTGTGTGTTGTTTCAAGATAGTGGGCCGGGCAGTCCGTACCGATGTCAAAGGGTCATTGGATCCGAAGCTGTTGTGGACCGTTGGCGTAGCGTTGGCCGCCCATTGTACCGCCTTCTTCTCGATCCCCTATTTTGATCAGACCGCCGTGTTCTGGTACTGGCTGTTGGCTGTCATCTCCGGGATTCAGCAATGTGAGAACGCAGTTGCCTCGGAGGACTGGCAGGTAGAGTGGGGACTGGACGCTGCGGAAGAGCAACATGCGGGCGCAGAACCGCCGCATTGAAGGCAGCCGGCAGCGAAGTTGGCAATACGTGGTCAAGAGCGCACAGAGTTTGCACAAGCCCGAGCCAAACCGGGCGCGATTCCTGCTTCGAGAGCCAAGTCGGAAATACGCGGCTAAAGACGCGCAAAATTGGCCAAAGTCCAGGGCCTTCCGGGCGCAATTCCTGCTCTACAATGGCTTATGATGTACAAGAAATCGCGGCCGTTTGCGCTGTCTCGTTCTCTACCGTTACTTGCCCGCCTCAGCTTGGTCAGGACCCGCATGGCGATGACGGGCGCTTGGAAGATCGTGGCTTTGGCCCTCATCCTATTCCGCGTCGCGTCCTCCTCCCATGCTGCCGCTTGGTACGTGGACAATTCCTTGTCATCCAGCGCCAACGTCGGCACGAACTGGGCCAATGCGTGGACGAACCTGAACCTGGCTTCTGGCGTGAACCCCGGAGACACGGTGTATATCAGCGGCGGCAACGTCTCGCAAACGTATTGGCTCACCAACACCACCTGGCAGCTCGTCAGCGGCACAAACAACGCGCCGGTGACATACAGGGTCGGGCAGGACTCCGGGTACAACGGGACGGTGGTTCTCAATGGCGGGAGCATGGAAGCTAATGCGATCAACGGTACGCCGGGCTGGGTGACGATCAACGGCGGGTACAACGGGCAGAACCATCTCGTTGTCTCGAACTTCATTTGCGGTTCATTTTATCTTAACGGATGCAGCAACGTCGTCCTGCAATATGTGACCGTCTATGGGGCGATCCAATTACTCAGTCCCATTGCGGTCGAAATTGGGAATCTCGTCCATTACCCCCCGCCGGGTGCCACCAAAGAGAGCGCCACGATTCCCGCGGCGATCTCCCCGGCGTATTACTCGGCGTACTACGCGGCGATGGCAGGAAACACGTCCTACACGGCGAGCCTTTTTATCCACGATTCGACGATCTACGTCCTTCGGGATGGCACAACGACAGGCGAGGGCGACATCTGTGTTGGTACTGACTTTGACCACTCTACGCTTTCCAACTGCTATTTCGCTTCCATTGTGAATCCAGCCTACAACGGCGGCAAGCATCAGGAGGCGCTCCAGTTTGGTGCCGACAACTTCCTGCGCATGATGGACTGTACGGTTGTGAATATGGAGTATGCTGGCGCGTTTGGCGGCCCGACCTCGACGTCCGTGCACGATCTGCAGTTCTTCAATAATGTGTTCTACTATACAGACCCGCTATTCACCAACGGCAGCGCGGCCGTGGACATCATCATCGGCGAGGGCGGCGCGACAAACCTGATCTACAATGTACTCGTCGCCAACAACACGTTTGCCGACGCCAACTACGGCCTGCAGATCGGGCCGTATGACCAGATTGGCTCGTACTCGAATGTGGTCGTGGTGAACAATCTCTGCACGAATAACAGCCAGGCCGGAATCAGTTGCGTCACGACCAACGCCGGACCGCTGACCAATGCCATCGTCTGCTTCTACAACAAAGCCGGGGGGAACACGGTCACACCCGTGAATCTGGCTGGGCCATCCACGTCGGGACAGGCCACGTTCGTCTCCTATACGCCTTATGCCGCGAACAACGATTTCCACCTCGCCGCGAATGATACCGGGGCGACCGGCAATGGCACGAATTGGCCATCCGCCTGCTTCGGAGCCGACCAGAATGGCAACCCACGCCCGGCGTCGGGCCCGTGGGACATCGGGGCTTACCAGTATAGCACGAATGGCGTGGCGCCGACGCCACCGGTGGCCGCGTTCGATGCGACGCCGACCAGCGGGACGGCTCCATTGACGGTCACGTTCACGGACACGTCCACCGGCAGCATCACCGGCCGCTCCTGGCAGTTCGGCGACGGGAATGTCACAAACACGACGGCGACGACCGTAGTTTACCAATATGCCGGGACCGGTACGGACACAGTCCAATTGGTGGTGAGCGGCCCGGGCGGCTCCAGTACAAACGTGCAGGCCGATCTGATCATGGTCAGTGCCGCTGGCAATACGAATAGCGTGCCGCCACCGGTGGCTGCGTTCAGCGGCGCGCCGACCAGCGGGACAGCCCCGTTAACAGTCACGTTCACAGACACATCGACCGGCTGGATCACGAACCGTCTCTGGCATTTCGGTGACGGGACCTCGACCAACACGTTGGGCACCACGATGGTGCACCCGTACACGACACCGGGTACCAATACCGTGCGCTTGAACGTCTATGGTCCTGGCGGAGCGAGAGGCACTATTCGGGGCAACATGATTGTGGTCACTTCAACCGGGGGGAACACGAACAGCGCGCCGGCGCCCGTAGCCTCGTTTGGTGCGACGCCGACCAGCGGGACGGCTCCATTGACGGTGACGTTCACGGACACGTCCACGGGCAGCATCACCGGCCGCTCCTGGCAATTCGGCGATGGGAATGTCACAAACACGACGGCGACGACTGTGACCTACGTATACACCGCACCCGGTGCGGACACGGTCCAGTTGATTGTGAACGGCCCGGGCGGCTCCAGCACAAACGTGCAGGCCAATCTGATTACGGTCAGTGCAACCGGGGGGAACACGAACAGCGTGCCGGCACCCGTAGCCTCGTTTGGCGCGACGCCGACCAGCGGGACGGTTCCATTGACGGTGACATTCACGGATACGT
>Ga0326727_10002376_pt1 | contig 64629 bp, 51 predicted proteins | sample MB2enrmetagenome_FD_207643 | JGI IMG/M metagenome (GOLD analysis project Ga0326727, IMG submission 207643) | Lab enriched peat soil microbial communities from McLean, Ithaca, NY, United States - MB29MY | ecosystem: Environmental > Terrestrial > Soil > Wetlands > Peat | place: USA: New York...
GCTGATCAGCTACAACAACACCATCATCGCCAACTCCGAGTGGCGCAATCAGGCCCGTTCCTACGATGCGGCGGTGCTAAACCTGAATGCGAAGCGCGAGCACCTGGGCATCTTCGCCGCCTCGGCTGTGGTGCCGCAGGCCTATGGCGTGAGCCCGCATCAGGAAGGCAACAACATCTACGGAGCCTACGGCCGCATCGATGATTTTCTTGTGCCGCACTCTAACATTGAGCCGTTCTTCCTGTGGCGCGTTCAGCCGGCAGAGGTCGTCGAACCGACCGTCGCCAAAACCACCGGCAAGGAAAACGAGAAGGCAATTGGCGTGCGCTTCAAGGCGCAAGCCCGCTCGGCGTTCGATTATGGGGGCGAGGTGATCTTCGAAGGCGGCACGGTGGGACCGCAAAGCATCGGCGCCTGGGCGGCGGAGGCAGGCGCGGCATACCAGTTCCTCGATGCAGTGGCCAAGCCGCGCGTCTTTACCCAATACGACTACGCATCGGGCAACAGCGATCCGGCAACGAATGGAAAGCACTCCACCTTCGACACGATCTACCCGACAGCGCACGACCGCTTTGGCATCACTGATCTGTTCGGCTGGCAGAACATTGAGGCGGTGCGTGTGGGCACAACCATTGAGCCTCACCGGCGGCTCACCTTCACGGCGCAGGGGCTGGACGATTGGGCGGCCTCGGCGCTGGACTCGATTTACAACACCTCGGGCAGTTCGATCGTGTTTAACAAGACCGACCACGGCCGCCATCTGGGCGCGGAGATCGATGGCTACTCCTGGTATGAACTCAATAAGCACTTCAACCTGGGCGGCGGCGTTGGCTACTTCGGCGGAGGCCAGTTCCTGACGAATGTGACAACCAGCCACTCGTATACGTACTACTACTTTGCGCTGAACTTCAAAGACAACGGAAAGAAGTAGACAACTGGGTGATCGAATTGAATAGCGCCGGTGGCGAAGCGGTTAACGCGCAGGTCTGCAAAACCTGTACGCGCGGGTTCAACTCCCGCCCGGCGCTCCAACTTCAACCTGCAATCGCAATCACACTATTGGAGAATTCGTATGTCGAAGGACGCCACTTCTTCCCGTCAGGCTCTCTCGCTCGACGGCTATGCTGTCGCGCTTGCGCTCGTCCTGGCTCTGCTCGTTCGCCTCAACCTGCTCCCGCCAATCAAATGGTGAAACCTGCACTGTGACACTCTTCCCATGGAACGATTGATTCAGCCCAACAAGGAGATCGCAATGGCCACTTCCACTACCGTCGTCCCCTCCCATAGCCTGACGGGATTCATCGGCCTCGGCCGCCGCATTGCAGCACTCATCCCCGGCCTTCTGCTGCTGGCCGCCGTAGGCTACGCGGGCAAGTTCATCGAACAATCCATTGCCGCCTACACCAAGGCGGGCCACATTACCTTTCCGAACATCGAGTATGTCTTGTGGGCCATCGTTCTTGGACTGATCATTGCCAACACCATCGGTATTCCGCGCATCTTTCAGGTCGGAGTAGCCACATACGATTTTTGGCTGAAGGCTGGAATCGTCCTGCTCGGCTCGCGCTTCCTGCTCGGCGATGTGCTTCACCTGGGCGGCATCTCGCTCTTGCTTGTCGCCATCGCCATCACGCTCTCACTCACCTTCATGCACATTCTGGGCCGCGCCTTCAGGCTCAAGCCCAAACTGACCTCGCTGTTGGCGATCGGCTCGTCGATCTGCGGCGTCTCAGCCATCATCGCCGCCAAACCGGCCATTGACGCAGACGATGAAGACGCTTCCTATGCCATCGCCGCCATCCTTGCCCTGGGCGCAATCTCGCTCTTCACCTTCCCGCTCATCGGGCACTCGCTGCACCTGAGCGACAAAGCTTATGGCCTGTGGGCAGGTTTGGCGGTGGACAACACGGCCGAGGCCACCGCCGCCGGCGCTCTCTATTCCGACGCCGCCGGCAAGGTAGCCGTGCTGGCCAAGACCACGCGCAATGCGCTCATCGGTTTCATCGTGCTCGGCTATGCGCTCTACTGGTCGTCGCGCGGTGAAGCGCATGCAGTCGGCAACAAAGCCGCATTTCTATGGAGCAAATTTCCTAAATTTATTTTGGGTTTTCTCCTGATCTCGCTGCTGGCCACGCTGGGCTTCTTTGCCAAGCCGCAATTGGCGAGTCTGGCCAATCTCTCCCGCTGGGCCTTCTTGTTGACCTTCGCCGGAGTCGGTCTCCGCACCAGCCTGCGCGAACTTGGCAAACAAGGATGGAAACCCTTTGCTGTCGGAGCCATCGGCGAGCTCTTCATCGCCCTGCTCACACTCTCTCTGGTGTATGGCGCGGATCGCTACCTGCACCTTTAGTAGAATCGCCACCAAGTCATCGTTCAACGAGAGTAACAGGTGGCTCCCAGGCGCATCTTCCCGGTTCCCGCATCCACACTTGTTTTGAATCGACTTCCGCATTGGGCGCATCTTCAATAGTAATCAATTTGGATTGCATTTGTCCGAAATCATTGGTACTATGAAATTGCACATGGTTCGCGCCTCCCAAAGCCGGCTTTGTTGTTGCCTGTCGATGATCTTCGATGGGTGTATGCTCTAGTCTCTGATTCCCCTCCAGCAATTCATCAGAAGACGCACCCATCGCTGAAAAGCCGGTGTGCGGACCCGCAGCATCGACCTTCAGCGATTCAATTACTGAAAGAGGTTATGCATGCCGGTTGCCGAAATCCTATCTCCTCCATCGCCGTCCGCGAGCGTATCGGCTTCTGAGCGCCTGAGCCATCTTCGACTGCTTGAATCCGAGAGCATTCACATTCTGCGCGAGGTGGCTTCTGAATTCGAGCGGCCCGTCATGCTCTACTCGATCGGCAAGGATTCCTCCGTCATGCTGCGGCTGGCGCAGAAGGCCTTCTATCCCGCACCGATTCCGTTTCCTCTTCTGCATGTGGACACCGGTTTCAAATTTGCGGAGATGCTCACCTTCCGCGATGCGATGGCCCGTTCCGTGGGCGCGGAGCTGCTGGTCTGGCGCAATGAAGCCGCGATTGCGGCAGGAACGAATCCCATCGCGCTGGACACCAAGCGCTGTTGCGGATTGCTGAAGACGCAGGCGCTGCTGGATGCGCTACGCCACTACAACTTTGACGCGGCCTTCGGCGGCGCGCGCCGCGATGAAGAAAAATCGCGCGCCAAGGAGCGCATCTATTCATTCCGCGACTCGGCCGGGCAATGGGATCCGAAGAATCAGCGCCCCGAATTGTGGAATCTCTACAACGCCCGTGTTCATCCCGGCGAAAGCATTCGCGTCTTTCCGCTCTCCAACTGGACGGAGATGGACGTTTGGCAATATATCCACGAAGAAAAGATTCCTGTAGTCGATCTTTACTTCGCCAAGGAGAGGCCGATGTACGTGCGCGGCGATGCGCTGCTTCCCATTGAACAAGCTTTTGTCGCGCGGCTCGGCGAGCAGCCGCGGCTGGTCAAGTCGCGATTGCGTTCGCTGGGATGCAGTCCATGCACGGGCGCGATTCGGTCGGAGGCCGATACATTGCCCAAGATTATTGCTGAGCTGTTACAGTTCCGCTCCTCGGAGCGCGCCAACCGCGCGATCGATCACGACCAGGAAGGGTCGATGGAGATCAAGAAGCGGGAGGGCTACTTCTAAATGGCGACACTCACGGCACTCCCATTCTCGGTAAGCGAGTTTCTCGCCGAAGAGCGCGAAAAAGATTTGCTGCGCTTTTCGACCGCGGGAAGCGTGGACGATGGAAAGTCCACGCTCATCGGCCGCCTGCTCTACGACACGCAGTCGGTCTACGAAGACCAGGTGCGCTCCATCGAGGGGAAGGGAACAACCGCTCCTGGACAGATAGATTTCGCGTTGCTCACCGACGGCCTGCGCGCCGAGCGCGAGCAGGGCATCACCATCGATGTGGCCTATCGCTACTTCTCTACGCCGCGCCGCAAGTTCATCATCGCGGATACGCCGGGCCATGAGCAGTACACGCGCAACATGGCCACCGGCGCATCGACGGCCGATGCAGCGGTGGTGCTGATCGACGCCAGCAAAGGCGTTCTGATTCAGTCGCGACGTCACGCGTATATCGCATCGATGCTGCGCGTGCGCCATGTGATTGTCGCGGTCAACAAAATGGATTTGATTGGCTACGACAAAGCGGCCTTCCGCGCCATCGAGCAGGACTTCACGACCGTCCTCAATCAGATCGCAGCCGATACCGGCAGCCCCGTTGAAGTTCGCTTCGTTCCGGTCAGCGCGCTTGCAGGAGACAACATTGTGCATCGTTCCGATGCAATGCCGTGGTACACGGGACCATCGCTGCTGGAGCTACTGGAGTCGCTGCCTTCGGCGCTTGAAACGCGCACAGCGCCCTTTCGCTTTCCCGTGCAACGCGTTCTTCGTCCCGATCATACCTTCCGCGGATTCGCCGGCCAGGTTGCTTCGGGAACCGTACGCCCCGGCGACAATATCACCGTGCTTCCCTCGGGCAGAAGCGCGCGAGTCGCGCGCATCGTAACCATTGATGGAGACCTTGCCGAGGCCATCGCACCGCAATCGGTCACGCTGGTTTTGGATCGTGAGCTGGACATCAGCCGCGGCGATCTGATCGTTTCCACACACGCGCAGGCAACGGTCGCCAGGCGGATTCAGGCAGTGCTGGTCTGGATGGATGCGCGCCCGCTTGTGCGAAATCGCCGCTATCTGCTGAAGCATACCAGCCAAACGGTGCCCGCATTTGTTTCATCGCTGGAACATCGCACCAACATCGGCACGCTGGCGCACGAAGCCGCCGATACGCTGGAGATGAATGGCATCGGCGTGGTCAACATTGATTTGCTGCGGCCGATCGCTCTCGACCTGTACGGCGAAAATCGTTCGACCGGCGCATTCATTCTGATCGACGCCGAAACCAACAGCACTGTTGCGGCAGGCATGATCACAGCGGCCTCCACCTCGGCTGCTTCTACATCAGGCCCGGTGACAGCGGAGGAGAGAGCCGCGCGTTGGGGTCATCGCGGCGGCGTTCTTGAAATGACGGGACCGGTTGAGCTGATTGATCGCATCGAGCGCTCGCTTTTTCTTCGCGGCGCGATCACCGCACGCATTGAAGTCGATACCGTATCTGGAATTAACGCTAACCTAGTAGATCACTTGATTCGCTCGAAGGTTTTATCGGGAATGATCGCGTTGATCGTCAATCTGGCAGCGGGCGAGACTCTCACCGCGCAAGCTGATGGCGAGCAAATCACCCTCAACGCAAGTGAACCGGTTACAGCGATTGCAGCCGTGAATGAACTGCTGGCGCGAAGCGGCATTCTTTTATCGTCAGGAAACGCAGACTGGGTAATATAGAAAACCGCTGATTCAACAGAGTCGGAAAGGAAGCAAGCGATGAGCACAGTTGAAATCAATGCGCAAGTAAAAACCAAGCTCGATGATGTGCGCGCGGCTCTGGCGCGTGTAATCTCCGGCAATCACGATGCGTGCCTGACGTGCAGCTTTCAGGCGGAAGATGTGTTGCTCGCCAAGCTGGCGCTGGATTTCGATGCGCATATTCCGATTCTCTTTCTCGACACCGGCTATCACTTCGCTGAAACGTACACATATCGCGACCGCATAGCAAGCGAGTGGCAATTGAATCTCATCAACCTGCTGCCGCTGCACACCGTAGCCGAGCAGGAGGCGGAGCACGGACTCCTCTATCAATCCGCGCCGGATCAGTGCTGCAAGCTGCGCAAGGTTGAGCCGCTCTTCAAGGCGGTTGCCGAATACCGCGTGTGGATTACCGGCTTGCGCAGGGAGCAAGCCAAGAGCCGGACAAATCTTGAGGAATCGGCACTCTTCACGCTGCCCGGCGGCAAGCAGGTGCTCAAGCTGGCGCCGCTGGCCGCATGGACGACACGCGACGTGTGGTACGCCTGCGAATCGCTGTCGATTCCGCTGCTGCCGCTTTATGAGCTCGGCTACACTTCCATCGGTTGCGAGCCATGTACATCGCTTCCGCTGGATCCGAACGATGCGCGCTCCGGACGCTGGGCGGGCCGCAAGGTTGAATGCGGCATTCACATCGAAGCCGCGCCGAAGATGTAAAGCGAGCTGCCAGTCGCGAAGGGGAGAGAATGCAGTACCTCATAGGATTCATCATCGCGCTGTTTATTGCGCTCACCGGAGTGGGCGCGGGCACCGTCACCGTGCCGGTTCTGGTTTTGTTTCTCGGAGTTCCCGCGCCGATTGCCGTCGGCATCGGATTGATGTTCGCGACCGCAGTCAAACTGATTCTGGTTCCTGCGCAAATCATGCGGCGCAACGTTGCCTGGCGGACGCTGGGGTTTATGCTGATGGGCGGCATCCCCGGCGTTATCATCGGCTCGCTTTTCTTGAAGCATCTGGTCAACGCCGGATCGCAGAACCTGATGAATGCGCTGCTGGGCACGATACTCGTGACCACCGCTGCCTATCAGATCTTCGTATCCTTTCGTCCGCAGAATCCCATGACGCAAAGGCGCGACCGAACTCCACTACTTTCGTGGCTGATGTTCCCAGTGGGAACGGAGGTTGGCTTTTCGTCGGCTGGCGCGGGCGCGCTGGGCTCGGCTGCGCTGCTCAGCCTGACACCGCTGCTGCCCGCGCAAGTGGTGGGCACGGACATCGCCTTCGGCTTTATCGTTTCACTGATCGGCAGCGGCGCGCATTGGTTCTCGCACGCTTCGAACCCGGAGTTGCTGATTCACCTCATCGCTGGCGGCGTCGCCGGATCTATTGTTGGTACGCTGGTCAGCACATACGTTCCGCGCCGGCCGCTGCGCTTTGCGCTGTGGGTGTGGCTGCTGGTATTGGGCGGCGAGTTTCTCTTCAACAGCTATACGGCGTGGGAAGTTCCGCACAAGCAGACAGTGAGCCTATCTAAACCATTTCATCAAAGCTAGGATCAGTCGTTGTGGCTCGCCCTGTTTGCGATTTGCTGATGCTGACTGATTGTTCTGTACTGGGTTGGGAGAGCTTCAGTATGATTGGAACGCATCTGCCTTGGAAACGATGGTTCTTCCCGAAACGTTGTTCCAGAACTATCGAAGAATCAAGAGTATAGAGGTCCGCGAAGATCTTAGGAATCTTCATCTGTAGTCGATTCTGTAGCTGTGGAATCCCCAGAGAACCACAGGGTTCCATAAGGGGTCTTTTCTGAAGCGAATAGAAACTTCAGTAAATACAGAGGTTATTGGTCGGGGCGGAGGGATTTGAACCCCCGACCCTCTGCTCCCAAAGCAGATGCGCTACCAGGCTGCGCTACGCCCCGACTCTGACTAGATTGTAACGCGAATGGGTTTCCCGTTGGAGCGGCTGCGGCGGCTCTCGCCAAGGGAGCGAATTCCTATGCCAGCGCCAGTGGGGACGCAGACTTCATTCCGCCGAACTCCAACAAAGGATGCAGACGGGCAAGAGCCCCGCATCGCATTTTCTCCGATTCGCGGCGAGCCGTGAAGCGGGCACTCCTGCTGTCAGAGAAACAGGCTATCCTCGCCTGCAACCCAATTACCAATCCAGTTCGAGTCAATTCCGCGCACCCCCATTCGTTCTTTACATTCCGCCGTTGACCCTGCCACACTTGAAGCGTGGACACCCAGACAATCGTCATCCTCGATTTTGGTTCGCAGTATACGCAACTGATTGCGCGGCGCATCCGCGAACAGAATGTCTTCTCCGTGGTGCTGCCCTGCACCGCGCCTGTCGCCGAAATTCTGGCGCTGAAGCCGCTGGGCCTTGTGCTCTCCGGCGGGCCCTCGTCGGTCTATGATGCCGACGCGCCAGCGGCCGACCCGAAGCTGCTGGAACTGGGCGTGCCGGTGCTGGGCATCTGCTATGGGCTGCACTTCATCGTGCACCACCTGGGCGGTAAGGTGCTGGGAGCGCCGCGGCGCGAGTATGGGCACGCGGAGGTCGCAATTGAGGACGCAGAGTCGGCGCTGTTTCAGGGGCTGCCACCCACGCTGGCGGTGTGGATGAGCCACGGCGACGAGGCGGCGAAGCTGCCGGAGGGCTTCCATCGCACGGCGGTTACGGCCAATGCTCTGGCGGGCTTTGAAAGCGCGGAGCGCCGCATCTGGGCGGTGCAGTTTCATCCCGAAGTGCACCACACGCCGCTGGGACCGCAACTGATCAAGAACTTCGTCTTCGCTATCTGCGGCGCGCGCGGCGACTGGACTCCGGCGCACTTTATTGAAACGACTGTCGCCTCGATCCGCGAGAAGGTGGGAGCGGGGCACGTAATCTGCGGACTCTCCGGCGGGGTGGATTCGTCGGTGGCGGCGGTGCTGGTGTACCGGGCGATCGGGGATCAACTGACGTGCATCTTCGTCAACAACGGTGTGCTGCGCAAGAACGAATTCATCAACGTCCAGAAGAATCTGCGCGACCGGCTGGGGTTGAAGATCGTCGCGGTGGACGCCAGCGCGCGCTTCCTGGCGCAACTGGCGGGAGTGAGCGATCCGGAGACGAAACGCAAGCGCATTGGCGCGGAGTTTATCGCTGTCTTTGAGGATGAGGCAACGCGCATCGCCAAGGAGACGGGTGGAGTGGAGTGGCTGGTGCAAGGCACGCTTTATCCGGATGTGATCGAGTCGTCTAGTGTGAAGGGGCCGAGCCAGACCATCAAGAGCCACCACAACGTGGGCGGGCTGCCGCTGGGGATGAAGCTGAAGCTGATTGAGCCGCTGCGGGATCTCTTCAAGGATGAGGTGCGGCGGATCGGGCGCGACCTGCAGATGCCGGAGGAGATTCTGGGACGCCAGCCTTTTCCGGGGCCCGGCCTGGCAGTGCGTATTCTGGGCGAGGTGACGCCTGAGCGGGTTGCGCTGTTGCAGGAGGCCGACGAAATTGTGGTGGCGGAGATCAAGGCTGCGGGGTTGTACTCGTCGATCTGGCAGAGCTTTGCCGTGCTGCTGCCGGTGATGAGCGTGGGGGTGATGGGCGACCAGCGGACGTATGCGTATACCGCGGCGGTGCGGGCGGTGCACTCGGAGGACGGCATGACCGCCGACTGGACCCCTATGCCCTACGATGTGCTGAAGCGCATCAGCAGCCGCATCGTGAACGAGGTCCGCGGCATCAACCGCGTCGTCTACGACATTACTTCGAAGCCGCCGGGAACGATCGAGTGGGAATAATTGCTGGCCGGTGCTGGCCGCTTATGCCGGCTTCTGCCGAGTACACCACCCGAAGGCGACAGTTCCCAGTAAGATCAAGCCAAGCATGGCGATCCAGGCGAGGCCGGCCATCTGCTCGACCTGCTGTTCGCGCGCTTCCACCTCGCGCATATTGCGGCCGGCCAAAACGAATCCTGGTTGTGGCCCATTGACGCGCTGAACGACAGCGGCGATGCGGACGCCGTGCTCATGGCCGAGGACAGGCTGCCAGCTGATGCGCTCCTCGCCGTGCAGGCGGACGTAGTTGAAGACTCCGATAGGAGGGACGGGCGTCTTGCCATCCAGTTGCGCCTGGCTAACCAGCGGCCGGCCCTGATCGTCGTAGGCAATCACAAAAGGTGAAAGGCTGCGGGCGATGTCCACTGCTATAGCGGGGACTGCCTCAGTGGGCGCAACTCCTTGTTCGAGGCGAGCAGCCAGATCGCCCGCCAACTGGATTTGGGGATCGTTGGCGCCCTGGCGCAGCACCTGCTGGGGAATGGTATAGAGCGCTATGGCCAGTACGGTGGAGATGGCGGCCAGCACGACGGCGTTGAAGAGCAGAGCGGGGCGGAGAAAGGTGTCGCGCAGCATGGCGAAGTGCTCCTTTGCAAGGGAAGTGACGAGGTCGCGGAGAACCATCGGGATCAGCGCGCGGCGGGAGAACGAACGATCCTGCAAGGCGTCGCGGAAGGTTTGGCGCATGGCAGCGCCGTGAGCCGCGCGAAAGCGCACGGGGTAAAGACGCAGGGCCTGCGCGTAGATCCGTTCAAGGCGTTCGTCATGGGGCGCGGCCGGCATCATGAATGGCCTCCATGGGCCAGCAGGCCGTGGGAACGCGCGGAGGAGACGGCCGCATCCAGCCGTTCCAACTCGACGGCCAGAACGGTGTGGCCTTGGCTGGTAAGGCGGTAGTAGCGGCGGCGCTCATCGTCGGAGATGCCGGACTCCTCGACCAGCCCGTCTCGCATCATGCGCTCCAGCGAACCGTAGAGGGTTCCGGGGCCCATGCGAAGGCCGCCACCCTGCGGGGCACGGGCATCCTTCATGATGAGGTAGCCGTGTTTTTCCCCTTCCGCAAGCGAGAGCAGAATGGCGAAGACGGCCGGGGTAAGCGGAGCGGCGGGTGCGGTTGCAGTAGCCATGATAGGAGTATACATCCGTAACAGATATATCCGCAACAGGAATATTGTGCATACCTTTCGTGACTTGAGCTTCAGTTGTTAACCCTCTGGGTTCAATGCAGGCGGACGCATCGCAGCGACCTCGCAGCTCAACGCGTCCAGTCGGGCCAGCAATTCCGCATGGCGCTTGTCGGCGGCGGAAGGGTCGTAGGCCTCGACATAAAACGTGCCGTTGGGTTCCAGTTCACAGCGGCGAACCTGGTCGAAGTCCTCGAAGCCCTGGCGGTGAATGACCGAGAGCAGCTCCTCGCGGCTGAGCGACTCGCGCTGGAGAGCGCGCTGGTCGATCTGGCCGTTCGTGACCAGCACCGTCGCACGGCCCTCGATCACTCCGGTGAGCTTGCGCGAGCGGAAGAGCACGCGCACCACCAGCCAATTGATGGCCAGGAGACTAAAGGCGCCGATCAGGCCGCCGGTCACAGAGTTGTCGTCGCCGATGATGGCGTTCTGCACGGTATTGGAGAGTGAGAGCAGCACCACCAGGTCGAAGGGGTTGAGCTGGGCCAGTTCGCGCTTGCCGAAGAGCCGCAGCAGCAGCACCAGCGCCAGGTAGACGATCATCGGGCGGAGCAGCTTCTCCAGAATCGGAAGCGGCAACAGAAAGATATGGTCGAAGACGAGTGAGTGGGGCATGGAATGAGGATAGCTGGCGTCAGTGCTTTTTTTCCAGCAGCAGCGCGACATCGACGGTGTGGGTCAGGATATTTCGAGTCAGCTTGAAGCGGCAGGTGGCAGAGGCAAAGGTGCGTCCGAGCGGGGTGTTTCCCTGCGAATAAAAGTACGTTTGAATCGCTCTTTCATTGAAGACCGCGCCTTCGGGCAGCTTCCAGGCGGCCAGCATGGCGGCGCGCAGGTCGTCTGCCCCGTTTTCAATGGTCAGCTTGCCCATCGTATACACCGGCCCCGTCTGAACCTCCAGGGCGTAATTGACGACGCCGTTCGCTTCATCGTACTGCGGATGCGGCGTGACAACGCATTCCATGTAGCCTTTGGATTTGTACTGTCCGGTGACATAAGCCAGAGCGGTTCGAAGAGTGACTCCGTCCTTGGCGGACATTTTCTCAACCGTATTCGACACGACTCCAGCGGTATTGTTGATTTCCGCCAGGGTCAGCGGCTCGCCGGACGGCAGATGGATGGAACCGAGTTTGTAAGGCCGGCCCTCCTCGACGATTACGTTGAAGGGAATCTCAATAGCCGCGCCGCTCACGACTGGATCGCCCAGCCGCTCGGCATGAACTTTGACGGCAGGATAGCCTTCATCGGAGTAAAACAAAGTAAATGCGTGTTCGATGTTGGCCGCCGCATTTTCCGTGTCGTAATCGGACCTCTTGGTGCGATCCGCGATGAGTTTCACTTTAGCTTCCAGCTCGGGCGAGACGCCTTGCAGATGAATCTCGCCCAACTTCACCGGCGGCGCGGTGATGGCGTAGCTCATGGCAGTGACTTCCGCCAGCTTCGGATCGGTGTAAGGCGTGGCGGCGATGGTGGCCTGGATGCTCTTGGCGGCAAGCATCTCTTCCAGGGCCTGGCGCACCTGCTCCGTTAGCCCGCCGTCGAAGGGCACCTTGCCGTGATAGAGCGGTAGCCGGTCGTGGAGCGCGGCGTCCAACTCCTTGCCCGGCGTGAGCGGCAGGTTCTGCAGGCGCACGGAGTAAAGCACCGTGGAGGGAACCAGGGTAAAGATCAGGTTGACCCCGTTGTAGGTAAAGCTGGCGGCTTCAAATAGGCCCGTGTCGAGGAGCCTCTGGCAATGGCTCTTCACTTCAGAATAGGCAATGGGCGTGTCCTTTTTGTATCCCACGGCTGCCAGCAATTCCTGGTTGGAGTACTCCGGCGCGCCGTTGAACTGGATGGACTTGGGTGTAAACGTCTGGGCGGCGGCGGACGGTGCGGCGGCGAGGAGGAGAATGGCGGTCAGGAGCAAAAAGGGCGTGCGCTTCATGGTAGGGCCAGAGTAGCAAAGCGGCGGGTTGCGCGGGAAGGAAAATCGCTTCAGGCGCGGCGGCTGCAGGGGGCAGCGGCCGCGCCGTTGGTGAAGCTGCCGGCGCGTTAATGCGCGGCCTGGTAATTCTTGTACTCGGAGATGAAGAGGGTGCGGCGGGTGGTGAACCTGGCGGCGCCGGTGTCGCCATTGGGAGCCACCACGGTGTTGAGGATGGTCTTGACGGGAAGAACCAAGGCACTTGCGCCAATCATCACCGGGCCGTAGTCAATGCGTTGATCCTCCTGCTGGACATCGTCAGAGGCTTTGAACTCAGCCTGGGTGATGAGCCGGACCACGATTCCAGTATTTAGATCGACGAATATCTCGCCGTGGTAGGGCACGGTGGCCTTGAATTGCTGGTCATAACTGGTGTTCGTCTGAAAGTTGCCCGTGACGCCGCCTGCCCCACCCCCTACAGCTTCCTGCCCGGCGACCACGGTCGCGTCCATGGAATTGTAGATCCTGGCGATCCCGGTCTGGATGCTCGTCGGGAAGCAACAAACATCCACCGCGAGCCGGGAGTTCGTTATGGGTACCTTGAAGGAAAAGACGGCGGCCCGCTTGCCATTGATCAGTTGCCAGCGCAGCCATTGGATGCTCCCAGCAGCCTGCGCGTCCTGGAGGATGGCACCAAGGCTGGGCTCCGGACCCAGGAATACGATCATCCCGTTCGCTCCCCAGGGAGTCTTGTCCTTTTTCGACGGCATCATCTCCGTGCCGTGCTCGCTCACGACCGGCGTTTCAGTGGAACTGATGAAATGGATAAACGGGGCCCATTGGGAGAACCCGGGGGAAGTCACTACATCCTTTGCGCATCCGGCAATGCCCGAGCAGGGGTCAACAGCCTCCGTGTTGTCCTGGAAGCGGAGAGTGGTTTTGGTTGCGGTCAAATGCGGCAATTGGGCATAGGATTTGGTCGTGTAATCGACCGCCTTATCCAGAATGACTTTTTGCGCGGCGGCATCGGGGGCGGGGTTGGCGGGCAAATCGGAGGCCGGGGGAGGCAGAGTGGCGCTGCGCGCTTCCAGCACGTAGATCTGCTCAGTGGAGTGTTTGCCTGAGGCAAATTCAACGATTTTGTTCATAGCATCGCGGGTCAGCTCTTCGGTCAACTCAACGTGTTTGAGTTCGGCGGCTACCTCTTCGTCGGTTTTCCTGTCTTGCTGCAACGAAATCAGCAGATCCTTGAGTTGTTGCACGGTGAGTTTTTTGGCTGCCCACGCGGGCGAAGCCAGCATCAGAACTACAAGAATCCATGCCAGGCGTTTCATCTTCCGGTTCCTCCAGAAAAAAAAGTAGAATCTGCCCGGACGGCGGAGTCCGCTGCAACTGCTCCATCGTCACGCCTTCCACGATACGTCGGCGGAGCATCCGGAGCGCAAGGCTACACCTGTTACCGGACGGTTTCACGGGGGGTTAAGTCTCAGGTGATTTAACCTCTGAACATGTTCTTGCTGTGCTCTGACAGCCTCGGAGGTTAATCAGGGTGCTGAATTGCTCAATAGGCTAAGGCGCCGAGTTGGCGTCGCCGATGATGGGTTCTGCACGGTGTAGGAGAGCAGAACCGTAAGGTCGAAGAAGTAACCGGGGAAGTTCGCGCTCTTTCTCAAAATCTGAAAGTGGAGTAAGCCTGTGCCGCACAGAATACTGTGCGCTCCGATTGCTCCCGTCAGAATCGAATTATGGGTATTAGCCGTACATTCCGTTTATCTTTGGGTTTCCTACCGCTTTCATCTGATTGGATGCATTTCTCCTCGGTTTTCCACAGGATGAGCGACTTTAGCGACTTTCAGGAAACAAGGAATCAAAATAGACACCAATTATCCACCTTATTTTTTGTTGCGGCGGTAGTTTGGGTCTGCTTATCCACGCATACTCTTGACATAATTCAAGCAAGAGCGGTTTCTCAGGAGCTGTTCCAGAAGCCGGATCCAGGAAGTTAGGGGATCGAAGGCCTGAGTTAGAGCTCCGAGGCTTTGCCGGAAGCACACGGGAGCACTGAAAAGTGACCAGCTATAGCCGCCAGGACGTGTTGCGGATTTTGCAGATTGGTTCCCGCCAGTTGCAGGGGTGGGAGCGGGCCGAACTCATCGCACAGCAGCAGAGCTACAGCTTTCAGGATCTGGGGCAGTTGCGAACCTTGCGCATGCTGCGCCAGGAAGCCGTGCCGGTGGCGTCGATCCGGCATTCGATTGTGGCGATGAAGGCGGTGGCGGGCATGGCGAATCCGCTGCTGGAGGCCTCTCTGGTTCGGACCGGGTCCAGGCTGGCCTTCCGGCATTGCGGCGCGATGGTGGACCCCATTCGCCGGCAGTTGCTCTTCGACTTCGAGCGGCTGGAAGCAGGCCTCGGGCCTTCGGTGATGTCCGAGCCGTTGCTGCTGCGCCGGCCGGTGGAGAGCCCGCCGGGCGTACAGGAGATGTTTCTGGAGGCGGTGCAGGCCGAAGAGGCGGGCGAAAAAAACCGCGCTATCCAGCTTTACCGGGAGATGATGGAGCGCGATCCGAACTTCGCGCCAGCCTGGATCAACCTGGGGACGATTCACTTCCATCTGCGCGAGTTTGACTGGGCCGAGCAGTTTTACCGCCGCGCCACTGAAATCGACCCCAACTACGTGCTGGCGTTCTTTGACCTGGGCAATGTACTGGACGAGTTGCAGCGGCTGGAAGAGTCGATTGCCGCTTACGGGCGGGCGGTCGCGCTGGCACCCGGTTACGCCGACGCCCATTACAACCTGGCGTTGGCCCATGAGCGCCGGGGCGAGATGCGCGCGGCGCTGCGCCACTGGCAGGCCTACGCGCGGCTGGACAAAGGCGGCCCGTGGTCCGATCACGCCCGCGGGCAGATTCGCAAGCTGCTCGACCGCGAAACGCTCACCATTGCCTGGCGCGCGGAGAGCTTCCTTCCTCCGCGCAAGGGAACGGCGGCGCTCAGGCTGGTCAGCGCCGAAAATTGAGAATCATCGTTGCTGGTAAGCCCGCAAGAACAGGATGGCCCTTCCCGAAGGAAGGGCCATCCTGTTTGTCTTGCCGAAAGAACTAATTCACGACCACCGAAAACGTGGCAGTGGGTGCTGGGGCGACCGAGGGAGTTCCGGTTGCGGTCACTAAAAAGGTGTACGTGTCGGGCGTCGTTCCCGATGTGCCCCCGCCGGTTGTACTGGACGAACCACCGCCGCAAGCGGACAAGCTGCCCAGCGCCGCCATCACCACCAGGATGCCCAGCAACGACCGCCAACCGCGCCGCCGCGCCGGAATCCCCAGGAAGAGCAGGAAGGCCAGCACCGCGCCGCCGCCCGCGCCTTCCCAACCTCTACCCTTGCCGGGCAGCCTGGGATAGGCCAGCGCACTGGTAGCCGCCGTCGTCGACACCGTGGCGATGGCTCCCGTCCCGCCCATCGTCAGCGTTGTGCCGGAGAAGGAGCAGGTGGGCAGATACGAATCTCCAGGGGTATAGCCGGCCAGAGTGCAGGTTGTCAGCGTTGCGGTTCCCGTATAGCCAGCCACCGCAGTCGCTGTGATCGTCGATGTGGCGGACCCACCAGGGGTGGTAATGGCAGTCGTCGCCGACGCCGACAGGTTGAAAGTGGACTCGGTTACCGTCACGTTCTCGGTTCCCGTGTTCGGGTAGTAGAAGGGGTCTCCGTTGTAAGTCACGGTCAGTGTGTCGATTCCGGAGTTCAGGCTGTTGGCAGGAATGGTGAAGACGAAGCTGCCGCCCGTCAGTGTCCCCGTCAAGGTGGGCGTAAGGCCTCCGCCGGAGAGTGTAACCGTCCCGGTCGGCGACGTTTCCGAGGTGCTGGCCCCGGTCACCGTGGCCGTTACGCTATACTGCGCATTGGAATCCACCGTATTTGTAAACCCTGAAGCCGGTGTCACCGTCACCGTCGGAAGCAGCACGGGAACAAACGTCACGGCCACCGTCGCCGAGCCAGTATCCGAAGTGTAGGATGCGTCCCCGCTATAGGAAGCCACCAAGGTGATGCTTCCACTCGTGATGGCAGTAAAGGTATCGGCTGGAATGGTGAATGAGGCGACGCCGCTTGCATTGAGCGTTACCACCGAGGATGTGTATCCGGGAGCCGAGAGCGTCACCGTTCCGGTCGGCGTTCCGCCCGTGCCCGTAGCGCTCAATGTGACCGTCACCGGCAGGGAATAATTCGAGTTCAAGGTGCTTGCGGCCGAGACCAGAATGTTGGGAAGCAGTTGGGTCACCGTCACGGTTGCCGAGTTGGTCTGGATGGCGTACGTCGAGTCGCCGCTATAGCTGGCCGCAAGGACGACGGCGGTTCCGGCATTCAGGCTGTCGCCCGGAATGGCGATGACGCAACTGGCGGCGGTGCAGCTGCCGCTGGTTGAAAGCGTCTGTGGCCCGGAGTTATAGCTGCCGCTGGCCAGCGTTACGGTTCCGGTCGGCGTGGGTCCGCCGGCGAAGGCAGTGGCTACCGAGATGGTTACATTGAGAGTCTGGTTTGCGGTAATGCTGTAGGAAGCCGGCGTCACCGTCAGTGTAGCGGGATGATTGCCGATGCCCTCGAAGCTGTTGACCACGTTGGCCACGTTCAGCGATCCCAGCCCGGTGGCCTGGTCATAGCCCACGCCCGCACTATAGCCTAAGAGGATGCTAACCTCGTCGTTAATACCGCTCACTTTATTGGCCGGAGGTGTGCAGTTGGGAGAGATGCCCACGTAATATCCATAGTCGCAGGCCATGGCGTTCGTGCCCTGATCAATGTCATTGAAGTAACAGTTGTTGCTGGTCGTGGCTGTCTCCGCGCTGCAATTCGAATAGGACTGCTTGGAGGCCAGCTTGTAGAGTTCAGCATTGGGATTTCCCTGAATCGAGCCGGTCTTCTGGTTGATCAGCGCCATCACGCCGGCCATCGCGGGGGTTGCCACTGAGGTTCCACCCACCTCCTCTGCCGTAGGCTCGGTGTTCGTGTCGTAGGTACAGGAATAGCCACCCTCGGAGACGCAGATCAGATAGGCGCTGCTGGACAGATAGCCGTCGGAGGCGAAGAAGCTGACGTCCGGAATGTCGCGCACTCCGTCGCTGGGTATCCCGGAAACTCCGGTCTGCCAGATCGGCTTGGGCCAGCCGTCGTTATACAGGGGGATCGAAACCTGCGCGGCGCCGGTGTCGGGGTTGGTGGTGGCGCCGGTGGAGGTGCTGCTGGCGCAACTGGATACATCGCTGCCATTATTGACCACGCAGTTGCTGGCGCCGCCCCCTCCGCCCACGGTATCGACAATGTAGAGGAGGCCCGGGTCGACATCATAGATGTCGCCGATGAAGCCATAAGCGTAATCCACAACAAAATTGCAGGCTTCCTCTGCGTTGCTGATGCCTGAAACACCATACTCACTATTCGCAAAGGCACCCAGGAATCCCAGCGCCAGGGGACTGGTGCAGGTGTCGTTCCAGGGAAGCTCGGGGATGTAACCTTTGGCGCTGCTCTGTCCGGCGCTCACGGAACTGTTCGTCGAGTTCCAGTAGGGTGCGGGCGTGCATTCGTTCCCATCGAATTGCGTCACCAACGGACACCAGTTGAAATCAGTGCCGCCGACAGCCACGTTGTAGGGCGTGGAGGCCAGCCCGCTGACCGAAAGGCCATATTGGGCAACCCAGGGAACCTGATACTGGGCGTCCAAACCGTCATCACAGCTTGCCGCACCAGAATCGCCCGCCGCCACAAAGACCGCAATTCCCTCCGCGTAAGCCGACTGCCAGAGATTGTAGTACTCGACATTGCCAGCCGTTCCGTTGAAGAGTTCGCACACTCCATAGCTCACATTCATGATAGGAGCCGTATGATTGTGGACGATGTAACTCTCCGAATCGTAAAGCGTATCGTCCGACATGGAAGCCTGCGAAGAGGAGACAAGGATGATCTGAGCGTTCTTGGCAATCGCACCTGACCACTCCACATCCAGCGAATTCTCAATCAGGTCGTCAATGGTGCAGAATGCAGTCGAACTCATGGTTGTGCACATGGTGAGCGGCTGGCTGTTGCCGGACTGAAGAATGGGGGTATTGTAAGTATTTGCGGTCGGCAGTCCGAACTCGTTGCGGAAGTTACTCACATCAGCGAGGTTGATGCTGCTGGTTCCGGCGATGGCAATGGTCTGCCCGGTGCCGTCGGTGCCCGCGCTCCACAGCGGAAGCACGTTATAGATGGTGGCGAAGTCGTAAGGCGCCACATCCTCAACCTGATAAGCCTGGTTCCCGTTACTGGCGGGCACGTTGATGCCGAAGAGCGGACGAGCGCCTGAAGTGCTCGCGTTCCGCTTCCACTTTCCCGTTGCGGCATCCCGCGATACCTGAACGCCCATGTGGTGCAAAGGCCGCGGGAAGAAGTTGTGCAGCGCCTTGACGCCGGTCACCGCCGGCGCAAGCGCGGCGGGAATCCGCGGGTCGCTTATGTTGCCGATGTGCGCGACGCCCTTCACTTCCAGGTTGTGCATCTCGGTGTGAAAGGCGCTCTCCACCTGCGACGCCTTGCCGCTGAAACGAATCGACATATGGTCGCTCGGTATCTCATCCACCGTAAAGCCATGCCCTGTCAGCCAGTGGGTGATGGTCGCAATGTCGGTTTCCGAGGGACCGAAGTTCTCGCCGATTTGCTGCGGCGTAAGCCATTGGTGGAAATTGGGCGAGGAAGAGTCGTACTGGCTGGCGACAAACTGCTCGAAGGCCGCCTGCTGCGCCGGATCGCGGCTCAGCACCAGGATCAGGTCGGTCATGGGAAGGTCCGGGCTCACCCGGCCGTGATCGTTCTTCGCATTGGCATACGGGTGCGTGTTGCCCTTAAGCGTTACCAGTTGGCTTTCGTCGATCTTGTCGACAACCCGCGTGGTGGGCGTAAAACTTTGAGCCGTCAATCCTGAACTGCAAAGCAAGGCCGTCGAGCCGAGCAAGGCGCCGGCCAATAGACTAGAGGGGAATGCCTTGATGGAGCGCATAGTGGTTTTCATGGACCCTTCCTTCGGAGGAGATCCCCCGACCAAACAAATCGTTGCGGGTTGCAATCGAAGAATTCCGGAACAACCACTCGCCGGCGATCCAGCCTCGATCTGGACACTAAAGCCATCATAATGGGTGGTTTCGCTTCGCTGAGGGCAGCCATTCCTTCCGCTGAACAAAGCGGAGGACAATCTCCGAACAGGGGAAGTTCCCGGCCCTTTCCGTGCATTTTGAACCCATTACGCGTGAAAACCTGATCCGCGGGAAGAACCGGCGATCTTGGGATCGAACAGCTCATCCGGCAAACCGAGTGGTCGATCAGTCTGATTAGACGAAACCGCGCGGGAAAAGTTGATCTATTTTGCGGATGGGCAAAACATTCAGTTCACACCAACAGCGCCCGCTTGGCGGTTCGTGCCGGACTGGGCGGGGGATCGAGCAATACGGGCCTGATTGCGTTCTCCTCCGGCAGTGTATCGCGCAGAACCATGTTGAGCAGCGACGTGTGAACCCGGATGCGGCCGTTGTATTCAATGTAGCCAAGTTTCCTGAAGCGATTCATGAAGAAGCTGACGCGGGACCGGGTGGTGCCGACCATCTCGGCAAGAGTCTCCTGGGTTACCGGTGGAAGCAGCGGCTCCGGCTCGCCTGGTCCGCCAAATTCCGCCATCAACAAGAGAATCCGCGCCAGACGCCTTTCGCTGGAGTTGAAGAGCTGATCGACGAGGTCCGCCTGGGTCCGGATGCCTCGCGTCAGGATGAACTGCATGAAAAAGTCGGAGAAGGCGTGTTCCTCATGCAGGACCTTCAGCATTCTGGCTTTCTCGATTTTCATCACGGTACAGAGGGTTACGGCCGTGGCCGAGGATGTTCGCAGCTCGCTCACGCCCGCCATGGACTCTTCGCCAAAAAAATCTCCGGCGGCCAGCATCGTCACTGTGGCCTCTTTGCCCCTTTTGGAGACTACAGTGAGCTTCGCCCGGCCGCTCTGGAGATAAAACACAGAGTCGGATGGGCCTCCCTGGGTATAGAAAACCTCCCTCGCCGTGTTGTGGAGGATGCTGCGTCCTGGCCCCTCGGTTGCCAGAAAGCGGACGGGATCAAAGGACATCTTATGTACTTCGGTCATCGAAATGGCCTCTTTTCTCATGCGGCCTGTTCAGGGGCAAGACTGATCAGGTTGGCGAGCGGGCGGAGGCGGATCGGCCTTCCGCGCCCCAATCGCAAGTTCGCGCACACAGCAAGCATTCCACCGCAATCGGCTAAAGTCTGAGCGATTTAGACCATGAGTGGCATCGGCGTGAAAAGAGGTAAATCCGCGCAGAATGTGAGTGCAGCCTGGATACACCATGGCTACATCGGTTGACGGACCTCGCGCCGGCCAGTCTCTTACAGTTTTTGCGTTCTCTGCACGGCGCGCACGCCGGGGACGCGGCGCAGGCCCAGGACCATGCGGTTGAGGTGGCGCATGTCTTCGGCTTCGGCAACCAGATCGACAACGGCTTCGCCGTTCTCGTCCTTGCGTATTTCGACGCCGCTGATGTTGGAGTTGTCGTCGGAGAGGACCGCGATCAGCTCCTTCAGCATTCCGGCGCGATCGTCGCAAGAGACGGAGAACTTGACTGGATAGCGCTGCGGCTTACCCGCCTGATCGGCTGCGCGGGACCACTCGACATTGATGCGCCGGTCGCTCTCGTAGAGCAGGTTCTGCACGTTGGGACAGCCGCGCGCATGGACCGCCACGCCTTTGCCGCGGGTGACGTAGCCGACGATCTCTTCGCCGCGAATAGGGTTGCAACAGCGCGCCCGGTAGACGAGCAGGTCGTTCTGGCCCTCGACCTGGAGCGAGTCGGAGCCGGTCAGATGCAGCTTGCGCACCGCGTCCGACATGGCCGATTCGGCTGTGCCGGGCTTGATCTCCGGTGTGGCCTCGGCCTCCGGCTGGTTGGTCGAGCCAGGCGCCAGCTTGCTGAGCACTTGGCGGGCGGAGTGCTTGCCCAGGCCCAGGGCGGCCAGCAGATCGGAGGCGGTGGCCACGCCGTACTCGTTGGCGATACGGCTCAGATCCTGGTCGCTGATCTGGCTCTGCGGCACCTTGAATTTGCGCGCCTCGCGCTCCAGCAGCTTGCGGCCGATCTCCACAGCCCGCCGCCGATGGTCTTCGTTCAGCCAGTGCTTGATCTTGTTGCGGGCGCGGGGACTTTTGACAAACGTCAGCCAGTCGCGGCTCGGCTTGTGGTCTTTTTGCGTAACAATTTCGACGATGTCGCCTGTGCGCAGCTTGGTGCGCAGGGGCGCCATGCGGCCGTTCACCTTGGCGCCCACGCAGGTGTGGCCCACTTCGGTGTGAATGGTGTAAGCAAAGTCGACCGGCGTGCCGTCGGCCGGGATCACCACCACCTTCCCCTTGGGCGTGAAAGTGTAAACCTCGTCGGGATAGAGGTCCATCTTCAGGCTGGAGAGGAACTCGTTGGGGTCGGTCATCTCCTTTTGCCAGTCGACCAACTGCCTGATCCAGTTCAGCCGCTCCTCGTCGCGGGCCGTCACCACGCCGCCGCCGGCCTTGTACTTCCAGTGCGCGGCGATGCCTTCCTCGGCGATGCGATGCATCTCTTCGGTGCGAATCTGCACCTCGAACTGATGGCCGCTGGGACTCATCACCGTGGTGTGCAGCGACTGGTAGCGGTTGGCGCGGGGCATGGCGATGAAGTCCTTGATGCGCCCCGGAACCGGCCGCCACAGCGTATGAATCAGCCCGAAGACGGCGTAGCAGGCGGCCACATCCTGAGTGATCACGCGGATCGCCAGCAGGTCGTACACCTGGTCAAAAGATACCTTGGAGCGCTGCTGCTTCTGATAGATCGAATAGATGCGCTTGATCCTCCACTCGACCCGGGCCTCGATGTTGTTTTCGCGTAGTTGCTCGGTGAGGGTATCTTCCACGCCGCGCAGAAACTGCTCGCCCTCGATGCGCCGGGCTTCGACAGCCGCCGTGACCTGCTCGTAGCTAACCGGGTCGGTGTAGCGGAAGGCCAGATCCTCCAGCTCGCCGCGCACCTTGCCCATGCCCAGCCGGTGAGCCAGCGGAGCGTAGATCTCCAGCGTCTCTCGTGCGATGGCCTCCTGGCGCTCCGGCCTCAGATGTTCCAGCGTGCGCATGTTGTGCAGCCGGTCGGCCAGCTTGATCAGCACCACTCTCACGTCGGAGACCATGGCCAGCAGCATCTTGCGCACGTTTTCCGCCTGCCGGTCCTCGCGATTGGCAAACTCGATCTTGTCGATATTGGTGACGCCCTCGACGATGCGCGCCACCTGCGGGCCGAAGCCGGCTTCAATCTCCTCAGTGGTGGCGGGCGTGTCCTCGACCGAGTCGTGCAGAAGGCCTGCGGCAATCGAGGTGGAGTCCATCCTCATATCCGCCAGTACCTCGGCCACCTCCAGCGGATGGACAATGTATGGCTCGCCCGAGGCCCGCATCTGCCCCGCATGATGGCGGACGCAGAACTCCCAGGCCTTGCGGATCAGGGCAATGTCATCGCTGGGGCGGTTGGCGTGGACCTGCTTGAGCAGAGCTTCGACGCGCCGGTCGATGGCGTGCTGGTCGAAGATGCGAGGGACGGGGGCAAGCTGGACGGGGGTGGGCCGGTCATGACCGCGCTGGTCCGTCTGCGCATTTCCCGCGTGAGCCGCGAGCGCGTCGTGAACCTCTGCCGGTTCGGTCTGCCGGACAGTCGCCATGACTCATTATAGGCCGGTTGCGTGTGTTGCGCGTGAAGGGGCTGGTCACAGGCAGAGAATGGCGAGGCTGCGGGAATTCCATTTCTCCGACGAGAGAAATGGAACTCCCGCAAATTGAGTTTTACCGGAACTGCGCATACAGGACCAAAGCCACGATGCCGCTGACCCATATGATGTACCAGATCATGAAGGAGCGGCTCTTCCATATCCACGCTCCACGACCGAACGGCGTGGCAAAGCTGCCCGGCGGGCGCAGATCGCGGCCTACGGTTGCCGCCAGCCGCATTCCGCTGAAGACCGTGAAAATCATGGTTGCGAAGATTGCCAGAAATACGCCTACGACGGTCCACCGCAAGAACGGAATTACGGCAGGGGAACAGTTACGCCCCAACGCCACCCCAAAGAGCATGACCACGCAGCCCCAACCCCAGGCATTCAATTGGCTTATGCCGATGCGCCTCAAGGCGTCCTGGTATCTGAAATGCTCTTCCGCGCGCTCAGCCGAAAGCGGGGAGCCGGAGCGAACAAGCAGAATCTTGCTGGGGAGAACCAGCGTAGCCCAGGTCATCAGCAGCGGGGATAGCAAATCGATGCGCATCCCGTCGGCGCGCAGCAAGAACCACCAACTGATGGCAATAAATCCGGCCGAGAGCGCTTCGAGCGGCCAGTTGATGTAATCACCGAGGCGGCGGGATTCGAGCGCGATGGCTGCCGCGCGGACTGGCGGATTGGCCCCCAGTCTGTGGCGCGTCCAGGCGTGGAAGGCCAGCATGGCCACCACGTCCAGAAGCGCCCAAAATCCACACAGGGGAATCAAGTCCAACCTTCGTGACGCGAAACAGATTCCAAAGAAGACAGCCAGGATCAAATGCAACGCGACCAGCATGGCGCGATAGCTTTTCAGCCATACCTTTCCCGATCCCTCATAGAAATCCTCAGGAACCTCGATGCCGAGGAAGTAACCCGGACCGTTTTGGAGTGGCTGCTTCCAGAGATACTTCACCAGGCCGTAGACAATCACCAAAAAGATCAGAAGAGTAGAGCTGAGGATCATCCATTCGAATTCTGTTGGCGCATTCATTGAGCGCCTCCTTTCTGTTGCAAGAGTGCCAGTTCCAGACGAACTGTCTCTTCGATTTCACGGCCAGTGAGTCCGCTGAGGAGCAACTGTGTCAGAGCCGTGCGCAGGGGTTGATAGATGTCGGCCTCGTCTATGCGGCGGGCCGTGCGCGAAGCGATCACCGCGCCGGAGCCGTGACGCACGGTGACAAAACCCTCGTCCTGGAGCTGGCGGTAGGCGACCGCGACAGTATTCAGGTTGACGCCCAGATCGCCAGCCACCTGCCGCACCGAGGGCAGCATCATCCCCTCGCGGAGGTTGCCGCCCGCAATCAAGGATTTGATTCCATCCGTGATCTGCTGGTAGATTGGGCGCTTGTCGTTGGTTTGCAGGGTAAGAAACATGCTCTCCTCCAACTGTCATCTGTATGTATACTGCATACAGTTTATCATGTCAAGAGTTTTTTATGTTTTTTTGCTTTCCGATGCAAATCCAGTAAATTGAGCTGTTTTCGCCGCAAGAAACATATAGATGAGAAGATGGAAGGATGAGCCGGACCCAATCAAACCAACCCGCCCCAAAATTCCAGGACATTGGAGTCAGCATCAACCGCCGCGCCGCCGACCGGCTGCGGGCGGGGCATTTGTGGGTCTACGCCTCGGACATTGAGTCCGTTGAAGTGCCCGCGGGCGACCCTCCGGCGCTGCTACCGGTGGCCGACAGCCGCGGGATGCTGCTGGGCACCGCGCTTTTCAGCCCCACATCGCAGATTGCTCTGCGGATAGTCTCGCGCGAAGAGATCGACGAGGCCGCGTGGCTCCAGTTGCTGGAAGCCCGGCTGCGCGCGGCGATCCGGCGACGGCGTCCGCTGCTCGACGAGCAGACCAACGCCTGCCGGCTCTGCTTCAGCGAGGCCGACGAGCTGCCCGGCCTGGTGGCGGACAAGTACGGCGAGCTGGTGATTCTGCAACTGCTGGCAAAAGGGCTGGATTCGCCGGCCGTGCGGAAGACTTGTGTGCGCGTGCTGCGCGAAGAGCTGGCGCCGGCGGCCATTCTGGAACGGCCCGACCCGCGGGTGCGCGAGCTGGAAGGTCTCTCCGCGCCGAGACCGGAGCCGCTTTACGCCAAAGCCACCGCGCCCGTCAGCACCGAATTCCGGCTCAATGGCCTTGCCTTTCATTTCGACGCCGACTCCGGGCAGAAGACCGGCGCATTCCTTGACCAGCGGGCCAACTACGCCGTCGCCGCAGAGTGGGCTCGAAGGATGGGTTTTGCCAGCCGCGACGGAGGCGGACGGGCGCTGGACGTCTGCTGCTACCAGGGCGGCTTTGCCCTGCACCTGGCCCAGGTCTGCGCCCAGGTTACGGGCATTGACGCCTCCCGCGCCTCGCTGGTAGTGGCGGAGAGAAATCTCCTGGCCAACCGCTCGCGACTCGCCGCGCAGGTCGACTGGGTGGAGGGAGACGCCTTTCAAATCCTGCGCGACTGGTCCGACGCGGGCGAGAGCTTCGACGCTGTCGTGCTCGATCCGCCCGCCTTCGCCAAGAGCCTGCGCGCCGTCGAGGGCGCGCTGCGCGGATACAAGGAATTGAATCTGCGCGCGCTCAAAATGATGCGCCCCGGCGGCCTGCTGGTCACATGCTCCTGCTCGCACCATGTGGGCTGGAGTGAACTCGAATCCAGCGTGGCCTCGGCCGCCACCGATGCGCGCCGGCGCGTGCGGCTGCTGGAACGGCGGGGAGCGGCTCTGGATCATCCCGTGGTGCTGAACCTGCCGGAAACCGAGTACCTGAAGTGCCTGGTGCTGGAAGTGGAGTAAGAACCACGCCCGCAACGATTGTCGCGCAGGATAATTAGTGACAATGCCGCTGGAAAGGTTTATATGTATTTCCAGCGGTTTAGCGGCCGTTAAGAGTCGCATGAACCTGTGAAAGTTTCTTCTTTGAGGTCGTATGATGAGACGGTTCCGCAATCTATTCTGCTCGGTTATTATGCTCCTCCTGGCCTTGAGCGCAGTTTCGTTGGCAATGGCTCAGCAGGGTCAGTATCACATTGACTATCTGCCTTTCAGCCTCGCCACACTGAAAACAGGGGGCGCTCTCGCCACCTATTCTCCAGTCAGTTCAGTTGACGGCCTGACGCTCCAGTTGAAGGATGATGACGGCGTCGTGTATACGTTCACACTCGACTCTGACACCGTCTTCTGCCAGGGCGACAACAGGGTCGCGAATTGGGTTTACTTGAGGACGCTAAAAAAGAAGACCACAGTGACCGTCCTGACAAAGGACGATACGAACATGAAAGCCCTCGTCGTCTGGGACAAGCCGCCTTCGATTTCCTCCAGCGGGCCGCTTGTCTTTACTCTCCCTCCGATGTGCAAATAGAGCGGCAGGAATGAGATGGCGCAGTCAGGCGCGGGCGACGCGCTGGCTGCCGTACCAACTTCAGAAAAGAACCTGCCCGTTGTCTGTCCTGTAAAGCAGCGAGATGGCGCTCTCCTCTGCACGGAAACCCCCACCCCTGGAAGCAGCGCGGAGACCCGCGGGGATCAGGCGCAAACGATTTCGGCTAATTCGGGGTCGGGGAGGATCCGGCCGGGGAGCCTCAACAGATCGGTGACGGCTTCGGCGGTCATCGGGCGGGCGAAGAGATAGCCCTGGCCGTAGCGGCAGTGCATCTCGCGCAACAGGCGATATTGCTCGCAGGTTTCAATCCCCTCGGCTACCACGTCCATGCCCATCACACGGGCCAATTCGATGATGGTGCGCACGATCTGCAGCGGTTGATCGCCCTCGGTCATGCGGGACACGAAAGAGCGGTCGATCTTGAGTACGTCAAAGGGATAGGATTGGAGGTTATTGAGGGAGCTGTAGCCAGTGCCAAAATCGTCCATCAGCAACGAGACGCCCAGCCTGCGCAGGCTGCTGAGGACTTCCATAGCGATGCGGACATTGGGAATCAGGCTGGACTCGGTCATCTCCAGGCCGAGCTGGCGGCTGGAGATGCCGGATTGGACCAAGAGGGCCTCTACGTGGTCGGCCAGGCCTTCGCGCGAGAACTGGCGGGCGGAGAGGTTGACGCCCACCCGCAGAGAGGCGTGGCGCGGATCCTCTTTGCACCACCTTTGAATCTGGCTGCAGGCCTGGGAGAGTACCCAGTCGCCGATGGGCAGGATCAGTCCGCTTTCTTCGGCCAGCGGTATGAACTCCATAGGCGGAATCAGTCCCCGCTCGGGGTGAACCCAGCGGATGAGTGCTTCAAGGCCGGCAATCCTGCGCGTGGCAAGGTCGACCTCCGGCTGGTAATAGAGTACGAACTGATCCAGGTCGAGGGCTTGGCGCAGATCGGCCTTGCTCGGCCAGCTTTCGTTGGCGGTTGCCGTGGAGTGGGCGCGCCTGTGCCCGCTCCCGTTCCCATGCAGGGTCTTGCAGCTGGCGCAGCTCCAACTGGCTGGAGACCATATCTGCCAGGCTCTCCAGGGTGCGAATCGACTCCGGCAGCATCTCCGGGCGGGGTTCATGGTAGAAGACGGTCAGGATTCCCAGGATCTTTCCGCCGGTCGAGCGCACGGGAACGCTGGCAAAAGAAGCCACGCCGGTGTGTTTGCAGCGCGGCAGCAGCGTATCGCGTTGCGGATGCCAGGAGATATCCGCGACCACTACCGGACCGTCTTCGGCAATCACCATGTCGCAGATCGAGTTCTTGCGCGGCAACTCGCGGACCATTTGGCGCCAGCAGGACTTCATCCAGACGCGGCCCTCGTCGGCAAAGCCGATGGTGGCCGAATCGGCCTGGAGGTACTGACCGGCCAGCCGGGTTATGGTATCGTAGCTGGGCTCGGGTGGAGTGTCGAGTATCCCGGTTGAAATCAGCGCAGCCAGCCGTGTAGCCTCCTGCTCCCGATTCAGTTTGCGAATCTCCGCTACGGCGAGCGGCATGTTGACTCCTGTCCCGCGGCGCTCCGGCAACCGGCCTTCAGCCAGAGACGGGCACCCTGTGTGCCTGCAAGGCTAAGCAAAGAATGTATAGAGGCATTCTGGCCGCCTCAGCGTCCGATTTGCGCGGTCACAGCTGGCGGAACATTCCTCGCGTCTGTTCGACTCTCTTTTTCCCTTATCGGATGGAACCACCGCAGCATGAGGGTATCGCCAAACTTTTCGAATGAGTACCGATCCAGCGCCAGGCACAGCGGAAGAACGGTAGACTGTTCCTTTTCCGTACATAAAACACAAATCGAGGATTTTCACTTCACTGCCGGGATGGATGGCTATACTGTTGCGTGGTGCGCCGCGATGCCCGGACGCGCCAGACGGCAGGAGCAGTGCGCCATGAAGCAGGCCCGGATCAAACCGTTCTTTCAGCAAGTTGCCGAGACGGCGCGGCGCCAGGAGCAGTTGCGAGCCTACCGGCGCAACCAGGTCTTCGGGCTTCTGCTGGTGGCGGCGGCGATCCTGCTGTGCTGGCTTCTGCGCACCAATCCCAGGTGGATCTTTCCGCCGGGATGGTGGCGGCCATGAGCCCTGCGCGGATGACTGCGTCGAGCAGCTCTTTGGAGGAGAACCGGGTGCCTCTGGCTGTCCTTTTGCTGGGGCCAACCGGCTGCGGGAAAACGGCGCTGTCACTCGCGCTGGGCGAGCGCTTCGGGGGCGAGATCGTCAGTTGCGACTCGGTGGCCGTCTATCGCGGCATGGAGCTGGGCACCGCCAAACCCACCAAAGAAGAACGGGCGCGACTGCCCCATCACTTGATCGATGTGGCCGACCTGGACCAGCCTTATACAGCGGGCGAATATAGCCGTCGGGCGCGGGCGGCGCTCACGGAAATTGCCAGCCGCAACCGCCTGCCCATCGTAACTGGCGGCACCGGCCTCTACCTGCGAGCGCTCACCGAGGGGCTCTTTGCCGCGCCGGAGCGGCAGCAGGCGTTGCGTGCGCGCCTGCAACGCAGCCGCCAGAGGCACGGCGACAGCTGGTTGCATCGCCTGCTCCAGCGGCTCGACCCGGCCTCGGCCGAGCGCATTCACCCCAACGACGCGGCCAAGCTGATGCGCGCCATCGAGGTCTGCCTGGCTCTCCGCAAACCGCTCTCCAAGGTTCTGGGAGACCGGGAAAAAGCCCGCAACCCGCTCACCGGCTTCCGCCTCTTGCGCATCGGCCTCAATCCGCCGCGGCAGGCTCTTTATGACCGGCTCAACCAGAGAGCGGCGGCCATGTTTTCTGCCGGACTGGTCGAAGAGACACGCGGCCTGCTCGATCGCTACGGGCCGGTCAAGGCCCTCGACTCCCTCGGCTATCGCCAGGCGCTGCGCGTGCTGCGGGAGTCTTGCCCTATTGAAGAAGCAGTGGCCGCCGCCCAGCAGGGCCATCGCAACTATGCCAAGCGGCAGTTGACCTGGTTTCGCCGCGAGCCAGAGGTGCATTGGATCGCGGCCTTCGGCGATGAGCCGGAGACGCTGCGCGTGGCAGCCGAGTTGATTAAGAACAACCTGTAAGAATATCTTCCGCACTTGAGGCAATCTCCAAAGCGGAAGCGAAGCTGGCCTCACGCGCATCCATTAAACTGAACCCTGGAATAGGCGCTCTTCCTTCAATCGCTGCGCCCCGGAATGGAGTTCCCTTGGCAGAGACAATCTACGATGTGGCGATCATTGGCGGCGGGCCGGCCGGCTACACGGCGGCGATTCGCGCGGCCGAGTACGGCCTCAAGGTGGCGTTAATCGAGGAGTCGCCAAAACTGGGCGGTACCTGCCTGCACGTGGGCTGCATCCCCACCAAGGCGCTGCTCTTCAACGCCGAAATCTGGGAGCATCTGCAGCACGCCGCCGACTTCGGCATTGAAGGCATCGGCGCGCCCACGCTAAACTGGGCCGCGGTGCAGCGGCGCAAGAACGCCATCATCGCAAAGCACGCCAACGGCCTCGACTTCCTGATGAAGAAGCACAAGATTACGCGCATCGAGGGGACTGGCCGCCTCACTGGCCCCGCGCAGGACGGTGTTCATTTCGTCGAGATTATGGCCGCGAGCGGCGAAGTCAACCCGCTCAAGGCAAAAAACGTCATTCTCGCCACCGGCTCCGAAGCCAAAATGCTGCCCGGCCTGGAGCCCGGCAGCCGCATTTTGACGAACATCGAAATTCTCACCATCGACGCAGTTCCCAAGTCTCTGATCGTCATTGGCGCGGGCGCGGTGGGTATGGAGTTCGGCTCGCTCTTCCGCAGCTTCGGCGCTGAAGTGACGATCCTTGAGTTCCTGCCGCGCGTGGTTCCGGTCGAGGACGAAGAAATCTCCAGGGAGATCACGCGCCTCTTCAAGAAGCGCGGCATCGACGTGAACACCGGCGCAAAAGTCGAGAAGGTCGAAGAGACGGAAAGCGGCGTCAAGGTCACCTTCACCGACGTGAACGGCAAGACCCAGGTTCGCGAGGCGGAGAAGGTGCTGGTGGCCGTCGGACGGGCCGGGCGAACCGGCGGGATCGGCGTGGAGAAGACCCGCATCGAGCTGGAGCGCGGGTTCATCAAGGTCTACGAGTCCCAGGAAACGGCCGAACCGGGCGTCTACGCCATCGGCGACATTGTCGCCGGGCTGCCGCAACTGGCGCATGTGGGCGCGATGAGCGGCATGATCGCCGCGGCCAGGATCGCCGGCAAGCCTTTCCGCCCGGTGCGCCGCGACCGCATCCCCGGCTGCACTTACACCGAGCCGCAGATCGGGTCGGTGGGCCTGACCGAGACCCAGGCCAAAGAAAAAGGCTGCGCCGTCAAGGTTGGGAAATTCCCCTTCGCCGGCAACTCCAAGGCCACCATCCTCGGCAATCACGATGGCTTCGTGAAGGTTGTTTCCGACCAGAAGTACGGCGAGATTCTCGGCGTCCACATCCTCGGACCGCAGGCCACTGAGCTGATCGCCGAAGCGGTTGCGGTGCTGGAGCTGGAAGGCACGGTCGAGGAGCTGATGTTTACCATTCACGCCCATCCCACGCTGGCGGAATCGCTGCTGGACGCGTACGGAGCCGTCGAGGGGATGGCGATTAACGCGTGAAGCCACGCTTCATTGTGGTTGCACTTGAAGTGGCAGGTTCTTGATCGGAATTGCCTTTGTTCCTTGCGGCGCAATCTGGATTGCCTTCACAGTGGTAGTGGCGGGAATTTGGATTGCCGAGGGCAGAAGCAGATAGGCGTCGCAGCCGCCGCCATACTCTGAGCACATGAGCCGGACTTCGCGCAGCAGCCGCGCCTTGGAGCCCGTGGGAAGAAGCACGCCAAACTTGTGCGCTTCCAGTGCGGCAGCCAGCGGCGCGAATCGTTTGTCTCCTTGCAGCAAGCGGGCCTTCGCCGGCTTGCCCGCCTCGTAGGCCACGGTAAAGAAAACCTCACCAGTGTACTTGCTGGTGGGAGTGAAGCCGCGAATCTCCGTCTCCTTATCCAGCTCGGCGCGCAGGCTGCCGTTGTACTGGCCGTGATTGAGCGCGGTGGCCGTCAGGGATTTGCCGGTCAGCTTTTGATAGCTTTCGTCAATCCGGTCCGGCAAATTGTAGCCGGAGTAAAAGACTCCGTCGAAGGGAGAGTTCGCGCACACTTTGACCATTTCATACTGACGGGCGGCCGCGGTCTTTTCCCCTTTGGCCTCCAGCACCCTTCCCAGCTGGTAGCCGCTCATTTGGTTCTGGCTTAGTTTCCAAGCGGCGCGCAGATAGGATTCGGCCGTAGTCAGATCCTGGGTCTCCAGCGCCGCCCAGCCGCGCACAGTCCAGGCATAGGCGAGCAACCTGGCCCAGTTAAGCGATTGCGGATCGTCTTCGGGCTGTGTAAGAGTTCTTGCCTCGACGGCATCCACTCCTTTGCGCGCGAGATCGGCCGCCTTGGCAAGATCCTCCGCGCTGGGCGGAGAATCAGCCGCAAGAATCGCCGCGGCATCATGCATGGGCTGCATCGCCGTCCGCATCTGGTCCAGCATTTCATTGCTGAGAACGCCCGCCGTTTGTCCCTGGATGGTGCGCGCGGCAAAGCTGCCGCCTACCCAGCTCTTCCAGTCCTTCCAGTCAAAGGCAATTCCCTGACCGGGCGGCGAGATCAGAGTCTGGCGGTTCCAGTCTTCAAACATCCCGCGGCGCAATGTGAGAAATTTTTCCCACTCTTCGAGAGGAATCTTTGTTTTCTCTACTCGAAGACTCCGCTCCGTCGTATAAGTCCCATCCTTAATGCTGTATTTTGCGTGGTATTCGAGCCAGTCCTCCTTGAGATCGACATCCTTTGGCGGGGTTATGGACCAGCCCGCCGGCAGTTGCAGAGTAGCGTGGTAGACGGTTTCGCCGGTAGACCCGAGCTCCGGTTCGTCGGCGGGCTTCTTCTCCTTCACGCCGGGCGCCAGCTCTCCGCCCATAGCCGGCAGCGGAGGTGAAATCCAGTGGGTAATGTCCTGATCATTCCACTGGTTGTACTTCTCTCGCGTGTAGTCGAAGGAGAATTGAAAGGGTTTGTCAATTTGCTCGACTTCGGAGACCTGCGTGTTTGAAACCTCTCCTGCGTAACCTTCAAATTGAGCAATGCTCTGGAGCAAATCCTTCCACTGGGACTGTGGAACCCGGCGGAAGCCAGCGCGGAATAGTACTCCAGCGTCTCCGTCTGTAGACTGAGCGATATGTCCGGTAAAAAGGCCCTTGTCGGAGAGCTTACCCTCAACCTGGATATGAATCGATCGAGAAGAAGGCAGGTCAATGGGGGTACGTTCCAGATAAGCCGGCTTGCCAACGGGAATGGCAAGAGCCTGTTTGTCGCGCAAGGTGGCCATCAGCACGCCGACAGGCGCAACCTCCGCTGTTGAATCCATCCACAGCAGCTTGCCGCCTAGCGGAACCAGCGTAATGACGTGGTCAAACTGCGCCGGTGAAGGTGTGGCGGAGTCGAGTTCGCGGCTAGCGGAGATCGGCACCGGCCAGGCTTCAATGCCAACGGCCTTGAGCAGCGTAGCGAGCAGTGTGTGTTTGTCCTTGCAGTCGCCGTATTCGTTGGAAAGCACATCGTCGGCCGGATGCGGCTGATAGCGCCCAATGCCGAACTCCAGGCCGACATAGTGTATGTGCAGCGCGACTTCGTTAAAGATCGCATGCAACTTGTCCTCGTCCGTGGTCAGCCCCTTGGTGAGCGCATCAGCCTTGGCCTGAACTGCCGGAGTGACAACGAGGGAATCGCGCTGCAGAGAGGCATACCATGCGCCCACCTGTTCCCAACTGGAGAAGGTTGTCACCTGCACGGAGGGTTTCCAATGCTTGATGGACTTGGGCGGCGCGTCGGGATCGGGCCGCGCCAGATTCGAGCTGGCCCAATGGTAGAGCTTGCGGCCATTGGCGATGGTGACGGTTGGCTGAAGATCGGCGCTGGTTACAGTGACGGCTTTTTCAAAAGGCAGATCCAGGTCCAACTGCTCATCGAGTGTGATGAGATTCTGTTGGAAGGTGTACTCCAGCCAGAAGTGGCCGGGAACCTCGGGCTTGATGGTGCGCAGCGTGACCTGGTATTCGAGCGTGTCGCCGACGCCGAGACCCTTGACGGCCACATGCTTCTGATGGATGTCGGAGTACATGGGCGCGGAACGAGTCGCATCGGCGGGCATATCCTGGACGTTGTAATCGGGCGTGACGACTATGGTTCCGTCTGGCTTGATGACGCGGACGTAGCCGATCTCCACCTGCTGGTTTGAGGCCGTATAAGTAAAGGTGAGAACGGCCATATCCTTCACGCCGGCATCGGCCAGAATACGCAACCGGACAGTGGTTTCACGGGTGCCTGTTCCGTCGGCTTCCTCGCGGATGCGGGTGTAAAGTTTGTCCCAGACCAAGGCTTCCTTGGAAAGATCGGGCGGCTTTGTCGCGGCCACCGCGGGAGCGGGCTGGCTTTGAGCGGGCTTGCCCTGCGCCGTCGCGGAGAAAGAACCGCAAAGACAAACTGCGACAGCGAGCATGACCAAGCCACAGTCACGGAGAAGAGAACAGGAAAAGCGCATCGGCGGAGAGAACTTGCAGCGCATGAGAAGGTCACCCGAATAGTGGAACGATACCAGATGAGGGCGCATCTCGTTCATGCCAGCCACAGGCGCCAGGCCAAACGCACTTAACGGAAATAATTGAGGGGTATGAGCACAAGCTCATACCCCTCAAAGAAATCTACGGAAACACTCCTTTAGAAGGTCGTTGAGACCGTGAACCGGTAGGTCTTGCGTGGCTCCTGGAACCTATTCCGCGCTCCATAAGCAGCCGTCACCTCGCTGTAGGTGTAGTCGCCCGCGCCGCCCGTCGGGAACATACTGCGGGTTATCAACTCGCCGGAACAACTGTCCTTGTTGCTTCCCAGTCCAAGGTTGCAGTAGGGCTGCTCATACAACCGCAGAGGGTTGTAGGCATAGTAGAAGCGGAAGGGCGCATTGAGGACCGGCATGATGACCGACAGCTCCGCGCCGACGGACATGCGCGGAACGAAGTTGGTGCCGGAGATGGTGTGGATGTTGCGCAGGAAGCCGACCTCTGAGCCCGGTATCCCGCCCTGGCAGGCGCCGTTATTCCACACCGGGCAGCCATAGAGCGGCGCCGTCAGCGAGGCGAAGCCTTCGGGACTCTGCTTCAACTGCCCATTGTTGAGGGCGGTGTTGATGCCGAAGTCGTCGAAGAACGCGAAGGTCACCGGGCCGACAATGGGAATGCGGTACTCGGCATTGGTGGTGAGACTGGAGTCGCCGCCAATGGAGGATATGCCGTAGATGGGCAACGGAATCTGGATGCACTGGTTCAACTGCGGCTGGGTTGGGTCGCGCGGCACGCAAGAACCATCCGGATTGGTCAACTGAACGTTGACGCGCGTGGGAACGTAGCCGTAAGGCGTGGCGCTGCGGATGTCGAAGCCGCGCAACTCGCCTTCGCCGCCGGAGTAGAAGCGGTTGTTGGGCGGGGCCACGGCGCCTGAAAAGCCCTGTATATAACCCAACTGCGCGCGCACACCCAGCACGTTGCGCCCGGTGGGCGACGGCATCAGGTAGTGCATCGGCCGGAACTGCTTGTAGGCCACCATGGGCGCGAAATAGCGCACGTTGCCCCAGATGCCGGAATTCTGAAACACCGCCGTGTATTCCTTGCCGCTGCGCGGGCGCAAGGGGTTGTTGATGGTGTTGTAGGTGTAGCTGAAAGAGGCCATGCTGTTGACAATGCCGGCCAGCGCATTGGAGCCCTGTACGCCCGAGCGGAAGCTGATGGTCTGGAAATAGGTCTGCGAGGCGGTGCTGAACGCGGTAATCGTGGACTTGCTGAGTGAATAAGTGAAACCCACGCGCTGGAAGGCGTGCCGCTTGAGCGGATAGCTGAGCGAGAAGGTCAAACCGGTGGCGGCCTGGTTGTAGTTTTGCGTCAGGGATTGCTGCGCGGCGTTCAGGTTCGCTGACTGGCCGGTTTGGGACTGGTAGGTCTTGGCCGCGTTGAAGTCCTGCTTGTTGTTGAAGATCTGGAAGCCCACATTAAGCGGGCGATTGTGAATGTAGGGCTGCGAGAAGCCGAAGACGAACTGGCGGCTGACGCTGCCCAGGTTGCCTTGCAGGCTGAGCGTCTCTCCCAGGCCGAGGAAGTTGTTGGTCTGGTAGTTCAGGCCCAGAAACGCGCCCGACTGGCCGCTCACGCCGCCATTCAGCCCGATCGAGTTCTTGCCCTTCTCTTTCACCTTCAGTAGCAGGTCCACCGTGCCCGCCTCGGCGTCCTGGTGGGCTTCCGAGTCCTGCTCCACCTTTAGGGGTTCAAAGTACTCCAGCTGGTTCAATCGCATCAGGCTGTACTCCCACAGCTGCGAATTGTAGACCTGCCCTTCCTCCAGCATCAGTTCGCGGCGAATTACCTTGTCGCGGGTGATTACGTTGCCCTGGAACTCGATGCGCGAGACGTAAAACGGCTTGCCTTCGTCGATATCGATCACCATCGAAACAGTCTTCTTCTCTTCGTCGTAGACCGGCTTGGGAATGGCGCCGAAGTTGATGTATCCCGCCTGACCGTAAACCTTCTTGAGGTTCTCCAGGCCCTTGCCGATCAGCGTGGCGTTGAACCAGTCGCCATCCCGCACCGCAAAAGTGGCGCGCAACGCCTTCACATTAGTAACGGCCTTGTTGCCCGTGAAGGTGATCGTGCCCAGCCGGTAGCGCTCACCCTCTTCAATGGGAATGAGGATGTCGATGCGCTTGCCCTTGTTGGGCCGGAAGGTGAACCAGTTCAACCCGCCCTCGTCGCGAATCTGCGTCCGGGGCTGTTCGATGGCGGCGTTGTAATAGCCTTTGTCGCGGTAGGCAAAGCGCACCCGCTCGGTGTCATCCTCCAGCTTGGTGGCGTCGAAGGTTTGCGCAAACAGATTCTCGAAGAAGATCGAATACGGAATGCCGATGGGCTTCAGGTCCTTCATCGAGCGGCGCAGCTGAAGTGAGCTGATGTGCGGGTTGCCGGTGAATTTAATCTGGCCCACCTTCACCGTGGGGCCTTCCTTGACGTTAAAGTTCACCTGCACCGAGGCCGGTGGAATCGTCTTTACCTCGGTCTTGATGGTGGCGAACTGATGCCCGTGCTCGGAGAGCAAATCTTTGAGCACCTGCTCCACCCGTTTGATCTTGGCAGGATCGTACTGGCTTTCAACCGAGAACCCGACCTTTTCCTTCTTCAGGCGGTCCAGCACATCCGACTGGGTGATCGAGCTAAGGTGGTTGTAGTTGATCTCGCGGATCGTGGGCTTCTCCCGGACAAAGACGTTCAGGATGATGCCCTTCTCCGTGTCTTCGCGCTCGATGCGCAGATCGTCGAAGTACGCCGTGTTCCACAAAGAGTTGAAGTCGCGCTCAATGGAGATGGGGTCGTAGGTGTCGCCAGGATGCGTAAAGAGGCGCGCCAGGATCGTTTCTTTGGGGATGCGCCGGTTGCCGATCACCCGGATCGAATCAATGGTTTGCGACTGCTGGGCCAGGACTGAGCCGGCGCTGAGAGCCACAAGGACTACGAGCGCCATCCGCGCCAGAAGGGAGATGCGGGTGCGCCTTGTCTTCACCGGGCTGGAGCCATGCGGCGAGCAAAAGTACTGGTGCGGTCCATCGTTCGGCTTCACGGGAAGAATATCGCCACCCTCACTGCTGAAAATCTGTTGCTGCATCAAGGAAAGAATGATTTTACCACCCCAGCGACGAAGACCTGTCGCTGGGAACCCCGGAACAACCGGACCGCGGCCACCCCGCCCAAACCGCCGGGCCGCGCCTCGGCCCGGAAACCGTGTCTTTCCCGGAAATCCCTGCCACGCTTGCCGACATCGGACGAGGGCCGGATTCGATTAGGAACCCATCCACAGTCTATCGGACTCCAGCGGGTTGGGAGGCTTTTTCCTCCCGCCGGCGAGCGCAACATGATTTTTAGACGCGGGACGAGCGAACAGGACATCCAAGTATATAGAGGCATTTTCCCGATGAAGAACTCCACAGAGACGGTTTTTGAGTTTTCCGCCACACTGTTGGACGGCAGCACGATCGGCCTGGACCAGTTTCATGGCCAGGTTCTGCTGATCGTCAACACCGCCAGCAAATGCGGCTTTACCCCCCAGTACGCTGCTCTGGAGCTGCTTTACCGCACCTACAAAGATCGCGGATTCGCCGTGCTAGGCTTCCCATGCAACCAGTTCGGCGCGCAGGAATCCGGCTCGGAGGCTGAAATCGGCGCATTTTGCGAGAAAAATTTCGGCGTCAGCTTTCCTCTCTTCGCGAAAATCGAGGTCAACGGACCCCAGGCCCACCCCCTTTTCCGCTTCCTGAAAAATGCCAAACGTGGCCTCCTCGGCTCTGGAAGTATCAAGTGGAACTTCACCAAATTTCTCGTCGGACGCCAAGGCAACGTCGTTGGCCGCTATGCGCCGGCAACCAAACCCGAAGCCCTCGCAACCGCTATCGAGAGCCTCCTCGACTGCCCGGATGGCTTTTCGCGGCCTCCATCTTCCCCGGTATAAGCCCGTCTTCCTCGATTCCTTCGCATTTTTCCTCTTTTTTCCCCAAGTCTTGGCCCTTGCGGTATGCTTTTCCTAATCAGGCAGTCAAGCAGGCCCGGTTCCGAAAATTAGCCGCCCGGCCCGTTGCAGCCGGAGAATGGAGGACGTGGTGCGCCAAAATCTTCCCATGATCCTCATCCGGGTGATTGTAGGCCTGGTCTTCCTGCTGGAAGGCATCCTCAAGTTTGTCCGGCCCGAGGATCTGGGCGCAGGGCGCTTTGCCGCCATCGGCCTGCCCCTCCCCCATGTTTTAGCTCCGCTGGTGGGCGGCATCGAGATCGGCGGCGGCGCGGCCATCCTGCTGAACTTCTATGCCGGCGATGCCGCGCTTGCGCTGCTCGCGGTCATCCTCACTGCCCTCATCGCCACCAAGATTCCCGTTCTGCTGGGCAGGCCCCTGGGGCCATTCGCGCTTCCCAGGCTCTCGAGTTACGGCTGGTTGAGCTTTTTCCACGAGGCGCGCACCGATCTGTGCATGGTCTTCGGCCTGGTGGCCGTCATCATCGACTCCGGCATCCGCGTCGGCCGCAGGAGACGCTGGTACCAGAGCGGAAGCTAGCTCTGTCTTAGTCGAAGAGGCCGGATTGAAAAGAATGGCTTCCCCCGCCAAATCTTCCCTGGGTGAGATTTTCCGGCTCTACTTGCGCCTGGGACTGACCGCCTTTGGGGGTCCGGCAGCGCACATCGTCCTGATGGAGCGCGAGGCCGTCGAGCGGCGGGGATGGATGAGCCGCGCCCAGTTCCTTGATCTTGTTGGCGCATGTAACCTGCTGCCCGGCCCTGGCTCTACCCAGGTGGCCATGGCTCTGGGTTATCGCCGTGCCGGCTGGTTAGGCCTCGCCGTCGCGGGCGCCTGTTTCATTCTGCCTGCCTCGCTGGCCACATTGGCCCTGGCCTGGGCCTATGTGCGCTATGGCAGCCTTCCCCAGGCGCAGGGATTGCTCTATGGAGCCAAGCCGGTGATGGTCGCCATCATTGTTCAAGCCATCTGGAGGCTGGGACGCACGGCATTTCGCCGCTGGCCGCTGGCGTTGGCGGGGTTCGCCTGTTTTGCCGCCGCGCTGCTGGGAGCGCCTCCGATAGCCGTGCTCCTCACCTCTGGTGGCCTTGCGCTTATGACGGCATTGCCCCACTCCCGGCGCGGCGCAGCGATGGGCCTTGCCACTCTGCCCGCGACCGCGGGCGCGGCAGCGGCGGGCGCGGTTGGAGCAACCGGATTGGCGCCGCTCTTCCTGGTCTTTCTCAAGCTGGGGGTGGTTGTCTTCGGCTCCGGCTATGTGCTTCTCGCGTTTCTCAAAGCCGATCTGGTGGACCGCCTGCACTGGATCACCACAACCCAGGTGCTCGATGCCATCACCGCCGGCCAGGTGACACCGGGGCCGGTTTTCGCCACGGCAACTTTCCTGGGCTACCTGCTGTGCGGTTGGAGTGGAGCCGCGGTAGCCACGGTCGCCATCTTTCTGCCCTCATTTTTCATGGCCGGCCTGGTGGGCGCGTTGGCCGGCCGCATTCGCCAATCAAAGCTCGCCTCGGCCTTCCTGGATGGCGTCAACGCCGCCGCCGTGGCCCTGATGGCTGCCGTGGCCCTTACCCTGGGCCGCGCCACTCTGCTGGACGGCTGGACCTGGGCGCTGGCTCTTGTGAGCGTCTCGCTGCTGCTGCGCTTCCGGGTCAACGCCACTTGGCTGATCCTGGGCGGAGCCGCGATCGGCCTCCTGCTGCGCGGAGCTGCCTGAAGCGCATTGAAGTTCTCAGTCGAAGCGGTAAGCGCTGATCGCCGCACCCATCGGCTCATCGGAAAAAATACGCTTTCCCGGTCCATCGCCGCCCGCGCCGGCCACCGCCATCAGCGGAATCAGGTGCTCCTCGCGGGGATGCGCATAGGCTGCAAAGGGCGCCTTGCGCCAGCCGGCCAGAAGTTGGTCACGCTCCGCGGCGGGCGATTCAACCGCACCAGTCAGCCAGGCGTCAAAGACGCGGGCGCGCTCCACGGTCTCCGGGCGAAGGTAGGCGCGCAGGTTGTGAAAGCTCATGCCGCTGCCCACCATTAGCACGCCCTCATTGCGCAGCGGAGAGAGCGCCCGCCCAGCGGCCAGATGCAGCGCCGGGTCGAGTGATGAGTCCAGAGAGAGTGAGACCACGGGAATCCGCGCATCGGGGAAGGCCACCTTCAACGGCACAAAGACGCCGTGGTCGAAGCCCCGCTCTGAATTCACCGCCGAGGGCAATCCAGCCTTGCCCAGCAAATCCGCTACGCGCGCAGCCAGCTCCGGCGAGCCGGGCGCGGACCAGGTGAGCTGGTAGGTGTGCTCAGGGAAACCGGCGTAGTCGAAGATCAGCTTTGGCGCGGTTGCGGCGCTAGCGGTGAAGGCCGGCTCTTCCCAGTGCCCGCTGATCGCTAAAATTGCTTTTGGCGGCGCAGGCAGAGTTGCCTCCAACCCCTCCAGAAACCGCTGCGTGGGGTTCCAGGTATCAGCCGGACCCCAGCTCCAGTCCATGAAGAAACAGGGACCCCCACCGTGGGGAAGAAAGATGGTTGGCTGGCGTTCGATGGTCATGAGGCATCCTCGATTCAACCCCGGCCGAATTGATCGAGCCGGGAGATAGTTGTTCAAACAACTAATCTTTCGATGCCAAAGAGCCTGCCTGCGATTCATGAATGCCGAGGGCTGTGTCCGTCGGACGGCCAACACAGCCCCCAAGCCGCTACTCCACCGGCGCGGCCATAAAGTAGACATAAACCAGTAGAGCCACGCCCACAAAAGCGGGAATCAGGCCCACCAAGTAGGGAGCACCCGGATCCGTCGCGGTTAGCTCCTTCAAGAAGATCACCATCGCCGCGCCTACGCCGATGCAGACCAAGCCGCCAATCTTCATTCCTTCGCGCCCCTTCTGCCGCTCAAACCGGCTCTGCTGCTTGAGCAACTCGAGGGCCGCCTTGGCGCCTTCGCCGGAGGCCTCGGCCACGCGCCGGATGGTCTCGGCCTTATAAAAGGCCTCACGCTCCTTGTGCTGCTTGTCGATCCAGGTTACGGTGGGAATGAAGATCGCAAAGAGACAGATCGCGCCGATGGAGAGAAAGATCCATTGACCCATGCCCTCAAGGCCAAAGGGGCCGCTAAAAAGCAGAAATGCCAGAGATGTCATAAAATCCTCCTTTTTGAGTTGTTGCGAATTTCTTGCTTGCATCCGGTGGGACAGAGAGCGGAGGATTGTGGTTGCATTTTCTCGGAGTTTTTCTTTTTGCAACAAAATGCAACCTGCCAGCCGGAATAGCAGTCCCACAGTTTGAAGAGGCTATGTATTGAATACATTCCATCCCAGCGCCGCTCAGGAACTGGACCAGGCTGACGTTGCCCGCGTGCTGGCCGGGGATGTTGCCGCCTTCGAGGGAATTGTCCGCCGCTGGCAGGCGCCGCTGGTCAACATGGCCTGGCGCTACTCGCGCGACCGCGGCCGTGCCGAAGAAATGGCCCAGGAGGCCTTTCTGCGCGCCTGGCGCGGTCTGGCCCAGTGGCGGCGCGAAAGCAGTTTCTCCACTTGGCTCTTCGCGCTGGCCGCCAACGTCTATCGCTCCGAGTTGAAGCGCTTTCCCACCCAGACGCTGCCTTTGGACGCCGCTCCCGAACCCTCAGGCCCCGCCTCGCAACACAGCGAGTTGGCGGAAAAATTGAGCGGCGAGGCAGTCAGGCGCGCCGTTCTGGCCCTGCCGATGCGCTACCGAGAGCCGGTCGTTTTGTTTTATTTTCACGAGATGGACGTGGCCGCCGCCGCCGCGACGATGGGACTGCCCGAAGGAACTTTGAAGGCTCGCCTCTCGAGAGCGCGGGCTCTCTTGCGGCAGCGCTTCCCGCACCTCGAAGAGGAACACGTCAACCTGAAGTTTTCTTCTCAGGTTGAAGGAAAGGAGGCCGTACGATGAATCAAGCCAAGATCGATCGCAGCGCGATGCTCGACGCAAAGATTGAAGCCATTTTGGCCGGCGAAGAAGAGCTGATTCCCTCTTCAGGCTTCCTAGCCTCGGTCATGGAGCGCGTACAGGAAGAGGCCGTTGCCCCGCCGCCCATCCCCTTTCCGTGGAAACAGGCCATCCCCGGCATTTTGGCGACCACTGGAGTCTTCGCATGGGGCGCGGTCAAACTGTTTCGTCAGGGCCTGCCCGCGCTGAACTCGCCTATGCTCCCCCTGCCGCATCTGCCCGCCGCCCTCGTCGTTCCCGTCGAGCAGACTGGCTGGGTGGCGCTGGCGCTCGGCGTCACGCTGCTCTCCTGGCTCTTCTCGCGCCGCCTCGCCGGACGTGGAGGGCTGCTTTAATCCAGCAGCTTTTCGATCTCGTCCAGGTCGAAGCGGCTCTGGCTGCCGGGAAGGTCAAATGCGCGCGATTCCAGCGGCTCCGGCCGCCCGTCCACGTACCGGTACTTCGGCCCGTCCGGGTCAATGAGCAGAATGGTCCGGATACCCATGCGTTCATATTTCCCGCACTTGGTCATCACGCGCCTGATTGCGTCGGACGGCGAGAGGATCTCGAAGACGGCGACCGGCGGATGGGTGACGATCTGCTCGATGGGCTGGTTGCGGTCCAGTAGCGTCACATTGGGAACCAGAAAGCAATCGGGCGCTACCTGTACGCGCAATGAAGGCCGCACGCGAATCCGACCGGCCTTTGCCTGTTGATCAATCCAAAAACATATCGCTCCTTGCCAGACAGAGTGATCGTAATCTCCCGCAGGCCGCTCCTTGATCTCGCCACCGACGTATTCGGCGTCGGGCTCGAAGGAGCTGCGCAGGTATTCTTTAACGGTTACGTAGGATGTCGCGGCTGCCATGGCCCCTCCCTTGTAACTCATCTTACTTACCAACCTGTTGAATTGAGGATTGCGGTTATGGAGCAAGCTGAAACCGGGGAGTCGGTAGAATGCGTCAAAAGGAGAGGAGGGAAAGATTTCATATGAGGCGTTGGTTTCTGTTGCTCGGAATCACTTTGTTGCCTGGGGCGATAGCGCAACTCGCCGCTTCGCAATCTTCTCTTCTCGCCGCCCAGCCATCCCCCGCGCAAGCCGCCGCGACGCCCCGTCTCCCGCGCCTTGCCCGGCATCCCGTTGTTGCGCTCACTTTTGACGATCTGCCCTCTGCGGGTGCTTTGCCGGCCGGTGATCATCGCGCCAGGATCGTCACAACGCTGACATCCGAGCTGAAGGCCAGCCACCTGGAAGGCACATACGGCTTTGTGAATGCCGTCCATCTGGAGAACGATCCCGACGCCCAGCAGGCCCTGCGCATCTGGATCGATGCGGGCATGAACATCGGCAATCACACTTGGTCGCACCCCTCGCTGACGGAGAACACCGCCGAGGCCTACGAGAGCGAGATCGCCCATGGAGAACCGGCGCTGGCCCAGTATGCCGAAGCGCGCGACTGGCACTGGTTTCGCTATCCTTATCTCGCAGAGGGCGAGACGCTGGAGAAGCGCAATGCTGTCCGGGCTTGGCTGAACGCTCATGGCTACCGTGTGGCCCAGGTCACGCTCAGCTTTGACGACTACGCATGGAACGACGCCTACGGGCGCTGCCTGGCCAAGCAGGACGCCGCGGCTATTGCGTGGCTCCGCCAAAGCTATCTGGAGGGCGCGGCCGAGTACATTCAGCTGGGCCGCCGGGAGTCGGCCATCGCCTTTCAGCGCGAGGGACGCCACGAGATTCCCCACGTGATGTTGCTGCACGCCATGGCCTTCACCACGCTCATGCTTCCCGACCTCATCGAACTGCTGCGCAATGAGGGCTTCCGCTTTGCGCAACTCCCAAAGGTCGAGCAGGATTCCGCATACGCCCAGAACCCCGATGCCGCGCTCCCCTACGGCACTACTCTTCCCGGCCAGTACATGGATTCACGCCACCTGACCTATCCGCCCTTCAATCCCCACCCGAATGAGAAGTTGCAGAGCCTTTGCCGGTAAGCCGGAAACAGGCAAGTCTTACTCCTGACCATAGTCAGATGACCATGGTCAGGAGTATACTGATACTGCCAGGAGGTGACCGATGAGAACGATGGCGGCAGGCGAGTTCAAGGCCAAGTGCCTTGGGGTAATGGCCGAAGTGAATTCCACCGGCAAGCCAGTGCTAGTCACCAAGCGAGGCAAGCCGTTCGCTCGGGTTTTGCCCGTGGAGGAGCAGACGCCGAAAGAAAGCCCGGAGGCTATCTTCGGTTGCTTGCGGCATATGGCAACGATTACAGGAGATGTTGAGTCATCGATATTCACGGACGAAGAATGGGAGCGGATGTTCAACGAAAAATGGGATCGATTTGAACAGGGTGGAGCCGAGTGATTTTGCTTGATACTCATGCGATTCTCTGGTTGTTGATAAGCCCAGACCAATTGTCGAGGAGGGCGCGCGAGAGTATTCTTCAAGCTCGGATGGAAGGAGAACGGATAGCCTGTTCTCCGATTTCGTTCTATGAAATAGCCTATTCTTCATTCCGAGAAAGGCTGGAGTTGTACGCCTCGCGCGAGGATTTCATCGCTGCCGCGCAGGCAAGGATCGAATTGGTTCCCATCAGCGCACAAATCGCAATTTGCGCGGGAGAACTCCCGGTTCCGTTTCATGGCGATCCCATGGACCGGATCATCACCGCAACGGCAATCGTGATGGACTGCACGCTGATCACCAAAGACGAGAAGATCCGCGAAGCCAACCTATGCAAGGTGGTCTGGTAGCCGCTTATCGCAGCCTCTCCCGCACCTCGGTGCGCACCAGGTAAAGGAAGAAAACCAGATTCAACAGCCCCTGGACCAGCGCTGGCAGTTCGTGCAGCCTGGAGAATATCCATAGGTCGTAGACAGTCAGCAGGAAGACCGCCCCCAGGGCCATCGCCCAGGCCCAGCGCAGCAGCAACAGCAGTCCGGCGCTGGCAGCGATGAACCCAGCCGCTAGGATCAGAAACAGCGGCGGATAGTGGCGCCCGGACACGCCCAAAATCACCACTCCGGCCAGCGCCAGCAGGTAGAGGCTGATGGCTGCCAGGCCCGGCAGCGGCAGCCTCTCCGCGATTTTGCTCTTTTCGTTATCAGTTGGGAGTGTCATAGCGTGCGCAAATAGGCCAGCATATCGCTCAGTTGAGCGTCATCAAGCGGTGTGGCGGGCATCTCCAGCCGCCCGTGCAGGATGACTTGCGTAAGCCGCTCGTCGGTGGGCGGCGCGCCCGAGGGCATGGACTTGACCTTGGTGAGCGCCTGCAACCCAGGTCCGTGCAGGCCATGCGTGGTGGTGGGGTAGTGGCAGCGGGCGCATTTCAGTTGGTAAAGCTGCGCACCCCGCGCTTCTTCCGGCGTCCACAGCGCCGCCGGCTTGGAGGGCGGCAGCGAACGGCAGCCGGCTAACGCCGCTGTCAGCACTACAGCGAGAGCCAGTGCGGGAGTCGGCACAGCAAGGGAGACAGCCGTCAATGAGAGGAAGGAACGCGTGCACATTTGACTTTGATGATACCGCGTCAGTTAGCCGCGGCGATGGCTTCGGCGATGCGGCCGATGGCCTGGACCTCGGCATTACTCCTGAGCGTACCATCGATATGAGAATGTCTTTCCAGGATTGAGGCTTGAAGGAATGGAAGCAATCAGCCGCAATGCGATGCCTTGGCAACTGCGTACCCGCATTTTGGAGCTGGGCCGCCGCACACTGGTGATGGGCATCGTCAACATCACGCCCGACTCCTTCAGCGACGGCAGAGCATTTCTTGATCCGGAAGCTGCCGTGGCGCATGCGCTTCAGTTGTTGGAGGAGGGAGCGGATATTCTCGACCTGGGAGCGGAGAGTACGCGGCCGGGCTCGCGGGCGGGTAGTCCAGGCGGTCCTGCCGGCTCCATGTGGGGTCCGGCGATCAGCGCGGACGAGGAGCAGGCGCGGCTGCTGCCGGTGCTGGAAGGAATACTCAAGGCGCGGCCGGATGCGTTGGTCTCGGTGGATACCTACAAGGCGGCGACGGCGCGTACGGCTCTCCAAGCGGGTGCGGAGATCATCAACGATGTCAGCGGCTTTTCCTGGGATGCGGAGATGGCCTCGGTCTGCGCGGAATTCAAGGCAGGCGTGATCCTGATGCACACGCGCGGACGGCCGGAGGAATGGCGCGCGCAGCCGCAGCTAGCGCCCGATGAACTGCTAGCCACGGTGCGGGCGGGGCTGGTGGCGAGCCTTGCAGCAGCGGCGGCGGCGGGGATTCCGCCCCACGCCGTGGTGCTCGACCCCGGCTATGGCTTCGGCAAGCGTTTCGAGGAGAACTACGCTCTGCTTGCCCGCCAGCAGGAGTTGCTTTCGCTGGGCCGTCCGCTGCTGGCCGGGGTTTCGCGCAAGTCCTTTCTGGGCCGGACGCTGGCGCCGCTTTATAGCGGAGACGACGCGCCCATCGAGGCGCGCGAGACGGCCAGTGTGGCCGCGCTGGTAGCGGCCATTCTGCATGGCGCGTCCATCGTGCGCGTTCATGCCGTGCGCCCGGCCCTCGAGGCGGCGCGCATCGCCGATGCCGTGCTGGCCGGCGGTCGTGAGCTATGATGGTCTCTTCCGGGTAAGCCTGGATCCCACCCTAGCCGCAAAAAAACAAGAACGCGGCGAGGGTGAGGCGCCCAGACGCTACCAGTTGTGAGAGAGTCTTCAGGAGGCTTTTCATGGTGCAAGGCACACGCGGTGCAACTAAAACCCGCGCCGTTTTATTCGGACGGATACTGGGTTTTTGTGTCTATATTGCGGCGTTTTTCCTGCCCGCCGTCCGGGAGGCTGCCACCCCCGGCGGTGACGCTCCGGACGTCTTCCTGGGCTCGCGCTGTGCCTGGATGACGCTGGTGAATACATTCAGCCATGAGATCTGGCACTCCAAGTACTTTCTGGCGGTACTCAGCGGCTGGATCAATCCGCTTCTCCTGCTCTACCTGTTTCTTCTGCTCTTTCCCACGCTCTTCTGGCCGCGCCGCATTCTGGCCGGAGCGATCGTGGCCTTCATCGCCGCAACATGGGTTCTGTTTGTCCTTGTCCCGCTGGTTCCGCTGATTGGCCACGTCCTGTGGATCGCCGGAATCCTGCTGATTCTCGCCGGAGAAGCGATGAGGCGGCCAGAAGGTATTTAAGCGCGAAACTTTACCGAAGAGGAAAGCAACGGTACAATCGGAGAGGAAAGCCGAAGTAGCTCAGTTGGTAGAGCAGCTGATTCGTAATCAGCAGGTCGTCGGTTCGAGTCCGACTTTCGGCTCCATCTAAGTTCAATGTAAACAGTATCGTAGAGGCCATCTGAGAGAAAAACTCAGATGGCCTTTTTTACTACGGTTCATCTTCTGGTGCATCTTCGAGTTTGTACATGCGCTGTACAAGACATTCCTGCGTTCCCGGTGGAAGAGCCGGCCGCCGCCACAGAGTCCCAAGGTTATAGGCCAGAATGTTGAGCCGCGCGCACCAGCATTGCCGCAAGCGTTCGGCGGGCAACAACTGGCGCACCTTCACCAGTTCGCCCTTGGTTGGCGGCTTAGAAGCCCCGACGGTTGCGATTGCCCGTCAGCAGCAGTCTGTCGCCGGGAGCCGCCTCAATCGGGTCCGTAACCCATTTCTCTGGCCGAACGCGGTTTGACAGAAGAGATTCTTTGTAGCAAGAGCAAGATCGGCTTCTGGCGGAGAGAGTTACTGGGCGGGCGGACCCTGTTTCTGCTGCTGGGCCTCAAGACGCTGCACGATCTCCCGCTCGCGCTCTCCGTCCTCAGGACGGTGGAGCTTGTAGTAGAGAGAGGCGAGCTGGATGTGCGGGTCGAGCCAGTCGGGGTCCTGCTTCTCCAACAGCTCGATTGCGGCGACGGCCTCGGCATAATGGCCGGTCATGCCGTTGAGCACGGCCATCTGGTACTGCGCCTGCGGTACGTCGGGATGCAACTGCAGGGCCAGCTCCAGCAGGGGACGGGCGCCGTCAAGGTCGCGCTGCTTCATGCGCATGGTTCCGAGATAAAGATTGGCGGCAAAGTCACGCGGATCCTGGCGCAAGGCGACTTCGAAGACGGTTTTGGCGGCCTCGGTGTCGCCCAGGGCGTCGCGTGCCTGGCCCGCCATCGAGTTCAGGCCGGGCAGGGAGGGATTGATGGCGAGCGCGGCGTCGAGGTCGGCGCGGGCTTGGCGGAATTCGCGGCGGTGCAGCCGCGTGGTGCCGGCGATGACCCAGGCATCCAGGGCGTTGGTCGCCTGGGCGGTCTTCTCCATGCGCGGCAGGCCTTCGTCTTCGCGTTTGGAGGCGATCAGGGCTTCGGCCAGCACAAATTCGAAGTCCAGATTGTTTTCATTCCCCGGCTCGAGGAGCGCGAGCAGATCGGCGGCGGCGGCGGGCTGGTTGAGCCTGATCTCTGAGTAGCCCAGCAGCATGGCGGCGTTCAGATCCTTGGGGCGTGCGGCGCGGACCTTCTTGAACTGCTCGGCGGCATTCCGCCAGTCGCCCTTTTTGTAGTAGGCCAGGGCGAGGTTCATGCGGATGTCGGTCTGGCCGGGCAGGGCGGCCAAGAGGCGCAGGTTTTCCTCGATGGCGGCGTCGTACTGCCCGCTGGCGGCCAGGGCGGCGGCCAGATTCGCACGGGCCTCGACCGATTCGGGGCGGAGAGCCAGGACCTTGCGGTAGTCTTCAATGGCGCCGCGCAGGTTTCCCTGGCGCTGTGCGGTGAGGCCCTCCCGCATGAAATCGTCGGCCGTGGCGGGGACCGGCGCCTGGCCGGCGGCATGGGCGAGGCAGAAGAGGAGAAGCAAGGCGGCCAGGGTACGCATACGCCTAGGATAATACAAGACTTCCCGGCGAAGCTGGCGGGTTGCCGGAAGATCAATTAGAATCGGCTCGAACGGGGCAGTTCGAACAATACAAACTTTTTCTGCTGTTTTTTCTGGGAGGCGGTGTTTCAGCAATGAAGATGAGCGCGCGCGCGGCGTGCTGGCTGGCGTTGGCGGCAACACTTGCGATGGGGCCGGCGAACCTGCGCGGACAGAAGGATGTTGGCGATCCGCAGAAGTCCGAGTCCCCGATTCGCTTTGAGTTGAAGACGCTTCCGTTCCAGCTGGATAGCGACGAGAGCCAATCGCGCAACGCCCCGGAGACGATGGCCGGGGGCGTGGCCGTCTTCGACTACGACGGCGATGGGCGGCCGGACATCTTTTTTACCAACGGCGCCGACCTGGCGACCATGAAAAAAAACGGCGAGAAGCAATGGGACCGGCTCTATCACAACAACGGAGACGGCACCTTTACCGATGTGACCGTCAAGGCCGGCCTGCAGGGCACAGGCTTTGATGTCGGCGTCGCGGTGGGCGATTACGACAACGACGGCCACCCGGACCTGTTTGTCACCGGAGTACGCGGAAATCACCTTTACCACAATAATGGGGACGGCACCTTCACGGATGTGACCCATAAGGCCGGCTTGGATAAATGGAACGATCCGGAGTACGGGCCGCTGTGGGCCGTAGCCGCGGCCTGGGTAGACGTAAACAACGATGGTCTGCTCGACCTGTTTGTGGTCAATTATCTGCAATGGACCTACGACACGAAGCCGCTGTGCGTCATCGACGGAACCCCGGAGTACTGCCACCCGCGTTTCTACAAGGGCCTTCCCGACCAGCTCTTCCTGAACCAGGGCGATGGCACCTTCAAGGATGTCTCCAGGGAATGGGGGATCCGCGACCACGTTGGCAAGGGAATGGGCGTGGGGATGGCCGACTTCGATCTGGATGGCAAGCAGGACTTGTTCGTCACCAATGACTCCGAGTACAACTTCTTCTTCCACAACCTGGGGAACAAGTTCGAGGAGATTGCCTTCGAGACAAATACCGCGCTGGCGGAAGAGGGCGCGTTCATCTCTGGTATGGGGGTGGATTTCCGGGACATCAACAACGACGGCTACCCGGATATTGCCTATGTCGCTCTGAACCGGCAGACATTCCCGATTCTGCTGAATACAGGCAAGGGCGATTTCCGGGAAGTGACCTCGCCGAGCAAGATGGGCGCCTACAGCATGAATATGGCGGGCTTTGGCCCGGCGCTCTACGACTTTGACAACGACGGGTGGAAGGATCTGTTCGTCTCGCGCGGGCACGTTTCCGCGACACGGCCGCCCAGCGCGGCGGTCAAGCAGCCAAATACGGTCTTTCGCAACCTGGGCGTCAGCGGCCAATGGCAGCCGCTGACCGAAGAGGCGGGATTCACTGAGGCGACGGCGGCCCGGCACCGGGGCTGCGCCCTGGGAGATTTTGACGGGAACGGCCTCATCGATATCGCAGTCAGCTCAATGGACCACCCGGCAGAGCTATGGATGAACCGGAGTCCGCACCCTGGCCACTGGCTGGGGGTGGCGCTTGAGGGAGTCAAGAGCAATCGGGACGGGATTGGGGCTCTGGTGAAGGTGACCACCAAATCCGGCACGCAGTACAACCACCAGACGTCGAGCGTCTGCTATGCGTCGTCGAGCCTGGGGCCGGTACACTTCGGACTGGGCAAGGAATCGATTGCCGGCGAGATTGAGATCCGCTGGCCCAGCGGCATTGTGCAGAAGCTGGAAGATGTGAAGGCCGACCGGATTATCCATGTGAAAGAGGCGGTTCCACATTCTGATGCCGGCAAAAAATAAGAGGAGAAGAGATGAAGAGGTCAATCGTCGCCGCAAAACGGATTCTGCTGATAGTTGTAGCCGGTGCGTCGGCCGCGGGCTGCATGGCGGCCTGGTCTCAGTACGTCGAGCCGTCCAAGGAGCCGGAGTATATGCGGGCGCCATCGATGTTCGCTTCCCTGACGGAGGCTCCGCAATTTCTGGTCATCGACCGGCCGGTTAAAGGCACCATCTATCCGCCGGAGATTACCGCGCCCCAGTTTGCCTGGCGGGACGGCAACTCGGCGTCGAAGGTTTGGCGGATTGAAATTGAATTTGCCGGGCACGGGCATCCGCTCCGGGTCTGGTCAAACGGAGAAAAGATGACGGTTGGAGAGCTGGACACGCAGTTGCAGGGCTACGTGCAGCCCACGCTGACGGCCGAGGAGCTGATGATGCACACCTGGCGGCCGGACGAGAAGACCTGGGCGGAGATCAAGAAGCGCTCGGCCGGGGGGCCAGCAACGGTAACGATCGCCGGCTTTGCCAGCCAGCAGGATTCCAAGCCGCTCTCCAGCGCGCTGAGCACATTCGAGACATCGAAGGATGCGGTGGGCGTGCCGATCTTCTATCGCGACGTGCCGCTGATTCCGCCCTCCCCGGAGGAGGGACAGCGCGGAGTGATCAAGCCGCTGCCCGATTCGGTTCTGCCCAAGATCCGCTGGGAGCTGCGCTATATCAACGAGACCAAGAGCCGGCTGATGATGACCAACCTGCCGACCTGCGCCAACTGCCACTCCTTCTCACGCGATGGCAAGGTGATGGGCATTGACGTCGACGGGCCGGCAAACGACAAGGGACTGTATGCGCTGCTGCCGTTGAAGAAGGTCAGCACGATCTCAAACGAGTATCTGGTCCGGTGGAGCGCATTTTCCGAGACCCACGCGCAGAAACGCTTCGGCTTCATGAGCCAGGTTTCGCCGGACGGCAAGTACGTGGTGAACTCCATCGATGTGCCGTATGCGCACGGGGTCCGGGTGATGGACCGGCTCTATAACGGCTTTTACGCCTTCTATGGCTTCGGACAGGTCTTCTACCAGACGCGTGGCGTGCTGGCATGGTACAGCAAGGAGACCGGCAAACTCCAGCCTCTTCCAGGCGCGGACGATCCGAATTACGTTCAGACCGCGGCATTCTGGAGTCCGGACGGGAAGTACCTGGTCTATTCGCGGGCCGCGGCGCGAGATCCCTACCCGCCGGGCGGACAAAGGGCTACCTACGCCAACGACCCGAACGAGACTCAGATCCAGTACGACTTGTACCGGATTCCATTCAATGACGGGAAGGGCGGCACACCGGAGCGGATTGTGGGCGCCAGCGAGAATGGGATGAGCAACAACTTTCCCAAGGTCTCGCCGGACGGCAAGTGGATCGTCTATGTGCGTTGCAAGAACGGACTGCTGATGCGGCCTGACAGCAAGCTGTACATTGTGCCCTTTGCCGGCGGCGAGGCGCGGCCTCTGGAATCGAATCTGCCGGTGATGAACTCCTGGCATAGCTGGTCGCCGAACGGGAGATGGCTGGTCTTCTCGTCGAAGAGTCCGTCGTTTTACACGCGCCTCTATCTGACCCATATCGATGAGGAGGGACACGCCAGCCCGCCGGTGTTGATCGAGAATGCGACGGCGGCCAACCGGGCGGTCAACATTCCGGAGTTTCTCAACATCGGGCCGGACCAGTTGGACCGCATCGAGACGCCCGTGATTGATTTCTATCGCGAGTTTGACGCCGCGGAACAGTTGCAGGAGGAGCACAAGTACGTTGAGGCCATCCCGGCCTGGCAGATTGCCGCGGCCAAGGACCCGACCGACGCCCGCCCGCTGAACAACATGGGCGTCGCACTGGATGCTTCGGGACGGACCACGGAGGCGATCGAGGTCTACGAGAAGTCGCTGGCAATCAATCAGGACAGCTCCCAGACGCAGAACAACTTGGGCAGCGCGCTGGCCGAGTCGGGCAGGCTCGAAGAAGCGCTGCGGCACATTCGCCGGGCGGTGGAGCTGGACGCCGACAACGGCTCGGCGCATGTGAACATGGGCCATATTCTGCTGCAGATGGGGGGACATGGCGATGAGGCGGTCGCCGAACTGAAGAAAGGCATCGAGCTGTCGCCCGGCTCGCCGGACGGGTACAACGTCTACGGTGTCTACCTGGCGCGCGGGGGCCAGCTGGAGGAGGCGATCGCCCTGATGCAGAAGGCCGTCGAGCTCTCCCCGCGCTCGGCCGAGTTCCGCTACAACCTGGGCCGGGCTCTGGCGGCCGCGGGACGCTTCCCCGAAGCGCTGCCCCACTTCGAGGCCGCAGCGGAGATTACCGGGCACAAGGACCCTGGAACCATGCAGATGCTGGCGGCCATGTGCTTCGAGACGGGAGACGTTCAGCGTGCAATCGCCACGGCGCAAGAGGCGCTGCGGCTGGCCACGGAGCAGAACGACGGCCAAATGGCGGAGACGCTGCGCAAGGATCTGTCCCGCTACCAGGCTCAGGGCGGACAGCCGCGGTAGCGATCTACCGGGCGGCCAATTCATTTCCCCAGGGGAGTACCGAAGGGTATTCCTGACAGGATCGCCGCCCAGGGACCCCAACTCCGCTCGCAATAGCACCTCGGAGGTAAGGACAGTTCGCGGCCAGGATAAGGCAAGTGGGCATCTCGAGGTAACTGTAGCGTGACTAAACAGGTTACTTGCTAACCGTTTGACTCAACCTTTTGGACGATGTGCGGATAGCGATAAAATGCTTGACATTTCTAGGTTTGCGGAATTATCGTGGATGCGCGTGAAAATTTCTATGTCCTCGTGTCTTTGTAAACGTTTTCGCAGTTTTTTACGGCGTTAGGCGTCCACTGAGACGGCGCTGCCCGGCTTCAGACGAACGGATACTGGCAGAGTTTTAAGAGAACAAGAAGCGGTCACGAATTTCAATCAGGAGGCAGTAAATTGAACGCAAACATGGGAACAGCAAGATGCTGGTTCCGCGGCGTCCAGTTCAGAATCGGTTGTATAGCGGCTGTCATGGCCGTGATTCTGTTCGGGCTTCAGGGGATTCCCGCATCGGCACAGCAATTGACCGGCACCTTGAGCGGTATCGTCTCTGACCAAACCGGAGCGAGGATTCCAAGCGCCAAGGTCGAAATCAAAAATGAAGCCACTGGCGAAATTCGCGTTACAGTGAGCGACAAAGAGGGCTATTTCAACATTACGGCTGTTCAGCCGGCCACCTATACGCTCTTTGCTTCGGCCACTGGTTTCAACACGTGGGAAGGCAAAGGCATCGTGATGGGCTTGGGCGACCAGAGGTCGATTCCCAACATCATGCTGAAGGTTGCCGCCACTGGCGTGGAAGCTATTACCATTGTTTCCGGCGAAGACGTGGTGGTTCCGGTCGATACGTCCGAAGTCAGCACGACGCTGAACGAGACGGTCATTAACGATTTTCCGCTGAGCGGCCGTGACGCCGGCGAACTGATGAAGATCATGCCGGGCTTTGGCCGCAACAACGGCCTCAGCCAGTCAGCGGCCTTCAACGCGACCAGCGCGGTGAGCAGCAACAGCGGTCCGGCGGGCGATTACTCGGCCAACGGCACCCAGCCCAACGGCTCGATGTCCTATATGCTGGACGGTTCGAACCTTCTCGATCCGGGCAACATGGGAACGCAGATCGCCAACATCAACCAGGACATGGTCTCGGAAGTCAAGGTTCTGACCTCGTCCTATTCGGCCGAATATGCCAAAGGCCCGGTGGTCTTCGAGGCCTTCAGCAAAACCGGCAGTGCGCACTTTCACGGCGAAGGCTATATGTATGCCCGTAACAGCCAGATGAACTCCTGGGACTGGTACACCAAGGAGACGTACCTGGCAGCGGGCGGCGGTTCGGCACTTGCGGCAAGCCTGCGTCCCGCCGAGAGCTATTACTACTATGGCGGCAACATTGGCGGCCCGCTCATTCTGCCTCACTTCAAGTTCAACAAGGGCCGCGATAAGCTGTTCTTCTGGGTCGGTTACGAGTACATGGACCAGCACCCGGCAGCTGCTCCGGTGGCGATGAACGTTCCCACCGTGGCCCAGTTGGCGGGCGACTTCAGCGAAACCAACGTCCCCGGCGGTAGCGGCGCGATTAACAGCTCGGGCAACTCCTACGCCTACGACGGCATGTATAACAGCCCTGACCCGGCCGGAAATAAGTCGCTTCGTCCGGCCTATTGGGATCCAATGATCAAGGGCCTGATCGCCGAAGGCGCGTATCCGACGCCCAACGTTGTTCCGAGTTCGATTAACTCCTGGAACAACTACATCTACGCTTCCTCGAACCCGCAGAACCGCTGGGAAGTTACGGGCAAGGTCTCGTATGATTTCAGCGAAAACAGCAAGCTGAATGTCTCCTACACGCGTCAGGTTGAGACGGATCCTCATCCGCTCTCGATCTGGTGGGCTCCACAGTGGACGGTGCCGTATCCTTCGCCGGTTACCGGGTCTGAAGTCGGCAACTTCATCATGGGCAACTTCACCCACGTTTTCACCCCGACGACAACCAACGAATTGGTCTTCAACTATTCGCGCTGGATCAATGCCAGCACACTGGATGATCCGGCGAAGGTTGACCGTACGGCTTTGAATTTCTCCGTGGGTTCCATCTTCTCCCACTCACCGGTGCAAACGCAGATTCCGAACGTCGAAGGTCCGTGGGGCGGCGCTCTCTCCAACATCTCCGAGGAGGATTTCAACGACGGCTTCGACAGCGGCAAGGGCTTCGGCGGCGTCAAGCTGGGCTATGCGGTCTACGACAACTTCACCAAGAACGTGGGCACGCACTCTTTCAAGGTTGGCGCCTATTGGGACGTTGAAGGCAACCAGCAGTCGGGCGGCAACGCGAACAACGGCACCTACAATTTGGGTTGGGGCGCCAATGGGACGGGCAACCTGGTGGCCGATATGCTGACAGGCCGTATCGGCAGCTACGCGGAATCCAGCGCCGATCCGACTACACAAGTGAGCTTCCATCAGTGGTCGCTTTACGCGCAGGATTCGTGGAAGGCCAACAAGCAGCTCACGCTGAACTACGGCATCCGCGCCGACCACGAAGGTCAGTGGTCTGGCGGCCAGGAGAACGGTAACTTCTGGTTCGCCAGCAGCGGCAATCACGATGTCGGCTTCCAGGTCTGGAATATGGCCACCTTCGTCAATGCGGCACCGGGCAAGGCGCCGGGCAACACCGGCCTGGAGTGGAACGCCATCGACTCGAAGATTCCGCTCTCCGGTTTCCCCTCGAAGTTCCTCACCTACAACCCGCGCGTTGGATTTGCGTATGACATCATGGGCGACGGCAAGACCGTGCTTCGCGGCGGCTACTCCGTCTTCCAGTACCAGATCAGCACGCAGGCCAACAACGCCTGGGGCGGACCTCAGGGAGCGTTCTCTTACACGGCTAACGCTCCGGGCTATGTGAATAACGTGCAGCTGGGCTACGCCGGCATCTCCACCGTGACGCCTCCGGGCGGCTCGACGCAGAACGGCTCCTCGGTCTACGCCATGCAGCAGGGCGACAACAAGAACCCCTACACCTCGGACTGGAACATCACGATCTCGCGTTCGCTGCCATGGCGCTCGGTCTTCGAGGTTTCCTACGTGGGCAACGAGAGCAGGAACCTCTACCAAGACGGTTCCAACAGCAGTATCGGCGACATGAACCTGATCACCCCCGGTTCGGTCTTCCTGCCCGACCCGCTCAATGGAAAAATTGAGTCTCCTGCCGGGCCGGCTTGCACCACCAACAGCACCACAGCGGCCAACGCGGCTTCGAACAGCGTCTATTGCACGACCAATACCGCTGCCTACGCCAACATATCCTGGAACAACTGGGATTGGTCGCCGTACCAGACGTACCAGCACATGTACGTGATGACTCACTCCGGTTACGCGAACTATAACGCTTTGCAGGCCAACTGGCAGAAGCAGTCCGGCCCGGTGCTGTGGGTGGCGAACTACACCTTCAGCAAGGTGATGGGCATCTGGGACTACATGACCAGCAACGGAAGCGGCAGCGGTCCGAACGTGGATACCTTCAACCTGAAGGACAACTACGGCCCGCTGGCCTATGACCACTCCCAAATCGTCAACCTGTCGTACATCTGGAATATGCCGAACTTTCTCAAAAACGCCCCGCTGGCTGTGCGCGAGGTTGTGAACGGATGGCAGATCTCCGGATACACCTCTCTCCAGAGCGGTGTTCCAATGCAGCCAAACTCGAACGGCAACTTTAATGCGACCTTCCCGGGGAGCCTGTCGGTGCCTTACAACGACACACCGCAGGCGCCGGATAACAGCATTCTGCTTCCGAACGGACTGCGAGCCACTTCAATCAACACTGCAACCTGGTTCGGCACTGGCTCCCAGCGCATCATTTTGCCTGTGGTCACCTGCGATCCTCGCAAGAACCTGAAGAAGGGTCAGTACTTCAACGACCAATGCTTTGCTCCTCCGTCGTACGGCCAGCAGGGCACTCTGGAGGAGCCGTACATTCACTCTCCAGCCTACTTCGATAGCGATTTGGCGCTCTACAAGAGCTTCCAGATCACTGGCAACCAGAGCTTCCAGCTGCGTATCTCGGCAACGAACTTCCTCAACCATCCGTTGAAGGAGTTCAATGCTTCGGGCGGCTCTGCGGACGACACCCTGAACTTCACTACTGTCCTCCCGTTGAGCGGCACCAACAGCCACACGCTGCAGGCGCTCTCGCAGACCAACACCAACGCTCAAACGAACGGCACCCCGTTGGCCAAGTCCGGCTTCAGGTCGTTGCTGTTCTCAGCCAAGTACTACTTCTAAACCGGACTCTTGTCCGGCCGGCGCGGGCCCGGTTTTCCGGGTCCGCGCCGAAGAAGCCTCTCTTCTCCAAACCGCGGAGAAGGCGATACAATCAGTACAGTCAGCCGAGCGGCGCCTTTACGGCGCCGCTTTGCCATGCGCGGCAGTACGTGCCGGTTGCCGCCCAATGGATAATGCTCCGGCCCAGAACAGCCCATGCAGAGGGCGAGGTCGTTCAACATGAATCTTCTATACTTGATGATCCCTTCATTCCAACGTCGTAAGGTCCGGCGCGCGGCGCGGCTCATGCTGCTTTCTGTCACATTCCTTCTGAGTGGGACGGCCCTGCTTATTGCCCAGAGGAAGACCTCGGTGCAGGTCGATCTCAGCAAAGACAAGGCGATGGTGTATTCGACCTCGATCGGCGTCGGGGCGGATCGCTGGGACGACAAGGCTTACAGCCCGGAGGCGCTGAAGACCCTGCAGGAAGCCGGTTTTACGCTGCTCAGCCTACCCGAAGGAGAGGGCATTGACGCGCTCTATCACTGGTCGTCGGGCAAACTCGTGAATCCCTACAAGAACGACCGAATACCGGCCTTTGCCGACCAGAACAAGTTTCCCGCCGTGGTGCCCGCAATCGACCAGTTGGGAACGGCGCTGGTAACGGTCAACTACGGCACCAACCTGGATGGCTCCGGCGGCGGTGAGCCGGCGGAGGCCGCGGCCTGGGTGGCCTATGCCAACGGCCAGCCCTCCAACACGCAGGTGATCGGCAAGGATTCCAGCGGCAATGACTGGAAGACGGTCGGCTTCTGGGCGGGACTGCGAGCCGCCGCGCCGCTGGCCACCGACGACGGCTATAACCATTTGCGCATCGGCCATCCTGATCCGCTGGGCATCATGCTGTGGGCGATTGGCCAGAATCCGGCTAACAACGGCTTTTATGGCCAGGACCGCACGGCGGGATCGGATGCCGACAATTCCGGCAAGTACGGCGAGCCACCTTCGCCTGAACCGGATCTGCACGCAGGCAAGCCCAACAACTCCAAGGATTACGCGCGCTTTGAGAGCAATCCCAAGATGGGGCCGCAGGCCTACGGCACAGCTGTGGTGGCCTATGCCAAGGCGATGAAGGCCGTCGATCCCACAATTCTGGTGGGCGCATACGTCACGCTGCCTCCGACAGGCAATATCCCTCATCCGTATGGCGCGAAGTGGAATGAAAGCGTTCTGAAGGCGGCCTGCGGCAGCATGGACTTCAGCGCGATTGGCTTCTGGTTTAACCAAGGCGCCGAGCCGGATTTCAACAAATGGATCGACGAGGATGATCTATTGCTTCATTACCGTTTTCTTGGGGATGTGAACAATCACAGTCCAGACAAGAACGAGCTTGAGTACACCTACGGCATGCTTGTGAACGACCTGACTGACAAGTACAAGAAGTTCTGTCCGGCCGGACATTTTCCTCCGCTGGCCATTACGGGGATCGGAACCGATAATTGGCTGCCGGCTAAGAACCCGACCGCCATGGGCATCTTTGCAGCTGATTCAGTGGCAGAACTGCTGGAGTTGGGCGTCTATACCGTGATCTGGGGTCCAGAACATAACCCCAAGGGCGCGCTATACACCGCGATCATGGACAGCCAAGGCAAGACCGGCCCGGTCTATGAAGGACTCAAGATGCTGCACACCGCGGCGGGGCCAGGCGATACCTTTGTGCAGGCGAACTCCGCGGTCCGTGAGCTGGCTGTTTATGCGGTCAAGCGCCGCGATGGAGGCATGGCGATGGTTTTCCTCAACAAGAACCCGGAGCATACCATCACAACGTCGGTCTCAATCAGCGGTTACAACTTTGCCGGCAAGGGCGTCCGTTACGATTGGAATAAGGAAACGGTATTGGCCGGCAAAGGCGTGACCCAGGCTCCGATTGAGAATCTGGGCGCGAACTTTACCATCGACGTACCTCGCTACGGAATCACTGTGGTTGTGATTCCCGCGAAGTAGCAGCAGACAGCGTGCCGCCGGAGAGCAGGTCTCCGGCGGGCCGCACCGATTCCGTCTTTGTTCGTCGAGGAGTAATCCGCTCAGATGGCTGTGCATAGAGTGTGGTTGAAGGCATTGTGTGGGCTGGCGGCGGTACTGGCGTCCCCGACGACATACGGAGAAGCGGCGCGGAAACCCGCGCCCTGTCAGGGCCCGCCGGCCCTCGAAGACAGATTGCAGGCCCAGCACGATGAGCGGTCCTATGTGGAACTGGGCAACTGGTTTGGCGACCATCATCAATTCAGTTGCGCGGAACAGGTCTATGGCAGCGGCCTGAAACACTATGCGCAATCCGCGCCGCTGAACTACCTGATCGGGCTGGTCCTGTATTCCGAGGGCAAATATGAAGCGGCCCTGGAGCCGCTGTTGCTCTCTGTGAAGCTGGATGGGAAAGAGATTAAACCTTATCTGCTGCTGGGCGAAGCGCTGAGCCGGTTGGGACGGGTTCCGGATGCGGCCCAGGCCTGGCAGGCAGCCCTGCGGATTGACCCCCATGAGAAGATTGCGCTGGACGGCATGGCCAAGGCGCTGATCTCGATCCATGCCTACGACGAAGTGATCACGCTGCTTACCCCGGAAGCCACGGATGAGAATCTGAGCCTAGATCTGGGCGTCTCCCTGGGAGGAGCCGGCCAACTGGATGAAGCTGCGCGCGTGCTGGGCGACGCTATCAAGAAGTATCCCGACTCGGCCCGCCTGGTCGATGCTCTGGTCACCATCTACGTGCATCAGCTTCGCTATCACGAGGCTGTGACGGTCAGCGGCGATTTGGCCAGGCGCAGGCCCGGCGATCTGGAAGCGCAAAGAATCTATCTGCGCGCCCTGCTGCTCGATAGCAACCAGGAGATTTCCCTTCCGCTGGCGCACAAGCTGGTGCAGCGCGCTCCGCGCGACTCCGATATTCTCTTCCTCTGCGGCGCGGCGGAGCGGCAGGCCGGCGATTTTCAGAATGCGCGCAAGCACCTGGAAGCGGCTGCCGCGATCAATCCCAAGCACTTCAATACGCACTTCGATCTGGGCGCGGTGCTGGCGGAGATGCATGAGTGGGGCGAAGCCGAAAAGCAATTCAAGCTGGCCATCGAACTGGGAGACACGGAGCCAGAAGCGCGCTTTCAACTCTCCCAGGCGCTGCGCAAGCAGGGCAAGACCGAAGAGGCCGCGGAGCAGTTGCAGATCTACCAAGCCAAGGTGAAGCAGAAATCGGACAATACGCTGGCTATGCAGAAGACGACACAGGCCGACGAAGCTGCCGCCAAGGGCGATAAGAAGCAGGCCGCGGCGCTGTATCGCGAAGCCAGCGACACGCTGCCCAAGGAAGCCAAGCTCGCCTACCGCTGGGCGATGGTTCTGGACAGCCTGGAAGATTATTCGACCGAGCGGCTCGCCTTGGAGCGGGCCGTCGAGGACGATCCCGCCTCTGCCCTGGCGCATAACCAGCTTGGCTATGTCTATTCGAAGCTGGACGAGACTGCGCTGGCCGAAGAGCAGTTCCGTCAGGCGGTCAAGGCGGCGCCCAAATACATGCCGGCCTGGATCTCGCTGGCGGCAAGCCTGGCCATGCAGTCGAAGTACCCCGAAGCGCGCCAGGCAATTGAGAGCGCTCTGAAGGTCGATCCGGAGAATAAGGATGCGCAGGAATTGAGGAACAGCCTTCCTGCGCCAGTCCAATAGGCTAGAAAAAAGGCTGGTTCGTTTTTGATCTCGCGGGCGCGGATGCGCTCCCGGCGCGAATTGTGTCACACTAGGTTTTATTCATGAAGGCAGAGACGAAAGCCGACCAACTGAAGCTCCCCTTGCGCCGCGATCTGCTGCGCACCATCCCGGCCGCGGTTCTTGCGTCGCTGCTGCCCAGGCGCGTCCAGGCGGCTCTGGCGCCCAAGAGCGCCCTGCCGCCGTTTTCGCGCTTCGTCGATGTGGGCAAGATAGCCGGGCTGACCGAGCCGACCATCTATGGAGAAACAGACGGCTTCACCTACATCATCGAGTCGATGGCATGCGGCGTTGCCTTCATCGATTACGACAACGACGGCTGGCTCGACATCTTCATTCCCAGCGGACGCCGCCTCACCGACACCCCTGCTTCGGCAACCAACCGCCTCTACAAGAACAATCGCGACGGCACATTCACCGATGTTACCGCCAAGGCGGGGATGCTTCATACCGGCTGGGCGCAGGGCGTATGCGTGGGAGATTACAACAACGACGGCTGGGAAGACCTCTTTATTACCTATTACGGCCAGAACCAGCTCTATCGCAACAACGGCGATGGAACCTTCACGGACGTCACGGAGAAGGCCGGCCTGCTGCATCCGAAGACTCGCTTCAGCAGCGGATGCACTTTTGTGGACTACAACCGCGATGGCCTGCTGGACTTGTTCGTAGCCAACTATCTGGAGATTGACCTGGCCACCGCGCCCAAGCCCTCGCTTTCCGTGATTAATTGCAACTACGAGGGCGTGCCGGTCAACTGCGGTCCCAACGGACTGGCGAAGGCGAAAAACTACCTTTACCGCAACAACGGCGACGGCGCCTTCACGGATGTTTCCGCTGCATCGGGCGTGGATAAGGCGCGCGGCTCCTACTGTCTGACAGCCGTGGCCTTCGATGCCGACGAAGATGGCTGGCCGGACATTTTCATCGCCTGCGATTCAACGCCGTCAATGCTGCTGATGAACAACCGCGATGGAACCTTCCGTGAGGAAGCCCTGGTTCGCGGCGTGGCTCTGAGCAGCGATGGGCGGCAGATGGGTGGCATGGGCGTCGGTCTGGGAGACTACGATCTCTCCGGCCACCTGGACATTGTGAAGACCCACTTCGCCCACCAGCCTCTTGGAATCTACAAGAATGACGGCAAGGGCAACTTCGACGATCTTACCAACGAGACCGGCCTGAGTGTGGAGTCGCGCTTCATCGACTTCGGCGCGGGCCTGTACGACTTCGACAACGATGGCTATCCGGACATCCTGGTCAGCACCGGCTCCGTATATCCGGAACTGGAGCGCGCCGTGCCGGGCTACATCACGCGCACTCCGCGGCCGCTCTTCCGCAACCTGCGCAATGGCACATTCGCGGAGATCGGTGGCGAGGCTGGCCCAGACATCAATGCCGGGCACCTCAGCCGCGGCATGGCCTTCGGCGACTTTGACAACGACGGCGACATCGACGTTCTGATCATGAACGTCAATGAGCCGCCGACGCTGCTGCGCAACGATGCTCCCAAGGAAAACCACTGGATCAAGTTGCGCCTGGTGGGCGTCAAGAGCAACCGAAGCGCCATCGGCGCGCGGGTGATCGCGCGCTACGCAGGAAAGCTCCAGGCGCAGGAGGTGGTCAGCCAGTCGAGCTTCCAGTCCGCCTGCGACCTCAGGGTTCACTTCGGGCTGGGCGCCGCCAAGACCGTCGATCTAGAGATCTACTGGCCCTCCGGTATCGTGCAGAAGATGACGGGCGTGGCCGCCGATCAGATTCTTACGGTTCGTGAGAATGTGGAGAGCGTGGCACGCTGAACTGAAGCTGGACGCAAAAGCTTCGGGCCATCGAGGTCAAGCGCACTTCGGCTCCGAAGATCAAGCGCGGCTTTCATTCCGCCTGCGCCGATCTCAACCCACAGAAGCGATTCTACGTGTACCCAAGCACCGAGCGATTTCCGCTCGACGACAGAACGGATGCCATCGGTATTGTCGAACTGGCAATGGCGCTTCTATCGGTCACGTAGGACCGACTCACAATACAGATCATGCAGCCGCCAAGGCGCGCAGAGTCGAATCGCGCGCTTTGACAGCGATGGTGCTTAAGAACGCTGCGATAGACTTCCAGGTCCGAAAATCCAGACCTGGGTCACCCAGTCATTTTGGAGGGTCAAACATGCGCCACCCGGCCCGTTCATCTGAATATTCCCGGGTTGCCAGCTTTATGCACGGATAGCATACTGACGTATGGTTTCTGAATCGATTCGGTCGCTCGGAACCAGCCGATAGTGACGTTCCTCGACAACCAGTACGCGTTCCGATTCAACCGTCAATTCAAACAGCGCAATCACATCGTCGGCCATAAATTGCGCCGAGACCGGACGACAAATTAGATCGGGGAATTTCGCTTTACAGCAGGCGATGTCTTGAGCGGTTTGTACGGGAGATAGCTTATCCGACCCGCCTTTCGCTTGTACTGGAATCACGAAATGAGCACCGTTCCGGTTGAGACCGACATAAACTTCATCGACCTCGATTTGCCCCATATCTTTTACATGAGTTCGGAGATGGTTTTGGAGTGAGTAGGTTGTCAGTCCAAAAAAAATGTCGATGAGCCGATTATAGCGAACCTTTGCCAATAGCGCCTGCTCATCATTGAGCGCGTAAGAGATGACAAGACATGGAGTACAGTCCGGAACATTCAAAGCAAAACAATCCTCACGAGGTCTGATAGTAATACCTCTACTTAAAACAGAAACGGGTTGTAGTTTGGAAGGCATGGCTGTGGTTACTCACTAACTCTACCCCGCTAAATAGGGGCCTAAAAATCGTTCGCCGTTAAAGTGGATTAGATGCGAAGGGGCATCGGCAATCCACACTTCTGTCTCCCATGCAATCTCGCCAAGGTAGCGGCCCATGATTGCACGATTTGGAAAAGCAGTCACATACACAAGGCCACTCTTTGAACCAGCGAACAACTCAGTGAGTTCAGCATGGCGCTTGCCGTCTACCGGGCCATGACTGGTGACAGACTCAATCAGGAGCAACCAGTTCTTATCGGTGTAATGCAGAACTACATCGGGCATTTTCCCGTGTGCATCAACCTCTACGCCCAACTCCGTCAGTAACGCCTTATTGAAGTATCCCCACTTCTCGCCCGTATCGCCTGCATAAACCAACACACTGCCCGGTGCAAAGCGCGGAGCAAAGTCTTCAATGATGGCGCGGATCAACTCGCTATGTTCGCCAGGACTCAGAGCTATTTTCTTGCCAGGAGCAATCACGACGGGAATCAAGTTG